>Ga0194120_10001273_pt1 | contig 46596 bp, 36 predicted proteins | sample TA2MahCa65mmetaG_FD_148642 | JGI IMG/M metagenome (GOLD analysis project Ga0194120, IMG submission 148642) | Freshwater microbial communities from Lake Tanganyika, Tanzania - TA2015019 Mahale Deep Cast 65m | ecosystem: Environmental > Aquatic > Freshwater > Lake | place: Tanzania: Lake... | reverse complement strand
AACCCTTTACGTTTAGCGAAGAGGCTATAGCTGCTTATCAGAAAACTGAACAAATGGAATCTTTCAGGCTTATTCCCTGGGATCAATTCAACCCTGACGTAATGAGTCTGCCCATAGACAAAGTGGTGGCTGCTATGTTAAAAAGCGGCTACTGATCCAGCATGGCTGCCTTTTTCATCGCATCGGCTTTTTCCTTACCAAGATAACGCTCAATAAGATCATGCACCCCGTAAACTACAGGTGTCATAAGTAGGGCAATCACAAACTTGTACAAATAATTTACTGACCCAACTGCTAGCACAAGTGAAAATGGCCAAACAAAATCATCCTGATGCTGATTAAATCGGGTTCCCCAATAAAAGGCGATGAATAAAACAACAAAACTGTCCAACAACTGCGACACTAATGTGGAACCTGTGGCCCGCAGCCAGATGTGTTTCTCCCCTGTCCTTTTCTTGATACGATGAAAAATGTATACGTCAACAAGCTGTCCTGCTAAAAATGCAGTTAAGGAGCCGATAATGATAAAATTGCTTTGTCCTAACACCGCTTGATAGGCCAGTTGCATATTGGGAACGCCACTGCCTGATTTTCCTGATACAAAAAAATCAGCAGGAGCCAACCAAATGGCCCCTGAGAAATAGATAAATGTGAGTGTAATTAACCCGGCAGTCATCCAAGATAAAAAACGAACTCCTCGTTGCCCATAGTACTCATTGATAATATCGGTTAATACAAAAACCATGGGCCATAGTAGTACGCCCGCAGTAAGATCAAATGAAAGAACATTGCCCAGTATTCGAATCTGGAAAGTATCAAAACCAAGTGTTTTCTCAAGGGAAAATACCTTGACCCCAATAACTTCTGCAACCAAGGCATTGGTTACAAAAAAGCCTGACAATAACAGAAACAAGCGGATACTTTTATCCTTTAGTACAGTGGAAATCATAGATGTTTTTAGGTTCCATGAAAATAGCATTATTTTGAGTCCAAACTTTGGCACATGCCTCGTGAATTATTTAAAAAATTCCTCCCACATGTGGGAGTCCTTGCCGTATTTCTGCTAACGGCAGCAATTTTTTGTAGGCCTGCTCTTGAAGGAGAGCAACTTAACCAGCATGATAATGTCAGTTGGAAAGGAATGGCACAAAATGCTTTTGAGTATAAAGCAGCAAAGGGACATTTTCCACTCTGGAACCCCAACCTATTCGGGGGTATGCCTAACTATCAAATTGCGATGGAAGGGAAATCAGTCTTACCTGACTTGATTCAACTCTTTTCTCTTGGACTACCCAAACCCATGAATTTCTTTTTTCTGGCTTGTCTTTTCTTTTATTTTTTATCGCTCAGTTTAGGTGCGGGTCCATGGATTGGAGCAACCCTTTCACTGGCTTATGCATTTTCAACATACAATCCCGTAATCATTGCAGCAGGCCATGACACACAAATGATTGCTACTGCCTGTATGCCCTTGTTATTGGCTGGCTTAATATTACTTTATAATAAGTCCTACTGGATTGGCTTGTCGGTGACCACCTTAGGGGCATACTTGCTTATTGCAGCAAACCATTTACAAATAACTTATTACTTTTTGTTAATAGCTATTATTCTCACCCTCTCATTTGCATTTAGTTGGATCATCAATAAAGAGTGGAAACATCTGGGCCTTGCTGCTTGCTTCACTCTAGCTTCAGCATTTCTTGCCATCGGTGGCAATGCACTGATACTTTGGACCTCCGCTGAATACAGCAAGTTTACCATGCGAGGGGGCAAAGAGGTTAGCATCACTGCAGAAGCCGTAAAGAGCACCCTAACGGAAGGGCTTGACACCAGCTATGCATTTGAGTATAGCCTTGGCAACCGTGAATCATTAACATTATTGTTACCAAATGCATTTGGCGGTGGGCATAGCCGCAATCTAGAGGAAGGATCTCCAGTAGCCCATAAACTTGTAGCCGCTGGAATTGATGAAGGAAGTGCAGAGCAGCTTGCTCAAAGCTTACCTCAATACTGGGGCAAATTACCCTACACAGCAGGACCTGCTTATGTTGGCGTATTATTATTTGTATTGGGCACGCTGGGGTTTTTTATAAACCGGGGAGCAGTTTCCACAAGCATGCTAGTCATTACGTTAATGGGCATATTTATTTCCTGGGGAAAGAATTTCCCAGCCTTTAATCTATTTCTTTTCGAGTATCTCCCTCTCTTCAACAAGTTTCGAGCTCCTTCCATGGCACAGGTCATCCCACAACTGGGACTAGCCGTATCCTCGCTTCTATTGTTGAATAATATCATACAAGAGAAAATCTCGCTATTCACTAAAAAAAATATGGTAATAGCTGGAAGTCTTTTTGGATGTTTATTCCTGTTGTGGCTGCTACAAGATTATTCCGCCCCTATTGACGAACAACTGTTGAATGCCTATACTGATAAAAATGGGTCTGATCAGCTTGCTCGATCTATTATTGCAGGGCTTCAGGAAACCAGAAGCAATTTATTCGGTACTGCATTATTGCGTGCCATTTTGCTAGCCGGGTTGTTGGGTGGTTTGTTTTGGGCTTTTGCAAAAAAGTGGCTTTCCACTTCGCTGACTATGGGTTTGATCCTAATAATTTCAACGGTTGAAATTATTACAGTGAGTCATGATTACCTGGACCAAAATATGTACCTGTCGGCTGAAGAATACAATGCATCTAATTTTGCGCCAAGCCAAGTAGATCAAGAAATTCTAAAGGATAAAGATCCCAACTATAGAGTGCTAAACTTAGCAACTAGCACATTTAACGATGCTAAAACCTCGTACTACCACAAATCAGTTGGCGGATATCATGCTGCAAAACTTAGGATCTATCAAGACGTGATTGAACAGTATTTCAGCTCCGGACTGAATCAAGGAATTCTAAACATGCTCAACACACGCTATCTTATTGTGAGCGACCCTAGTACTGGTCAACAATCATTAATAAACAATGATCAAGCCTATGGAAATTGCTGGCTGGTGAGTCAGCTGATAACTGCATCAAACAAAGCAGAAGCCTTGAAAAATATTGGAACTATATCACTCAAAGACACCGCAGTAATTGAGCAAGCTCATTATAAGGGGCCATTAAATTACCAAAGAGACAGCAGTGCAACAATTGCATTAACCAAATTTGATAACGATACACTCACCTACTCTGTAAATTGCAATTCCACTCAGTTTGCGGTTTTCAGTGAGATTTACTATCCAAAGGGCTGGAATGCATATTTGGATCAACAACCAATTTCCCATCATGCAGTCAACTATATTTTACGCGGCGTTGAAGTGCCTGCAGGAGATCATACCCTTCAATTTATCTTTGAACCTGAGTCTTATAAAAAAGGTACAGTAATAATGAATGCCAGTTCGTACTTAATTCTACTGGTAGTGATTGGCGGACTTGCAATGGGATGGAGAGCCAAACTAAAAGGGCAAACCAAATGAAAAAAGTGTTAGCGATAGCTCCCTATCGGTTTTTACCATCAAGTTCAGGTGGGCATCGCTACATTGAAGGCATGTATCAAGCACTCTCCTTACATGCCCAGTTAACGGTTATCAGCACTGCAGATAACGCAATAGATGAGCAAAGCACATATCGCATACTCCCCTTGCTTTCAAATTCAATTTTTCGTTATGCAGATCTTACATTACGTGGGACAATTGGCGACTTGGTGCAACGCAACCAATATGATTTACTAGTATGGGAGCACCCCTACTTTGCTTGGTTGGCTAAGTTGATTAAAAAAGACACCGGCATACCTTTTTTACTTCGAGCGCACAATATAGAACACCAACGCTTTAGGTCGCTCCATAAATTTTGGTGGCCATTACTTGAAACTTATGAAAAATGGGGATTTCAACAAGCAGACTTCATAAGCTTCATCAGCAGCCATGATAAAAATTTTGCAACCACTGCTTGGCATATCGATCCTGATCGTTGTATGGAGATTCCTTATGGCGTTCAGCATGATAAAGTACCCGCAAATAAAGCTCAGGCCAGTCAGTTAATTAGAGAACGACACGGGATTGCCCAAAATGAAAATATCCTTTTATTTAATGGTCCGCTAAACTATACGCCAAACCGCGAAGCCCTGGAATCCATTATTGAATGTATAGAACCCTCTTTGCGGAATTTGATTGGAAATTATAAGATAATAATTTGTGGAGGTGCTGCACCAAAGAGATGGAAATATTGTAAGAGAATTCAAACCAACCCCTATATAGAAGCTGGCTTTGTAGCTGACATCAACAATTATGTTATGGCAGCAGATTTATTATTAAATCCAGTAGAGAAGGGAGGAGGTGTCAAAACAAAAATAATAGAATCGATCTCTTTAGGCACTCCCGTATTAACCACTCCTTCCGGAGCGATGGGTATCGACACCAAGATTACCGGAGATTATATGCAGGTGCTACAAGAAAAAGCTTGGGATCAATGGGCTTTGAAAATTGCCAGTCTGCTACACCATCCTACTTTTCAAGCGGAATCATTGACCGCATTTTTTGAGCACTACAATTGGGAAAGAATTATTGCAAGGATAGTAAAACAGCTATCGAATTAATTTTCCGGTGGTTTTGAACACTATCCATTTTATTACTAGGCGAAAATATTCTTTAGCGGTAAACAAGCAAGCAAAACAATAGTAGTAAAACCCTTTTCCTTTACGCCGTTGCATAATCAGAAGTTCGTTTTGCATCATCACTCGACGTAGTCGTAGCTGGTGTTGAATAGCCGTACTTGCCCCGGCAATATGCACAATAGTAGTGGAAGCCAAGAAATAAACGGAAAAGCCTAATGCTTTGAATTGTTCACACCAGAGCACATCCTCCCCGTACATAAAAAAAAGATTATCCAGTTGCTGATTAGGAAGTTGTGTAAGTGCTGAGCGTCTGATCATAAAAAAAGCACCGTTTACCCAGTCAACTTCAATAGATCGATCGTGCTTAAAATATTGCCCCAACATTTTTACACTTCGCGTAGTAGGAGGAAGTAAATAAAGTAAAAAACGAAATAAATCAAATAATTCCCAGCTAATTGTCCGAAAACGTCTTGCAGAAAATTGAACAATCCCATCAGGAAATATCTGTCGGCATCCCAAAACCCCTACTTGCGTATGTTGCAACATGGCCGCAACTGACAAGCTGATACTATCTTCCATTAAGTAGGTGTCACTATTTAACAGTAAAATAAAGTCTCCTTTGGCTATTTGAATGCCCAAATTGTTCCCGCCTGCAAAGCCGAGGTTCCGCTCACTACATACCAATTTTATTGTAGGAAATAGTATTGAAAATTCATGAGGATCTTTTTCTGTAGAAGCATTATCAACCAATATTATTTCAATCGGAGTTGCTTTGGTATGAGAGAGCACAGACTTAATGCAATCTACTGTGAGCTGAAAAGTATTGTAATTGATGATAATAACTGAAACCATATTATCGATTAAATTCAAAAGAAAGGAACATCAATAATTTTGAGAACACCCCCTTGCGAAGTAAGGATAAAGGAATCTTTTGCTGAAAGCGTACTATAGATATTAGAAAAGCCGGAATAGGCAAACCTTGGGCATGAACACGCAGTTGAGATTCCTCTCTAATATTTAAATTTCGAATCAACCGCCACCAACCATCATAGCTTTGAATGCTTCGAATGCAAGCTCTGCCATGCTTTTTGTAAAAGTATAGTGCTTCAGGAATTTCTACCTCAGGATTACGAAAACAAAAATTGGTAACCTGTGAGCTGTTATAACTCCTAGTAATAAGGGGATGTGGAATGTATCGACATGAATAACGGCGCATCATCCTGACATAGGCCTCTAGATCTACCAACCATTTTAATTGAGGATCGTACAATTCATGCATCCGCCTTCTAAAGAGAACAACACTGGGAGGACCAATAATATTGTTGGCAAATAAGCGAAAGGGATCTTTTTTTACTACCTGAAAACGTCCTGGCGCAATGGTTTTATTTTTTACTTGGTTATTACGTTCATTATGTGCGTAATACCCTGAAAAAAGAACATCAGCCCCATCATCAAGCTGTGCTGCAAAATATTCAAGTGCATATTTATCAGTGAACCAATCATCGTCATGCATGACCTTGATCCAATTGCCCGATGCCAGTTGAATTCCTTGGAGCCAATTGCCCTGTGTTCCCAACGGGCGAAAATTCATTTGATAGTGAATGGAAAATTTATAATGTGTATTAAACAGCAATTCTTCATTGTCTCTGGAACTTGAATCGTCTGTAATAATCACCTCAAAGTCCTTGAACACTTGTTTGGCTATGCTATCCAATAATCGTTTTAGCAACGCCGGACGCTCATAGGCTGGAATACATATGGAAATCAAAGGAGGCATCAGAGCTAATTTCGTAATTTTAAGGCACAGATTGATAAAATGTTATCCCACTCATTTTTACGAAACCTATTCAAGAGTATTGCTACTCGACCAGTACAGGAGAAATCAACAGGTTTACACACACTTTCCTAAGGCTGGTATAAACAAAAGTACTTAAACACCTGCCGGAAGGAAAAATCAGGACAGCAAGAGGTATGGCAAGCACCTTAACAACAACCCATTCAAAAGATTCAATTGAAGTAGCTTGTCTGCAACTCAAGAAATTTCTTGACCAACCAATTGATTTTTTTAAAGTTCGATATTGAGATGTCACCCATTTATCCAACCCCCTTTGATCGAAATAAAAAGGGTTTGCATCCCTACCAAGTTCAGTTAAATATTTTTGGATTCAGGGATTAAGGATAAAGGCGACAAGGTGGAACAAAGTGACAGAAAATAATCAAGTGCCTTTTTCTTTTCCTCGGTCAGCCGGTAGTCTATATTGTTGGTGAAGTAATGATGTAAGTCATAATTAATCAACTTAGCATTTTCTGTAGCAATTGTGGATTTTGAACGCAACCCTGACTCATTTGCCTGGATAAACTTGGTAACAAAATTGTCTGATAAAGGGTTAACAGCAACCCAAACGGCAAACACAAAAGGCAATCCCGTAAGCTGTTGCCAGGCTTCTCCCAGGTCATACCTAAAACGGAAGCGGTCATAGGCTTGGAGCGCTCGATCGCCAATAACCAAACCCCCACTCCCCTCTCCAATATTATCCATGTAGGAGGAAGAACTGGAGGGAATAAAGTGAACCTCCTTTTTCCAATAATCCCTTAAAAGAATTTGCAGCAATAACACAGAAGTGCGGCTTTGATAATCCAGATAGATAGCATCCAGCGTCTCAATGGGTTGATCGCTGAATAAACAAACCGAAGCTACTGCACCATAAGATGCAATGCAGTGCGAACCTATAATCCTGCCCTGCTTTAATTGAGGAATGATGGCAACCGGCACTAGTCCAACATCGATTTTTCCAAGCATCAACTCTTCGGCAATTTGAGCTGGATAATTCTCCGTTAAAAGTATTTCCCCTTCAAGGGCTAGTTGCGTTAACCCCTTTATTAGTGGGCGGGTGTTTAAATAGTTGACGATTCCAACCCTTATCTTATCCAATTCAATTAATTTTGCCAGTACAAAGGTAGTATTTCAAGACTGCCCTTCCACTTCTGTATGGAACTAAATACACTAACTGCTTTATCCTCAGTTGATGGTCGATACCATAGTCAGGTTCACCAGTTGGATGAATTTTTTTCTGAGTTTGGCTTACACAAATATCGAGTGCGTATTGAAATTGAATATTTACTTGCCCTAGAGCAAAAAAAACTTTTTTCACTTACTGCTCCTGTACGGAGGAATTTAAAAAAATTAATAGATGAATTTAGCTTAGCTGATGCCGAGGCAATTAAGAGCATTGAGAAAATCACCAATCATGATGTAAAAGCTGTAGAATATTTCATTAAAAACAAATTGCAAGAATGGGGTGCTGAAAGTTGCGTGGAGTGGGTGCACTTTGGACTCACCTCTCAAGACATCAATAACACAGCAATGCCCCTTGCTTGGAAACATGCTATGGAATACGATTATCTTCCTTGCTTGCTCAATTTGAAAAATGAATTATCCCTGCTGGCTAAAAAATGGAGCGAAATTCCCATGCTGGCCAGAACACATGGGCAACCTGCTTCTCCAACAAAGCTGGGTAAGGAAATTGCCGTTTTTGTAGAACGATTACAAGGCCAAATAGAACAGTTTATTGGAATTCCATTTACCGGTAAGTTTGGAGGGGCTACCGGAAATTTCAATGCCCATCACGTAGCTTTTCCTGCTATAAACTGGATTAAGTTTGGAAATGAATTCTTGAATAACCTCGGGTTAGTTCGTCAGCAACATACCACACAGATCGAGCATTATGATCAATTGGCTGCTCAGCTGGACACCCTCAAACGAATCAACACTATATTAATAGATTTTTGTCGAGATATGTGGGCTTACGTCTCCCTGGAATATTTTTTTCAAAAAACTAAAAAGGGAGAAGTCGGATCCTCAGCAATGCCACACAAGGTAAATCCTATTGATTTTGAAAATGCCGAAGGCAATTTGGGTGTAGCCAATGCTTTACTTTCACATTTAGCAGATAAACTGCCCATTTCAAGACTACAGCGAGACTTGACCGATTCCACCGTATTAAGAAATTTAGGGGTGCCGGTTGCACATACGCTCATTTCGTTTCGGTCTATTGAAAAGGGCTTAAACAAGTTGCTGCTTAATGATTCAAAGATCTATGCAGACCTGGATTCAAATTGGGCCGTAGTTGCAGAAGCTATTCAAACTATTCTAAGGAGAGAAAAATATCCTAACCCTTATGAGGCGCTAAAAGAACTGACAAGAGGTAAACAAAAAATTGACCAAAAAACTCTTCATCAATTTATTGATAAACTTGCCGTAACCGCTGCTGTAAAAAAGGAATTAAAAAAGATTACCCCCCATAATTATACAGGGATGCAAGCCCCTATTCCTAATTGATCATCCACGATGGATTTCACTGGTAAAGTGAAACTGGATGTCGGGGTTATTAGAAATTTCAGTATTCAAGAACCATTCACTCTGTGCCAAGTACACTGGATTTCCATCTTTGTCTGCCCCTGCATTGGCTTGTTTGAAGCGAAGAAAATCTTCTAGTTTTTTTTCATCAGCCCCTGTTAGCCAGCAGGCCTTGTAAAACGAGAGTGGATTAAAAACAACTGAGGCTCCATACTCATGTAATAGTCTATATTGGATTACTTCAAACTGCAACTCTCCTACACATCCAATGATCTTTTTTGTACCTCCAAACTGTGTAAACAGCTGCGCCACTCCCTCCTCCGTTAATTGCAGCAGACCCTTTTCCAATTGCTTAGTCTTTAGAGGATCCTTGTTGACCACTTCTTTGAAAATTTCAGGCGAAAATGAAGGAATGCCGGTAAAATAAAATTTCTCTCCTTCCGTAAGTGTATCACCAATCTTAAAGTTTCCAGTGTCAAATAAGCCTACAACATCCCCAGCAAATGCATCTTCAATAATGCTTTTGTCGCGGGCCATAAACGAATAGGGATTGCTGAATCTAATCTCCTTGCCGAGACGAACGTGATGGAAATATTTATTGCGTTCAAACTTACCAGAACAGATACGCATAAAAGCGATCCTGTCTCGGTGCTTGGGATCTAAATTGGCATGAATCTTAAAAACAAAACCCGTCATTTTATCTTCATTAGGATCTACCTGTCTGGTGGAAGTGGCTCTTGATTGAGGAGCAGGGGCAATACGGATAAACGTGTTCAACATTTCACGCACCCCAAAATTGTTGATGGCACTTCCGAAAAATACCGGAGCTACCTTGCCAGCCAAATACCGTTCAACAGACAAAGCCCCATGCACCCCGTCAATCAATTCAACATCCTCGCGGAGTATTGCTGCATCCTTTTCACCCAACCGTTCATCCAAGATGGTGCTTGAAAGATTATCCACCGTTAAAGCATCTTCATTTCCTTTAGTGCCCGCCTGAAATAACAATAAATTTTTTTCTGCGATATTATACACCCCTTTAAATTCCTTCCCACTATTAATGGGCCATGTCATTGGATGTAATTCAATAGATAGCTCTTTTTCTACTTCTTCTAACAAATCAAAACGATTTTTACCATCCCGATCCATTTTGTTGATAAAAAGAATCACTGGAGTATCTCGCATTCTACACACTTCCATCAAACGACGGGTTTGTTCCTCTACACCATTAACACTGTCCACAACTAAGATTACACTGTCCACAGCAGTAAGAGTGCGGTAGGTGTCTTCAGCAAAATCTTTGTGACCGGGTGTGTCCAACAGATTGATCAATGTTCCTTTGTATTCAAAGCTCATTACCGAAGTAGCCACCGAAATTCCACGCTGTCTTTCAATTTCCATGAAGTCACTGGTAGCATGCTTCTTAATCTTGTTACTTTTTACAGCTCCAGCCACTTGGATGGCACCACCAAAAAGTAAAAACTTTTCAGTTAGCGTAGTCTTTCCCGCATCGGGGTGAGAAATAATGGCAAAGGTTCGTCTGCGAGATATGGGTTCCTGGTATTTCATGTTGCGGCGCAAAGGTAAGCCAGCATAGCTATTCACCGCCTGTCAATTTGTTGGAAATACCAGCGCATTAGCCTCTACATTTGCACTATGTTTCGGCGAACATTAGAAATCCTTTCCAGCAGCTTTAAAATGGCAGCTCAGGAACTTTGGAAAAACAAGCTAAGAACATTCCTCTCGCTTTTTGGCATTACCATTGGCATATTTTGCATCATCGGGGTATTAGCCACCGTAAACAGTCTTGAACAGAATATTCAAAACGAGATCAAATCTCTTGGCAACAATACCATTTACATAGACAGATGGGAGTATAGTGGAGGAGGTCCAGACTATCCGTGGTGGAAATTTGTAAAAAGGCCCGCACCCCGATACCTGGAAACGGAAGAGATTCGAAAAAGAACTTCTACCGCTCAATATGTTGCCTTTCACATTGCATCAAATTATCCCATAGAATTTGGAGGCAAGCAATTAAATGGAACAATTGTACAGGGTATCAGTCAGGATTTTGAAAAGATTCAAATGTTAGCCATCGCAACTGGGCGTTCATTTTTAGAACGTGAGTTTGACAACGCTGCTAATGTTGGACTGATTGGACATGAAGTGGCTGAGAAACTTTTTGGAAAACCCGAATTGGCTGCAGATAAATATGTGGAAGTGAGAGGTAAAAAGATTTTAGTCATAGGAGTGATCAAGAAACAGGGTAAAAGTGTAATGGGAGATGGAGGTTGGCAATTTGATAATAGTCTTATAGTACCCTATCGCTTTGGTCGCACCATTATGAATGAGTTGAGAGCAGATCCCCTAATCATGGTTCAGGGAAAACCCAATTTAACCAGCAAAGCGGTGAAAGACGAACTGGCCGGCACTATGCGCGCCATTCGAAAACTTTCTCCCACACAGGAAGATAATTTTGCTCTGAATGATATCAATGACTTTAGCAAGGTGATTGGCGACATATTTGTCAATGTAAATATTGGCGGCTGGGCAATTGCTACGCTATCCTTGATTGTAGGAATGTTTGGTGTGGCTAATATCATGTTTGTTACCGTTCGCGAAAGAACCAGTCAAATTGGCCTAAAAAAAGCAATTGGCGCAAAAAGTCACATTATCTTAACCGAATTTTTATTGGAGTCCTCCTTCCTGTGCATAATCGGCGGACTTATTGGACTTTCACTTGTTTTGTTACTCACACAGGTATTAACCAAAGCGTTGAATTTTCCCGTTTACATATCCTCCGCAAATATGTTTTTGGCAATCGGCATTTGCATACTCGTGGGCGTGATTGCAGGATTTGTGCCTGCACGCCAGGCCGCTCGAATGGACCCGGTTGTTGCCATTAGAAGCAAATAACCTAGGTAGCAAAGGGACTTTCCTATTTTTGCTGTAATGCCTGTTAGAATTTTAGCTATAGAATCCTCCTGCGACGAAACTGCTGCTGCAGTTTGCGTCGATGGCTGTATAGTTTCCAATATTGTTGCAGGCCAAAAAGTGCATGAGCAATATGGGGGTGTGGTGCCTGAATTAGCCTCCAGAGCACATATGCAACATATTGTTCCCGTAGTTGATGCTGCATTAAAACAAGCAGGTTTACAAATGTCAGAAATTAACGCAGTGGGATATACACAGAGTCCTGGGCTTATTGGATCCTTGTTAGTGGGGGGTCAATTTGCCAAATCACTGGCGTTATCACAAAATATTCCCCTGATTGCAGTGCATCATATGCAGGCGCATGTATTGGCCAACCTGATTGGTTCCCCCAAACCATCGTTCCCTTTTTTATGTTTAACAGTTAGCGGTGGACATACACAATTAATACAATGCGACTCCCCTCTCATTATGAAAGTACTTGGAGAAACAATTGATGATGCTGCCGGAGAAGCCTTTGACAAATCGGCAAAACTACTTGGACTCCCTTACCCAGGAGGACCACTTATAGACCACTATGCTCAGTCCGGTGATGGCAAACGCTTTAATTTCCCTAAGCCCCAGATAGAAGGATTGAATTTTAGTTTCAGTGGATTAAAAACTTCTATTTTATACTTTCTTCAACAGGCTGGCAAATCAGTATCCTACAAACAAGGGCTACAGGTTTCTAAACTGGAGCAGGATAAGTTTATCGCAGACAATTTATCTGACATATGCGCTTCCATCCAACAGCGTATCATATCTATTTTACTCGATAAATTAGAAAAAGCCGTTCACCAAACTGGGATTCAATCGATTTGTCTGGCAGGAGGCGTATCTGCCAACAAAGGACTACGAAAAGAGTTCACAGCATTGGCCCAACAAAAAGGATGGAAAGCCTCTATACCTCTTTTTGAGTATTGCACCGACAACGCAGGGATGATTGCTATTGCTGCCTACTACAAATACTTGGACAATCAGCGTAGCAAACTTACACTCTCCTCTTCGGCAAGAGCAAACTGGTAAATGGGACAGTCTACTTTTACCTTTAAGCAGTTTTCCATCAAGCAAGATCAATGTGCAATGAAAGTAAGCACTGATGCTTGTATTTTTGGCGCCTGGGTAGCTCAAAAAATTGTTGGCTCAAGTTTACCATCACCCCGCATTCTAGATATCGGAGCAGGTACCGGGCTTCTTTCACTGATGGCAGCGCAGCTATTGGTCAATTGCACCATCACAGCCATAGAGATTGATGAAGCGGCTGCACGGCAGGCTAAAGAGAATGTTGAGCTTTCGCCTTGGCGTAAAAAAATTCAGGTGCTACAAGCAGATATTAAGCAATACGATGATCAAAATGGGTTTGATATAATTGTCAGCAACCCGCCTTTTTTTGAGAGAGACCTGCTGGCAAATTCAAGAGCAAAAAACTTAGCTTTTCACGATACAAGCCTCACGTTGTCTGAGCTGCTGTTAACAAGCAGTCGACTACTAAACACAGCAGGATATATTTTTTTACTATTACCGCTAAGCAGAAAAAATGATTTAGTCAAGAATTGTGAGTTGTTGCAACTATCAATAACAGAATGCTGCTATGTTAGACCTTATCCTCATAAAATGATCTCAAGAATTCTGGTTAAATGCCGAAGAAATAATGGGTCAACATCATCTTCCTACAAAGAATCTGACCTTATTGTTCAGGGGGACCCTAATAACTATAGCCCTCAAGCCATTTCGCTTCTAAAAGATTTTTATCTGTATATGTAACTTTTTATTGAGTAGCATAATCCCGCATGTACTGATAGTTGTCTGTTAAAATGCCATCCTTTAATATAGTGGCGCGTTTCAATATAGGTGAGCTACCCTTCACAAGCAGGTCTTCCAATATGAATTTAATGAGTTGTTCACCAAAGTAACGACTAGCATCTTTGGGTAGTTCATTAGGCAGGTTTCCTACTGCTATAACATCTACACCGTTGGCAAGGTAGGGTGCTGTTTTTTGCAGACTAGTTTTATCAACGCCATACACAGGGTCCTCAATGGTTTGATCACCTAAATTAATCGGAATGGAGCCAAATGCATCGTCCGTAATGTCAGCTATTGTTACGATTCTGAACTCAGGTTGCTTCACGGCAGCTGCATCAAACAACCTTTCCATACCTTCCTCCCAATAAATGCCATTCAGTAAAATATCCGTGCAAGAAGTATAGGACTCAAAAAGACAACGATAGTCTTGGTGATTGGTATGAAATTCTTCACGATTATACCCCCCGGTAATTCGGTTTTTAAATAAATCTCCGGCTTTTAATTGTGTGTAAACAGGATAACTAAACACTGTTGAGCGATACTCATCTGGCTCCGCTTCCCTTACTCCCATAAGGTTTAAGACCTCCATGATTCCGTGGGCCACGCGCCCAGAACCCGTAACGGCAATTTTGATTGGCGGCAATTTAATTTCAAAATAACTATGAATTAACTCTTTGAAATTCTTTTGTTTATAAACTCTTTTTAAATTAAATGTTCCAGTTCTTTTGCCATAGGCCATGATCCCATTATGGGCCCCCACTACACCTGCAAAAAACCCAAATCCAATAATGCGCTGACCATCATCGTGCTCTAAGCATTCATAATCAATCAACGTGGTCTTTTTTTTCATCAGCGTATGAAACAATTGCTGATTATAGGGCTGGAGTTTTTTTGTATGTGAAAAGAATAAGTAGGTTTTACTCTCCAAGATGCACTGTATGGGAACTTCTTTTATTCCAAACAAATAGGTTGCTCCGGAAAGATCCTCAGTTAACATAGCACCCGCTCGTTCATATTCTCGATCGGAGAAACATCTTTTTTCGGAGGGCTGAACTAATATGCTAAGCGAGGGGAAGTTCTTCAGCAGCCACTTACACTGTGCAGGAGTTAATGCTACCCGGTTATCTGCCGGTGTTTTGCCCTCCCGAATAATACCAATAGTAGTCATAGGCATGTACCTTTGCAATCGATTCACAAAGTTAACCCCTTGAGGGCTTACCCATGAACTATTTTGAACTGTTTGAAATACCGCTTCAATTTGAGGTTGACACTATAAAAATCAAACCTAAGTTTTTAGAGTTAAGCCGTAAGTACCATCCCGACTTCCACTCTCATGAAAGTGAAACAAATCAGGAAGAACTGATTGAAATCTGCGCTACAGTAAACAAGGGCTGGCAAGTATTTCAAGAACCCTTAGCTACATTGAATTATGTGCTACAACTTTCTGGTAAAATTACCGAACAAGATAATCCTGTTTTGTCTGCCGATTTTTTAATGGAAATGATGGAGCTAAATGAACTACTGACAGAATCAAATTCAACTCATTTTTCAATTCTGCAAGAAAAATTACATCAATACAAAAAAGACCTTTATGAAGGCGTTAAGGATTTACTTGTAAAATCACCTGCAGAAACTGCTGAAACAGAATTTGAAAGAATTAAAGAATATTATTACAAAAGCAAATACCTGGATAGAATTCAAAAGAGAATTGAATCAGGCCTTAGTTAAACAGCAAATTTCCCTAATTTTGCAAACCCCGCCCGGGTGGCGGAATTGGTAGACGCAGCAGACTCAAAATCTGCCGTTCGCAAGGATGTATCGGTTCGACTCCGATCTCGGGCACAAAAGATCTTTTCAACATTGTTGAAAAGGTCTTTTACTTTTATGCACTATAGCTATTTTAATGCACTATAGCTACTTTACCGGTAGCCAATACTCGATTTGATTTGTCCGTTAAACGAATTAAGTAGACCCCGTTAGCAGCTGTACGTAAGTCCACATCAAGCAACTGATACCTACTTACAATTGCATAGTTTTTCCTAAACACAACGGCTCCTTTAGCGTCATAAATCGAAAGACCAAACTGATCTGAAACCCCGCTATAGTAGGAAACACTAAACCGTCCTTGTGTAGGACTTGGATAAACAAATAGTCGGGCTGTTACAGAGTCCCCAATAACAAATGGAGCACTGGTATTTGCGCAAGGTAATTTAGGCGGTAAATTTTGTGCGGTGACCGTGTAAATTCCTGAGGGATGTTTTAACCCAATTGAATCTACTTGCGAGGTCAATTCGCCGGGTAAATTTTGATTATTAAGCTGCCATGTATAAGCATAGTTTCCGGCTGGTGACACCGTTGAAATTAATGTAGTTCTTAAGCCAGGATAGATTTTAGTATAAGGAGTAGCGGCAAGTGTAACAGCCGGGTTTGGTTCTATTGCAACAGTTGTGGAAGATGACAGGCTGCTACATCCAAAGGCATTGGTTACAGTAACCTGATATGTACCAGCAATTCCTGTTAGTATTTGTTGTGTACTTGCTCCGTTGGTCCATGACCAACTATTACCGGAAGAAGCTGCAAGCAGCACTTTATCACCTTCACAGACTGTAGTGGGTGTTAAGGCTGTTATTGTTGCTACTGGCAATGGATTAACGGTTACTGCCACAGCAGGTGATACGCTAACACAGGCACCCGTGGTAACCGTTACAGTTAAGCTTGCGGCACTGTTCACGGTAATCGATGCTGAAGTAGCACCATTACTCCACTGATAACTATTTCCAGCATTGGCAGTTAAAACCACATTTCCACCTTGACAAAAAGTCAACGGCCCGCTGGCAACTATACTCGCAACAGGAACCGCTACTAGCTGTAATTGCACTGGCGTTCTACTAGTGCTTTCGCAGCCTGTTGAAGTCTCTTTACTGGCAGCATGATAGGTTATTGCGCCTATGGTGTTCAGAAAAGGATCTGCAACTAAGGTGCCCCCCGAGGAGGCCGTATACCACACTACAGTATTTCCAGGAGTGGTAGTAGCTGATGCAGTTAAGCGTGGTATCAAAGCCCCCGGACAAACTTGTTCTGTTTGATTTCCTCCACTTGTTGGCGCCAACAGACTAGCGCTTCCAATGGCAACGGATAATCTCACCGAAGGGGTTTGGCAAGAGCCATTAGTAGCGTAAACCGCAATATCACCACTTTGTGTTCCAGGGGTAAAAAACACGATTATTGAATTTGAACCCTGACCGCTTAGAATAGCCGCCCCTGCAGGTACGGTCCAAACATAACTACTGGCCCCGCTAACTGATGCAATTGAATAAACATATTGTGTAGTAGTGTTACAAACAGTTGTCATTCCACTGATAGCCCCTGGCGATCCCATATTACCACTTCCATTAGATACCGTAATATTAATGGCATTTGCCCGCCTGCTGGTTGAACCTGTGCTACTTTTAGCACGGATCGTAAACCAGGTACTTGAACCTGGAGTTAGCCCGGCAATAGTATAGCCCGCAACATTTCCAACTGAAATTTGTTGCACAAACTGGCCCGTTACAGGATCAAGTCGTAATATATCATAAGCAACAGCACCCATAACAGGATTCCAAGATAGATTGACTTCGCCTGCAGTGCAACTGTTTCCATCTCCTGTGAAACCAGTTACCGGCCCCATGATGTGAAAAACTGCATCGCTTAGATCCTGAGTAGACCCATTGTTAATTCGAATGAGAGCCTGTGAGGTATTTACACCAGTTGGCACTGTCCAGTTATAACGTGTAGTAGAAGAAGACAAGGAGCTTACTATTGGATTCCAGGTTGCCCCATTGTTAATCGAATATTCAATGGTATAAGTACCGGTAAAGCCCAGGTTGTTCCAGGTGATTAATTCACTGGTACCTGGGGCAAAATTTTCTCCACCATTCGGATAGGTCAATTCCAAACGCGGTTGATCAATAGTCCATGTTAAAGTATATTCTTGATTTGATGCTGTGGTAATAGCGCTTCCAGTTACCCTTATGGTGTAAGCTCCAGCAGCAGGAGTATTTATGGTCACTTGTTCCACATTACTAACCGCATCAATTCCCGTTGTAGCAGGGTTAGCTGGATTATTTTTATCCAAGACCCAGGGAAGGTGTGTAGTACTACCATTCAGTACGGTAAGATCAAGATTATTTACGAGAGGAATGGCCGCATTGGCCACTCCTGCAGGGTCATTCCAAACTAACATAACATTTATTCGAGAAACCCCTGCGGGAACAGTTATTGAAATATCTTGAAATACACCATTTCCAATATTATTTATTGCAAAACGGTTTTGTTCAAGCACTCGAGCGGCCTCCAATACATCAATTCGCCCATAGCCAAACTTATAGTCAGGACCAGTGTTACCTAAATCCTGCGCAGTGTTTAAAACGGAATTTTTGATCAGTGCAGAAGGAGGACTAGCGTTTGAATTCAATTGTCGATATCGCTGCACCAATAAAGAAACAGACCCTGCTACGCCTGGAGTGGCCATTGATGTGCCCGACATAAACGTATAGCTATTTGCCGGAGTAGTTGTTGAGAACACGTTATTTCCCATTGAGGAGATGTCTGGCTTTACTCTTCCATCCTGTACAGGACCAAAGCTGCTAAAAGAAGTCATTGCATCAGTAGAGGTGAGCGCTGCAACCAGGATATTATTTTTTGCAGACTTCCCACTTCCGGTGATGGTATACCACCCGCCCGGGCAAGAACTTTGAGAATTTCCAGCAGAGTGGATGTGTAAGTGTGTTGGAAAACTATTTAAGTTAAGGTCAGTTGCCCGGCTGGTTCCAGAGTAAGCAATGCTAGCTCCATTTATTCCACAGGTTGCGCCGCCACCATAGGAGTGACTACTAACCGATAAACTGTACGTGGGAATTGCAGTGGCAATTTCACCAGGAACGTTTCCGTTAAAATCATAAGAATACAATTTTGCATTAGGCGCCATCCCACGTGCAAAGGGGTCAATAAGTCCCCTTCCAAGTATGGTACCCGCACAGTGTGTGGAGTGCGAACTGGCAGCTACGTTTTCAACCTGCGTAACCCGACCAATTGGAAAAAAATCTAAGTGTGAACCAATTGCACCCCCATCCCAAATACCCACATTGACCCCATCTCCTTGCAAATTTCTGGAACCCTCGGATAACACATTCACTCGATGCATGGTGCGCCCAGGAAGATTCTCTTCTTTATTAGGTTCATCAATGAAATCAGCCCATAGAACAAAAGGTAATTCAATAAAATTGCGAACGTTTGAAGCAGGAACTCTGACTACAAAAGTCTTAAAAGATGGGAGCTCTTCTAAGATGGTTGCTCCCAGGTTAGTTAAGGAGGGAAGAATAGCAGGAGCCTGAATGCCATCAAACGTAATGATACTCAAATCAACATAGCCAGGCACAGATTGTGCGTGTGTTGGAACATTGAATTGATATAGAGCATGACTTGCCTTTTGTTTGGCAGAGAGGTGAAATATGCTACGTATTTGCGCTGTTGTGATTTGCCTCCAATTAACATTGGCTGCTATTGTTGCCGTATATGCGTAAGAAGGAATATAATCAATAAGTTCAATGCCTTGTTGGCTGAGTAATGAACGTGTTGTTGTAGTAGGTATTTCATCAAACTGCATCACCACATAATACTTACCCTGATGTAAAGCTGCTTGTATGGATAAGGGGGCAGTTGTCAGATCTTTTGCATTTCTTGCAGGGTTAAAATCGCCACTTAAAAAGTGAACAGTAGTATCCTTTGTCAACTGCGCATTACTCACCTCAGTTAATAATGAAAGGATCAAAAAAAATGTGCACGTATATAAATTTCTAAGCATAGCATAATTTTTCTATTGCTGAAATTAGAATAAAAAAGATAGAATGCAGTCTACCCTTTTCCCCTTTTTGAAAAAAGTTGATAAATATCTTTCCTATACTGAACACCTCCTTCAACTCTAGGCTGAACTAAAGTGTAGATTACCAACACAGGTGCCGGAGTGTTGAGTGTATGATATACAGGTTGCTGGTTCTTCATACAAGACTGCAAATAAATGGTATCCAACTTATTGTCAAGCAAATAATTCCCCAATACCAATGGCTCCTCCAATCGTATACAACCATGACTTAAAAACCTTTTGGACAATGAGAAGTAATCCTTGTTATTTGTGTCATGTAAGTAGACTCCTAAAGGAGTTTTAACATTCAATTTTAGTATCCCCAATGTGTTATCACAACCGGTTGATTGCCGAATAGTGTAAGGGAAATTGGTTGTAGAGAATTGTGACCAAGGAAGTATTTTATGGTCTACGATTTTGCCAGCCTTGTCTATCACTTGCATATTTTGTTGATCAAGCCAGGAAGTATCTTTTATTATTTTGGGTAAAAATTCTTGAATGGCAATACTGGTTGGCACAAACCAATAAGGATACAAAACAACCCGATCAGCCCATGCCGCAATAAAAGGAGTGGGAGTTAATGGTTTTCCTACAATAGCCCGCATAGAATGGAGTATATTTTCTCCTTCAATCAACTGCACTTCAGCTGCGGTAACATTAACGAGAATATAACGTGCAAATTCCCAATGATCTATCCATCTATAGACCTGATAAGCTTGCTGCAACCAACTGATAGTATCCGCTAATAGAACGGATGAGTGTTTTTGATATTCTTTTTGCTTGACCAATAGCAAATTCAGTAAACTCTTGCATTTTGCAGACCTGGGAAATCTGTAATAGTCAAAAAAATGCTGTAATTCATTTGGTGTGCTTACCTTTTCCAGCGCTAAGCTTATTCTTAGCAGCACCGATTTTTCCAGCTCAGTTGAAATGGACTCAAAAACAAACCAGGGTTCTGAAGAAGATCCAATGGACAAGGAGTAGGCGGTTCGAATAGCCAGTTGAAAATAACCAGAGCTTCTCCAACTGGTATCAGTTGCTGACAATACCGGATTCACGTTCAGAATCGATGCGGGAGAAAAATCAATCAATCCCTGTTCTTGATATTCTTTTACAGAATGAAGCAGTTTTTCTTTAAGCAATGCAGGTTGTGCTTCAAGCCGGCAACTTAACAGCAGCAAAAAAACAATTACAATAAAACTAGGCTTCATGAAATATTGTTGCGGTACATGGATTACTACTTGTTATTTCAAAAAAAACTAATTAACAAAACACTTAGCATTAATAAGGGTCTACATCAGACACAATAACCACTTGCTTAAAAGAACTCTTTTGTTGTAACGCCTTCAAAAATACTCGAATATCTAGCCGGCATTGTTCCAACAATTGTTTTTTTCGAGGCAGCTTCAATAACAACTCAAATCGGTACTGATTGCGAACCCGCTCTATCAAAGCAGGCGAAGGACCTAATAAATATCGCTGGTATTTCATGCCTAATTGTTGTGCCAGAAAGGTTGCCGCATTGGCCGCAACAGTAGCAGATGTATGTCGTATGCTTAGCTGGATCATTCTGCTAAATGGCGGATAAAAAAACTCCTCGCGTTTGGCTAATTCCTTTTCATAAACCTGCGTGTAATTATGTGTCAACACCTGTTCAAATAAAGGATGCCCGGGGTTTGTCGTTTGAATTAACACCTCCCCTATTGCATCCCGTCGCCCTGCTCTTCCACTAACCTGCTCCATCAATTGAAAAGCCCGTTCATTAACCCTAAAATCGGCATGCCTCAATAAGCCATCCGCATCTAAAATGCCTACCACATCTACTTTCTCCACATCAATTCCTTTCACAACCATCTGCGTGCCAACTAATATATCAATCTGCCCTAGTTCAAACTTATTAATCAGTCTATCGTGCGCACCCTTCCCCTTTACTGAATCAACATCCAAGCGAGCTACACGAGCTGTTGGAAATAACGTAGCCAATTGCTCCTCTACCTGTTCGGTTCCAAAACTTCTGGCCAGAAATTTATTTTGTCCACATCCTTCGCAACGCGTTACTTGTTGATATCGAGTACCGCAATAATGACAGCATAACAACTGATCCTGCTTGTGATAGGTTAAGGAAACAGCACAATGTAAGCACTGTGGAACCCAACCGCAGGATTTGCAAACCTGATAAGGCGTGTATCCTCGTCTATTTTGAAAAAGGATTACTTGCCGCTGATGCTGCAAAGCCTTTCGTATGCGTTTTTCCAATAGAGGGCTGATCCACGAAATTGATTTTGCCTGTGAACGAATTGCGTTCATGTTCACTAGCTGAACAGCTGGCATAGCCACATCACCAAAACGTGTTTGCAAAGACACCAATCCATACTTATTGCTCGTTGCATGATAGTAAGATTCTAAAGAAGGAGTGGCGCTTCCTAACACCGTTTTGGCCTGAAACAGAGAAGCTAAATATAAAGCTGTATCACGTGCATGATAGCGGGGAGCAGGATCCTGTTGTTTGTAAGAATAATCATGCTCTTCATCACAAATAATCAACCCTAAATTGGCAAAGGGCAAAAAAATGGCAGATCGTGTTCCTAATATTACATTTGTTTTATTTGCTGCAACACCGTGCCATATTTCAACCCGTTCATTGGGAGAAAACTTAGAATGATACACCCCTACATGTCCTCCAAAATGATGTTGCAGTCGACGAATAATTTGAGTAGTGAGTGCAATTTCTGGAAGCAAAAAAAGAACTTGCTGTCCTTTGCGCAACGCTGCCGCAATCAACTCAACGTAAATATTTGTTTTTCCACTGGACGTAACGCCATGCAACAACACGGTTGACTTTGTCTCAAACTCCTTTTTGACTGCCGCAAATGCTCTTTGTTGTGGAAGAGAAAGCGTAAAATCTAAATTAATATGTGGTTCAGGAACAGTAATGCGATCTACGATTCTTTTCTCTAGAGTCAAAATACCTCGGTCAACTAAACTTTTTAAAGTAGCAGGACTTGCTTTAGCGATCAGGAGTAATTCCTTTGCGTTTATGGCTAATTTATTGGGGTCTTGCTCAAGTAATGCCTGCACGAGCTCTTGCTGTCGGGGTGCTTGCTTAAGTGATGCTAACAACTCCTCCCACTTACTTGGGTTTGAATACGGCGGGGATAAGGTAACAAATGCTGCAAGTTTTGGCTTATACTTCTCAGTAAGGGACTCTGCTAATTCGCAAATATTTTTTTGTAATAATCGCTGAACTATTGGCGCTATATTTTTTTTTCCAAGTAGTGTCTGAACTTGATCAACTTGTAATTTTTTTTGCAAAAAAAGAGCCTCTGCAACCAAATACTCATCATCATTCAACTGCGAGAAATTTTCTGATGCTTCAGCATTATAGATTAACGTAGTGTCACTGTTTAATCGAAAATGTGCTGGTAAAGCAGCTGCCATTACTTCTCCCTCAGTACACAAATAATATTGAGCTATCCAATTCCATAATACAATCTGCAAGGGAGTTACCAAAGGCTTGGTGTCCAAAACCTGCAAAATGGGTTTTAAATAGAAGTTGGAATGGTTTTTGTCCATCAAACGAACTACTATACCGGTGTACCTTTTTTTCTTACCCAAATTGACTTCAACTCTACTCCCAACTTGAATTATTCTCTGAAAAGAGTCTGGCACACTCCAGGTATAGGTAACCGGCAAAGCCGCTGGCACTAAAACATCCGCGTAGAGGAAAGCAGTTGACATCTGCCCCTAAATTACCACATAAAAATCAGCCTTCCACTATGCCCCAATCCAAGCAGCATTATAGGCCTTAAGTTTTTGTTCCATTTTTTCCTTGACCAACGCTTTGAGTTGTGGAAGTTGTTCCATCGTGTAACCCTCCACCTTAACCTCCTCTAAAAAAATAGCTCGGCTTCTACCTGGCTTTATGGTGGTAGGATGGCTGTAATGCATGCGTTCATACGCGTCTAAAAAAAGCAAAGGTTTGATTGGAGTATTTGTTTCAATTGCAATACGAAAAGCGCCATCATAAAACGATTTTAGCGGCTCCGAGCTCATATTGAAAGTTCCTTCGGGAAAAACAAAAATAGAAATCCCCTTTCGTAGCAATGCCTTCAGCCTCAATACGCTGGCAGCCCTGTTTTTCGGGTCACTACGATCCACTGTAACTATGGCACGCTTATAAATAAACCCGAATATTGGGATACTTGAAGTTTCTGCACGTCCCAAAGGCCTAAAATTTCCTCTGATGGATTTAACTAAGAAAACCGCATCGATAAAAGATAGATGATTGGCCACGTAGATATAAGGCTTATTGAAATCGTGTGGCACTTCAAAATAATTACGGTGTGGCATTCCTACTAAAAACAACCAACTGTCCGCCCACACCCTACACAGTCGCATCATGATATTTCCTCCATCAACAGGTCCTCCCCATGAAGCAATAATAAAAAAAGGCAATAAGAAAAACATAATTGCCACAAACAAGAGCAAGGTATAGATTACGTATAAAAAGCGAAAGGGATACAGTAAGTACTTCATAGGCCGGAAACGTAAAAGTAAATGAACAATTTGGTATCGCAAGGAAGATGTAATTTTGCCCTTCATGCAAAAATTGTCCACTGTTGCCTTTCACACACTGGGTTGTAAATTGAATTTCTCAGAAACCTCTGCACTAGCCCGGCAGCTTTCGCAAGAAGGATTTGCGCAGAAAAATTTTGAGGACGAGGCCGATTATTATGTCATCAACACTTGTTCTGTAACGGAAAATGCAGACAAGGAATGCCGTCAGTTAGTAAGGAGAATTCAACGTCGTTCCCCTTCCAGTGCGGTGGTAATAATGGGTTGTTACGCACAATTAAAACCGGAGAAAATTGCCTCCATCCCTGGTGTAGACCTGGTGTTGGGTGCCAGTGCAAAATTTGAGCTGGTCACACATTTAAAAGCGTTAAAGAAAGGAGAGGATACCAAGATTTGTAGCTGCGATATTGATACCGTTGAAAACTTTCATGCTTCTTGGTCTGTTCAACATCGCACGCGTACATTTTTGAAAGTGCAAGATGGGTGCGACTACAATTGCTCTTTCTGTACCATTCCAAAGGCTCGTGGAAAAAGTAGAAGCGATAGGATTGAAAACGTTTTAAACAATGTGAAAGAAATCGAAACTGCAGGGTCCAAAGAAATATTGCTTACCGGTGTTAACCTGGGAGACTTTGGCGAAAATGGCGAAACCTTCTTTCAATTAATTTGTGCCTTAGAAGACCAAACAACCGTTCCTCGCTATAGAATATCTTCCATTGAGCCTAATTTGCTTTCCGATGAGATCATCAAGTTTGTGACTTCCAGCAAACGATTTATGCCTCATTTTCACATCCCGCTACAAAGTGGAAGTGATCGTATACTCGGTTTGATGCGTAGACGTTACAAAAAAAAGTTATACGCAGAAAGAGTGAATTTGATCAAGGAGCTAATGCCTCATGCCAGCATTGGCGTGGATGTGATTGTTGGATTCCCTGGCGAAACAGATGCCGACTTTCAAGAAACCTATTCATTCCTCGAATCTCTCCCCGTTACTTACTTGCACGTATTTACTTACTCGGAACGAGATCATACATTGGCCGCTTCTCTAAAAAATATCGTGCCCACTCCAATCAGACATGCACGTAATAAAAAACTGAGACAGCTTTCTTACCAAAAACAGGAGTGCTTTGCTAATCAATTCAGTGGAACCACTCGACCTGTTCTTTTTGAGAAAGAAGAAAAAACTTCAATGATGGAGGGCTATACAGATAATTATATCAGAGTAAAGACCCCATTTAAAAAAGAGTGGATCAATCAAATTGTTGATTGGAAAATTTAAGTTTAACATACCTTTACGCCCCTCAGGAACGTTAGCTCAGTTGGTTTAGAGCACTACTTTGACAGAGTAGGGGTCACTGGTTCGAGTCCAGTACGTTCCACTACCCTTACCACATTTTTTCAAAGCTTCTTGGTCCAGATAAGGGCTCCTCTATTTGAAACAGGGTGCCGGACGGTTTTTTTAGTTGAAGGAGATCCTTGTTTCCAAAAATTCTAGAGAGCAAACCCAACGGAGTTAGAAAAAAATAAAACAACAACGACAGTATTATTCTTGGAATAATCAAGCTAAGCACCCAAGTTAGTTTCATCCAAATAATATCAATAGTACTCATGGTCCTTGCACTGATTAACACTAGTATAACGAGCGTGATAGCAGCATAGCAATAAGTCAAGCTTGAGGTTGCTTTCCACCCAATAAGTAATGCCAAGAGAAGCACCATTATGGTCTGTACTTGTTGTCGCGAATTGCGTTGACTAGTCATCTTAAAAAAGTGTATAAACAAATGGAGCTAATGCACTGCTCCCGCCGATTACAATTAGAAAGCCTAACAATAAAAGCACCAAAATGAGGGGGATCAACCAAAATTTCTTTCGTTCGCGCATAAATTGCCATAGATCTTTTAACAATTCCATACTCTTAGTTTAATCTTTTTCAAAATTAATCATCCATTTTTCTTTATTAGCAAAATCAGGCTGTTCTTCTTTGATAAATAAAAAATTATTTAGCACCAAAGCGTCCATGTCCGTGCTCATAAAACAGCGATAAGCATCCGCTGGAGTACAAACTATTGGCTCTCCTCTTACATTAAAACTAGTATTTACCAAAACTCCTACACCTGTTTTTGACTTAAATGACTGTAACAGGTGATAAAATTTAGGGTTAGTTGAAGCATGAACCGTTTGCACTCTTGCAGAAAAGTCCAGATGGGTAATTGCTTGTAGCTCACTTCTTGGGAAATACAATCTTTCCCAAAGAGATAATTGCTGAAAATCGGCGGGCAATGATTTTCGATGTGCCTCACGAAGAGAGGCTACAATTAGCATGTAAGGGGACTCTCCCTCTAACTCAAAGAAATGATTGGCATCTTCAGCTAATACTGCCGGGGCAAATGGACGAAACCCTTCCCGGTGCTTGATCTTTAAGTTCAATTTTTTTTGCATATCCGGATCTCTTGGATCTCCCAGAATACTCCTATTGCCCAATGCCCGAGGCCCAAATTCCATACGTCCCTGAAACCAACCCACCACTTTCCCTTTGGCAAGCAGCCCCGATACCTGGTCATATAAGGCTTGATCTGATACATAGTGTTCATATACTCCTTTCGCTCGCTTAGCCGCCAACACCACCTCTTTATCACTATAAAAAGGGCCTAAGTAACTGCCCTCTTGTTGATCGGACTCATCACCAATAATTCTTTGCTGAGCAAAATACTGATAGTAAATAGTCAACGCTGCGCCCAGGGCTCCACCAGCATCACCTGCTGCAGGCTGGATAAAAATATCATCAAAAATACCTGCACGTTGCAATTTGCCATTGGCAACACAGTTAAGCGCAACTCCACCAGCCAAACAACAAAATGAAGCACCGGTTAACCGCTTGGCTTCTGCTGCCATTTTCAATACAATTTCTTCCGTTACTTGCTGTATGGCCAGCGCCAGATTACAATAGGCAGGTAAAAGTTCGGCCTCTGGCTCTCTTCGTTTTATTCTAAATAATTTTTCCCATCGCCTTTTATGAACCATACGAAGGCCAGTGGCATATTGAAAGTAATATTGATTCAACCAAATGGACCCGTCAGGATAAATATGAATCAGTTCATTTTCAATCAATTCCTTGAACTGAACAGTTTCCGCGGACTGTGGATTACCATAAGGCGCCAGCCCCATTAATTTATATTCGCCAGAGTTGACGGTAAAACCCAAGTAATAAGTAAATGCACTATAGAGTAATCCCACTGAATGTGGAAAGTGCATCGATCGGATCAAAGAAAGAGAAGACCCCTCTCCTATACCAATGGATGCAGTACACCACTCGCCTACTCCATCTATGGTCAATACTGCAGCTTTTTGGTAAGGTGAGGGATAATAAGCACTAGCCGCATGGGACAAATGATGTGGGGTGAAAAGAAGTCTAAGTTTTTTTTTCTGATAAGTCCCCACTTGACTAAGTCCATCGTAGATTTTCTTTTTCATGAACAGTTTTTCATCCAGCCATACAGGGATTGCTTTCAAAAAAGAAAGCAACCCTTTTGGAGCAAAGGCATAGTAAGTTTGAAGTAACCGTTCAAATTTGAGCAAGGGCTTATCGTAAAACACTACCGCATCCAACTCATCAATAGTAACGCCACCTTCCTCGAGACAATAACAAATTGACTGCAAAGGAAACTGGGATGAATGTTTAATTCGAGTAAACCGCTCCTCCTGTGCTGCAGCTATTATTTTTCCATCCACAACCAATGCAGCAGCCGAATCATGGTAAAAGGCTGAAATTCCCAGTATTTTTTTCATGGTTGCTTCGCTAGCGTTCCTGCAATATACGCCGCGATCTGTTCTCCAAAAATACGGTGAGTGCTGGCTGAGATGTGTTGCTGCCCGTGCGGAACGTGCGTATTGCCTGCGCGTTTGAAAACTAGTTCGTGAAGTGGATAATGAAAAAATGTATCAGCAGAAGCCGAAAAATATTTTTCCATCATTGAAGGAACAGAAGAATGCCCCTGGTAAGTTGGAATATCCAGGATAATCAACTTGGCATATGGCTTTGTCTGCTGATACAATCTATTCAATAATAGTTTTTCCAGCTCTTGGTCTGCCTCACTAATTTGTCCGGAATGCGTATTCACCTGTTCGGCCTCAGTGCGATGACTCTTTTTTAAGGAAAGGGTTTTAAAAAAATCCCAAATGGTGTTAAAAGTAAAATTATAGAGATAGGAATGCTCGCCAAGCCAATGAAACAATTTAAACTGGTAGATAAAATTTTGAATTTTTACCCCAGGCAAATGTTCCTGTTTAACTAATTGCAAAGTGTCATTAGATACTTTAAAGAATGCCGCTTTTTGATTATCATCAAAATCATTCTCAAAAAATCCAAGTACAATATAATCAGGCTGATACTTATACCCTTCCTGTTCTAAAAAAACTAATTGTTCGCCCGTTCCTGTTCCCGACAGGCCTGCATTTATAACTGTTGCGTTTATGCCTTGATCCCTGAGCCGTTGTTCTGCCACAGCTGCATAAGTTTCCAACTGATTCACTTCATATCCAAAAGTGTGCGAATCTCCTAATACAAGCACCCGTATCTCTCCGGGTTTTTTAGAATAAGAGATAGGCGAATTATTTCTGAAGCCCTGATTATTTGTCTGAAAGTGATAGACCCCATCTACACTTCGATGTGTAAATTCCATATTAGGCCTCATTCTTCTTAAGTGAAACTTTCCATACCACCGGTCGGTGAAATAGCGTGGAAATAAAACAATGTTATCCTTGTACAAGGCTCTAATTAGGAGTTCTCCTAAAAACAAACTCATGGCCGTACTTAGTACTATAATCAGGAGGGGGAAAGCTATTTTTTTTTGCCAGGCTGACATAAGCAAATAAAAAAAGGGGTTAACTATATAACCCCTTGATCTTCACTGTGGGAGCTGACGGGATCGAACCGCCGACCCTCTGCTTGTAAGGCAGATGCTCTAAACCAGCTGAGCTAAGCTCCCTTTTGAGGGTGCAAAGATAAGAGGTGAGTGTAATTTACCAAAGGTATTTTTCAAAAAAGCAAAGCAAAGTAACTTTGTCTCATGACCAAAGATTGCTCAAAACCACTTGAACGGACAACTGTGCTGGAATTGACCAGTAAATCAACTGAACATGGTTGGAAATTAATGGTGTGGAATGATGATACGAATACCTTCGATTGGGTCATTCAAGCCTTAATGGAAATTTGCGGACATAGCCGGGAGCAAGCAGAACAATGTGCAATTATTATTCACTACAAAGGAAGCTATGCAGTAATGGAAGGGGAGTATGAGAAATTGTCCCATTACTGCACCCAAATCCTGGATCGTGGCATCCAGGCAACAGTTGAATCCTTAACACATTAGTGTGTCAACAAGTCCATTATACAGCAAAACGGGGTATTTTTGCCCCCCATGGAACTGAGCAAAAGTTTTAATCACAGCCAAGCAGAACTGAAATGGTACTCTCACTGGATGGAGAAAGGATATTTTCATTCAGAACCAGATGAAAGAGATCCCTACACGATAGTAATTCCTCCTCCTAATGTTACAGGCGTGCTGCATATGGGGCACTGCATGAATAATACCATTCAAGATATTCTGATTAGAAGAGCCAGAATGCAGGGTAAAAATGCCTGCTGGGTTCCTGGCACAGATCATGCTTCTATTGCAACTGAGGCTAAAGTGGTACAGCTTTTGCGGGAAAAGGGAATTACAAAGTCGTCTTTAAGTCGGGAAGCATTCTTAGGTCACGCTTGGGATTGGAAAGAAAAATATGGCGGGATCATCCTGGAGCAATTAAAAAAGATCGGATGCAGCCTTGATTGGGAGCGCACTCATTTTACCATGGACCCTACCTATTACCAATCAGTGATCGGGGTGTTTGTGGAGCTTTATCAAAAGGGTTACATCTATAGGGGCAAACGGATGATTAATTGGGATGTTAACGCAAAAACGGCTCTTAGTGACGAGGAAGTGATTCGGAAAGAAACCACACAAAAGCTATACCATATTCGCTACAAATTGGAAGGCTTGGATGATCAATATATTGTAATTGCAACCGTTCGTCCTGAAACCATAATGGGCGACACGGCAATATGTGTGAACCCCAATGACAATCGTTATACGCACCTACATGGTAAAATGGCATTTGTGCCCTTGATCAATCGAAAGATCCCAATCATCACGGATGAGTATGTGAGTATGGATTTTGGAACAGGGGCATTAAAAGTTACACCTGCACACGATATTAATGATTATCAGCTGGGCATTAAACATCAATTGGAAATAATTGATGTGCTAAACGATGATGGCACATTGAGCGAAGCGGCGCAACTTCATATAGGAGTAGATCGTTTTGAAGCAAGAAAATTAATCAGTGGAGAACTGCAGGAAAAAGGGTTCATCGTTAAAACAGAGGAATATATCAGTGAAATAGGCTATAGCGAGCGAACAGATGTAGTGGTAGAACCTCGCCTTTCACTGCAATGGTGGGTGGACATGAAAAAAATCAGTGGCCCCGCGCTTGCTGCTGTTGAAAACGAGGAGATTAAATTCTATCCCTCCAAATTCAAAAATCTTTATCGACATTGGATGGAGAACATCAAGGATTGGTGTATTTCCAGACAACTTTGGTGGGGCCATAGGATTCCGGCATGGTATGACCAAGAAGGAAATATGGTTGTTGCCAGAAATGAGCAAGAAGCCTTGGCTATTTACAAAACCAAGTTTGGTCAGTCTATTGACAAGCTCCAGCAAGATGAAGATTGTTTGGACACTTGGTTTTCCTCATGGCTCTGGCCATTTGAAGTATTTGGTGGGCTGAGCAATCCGGGTAATAAGGAAGTGAATTACTACTACCCTACGCAAACCTTGGTCACAGCTCCGGAGATTATTTTTTTCTGGGTTGCTCGAATGGTAATGGCAGGTTATGAATTTCAAGGAAAAGCTCCCTTCAGCGAAGTATATTTCACAGGTATTGTTCGAGATAAGCAAGGGAGAAAAATGAGCAAAAGTCTTGGAAATTCGCCAGACCTGCTTGCCCTAATTGATAAGTATGGAGCTGATGCGGTTAGGTTTGGAATCCTCATTTCTTCACCAGCAGGAAACGATTTATTGTGGGACGAAAGCAGCAATGAACAAGGCCTTCATTTCAATAATAAACTTTGGAATGCACTTCGACTCATCAAAGGATTTGAATCTCGCGTTACTGCAGAAAATGCCGTTGAAATTCCACAGTTTGCCATTGATTGGATGCAGCATCGGATTGCAGCCTCACGCGAACAAATAGAAATTCAATTCAAAGAATTTAGACTCAGTGAAGCGCTCAAAACCATATACTCACTAATATGGGACGACTTTTGTAGCTGGTATTTGGAATGGATTAAGCCAGGTTTTGAGCAACCTATACACGGTTTTACCCTTGAGCGCACCATACAGCTGTATGAAGAGCTATTACATCTCTTGCACCCATTTATGCCTTTTATCACAGAAGAGATTTTTCACCAACTCAGTGAAAAGAAAGAAGACCTTACTATAAAACAGCTAAGCAAATCGAGTGCTGCCGATATAACTATACTCGAAGCAGGCGAGATGCTCAAAGAATTGATCACGGCTATTCGAGATACCCGAAACAAATATCAACTTAAACAAAAAGATTCCATTCGACTCTGGATAGAAACAGATCAACCTGCTCAACTAGTTTTGATTCAATCACTCCTTTCAAAACAAGCCAACGCCTCCTCACTAACTATTGTTAATGCTTTTGATGTCAATAAAACCGGGATAACAGTGGTGGTTGGTAAGCTTAAATTATTAATAGAAACGGAGCAAGGACAATCTACCGAAGGGCAACGTGAGCAATTGGAGAAAGACTTAAACTATTATAAAGGCTTTTTACAGAGTATAGAAAAAAAACTTACTAATGACCGCTTTGTTCAAAATGCAAGGCCGGAAGTTGTTGAATTGGAACAAAAAAAGAAAGCAGACTCATTGGCCAAAATACGCTTATTGGAAGAGAGTCTTTCTCGATTAAGTTCCTGATTGCGCAAGATGTGCATTGCACTCTTAATACTCATCGACTTATTAAACTTACGGGCCAAATAAATTCCATGAACCAGCCCTTGAATCTATCATACTGATCCGGGTCCATAACTTTTGATACCCGAAAGCCAAAATTAACGGGATGTTGATTCCACCACTTGGTGTCAAAGTAAATTTCCGCCCCTGTGCTTCGTTGAGGAACATGAACACGCTTATTGACGGAATACACTCGGGTATAATCATAGAATAAGGCAGCACGGATTCTTGACAGATAGGCCAGATTTGCAAAGCCCCAATCAGGGTGCCAAATCGGGAAATGATAATCTACACTGGTTCGCCACATTCTTGAAAAATATCTTCCCAGATATCCGCGACTGTAAGGAAAACGATTTCCATAGGTTAATCTTGCCATCGTATCTCTTTCTTGCCAGTACAAGCCCGCTACAAAATGATGATGATGCAACAGCCCAGGTAAATAAATTTTTACCTGCCCATTGAACTGAAACCCTGGGTTGGCAGAAATACTGTGCCTAAATGCTGTGGCATAGGTTAAGCCAAGTCTCGGAAAAACGTGTTGGAGAGCTGTGGTAGTTTGAAATGAACCATTGAGTCTGTGAACAAAATGCTGGATTGAACCAACACCAAATGTATCTCTATCAAAGCCCTTAAAAAAGTCAGCCCTTAAAACATAATGACTGGAAAGATTCAACTGCCGAAAATATCGACCTCTTGCGTCGGTGAGTGGCAACACCCATCCTAATTGTGCATCTAACTGATCCCAGGTTCTTGTTACGCCCCTATTAGCAAACTGTCTTCCAAAAGTATAATCAACCCCTCCGTTGGCAATTAAAAACCAATTGCCATAACTGGTAGAAGCACCCAAACCATGTGTCTGTTCCGATTCATTGTATTGATAACGAATTTCAGTTTGTAAAGTATTCAATGCATTTTCTCCATAAAGTGTCATGGAGAATAATGGATCCTCATAAGCTGGACGCCAACTATGAAAATTGATCAGTGCTGTTGACTTTGGATAAGGCTGTACGGGATACATCCCTGACTTTTTAGAAAAGTTTGTCCATTTTTCCGTTGCTTGTTGATAGGCCACTTTGTTGGCAACTGAGGCACCTGCTAAAGAAAGATCGATTTCCACTGGCTGCACTGAGTCGATCAGTATTGATCTTAACTGATATCCTTCCGCTTGCTGCTCTGACCAATAAATACGATTACCGGCTACCTGTACTTGATATTTGCCCAGTCCTTTATCAACGATGCAAAAAAGTTTTTTTGTAGAAAGATCAAATCGATATAGGTTATCATTTGCCGCAAATCCTCCTGAAAAATAAATTGAGCCCTGATAGTGTTGAGGAAACCCAATACTAAATGGTAAAAAAGGAGTAAGCACTTCTTCCTTGTCTTTTGTTATCAGTAACAATGCCATAGTGCCATCAGTTTGACGAGCCATAGTAATAACACTGTCCTTACCAATGAATTTCGGGTCGGTAAGAAAATAACCGGCAGAGGATCTATAGGTGCGAAGTAACTTTCCATTAGGAATCTCAAGCCAATCTAATGAAGTAGTACCATCTTCCTTTACCTGCACGGCCACCACTTCTCCTCCTTCAGAAATATCTGGAGAAAAATAACGAGTATGATGTGTGAGATTAATCTGTGTGTTGGCGCGCAGGTCAAATAATCGTAAAGCACTGTATGTGATCCAACCTCTGCGCGGGTCTCTCTCAAAAGCAGCATAAACTATTTTGCCATTACGGTAACTAAATTGTGGTTCCAGTGCAATATCCTGCGTTCGCAATCGATGCTCTTTTTCTCCATCAAATAAATAAAACCCAGGACGATGGCGATTTGTTGAACGGATATACACTAACGAATCCTGTTCAATTACGTAAGGGAATTGACGATGATCAACAAAACGCCTATTGGTCTGAAATAACGATTCACCCGTTGCGACAGCTTCTGCGGATATTGGCTTTTGATAGGATTGAAGTGCTCCTTTGATAAATGCCCGATAAGTTAGCCCTGAATGTTTTTTTATTGCCCCTTGAAATGGATATATCAACGTGTTGTAAGAAACGGCATGTCTTACCACTTTCTCCCAAAATTGATCACCAAATTGCTGGTAGCCATAGTTCACCAATAAATAACCCAATTCATAATGATTGGGGACCCAATCTTTATATGATCCATTTCGGATCTTCATCCAGGAATAATTTTTATCGGCAGTCCAAAGGATTGGGAAACTATTCATGAAACGGGGTAGCTTTCCCCTTCCCTGCTTACTCAATGCCGATTCCTGCCAAACAGCATCTCCTTCAAAAAACCAATTTGGCACAGCTGCATTGATAGCCATATCAAATGCTTGTTCGCCAAAAAACCGAAGCACAAACTTGCTAAGTCCCTGCTTCATGTTCTCAAATTGCTCTACATGCCTATACTCGTGCAGCGCTAACTGATCCGACCATCCGATGGCTCCACTAGAAAAATTATCCAAATCGGGTTGCAAGTACCATTCGCTTCGGGAAGGGCCCACTTGCACATACCCGTTTGAGATAACAGTACGATGTTGAAGTATTATGGGAATAGGCTTAACACCAACTCCTAAAGCGTTTGGACGCTCTCGCGCTATTAAATGAATCAGTTTTGCGGCTCGTTGAGCTTGACTGTCTAAACCTGGCGAAAAAATTAATTGAACCGTATCCGTTTTGATCTGTAGCCAACGCTGCTTACTGCGATGCCCCCCGAATTGCTGAGAAAAAATAGTCAGCGACAGGGTTTGAAGAAAAAAAAACAACAAGAATCTTATCATAAATTCAGCGGGATAGATTTGCTAACATATCTTTTGTCATAGCCGCTAAATTATATTCCTCCTTCCACCCCCAATCTGCACGGGCGGGTGAATCGTCAATACTCTGCGGCCAACTATCTGCAATTTGTTGCCTATAATCAGGAACAACGTTCATCTCAAATGCAGGGATATGTTCTTGAATTGAATGGCAGATTTCTCTAGGTGAAAAACTCATAGCGGACACATTATAGGAAGTACGAAATTTAATTGCTGAAACCGGCGCTTCCATTAATTCAAGAGTTGCCCGAATCGCATCAGGCATATACATCATAGGCAAGTAAGTATCTTCCTTTAAAAAACAGGTGTATTTTTTTTCCCGCAAAGCTTCAAGATAGATTTCTACCGCATAGTCGGTGGTTCCTCCGCCTGGTTCAGATTTATAGGAAATCAAGCCTGGATAGCGAATACTTCGCACATCTACCCCAAATCTATTCCAAAAATAATTGCACCAAAACTCCCCGGCATATTTGCTGATACCATACACTGTGGTAGGTTCTATGACAGTTTGCTGAGGACAATTTACCCTTGGTGAACTTGGTCCAAAAACAGCAATAGAAGAAGGCCAAAAAACTTTACTTAATTTTTCCTCCCTGGCAATGTCCAGCACATTTAATAACCCCTGCATGTTGAGATTCCATGCCAGCGCAGGGTTTTTTTCGCCTGTTGCAGATAAGATAGCCGCCAATAAATAGACTTGCGTGATATTTTGGCGAATAATTTGAACATGCAACATCTCTTTATTCATCACGTCTAAGGAAACATAGGGGCCCGTTCCTTCTAAAAGCTGATTTTGTTCACGCAAGTCTGCAGCTATCACTTGATATTGGCCGTATATTTTCCGAAGGGCCAAGGTTAGCTCCACTCCTATTTGGCCGGAGGCGCCAATAACCAAAATTTTCTCTTTTCGCATGGCAAGGATTTACAGACAAACTTAGCATTACTTTTGCAAGATGAAATCCTTTCTTAAAACCCTTTTTCAAGGGCAATCCTACGATCCGCGTTCCTTTTTCCTACTTGCCGGGCCATGCGTGGTTGAATCAGAAAAAGGGGCGATGGAAATAGCCTCTACAATCAGTGCTTGTTGCAAAGGCTTACAAATTCCCTTTGTTTTCAAAGCCTCTTATCGGAAAGCCAACAGAACCAGTTCCTCCTCATTTACAGGCATTGGAGATCAACAAGCTCTTGAAATCTTACAAAATGTAAGAACCACTTACAACATACCTGTAGTAACTGATATTCATACTGCAGAAGAGGCCAAGTTGGCTGCTCCCTATGTAGATATTTTGCAGATTCCTGCATTTCTATGCAGACAAACCGATCTTTTGTTGGCTGCAGCTGAAACAGGCAAGGTGGTCAATATTAAAAAAGGACAGTTTCTCAGCGGCCCAGCAATGCAGTTTGCTGTAGAAAAAATAAAAACAGCTGGAAATGAAAAAATATTGCTGACCGAAAGAGGAACTACTTTTGGTTACCAAGACCTGGTGGTAGACTTTAGAAATATTCCCTGGATGAAAGCAATTGGGGTTCCTGTAGTGATGGACGTTACCCATGCTTTGCAGCAGCCTAACCAAGCTACCGGAATCACAGGCGGTAACCCAGAACTCATTGGCACTTTGGCAAAAGCAGCCATTGCTACCGGAGCTGACGGATTATTTATTGAAACACATCCAAATCCATCCCTCGCAAAAAGTGATGGCGCCAACATGTTACCGCTGCATCAACTTGAAAACCTGTTGAAGGAACTGATTAAAATTAGAAAAGCTGTTAGCTCTAACGAAGATCCTCAATGGTTACACCAGGGAATTTAGCCTTGTCAAATACAAAAAGAGCATCAGAAGCTGGTAGATTAGTTTTGAGTGTATTGACAGTGTAGGAGTACCGATTACCCGCATTCTCCATTACCTTGGTAGCATACATTGTTTTGGCATTCTTGTCGATGAGCAAATAAACCGTGTGAAAATTTTTGCTTTTATCTACCGGTGTTAATTGGATCTCTTGCACCAAACGCGTTCCCACTTTTTTCTCTCCAACAAGTTGATAGAAAAAATCTTTGTCGTAAAAATTGGAGAAAAGTTTTTGCGGTGTGATCATACCTGCGGAGGCCCCAAGTGTATTAATGGTTACTTCATTTGCCGCTTTGTCATAATTCCATACCGTACTCCCATTGCAAAAAATCTCTTGACCGCCAAAGCTTAGTTTATAACGAGTCCCCTTCATGAGAATGGTGCCAGACTTAGTAGACAGCACTTTTCCAGCGGCATTTTCAACCTTATAGGTAAAACTGGCTTTTACGGTAGTGAAGGACTTAAACCGATTGCTAACCGCATCAAGTACCTTTTTAGCCTCAAGGTCATTTTTAGTTGCCTTGGTTTGCGCGTTTACTCCCCCTGCAATTAGGGCGAGCATTAAGGATAAGACTAGAGGTGTTTTCATGCGATTGATTCTGTCTTGGATTGGGCTTTGCAAAGATAGTCCAAATCAACCCATGTTTTCGAGATGTCTCATCAAATCAGCTTCAGTCCTAATTAATACATCTCTGGGCTTACTACCCTGGCTGGGCCCCACAATGCCTGCAATTTCAAGTTGATCCATCAATCTACCAGCTCTGTTGTATCCTAATTTCATTCGACGCTGTAAAAGAGAGGTTGAACCAATCTGGTTTTGAACAATTAACCTAGCCGCATCCTCAAACAAAGAATCCCTATTAGACATGTCCAGCTCACCACGAGCTTCGGCTTCTTTCTCGTCAATATACTCAGGCAATAAAAATGCTTGTGGATACCCTTGTTGTTCCTTGATATAGTCCACTACTTTTTCCACTTCCAGTGTATCTACAAAAGCGCATTGTAAGCGGGTCAATTCTCCATGGTGCGAAATCAACATATCCCCTTTACCGATCAATTGTTCTGACCCACCTGTATCTAAAATGGTACGCGAATCGATCTTGGATGAAACCTTAAAGGCAATACGAGAAGGGAAATTGGCCTTGATAGTACCGGTGATGATATTAACAGAAGGACGCTGCGTAGCAATGATTAAGTGAATACCAATAGCCCTTGCCAACTGTGCTAAGCGAGCAATAGGCATTTCTACTTCCCTGCCAGCGGTCATAATCAGATCGGCAAATTCATCCACCACCAATACAATAAAGGGCAGATAAGCATGCCCCTTCTGTGGATTTAGTTTCCGATTGATAAATTTTTCATTATACTCTTTGATATTTCTAGCCCCAGCCTCTTTTAAGAGATCATACCGATTATCCATCTCAATACAAAGCGCATTGAGTGTATGAATTACTTTTTTGGTATCTGTGATAATCGCATCCTCTTCACCCGGCAGTTTGGCTAAAAAATGTCGTTCTATATGCCTATAAATACTCAACTCTACTTTTTTGGGATCGATCAAAACAAACTTTAATTGAGAAGGGTGTTTTTTGTACAACAAAGACACCAGAATGGCATTTAGTCCTACTGATTTACCTTGACCGGTAGCTCCTGCCATTAACAAGTGAGGCATAGAAGCCAGGTCAACAATGTAGTTTTCATTATCAATTTTCTTTCCAATGGCAATCGGAAGGCTGTAATTATTATGCTGAAATTTTTCTGAAGACAATAAGGTTCGCATACTCACAATAGTCTTCTTCAGATTGGGTACTTCTATCCCAATAGTCCCTTTACCGGGTATAGGTGCAATAATACGAATTCCCAATGCTGCCAAGCTCAGCGCAATATCGTCCTCTAAATTTTTAATTCGTGAAATACGGACTCCCGGTGCAGGCACGATTTCATAAAGTGTTACCGTAGGACCAACCGTTGCACTGATTTTTTGTATTTCAATAGCGTAATTACGAAGCGTGTTAATGATCTGCGTTTTATTGCTTTCTAATTCGCTTGGATCATGTACAATTTTTTCAGAACCATGCTGCTCTAATAACTGTAAGGTTGGATACTTGTATTTGCTTAAATCCAGTGTTGGTTCATAGGGAGGCAGATTTTCAGGAACAGTCTCCGCTGCTTCCGCCGAAGAGTCTTGGGCTGTTTTTATTTCCAATTCAAGATCTCCTTCCCCATTAGAAGGAAGTACTTCAGGCTCAGACAATGTCTCCTCTTGGCTCTGCTCCATTGTTGTGATTGTTTCGGCAGATATATCGCTATCAGGGGTAGAAATAGCCGGTGGAATAGCAACATGATCAGGCAATTCCTCAACAGCGATCGGTTCATCGAGCTCAACTAAGCTGAGCGGAATTGAGGCCTCCTCTTCAGCAGGAGGAATGAGCATACCAGTATCCTCTTTTAATTGATTAGGACGAACGCCAGCTGCATACAACTCATTCAGGGTTTGGCCAGCGGACAATGGTAAAAACTGAGTCTGTTCTTCATTTGTAACTTCCTTTTCATTTGCAACTTCCTCTTCATTTGTAAGCTCCTCTTCATTCTCTATAGGCTTGAGCTTTTTGACTGGCCAATTAAAATTGGGGTTGAATTGCCAAATGATGTAAGCAAATGCAGTTAAGAACAAAACAGCTCCTGTGCCCACTACGCCAAAAAGACCTTCCATCTCTACTTTAATAAGTTCTCCCACTCCACCGCCAAATGGAAAACTGCTAGATCGAAAAACATAGGACAAGGAAACCGACATGACGGAAACGCCAATGGTTACGTACTTTAAATTTCGCCAAATAGAAAATACACGTTGACGAAATAAAAGGTTAACGCCCACAACAAAAAAGAATGTACAAACAATGAATGAGGCAAGTCCAAAAGCTTTAAAAAAGAAAAAATGAGCCACTACCGCACCTAAACGCCCCAACCAATTTAGCGCCTGCTTATCCTCATCTAATAGAGCGGACAAACCCTGTTGTGCAATGGCCTGATCCTCCTGCCAGGTAAAAAGATAAGAAGCAAAAGAAATAAATAAAAACAGGGACAGAATAATTGAACCCACACCAACAATTTTCCAGGTGCGTTCGTCTTTTAGCAATGCCGCCAAATCAAATTGTGCTTCCGGCTCCTTCCGAAAATCACGAAGCGAAGGGTCTTTCTCCGCTTCTTTTCCCTTGTTACTATTATTTGATTTGATGCGATTGGTCATCCAAACAAAGATAATTAGTTTGCTTGTTTGAATGTTGCAAAAGAAAGACCAAGTAAAACCCAACCCGTAATAAAGAAAATACCCCCTATTGGCGTAATGAAAACAATCCACTTAACTGTAAGTATTTGCTGGATTCGGAAATAGGTCAAAAGATAAAGCGAACCACTAAAGCAAACTAAACCACTGATAAAAGACTGTCTTGCCCAATAATTGAGTTTTGCTTGTCCATGAGGAGATAGTAGACCAGTCAACAATAGGGCTATTGCATGCCAAAAATGATATTGAACAGCAGTTTGATAAGTTTGAATAATAGCAGGATCCTTGGTGAGCTGTTGCAAACCATGTGCACCAAATGCTCCAGCCGCAACGGCAATGGCAGCAAAAATAGAAGCTAGAAATAAATTCACTTTATCCATGTTGAAGCATTTTAACAATGGCTGCAGGATCGGGACAAGATTCTTGAATACGATAATGAGCTTGGCTGTAAAAAAAGGAACGATCCGCTAACTTCAAACGTATATAATCTGCTAATTGATCTGGTTGAATTTCATTTAGCAGGGGTCTGCTATCCCGCTCATTTTGTAATCGATCTACGAGGACTGAAATAGGTGGATCAAGCCAAAGCACCGTTCCCATTTTTTTTAAAAAATCAAGGTTGTCAAAAAAACAAGGCGTTCCCCCGCCACAGCTTAGTATTAATTTGGAATGATCGGCAATTACCTCATGCAAATATTTCTTTTCAATGACCCTGAATTGCGCTTGGCCTAATTGCTTAAATAATGCAGGAATAGTTAGTCCTTCTTGTTTTTCTATATACGCGTCCAAATCTATAAAGGGTAAATCGGACAAACCACCTAGTTGCTTGCCCAACCAGGTTTTTCCGGAGCCCATAAAGCCAATCAGAAAAACTTGCAATGGTTATTATTTAAATGCATTGATACCCGTGATGTCCATACCCGTTATCAACAAATGAATATCATGAGTTCCCTCGTAAGTAATTACGCTTTCCAAATTCATCATATGACGCATAATTGGATACTCTCCTGTAATTCCCATACCCCCAAGCATCTGTCTGGCATCTCTGCAAATGTTTGTAGCCACTTCGCATGCGTTACGCTTTGCCATACTTACTTGTTGGGGGGTAACATTGCCCTCATTCATCAACACACCCATTCGCCAATTCAATAACTGCGCCTTGGTGATTTCAGTAAGCATTTCTGCCAATTTTTTTTGCTGAAGTTGAAACGAAGCAATGGGCTTTCCAAATTGCACTCTTTCCTGCGCATAACGGACTGCCGTATCATAACAATCCATTGCCGCACCAATGGCACCCCATGCTATTCCAAAACGTGCTTTGGTCAAACAACTCAATGGACCTTTTAAACCTTTTACACCGGGAAGTATATTTTTCTTAGGCACGGATACGTTATCAAAAACAAGTTCACCGGTTGCTGATGCTCTCAAGCTCCATTTACCATGTGTAGTTGGCGTTGTGAATCCTTTCATGCCTCGCTCTACGATCAAGCCATGCACTTCTCCATTTTCACTTCTTGCCCATACCACTGCAACTTGAGCAAAAGGAGCATTGCTAATCCACATCTTTGCACCATTCAAGATCACATGGTCTCCTGCATCACGAAAATTTGTTAGCATGCTGGAAGGATCGCTTCCATGATTAGGTTCTGTAAGACCAAAACAGCCTAACCACTCACCGCTGGCAAGTTTTGGCAAATAGTGTTTTTTTTGTTCTTCACTACCATAGGCCTGAATAGGAAACATCACTAAGGAACCTTGCACAGATGCCGTAGAACGAACTCCACTATCACCACGCTCTAGCTCTTGCATCATCAGCCCATAGGAAATGTAATCTAAACCGCCGCCACCATATTCTACAGGAACAGTTGGGCCAAAACATCCTAACTCCCCCATCTGCTTTACAATGTGTATAGGAAATTCGGCACGTTGCGCAAAATCCTCTATGATTGGAGATATTTCTTTCTTGACATAATTTCTAACGGAATCTCTCACCATCTTATGTTCTTCGGAGAGCAACGCATCTAAATTAAAATAATCAGGGTGTTGAAATTGATCGGTTCTGGCAGCCATCGTTTGAATAATTTAATTGCAAAAGTAAAGAAGGAAAAATGAATCAATAGTTACAAATAAGCAGCCATTTCGGCTTGATATCTGCCAGCCTCTCTGGCAGCAGCTTCCGCAAAATCGGCATTGGGCGAAGCGTACAATATTGCCCGACTTACATTTACCAATAGTCCTACATCCTTATTCATGGCTTTTTGGGAAATATCACCTAGGCTTCCTCCCTGTGCCCCAATTCCGGGCACTAATAAAAAATGATCGGGGCAAATGCTTCGAATATTCGTAAAAGAGTCAGCCTGTGTTGCGCCCACAACAAACATGAGGTTATCAGGACTACCCCAGGATGAAACTTTACGCAACACATGTTCATATAAGGGAGTCCCTTGGCAATTCAATAACTCAAAGTCAGCAGCGCCTTTGTTAGAAGTTAGCCCCAGTACAATTGTCCATTTATCTGGATAGTTGAGGAAAGGCTTAATACTATCCTCGCCCATGTATGGCGACACGGTAATTGAGTCAGCTTTCAATTCCGAAAAAAAAGCGGTGGCATATTGGTGTGAAGTGTTGCCAATATCTCCTCGCTTGGCATCTGCGATGATGAAATGATTATTCCCAATATATTGAATAGTCTGTTCCATAACAGCCCATCCTTTTGCACCCAAACTTTCGTAAAATGCAGTATTAATCTTGTAGGCTACACAATAGGAACTAGTTGCGTCTATGATTGCCTTATTGAACTGCAAGACTCCTTCAGCAGTACGTTGAAAAGAAGCGGGTAATAACTGCGGGTCTGTATCCAATCCTACGCACAGATAAGATTGTTTTTCCCGGATAGTTTGTATAAGTTGAGCGCGGTTCATTGGTTGATTATATACTATGCAGTAGTGGCTATTATTTCTGTAGTGAGGTTTGCATTTCGTTTGGCAATATTTCTGATTACCAAGGAAGCAAACTGAGAAAAAGCTTGTTTGGTGACAGGTTCATCATTCATCATAACCGGAATACCCTGATCTCCGCCTTCACGAATCGATTGCACTAATGGAATTTCGCCCAAAAAAGGAATATCGTACTCATCAGCCAAGCGCTTTCCGCCATGTTTGCCAAAGATATAATATCTGTTTTCGGGTAATTCATTAGGCGTAAAATAGCTCATGTTTTCTACCAGTCCAATCAAAGGAACATTTAATTGTGCTTGACCAAACATGGCAATTCCCTTTTTTGCATCTGCCAAAGCTACGTCCTGTGGTGTAGTTACAATTACGGCCCCCGTTACAGGAACAGTTTGCAAAAGAGTAAGGTGAATATCACCTGTGCCAGGCGGCATATCTATAACTAAATAATCCAAAGCGCCCCATTTCACATCTGAGATAAACTGTTTAATAGCACTGCTTGCCATAGGGCCTCTCCAAACAACCGCATTTTTTTCATCCACCAAAAGGCCTATGCTCATCAGCTTTATTCCATAACGCTCAAGCGGCAATATCATTCCCTTGCCATTAACATCCTCCATCATCGGACGCTGGCCTCTCACTCCAAACATTATAGGCACACTGGGACCGTAAATATCGGCATCCATCAACCCCACAGAAGCGCCGCCTTGAGATAGCGCTAAGGCCAGATTGGCTGCAACGGTAGACTTGCCTACCCCTCCTTTGCCACTAAATACAGCAATGATATTTTTGACATTTGGTAAGATAGCATCCGTGTCTGCTCTTTTAGAAGTAGTCTTTGCAGTGAAGTTTACCGTAACTACAGCCTCCTTACTAACTAATAAGCGGATTGCATTTTCACAAGCTATCCGCATCATATCTTTCATTGGACAAGCCGGGGTTGTTAACACAATGGTAAAACTTACTTGCGTCCCATTTACCTGTATATCCTGAACCATATTCAAGGTCACCAAATCTTTTCCAAGATCTGGCTCCTGAACCTGTTGTAATGCCGTCAATATTTTTTCAATGGTAATCATGTTGTAAGATTGCCGCAAAGTTAACCAATCAAGCTCCACTTTGTTGAGCGGTTGGCTAGAACCAACTATTTTTGCCTCAGTTGAAAAATTATATTCGATACGGCTGCCTGCTTCTGTTTTTAATGCCTCTATTGGCTAACGCTCAATTTGAGACCACCCGCGACTCAGTAGTGCAACTTTACGGAGTTGTCATGACAGCAGATAGTCTGGTTGGAATACCTGCTGTAAGCATCATTATAAAAGGTCAAAACAGAGGAACACTTTCCAACAACCAAGGAGTTTTTTCAATTGTGGTATTAAAAGGGGATGAAGTAGAGTTTTCACATGTTAGTTATCAATCCAAAAAAGTAATTATTCCAAGAGACTTGGTAGGAAACCAATATGGTATCGTGCAATTAATGGTAGCGGATACCATTTATCTTCCTGCAACAGTGTTGAAACCGAGGCCAACACCAGAGCAGTTTGCCAGAGACTTTGCTACGGTATCCGTTCCCGATGATGCCTATGAAATTGCCAGAAAAAATACCAGTGCTACAACACGAAGGTTATTATTGCAAAGCACCCCGGGCGATGGCGGCGAAGCCACTCGTATGCAAATGAATAAAATTGCCAATAGAGCTGTTTATCAAGGACAGGCTCCCCCGATGAATATTTTTAATCCCGTTGCCTGGGCAGATTTTATACAATCATGGAAGCGAGGAGATTTTAAAAGAAAAAAATAAGTAGCATGAACAAGATGGCTGTAATTGGTGCTGGAACCATGGGAAATGGAATAGCACAAGTATTTGCTCAAGCCGGATGGCAGGTAACGCTTATTGATGTGCAGGTTGAACAACTTCAAAAAGCTTTACAAACCATTGAGAAGAACCTAGACAGAATGATTGCTAAGGGCACCCTACCCGCTTCGCTAAAGCAGGAAACACTGGACAGGTTGAAAACAAATACTGTTATTGCTATCGGTGTTCAAGAAGCTGAAATTGTAGTGGAAGCTGCCACGGAAAATAAAAAAATCAAGCTTGCCATTTTCAAGGAAATAGATCAATATGCTCCCGATTCCTGCATTCTTGCTTCAAATACTTCCTCTATCCCCATTCAAGAAATAGCCGATGCAACGCAACGCCCTCAGCAAGTAATTGGGATGCATTTCATGAATCCCGTTCCTGTGATGAAATTGGTTGAAATAATCAAAAGCCCCGTTACACTGCAATCAGTAACAGAAAAAACAGTTGAGCTCAGTAAAGCACTGGGAAAAATTCCCTGCATTGTAAACGATTTTCCCGGCTTCATATCCAATCGTATTCTCATGCCCATGCTCAATGAAGCTATCTGTAGTTTGGAAGAAGGTGTGGCCGGTGTTGAAGAAATCGACAACATTATGAAGCTGGGTATGGCCCATCCAATGGGTCCATTGCAACTAGCTGATTTAATTGGTTTGGATGTATGCCTTTCCATTATGCAAGTTTTGGAACTTGGATTTAATAACCCAAAGTACAAAGCTGCCAAATTGTTAGAAACGTTAGTAAGCGAGGGCAAACTTGGCGTTAAGTCTGGAGAGGGATTTTATCAGTATAGATCCGGAAGTAAAGAACTGATAGTAAGTTCAAGATTTAGCTCCTAAGCTAAACATCCGCCTCCCACTGTAAAGTAGGTATCGCTGCCATTGATTCTAAAGCCATGGCATAATTGCACAGTGGAATGGCTACCTGTACTTTTGGAAAAAGTCCTTTATCTGCAGTTATAATGGAGATATTGTTTTGCTGGATAAGCCGATGAATGGGATGTTCCTGCGTGTAGTCATAATGTATCCAACCCAGCTTTACGATTGGCTTTTCACCCTGTGTGGCATTTTCAATAGACAGTTTTGCGGCGGTGCGGTAGGCTTGGATCAAACCCGGCACTCCTAATAGAGTACCTCCAAAATATCGAACCACCACCACTGCAGCAGCACTTAAGCCAGCACTATCCAACTGCCCTAACAACGGCTTGCCGGCTACACCAGCAGGCTCCCCATTATCACTGCAACGCCATATCAACCCATCATAACTTACTCGGTAAGCATAACAAAAATGCGAGGCTTTAGGGTGGAGTTTTATGATAGCCTCTAGTCGTTCCTTGAACTGCGTCTTGTTTTCAATTGAAAACGCAAAGCCAAAAAATCGACTACCCCGATCCGTATAAGTAGACTGGCCAGTTTTAAGTATGGTTTTGTAGGTGTGAGGATCCACGTTGCAAAACTACTAAATGAATGAAGGCCGAAAGTTTAGATGCTTGTAAGTTTGCAAGAATGAATGCAGCAGAAAAAGCTAAATGGGTTGAATCGAAATT
>Ga0194120_10001271_pt1 | contig 46635 bp, 40 predicted proteins | sample TA2MahCa65mmetaG_FD_148642 | JGI IMG/M metagenome (GOLD analysis project Ga0194120, IMG submission 148642) | Freshwater microbial communities from Lake Tanganyika, Tanzania - TA2015019 Mahale Deep Cast 65m | ecosystem: Environmental > Aquatic > Freshwater > Lake | place: Tanzania: Lake... | reverse complement strand
AGGCGGGCTTCAAGGGCTGGGTGTCGCTCGAGATGGAGGGCAAGGAGCCGGCCGACACCGCGGTGCCGAAGAGCCTGGAGCTCCTGCGCAAGGCCTTCGCGTAGGTCAGAAGAGGGGTCCGGACTTTGGGACTGTCCGCCTTCGCCGCGCGCTGAATTCTGGCGCGGCTACGGCGAGACATCTCGCCATAGCCCTCGGCGCACGACCATGGTCGTCAAGCTACACATCGGCCGCACCTTCATACCGCGGAACCGACTGCGACCGAGCTATGGCAGTCGAGGTCAGCAGCATTAGGGCCAGCGGGAGCGCCCAGCCGAGCAGCGATGCGAGTCGGAGAGCCGGAGTCATAACACCTTGCTCAGGAAGCGGCGCGTGCGCGCTTCGCGCGGACAGTCGAACAGCTCGTCGGGCGCGCCCTCCTCGACGAGCAGACCCTCGTCGAGAAAGAGCACGCGGTCGGCGACCCGGCGCGCAAATCCCATCTCGTGCGTGACGACCACCATCGTCATGCCCTCGTCGGCCAGCGCCTGCATCACCGCCAGCACTTCGCCGACCATCTCGGGATCTAGCGACGAGGTCGGCTCGTCGAACAGCATCACCTTGGGTTGCATCGCCAGCGCCCGGGCGATGGCGACGCGCTGCTGCTGGCCGCCGGACAACTGATTTGGCCATGCGTCGCGCTTGTCGAGCACCCCCACCTTGTCGAGTAGCGCCTCCGCCCGTTCACGGGCCTCAGCCGGGGCGAGCCCGCGAACCGCGACCGGCGCCAGGATGAGGTTCTGCAGCACCGTGCGATGCGGGAACAGATTGAAGCGCTGGAAGACCATGCCGATCTCGGCGCGTAGCGCATCGAGATCGGTTGCCGGGTCGTGCACCGGCACGCTAAGGGCCGTGACCCGGCCGCTGGTTGCCTCCTCCAGCCCGTTCAGGCAGCGCAGGAGCGTGCTCTTGCCCGAGCCAGACGGCCCGATCACGCACACCACCTCCGACGGCTGTACCTCGCAACTGACGCCGCGCAGCACCGGCAGGGTGCCGAACTGCTTCGTCAGCGCGTCAACGCGTATCGCCGCGGCCATAACGGTGTTCGAGTCGGCGCACGGCGTAGGCGAGCGCCAGGGTGAGTATCCAGTACATCATGGCGATGGTGAGGTACGGCTCCCAATAGCGGGAGTACGCCCCGGCGACGGTGCGAGCGGCGTAGGCCAGCTCCGACAGCCCAACCGCCGAGACTAGCGACGAGTCCTTGAGCAGGGCGATGGCGTTGTTGCCGAGCGGCGGCAACATGCGGCGGAACGCCTGGGGCAGCACCACGTGGTACATCGTGCGGCGGTAGGACAGGCCGAGTGACCGAGCCGCTTCCACCTGGCCGCGGTCGATCGACTGGATGCCGGCGCGAAACACCTCCGAGATGTAGGCACCGGCGTTGAGCGTGAGCGCCAGCACGCCTGAAAGGAGCGCGCCGTAGTCCTGGCGCAGGGTGCGGGCCAGTTCGCCCGACACGATCAGCCCGTCGGCCGGGTTCATCAGCAGCGGCACCACGGCGAAGTGCATCAGCATGATCTGGACGAACAGCGGCGTGCCGCGGAAGAAGCTCACATACACGGTGGCCGGCCAGCGCAGCAGGAAGCGGGTCAGGTGCCGGGCCGGGGCGTGGCGCGCGTTGGCCAGCCGCGCCATCCCGACGAGCAGGCCCAGCAGGGCGCCGAACGTGATGCCGATGACGGTCACGCCGATCGTCATCCTAAGCCCCTGCCAGAACAGCGGCGCGTACTCCGCGATGATGTCGGCGCGGAACCACCCGAACCAGAGTATCGGTTCCGGCTCCATCAGCGGCACCGCGGCGGCACCCGCCCTACGGCGTGGGTAGCGGCGGCTCGGTCTTGAACCACGTGCGATAGATGCGGGCGTAGGTGCCGTCGGCGACAATCGCCTTCAGGCCGCTGTCGAGCCGGTCGCGCAGCGCCGTGTTGCCCTTCTTCACGACGATGCCGAAGTATTCCTTGGGGAAGCCGGGGTCGTTCACTGTCTTCAGCCCCTTGTGTTCCTGCGCGCGATAGGCAATGACGCCGTTGTCGCCGATCGCCGCGTCCAGGCCGCCAGAGACCAGCTCCGCGATGATGAGCGGCGTCGTGTCGAAGCGGCGGATGTTGGCGCTGGTGCGACCGAAGGTGCGCGAGGCGACCTCGTCGGCCGTGCTGCCGGTGACGACGCCCACCTTCTTGCCGGCCAAGTCCTGAAGGTTGCGCACCGTGCTGGCCACCGGCACGGCAATGAGCTGGCGCGCTTCGAAGTACGGCGCGGTGAAGTCGTAGGACTGCCGGCGCCGGTCGCTGATCGTCACGCCCGAGATCACCAGATCCAGGTCGCCATTGTCGAGCGAGGCGAACACACCGGTGAACGGCGTGTTGACGAGCCGCACCGTAATCCCGACCTTGCTCGCCACCGCCTGAATCACATCGACGTCGAACCCGACGATCTGCTTCGCCGGCGTCTCGTAGGCGAACGGCGGATACGTGGCGCTCGAGCCGACGACGAGCGGCCGCGACTGCGCCGCCGCGGTGGCGGCGGCCAGGACGAAAAAAGTGACAACGAACGCAAAGCGGGGCGACGCTGGAGCCACGGGCGAATTCTAAACGATCCGCGGTGGCACTGGCGCGGGCAGCCGAACCGCACCTCCGTCGATACCGCGATCTACCCCGCGAACACCGGCAGGGTCTGAGAGCAAGCGTTCCGTTAACAGTTGCGGTCGCTAATACAGTCTATCGTCCCGGCGCACCGCGGGCGGTGATCGTGGAACTCAAGTAACCGCAGGGGGTATGCCGCCCCGAATCATCGTCGGGAAGCGATAGCGAACAGGTTCACGCCACTCGGGTCAAAGCGAATGCGGTCGCACGGCTGCCCGAACGCGGACTGCGCACACAGGCGATGCATGTCGTCCTCGGAGCGGTGAATCAGCGGCCAGTCGAGCACCTCGTCCATCATGGCACGTGCGGGATTCGACGGGTGGAAGTTGCCGAGAATCACCTGCCCGCCCGGCGCAAGACAGCCGTGGATGAAATTGAGCAGGTTCACCACGAACCGGTCATTGAAGTAGTCGATGAGACCGATCGAATACATGAGATGTTGCGGCGGAAGTTCGAGGCTCGTGCGTCCGAGCGCCAGATACACCAGATTGGCCTGCTCAAGGCGCACGCACGGAGCGAGCCGGTCATCGAGCCGCGCGCGCACGTAGGCCAGTGCCTCGGCATCGATGTCGAGGCAGGTGGCCTGCAGGGTCGAGGGATCGTCAAACGAGGCGAACACATCGAAGAGTTCCTGCGCCGGCCCGCAAGCCAGGCTCGTGACGCGTGTCAGCTGCCCGGCACGACCAGCGATGGCGCGGCCGATTTCCTCCGCCAGCAACGGCCGCCGATTCCGCACGGCTGCAGCCGCTGACTGGTCACGGAGGCAGCGATCCAACAGCGGGCCGAGGCGACCGCTGCCCGAGGGCACATCGGCGTACAGCTGGGCAATGGTCAGGTAATCACCGGCATACCCACGGGGCTTGGCGTACATTCGCTCGCCCAAGTCGCTCAACAGTACATAGGGCAGCAGCTCGGCCTGTAGCCTGGCGCCCACTCGCGAACGCTGTAGTTCGTCGTCAAGATCGGCGACTACGGCGTTCATCTCGTGCACGAGGGACGTAAATGCCTCGCGCACGACAGTCGCCGTCGCCTCGGCGACGATGCCGTCGGCCTTGAGGGCGGCGCGGTCGACGGCCACCAGTTCGGTCTTCATGTCCGTGATGTGCGCAAAGAGCCGCGTGACCGCATCGAAATCGTCAGGCGTGCCGGTGTCGGGCCTGAGCGCCAGTGCCCGGTCCAGTCGCTCGTTCGACACCCGGAGGCGCGCCGCCAGTGTGGCTGCCAGCGCACGGTGTACGCGCATGCCGAGCGGCGGATCCTCAACGCTCAATGCGTCGAGCTCGGCCGTGCCGATGACCAGCAGCAGCGAATTTTCCCTGGCTCGGACGTCGGCCGACGCGGGTTGCTGCTGCACGTAGCCCATCTCGCCGAAAATTTCCCCTGGCCCAAGAGTGGCCAGCACCTCGCGGGTGCGTGGGGACACCACCTCCATGAGCCCCTCAAGCACGATGAACATGGCTGAGGGTGCCCCCCCGGCCCGTACCGCCAGGTGTCCCGAGATGACCTGCTGCTCACGGCTCACGCCGAGCAGCCGGTCGACATCGGCCGGCATCAATGCGCCGAGCAGCGTCAGGCTCGGAAACGGCGTGCGCGTCCGCACCTACTTCTCCTCCGATCGTTCGACCTTGATGCCCGTGTCGGCCTCCAGGGTTGACAGCGCCATGGTCACATCCCCCTTGTCGAGGCGGATGATTTCGAACTTGCCTGTACTGGAGGCATCGGCTGGGTCTGCGAACCGCCGTTCGGTGAACCAGAGGCCGCTAATACGGCGTATCGTCGCCATTCATTTCGCATGCAGGTACGTCGGGATCATAAACGAAACACGCCCCTCTTTGCCGGAGATACGGACGGTCAGCGCCGCCTGCGCGACGCCAATCGGAAAGAGCGGCTCTCCGTTGGCCGTCTTGAGCGGGAACACGACCCAGAACAGCTCGTAGTTGAAGTCCCGGCGGTAGCCACCACGCAGAGCCTTCAGCTTTTCGAGAGCCGGGCTACTTGTTCCCCGTGCGACATCCCTGTCATTCCCGGACGGTCCCAAGAAAACGGACCAGTCGTTCGGGATGACACCCGAACCCTCACGGGGGTCGACTTCCACCATGATCACGACATCGCCCGCCGCAGTCGCCTCCTGAACCAGGTCCTCTGTCTGACTGTCTGTCAATCGCTCGGATAACTGCAGCAGGCGTGCCGTAGCCTGAATCACGTCTTTCGTGAGCCAGGTTGCTCGAAGCTTGTAGTTGTACGAATGCTCGGTGTGAACGACGCGGAGATCGAAAAATCCTCCGACGCGTCCGTTGACGCGCGTCGCCTTAGCAATTCGTTCTGCCTGGGCCGCGCTCCACGTGAGGTAGGACGCCTTGGAACCCGTATCCTGTGCCACGGCGGACAGGACAAGGGCCATCACAGTCATCGCCACAAACAGGTATGGCAGTCGCATCACTTGGCCTTGCGCGTAATGGCGACCAGCTCCTTACCGCCAAGCGCGGTTTTCGATACCGTCATGCCCACCACTTCATAACCGGCCGCCCCTGCTTCCCGGAGTTCCCTCTCCAGAGTGGACGTTTTGGTGGTCGCCAGGAGCTTGTAGTCATACTTGGAGGGAGGCGCCTCTTTGTCTCGCTCAAGGATGCACACGACCTCCTGCCCGCCAAACATAGACTTGAACACCGTTTGGTCGCGATACTCGAATCCTCCGTCTGCCGCTTCCTGCAGCTCCTTCTGCATCGTGGACGTCTTTGACGTGGCGAGAAGCTTGTACGAGTACCTCCCACTTTGGCCGGTCTGGGCAAGGACGGCAACGCCTTCGCTTCCGCCCACGGCGGTCTCCCCGCCCATCACGAACGAGAACCGGAATCCGGCGCCCGCCGCCTCGTTCATCTCCTTCTCGAGCGTGGACGTCTTCGACGTAGCCAGCACGCGATAGTCGTAAGACGTCTGCGCATGGATCTGCATAGGCGCTGTCAGCGTGAGTGCTGCACTGGCCAACGCTACGCGGATCCACATACTGCTCATAAACCCGTCCTTCGGTATTGTGGTCATACGTTCCTCCAACAGGTGATGCCGTCGTGTGTCCGCTCGTTTCCAGGAGTTCCCCCCCCACAGGCCACCCGACGTCTCGACCCGCATGGGTGTGGAGACATGATGGAGACGGACACTGCGTCGAAGTAGAACTTCAACGCAGTCAGTCAGTTAAGTAGTGGAGGCGGCGGGAGTTGAACCCGCGTCCGAGAACACGTCGTCGCAGATCACTACGTGCGTGTCTCCGTTCTCGTGTCGCAGCCGGTTAGAAACGGAGCCAAGTGCCCCGGCCGCCATCCCCGATATGTCTCATGGCCACGCCTCAGGTCGGAACGTGGCCACCAGCCTACTTAATGACGATCAATCCCGAGCCGCAGGCACTCTCGAGTTGATCGCTCACTGGTTATTAAGCAGCGAGAGCGTAGTCTGCGTTCGCAGTTACGTTGTTTTTCCACGGGTTTAACGAGGTGCATGGGCCTCGGCACGCGTTCCGCGATCCCGCACCCCCGTCGAAGCCAAATCGCCCCCATGAGGTCCTCGCCCCAGCGTCACAGCCGCGCAGGCGGGTTGGATCACGTACTGACGGTCCCAGCTTATCTGCCTTCGCGCCTGCGCGCTACGGCGAGACAGCCAGACACTTGGTTGGATGCCACCGATCCAACCTCGGTTACAGCCTTAACACCTCTACTTGCAACGATTTACGAGGCTTTATGTAATACATCCATAAGACTGACAGGGGCATCCCGAGCGCTACGGCGTAGCTTGGCGGCCGCCCAACTGCGCCAGCAACTCCTTCACCGCCGCATCGAGCTGGATGTCCCGGCCGGTGTACGACTCACCCACCGGCCGCTTCACCGCGACGTCAACCTGCCGCGGGGCCTGCTCCATCATCTTGCCGTTGACATCGTCGACGCGGGTGCTCGGGATGCGAAGAATGGTGCCGTCGATCAGCGGCATGTTCGACGTGTAGACGATCCATCCCGAGGTCGGCTCGCCCACGACTTTTCCCAGCTTCAGCGCGCGGTAGCCCTCGGTGAAATCCTCCGCATCCGACAACGAGTGCTGATTCGTCACCAGCACGGTCGGCGCGCCGAGCGCGCGCTGCCCCAGCACGCTGCGGCCGGGCGCCGACGGACCGCCACGCGACGTCATGGTCAGGTAGTTCTTGCGCGCGAACACGTCGAGCGCATACATGTTCACGAAACCGCCGTTGTTGTTGCGCACGTCAATCACCACGCCGTCGCGGGCGTGATTCTCGGTATCGAGATCGATGTTCAACTGGTTCAGCGCCACGTCCGACATGTCGAACATATGCACGTAGCCCAGGCGGCCGCCGCTGGCCTTGGCCACATAGGCGCGATTCTGCTCGACCCACTGCCGGTAAAGCAGATTCTTCTCGGTCGCCTGGTTGGTCGGCCGCACCGCGACCGTCCTGCGATTGGCGCCGGCCTCGTCGGTCGCCACCACCAGGTCAATGCGCCGGTTGATGGTGTGGCTCAACACCTGCTGGAGACTCACGCGCGCCCCCAGCACCGTCCCATCCACCGAGAAGAGATACTCCCCGGCCCGAATGCCGGCCACCGACGCCGGCGTCAGCGGAATGACGTCGGTGACTCTGAAGCGGCCCCTCTGTTCGTAGACCCTCCGATCGAAACGCAGTCCAAGCTTGCCAACCACCGGCGCTCCACCCGCCGGGGCGTTCACACCCAAATGCGATGCGTTGAGCTCGCCGACCATCAGGTTGAGCAGCCGGCGCATTTCATCGCGCGTCGATGCGCCGGAGATCAGCGGCGCATACTGTTCGCGCACGGTGTTCCAGTTCACGCCGTTGAACTTGGGATCGAAGAAGTTGTGCCGCTGGAACGCCCACGCCTGCTGGAAGATCGCGACCTTCTCCTTCGCAAAGTCCACATCCATCTCGGCGGCGATGGCCAGGCGGCGTGACTGGCGGTTTTCCACGGTGACGATGCTGATGCGGCCCTGCTCGAGGAGGTAGACCTCCTTGCCGTCAGGGGTGAAGTCGGCGTCGCTCTTGTTGCCGGGGGTCGACGTCAACTGACGCGCAACCGGTGCGTCCGTCGACAGCTCATCGATCGAAAACGTGTAGAGGTTCTGCTGCCCGGCCGCGCGCCCGTTGAGCAGCAGGGTCTTTCCGTCAGGGCTGATGCGTTGCGAACCGGCATCGATGCCCGTTGGCAGCAGCGACAGCCGCTGGCGGATACCCTCGAACACGATCGGCTCGCCGGATGCTGGCGCAGGCGCGGGATCGACCACGGGCGCCGCAGGCTCGGGCTTCGGCGCGGTCGGCACCGGCTTGGCCGGCTCCTCGCGGAAGAGGTCGCGGAACTGATCCTCGCGGAACTGCGGCGTCCGGGGCGTCAGGTCGATGCGGGCGATCTGCCGCTGCTCGGTGCGTTGACCCGTATCGAAATAGATCGCCCTGCCGTTCGGCGCCCACGAAATGGTGTTGGCAAACGCGTTCGCCACAAAGCTCGCGGCCCTGGCGTTCTTGCCGTCGGCATCGACGATGCTGACGTTGGTGAAGGCCTTCGCCCCCGTGGTCAGAAACGCCAGCCATTGGCCATCGGGCGACCACGCAAACGGCGGCTCAGCCGCAAACGGCGGACGATCGAACATCCCGCGGGCAATGACGCGTTCGGCCTTCGACGCCACATCGACGGTACGCAGCTCGGCATCTCCCCGAATGAACGCGACGCGCTTGCCGTCAGGCGAGAACCGCGGCGAATGGTCGGTGTCGGCACCGGTGGTCAACGGGGTTTCGCTGCGTTGCGTGAAGTCGTAGAGAAACAGGCGCGTTGCGCCATCACGATCGGACGAGTAGACCAGCGTGCGGCTGTCGGGTGACCACGCCAGGTGCGCTTCGCTCTCAACCGTCCGCGTCAGCCGCGTCGCATCGCCGCCGTCCTTGGACGAAGCCGCAAACACTTCACCGCGAACGACGACGGCGACTTTCCGTCCGTCCGGCGACAGCGCGAGATCCGTGAAGCCCTCGGTGAGCGTCACGTGCTCGACGCCCGTCGCCGCCGGGGCGCCGCGCCTGGTGATGGCGACCCGCGAAGCCGCGTTCGTCGTGGTGTCCAGCGTCCAGATTTCGAAGTCATGCTCGAACGCCATCAACCGCCCATCCGCTGAGAGCGACGGCCACAGCACGCGCCCTCGCGTGAAGTTCGTGAGTTGGCGGGGCGCCGCGGTGCCAGTGACCGCCTTGCTCCAGACGTTCTGAACGCCGCCGCGATCGGAGACGTAGAAGAGCGCGTTGCCGTCGGCCGCCCACATCGGCCACATCTCCTTGGCGCCGCCGGTCGTGACGGGTTGATACGACGGCGCCGCCCCGTCACGAGCAATCCACACTTCCGCTTCGTCGAGATGGCTGCGGCCGTTGCGCCACCACTGGCCGGAGGCGGTGGACCGCGCCGTAATCGCCATCGCGGAGCCATTCGGTGATTCGGCTGAGAAGAACTCGTTCGTGTAGCGATCGGCGGCGATTTCCATGGGTGTGCCACCGTCGGCGCTGACGCGGAACACGTCGTTCATCCCGGCGATGTCGTGGCTGGTCGACGAGAAGTAGATCCACCTCCCGTCGCGCGACCATCCATCCAACTGCTCATGGCCATCGTCAAAGGTCAGCCGGATGACTTCGCTGGTCGCGAACGTCAGGAGATAGATGTCGCCGCCGCCGGTGCGATTCGAGATGAACGCGAGCCGTTTGCCGTCGGGCGAGTAGAACGGCCGCGACTCGTTGGCGGGGTGCGACAGCAGCAGCCGCGCTTCCCCGCCGCCGGCCGACACCGCCCAGATATCGCCTCCCGAGACGAAGGCGATTTCACTGCGGTCCGGCGAGATGGCCGGCTCGGTGAAATACGGGCGGGGCACAACGCCGCCGGACGACTGGGCAGAGACAGCAGCCGCCGAGAGCGCCACGAGCAGAAGGGTTCGCATGCGAGGCAGTCTAGCCCGACTCGCTCCCGCGCGGGGACGGGTGACGCTAGGCCGCGCCGCAGGATTCCAGGTATTCGGCGATCGCCGGCTGGCCGCAGTACTGCACCCAACAAAGCGGCGTGCCGTGATGGATCGTGTCGCGGATGTCGAGGCGGGCGCCACGTTCGATGAGCACTTTCACCACGTCCAGATGACCGGCCGCGACGGCCTGGTGCAGGGGCCGAGTGTGGGCGTGCGTGCCCGGCGGATTGAATCGATTGGGATCTTCGCCGGCGGTCGAGGGCAGACGCCGCCGGCAACATCCGCCTGACGTCATCGAGACGGCCGAGACCGGCGGCCACGGCAAGGCGCTCCACCGCAGCACCTCGCTCCACCAGCCGATGAACCCCCTCGAGCATGTTGAACACGAGCGCTGTCTCAATGGGCGATGTCCAATGGCCGGCGCCGTTGGGCTGCGTGGTCAGGTCGCCGTCAATCACTGCCTCGATGGCGCGCGCGAAGCGGTGGACCGGCGAACCTGGATGACCGACGGTCTCGACGTGCGCCGCCAGGCTCGGCCGCGAGTATCAGCAGCGCGCTCAGTGCAACGCATCCTCGAGGGCGCGATGCAGGGCTCCGCCCCGTTCGTCTTCTCTTGTCACCGCCACCCGCCATCGCAATTCCTTCACTGTTTGCAGCATATACTGCCGTTTGTAACGGGGACTGACCCCGCACCAGCGGAATTCGATGCGGTCTCTGCGTACGTGGAGAAGACCATGCGTGCAGTTCTGGCGATCACGATTGTTGCGGTGGCGGCGGGAACGCTCGCAACCGCCGAGGCCCCAACGCGATTCAACCCGATGGTTGAGTTGCTGGCCGCCAAGAAGCCCGTGTTCGGGCTCTATGCGCCGAGCAATCGCCGCTTCGGTGGCGGCGGTCCCTCCGGCGCCGCCCGCCCCGCCACGCCTCCTGCCGACGCGCTGCCTCCGAAGTCACCGGCCGAGATCGCCAAGGAAGCCGTCGGGTTCGCCAACAGCGACTTCATTTTCGACGGCAGCATGGAAGGCAACTTCGACAGCGCCGCCACCCAGTTCCAGCAGTTGATGAACGGCATGGCCACCGCCGGCCTCCTGCTCAAGGCACCGCAGCCGCGCCTCGCCAAGTCCGTCGTCGTGAAGATGAACGAGATTGCCGGCAATCCCAAAGCCGCCGAGAACATCGGACGCCAGTTGAACATGGGCGTCACCGGCATCATGTTCGTCAGCGCCGAGAGCGCCGAGGAAGTGCAGACCGGCATCAACGCAATGCGCTTCGCGTCCAAGGGCGGCACGCGCTCGGACAACGTCGGCAACGCGCCGGCGTTCTGGGGCATGAGCGAGAAAGACTACAAGGAAAAGGCCGACCTGTGGCCGCTCAACCGGAACGGCGAGCTGGTGAACTGGACGATTGTCGAAAGCAAGGCTGGCCTCGACAAGGTGCGCGAGATCGCCGCCGTGAAGGGCGTCGGCGTACTGTGGCCGGGCGCCGGCACGCTGCGCGGGTTGTTCACGACCCAGCAGCCGGACGGCACGCGCCAGCTCGATGAAGCGGCGTGGGAAGCATCGATTCAGAAGGTGCTGGCCGCGTGCAAGGAGTTCAAGGTGCCGTGCGGCTACCCCGCCTCACCCACCGACATCGAGATGCGCATGAAGCAGGGCTTCAGCGTGTTCGTGATGAACTGGGGCGATGCGGGATTCAAGGCGATCGAGATCGGGAAGAAAGCGGGTGGGAGGAATTAGGGGCCTAGGGGCTTAGGAGCCTATGGGCCCAGAGGTTTCTAAGCCCTTAAGCCCCTAAGCCCTTAAACCCCGACCCCCATCCTCTAGCAGCTCACGCACTTGTGGTTGTTCTTCGCGCCCATCCCCTCTAACAGCTTGATCGTCTCTGGATAGGGCTGCGTGCGCTGCACGGGGCCGTTGGCCAGGTCCACCGTGGTCTGGCCGCGCCGGTTGATTTTCTTCACGTCGGCGCCCTTCGACACCAGGTACAGGATCATCTCGTTGTCGCCGCGCGAGGCGGCGTTGTGCACCGCGGTGTTACCGTCCTCGTCTTCGGCATTGACGTCGGCACTCAGTTCATCCACCAGGTACTTGGCGGCGGCGAGCAAGCCGGTCGGCGCGTAGCGATGCGCATTGCCGGCAAAGCCCTCGCTATAGCCGGTGCCGGCGACGGCGATCAGCGGCGTCGCGCCGGGGCCGCCAGTCGGCATCGGGGCTCGGCCCAGCGGATCCGTGTCGCTGCCGCCGCGCGTGCCGCCCTGGCCGAAACCGCGGGAGGCGATCTTCATCGTGCGGATGTTGGGATCGGCGCCGTGCTCGACGAGCAGCTTCATCGCCGCGATGTCGGCGCCCCAGGCGGCGCGCCAGAACGCGCTCGCACCTGAATCGTCCGTGCGCAGCAGCTCGAAGTTGTACTCGGTGAACCACGGCTTGCGATAGATGCGCGCGTTGGGATCGGCACCCTTGTCGAGCAGCTTCTTCATCAACGTCAGGTAGTCCGTCTTCTGCTGCAGATAGGCGCGGGGCTGCGGATAGAACGATCGCGGCTGCCACTGGGTATTGAGCACCGCGTAGAGCGGGAACATGCCGCCTTCGCTCACCAGGTTCGGATTCGCGCCCTGGTCCAGCAGATAGCTGACCAGGTCGAAATGGCCGTTCACCGCCGCCACGATGATTGGCGTCGTCTGGTCCCCGGCACACCGCTGATTCACGTCGGCGCCGGCGGCCAACAGCGCCTCGACCGCCGACATCGAGCCCTGCCGTGCCGCAAAGTGCAGCGCCGCCAGGCCGCCGTGCTTGCCGATCAATTCGTTGTAGTTGAACGGCCGCGTCACGCCGGGCACGTCGCCGCGCTGCGCGGCCTGCGCCTGAACCGGCACACCAGCCTGATCCACCTGCGCGCTTGTCGTCAGGGCCGAGAAGTCCTGGACACGCGAGGTGGCGGCAAGGTCGGCGCCGCGCGCGAGCAGCATCTTCACGACGTCGGTGCGATCGGAGGCGGCGGCAAACATCAACGCCGTCTGGCCGTTGGCGGTCTCCTTCGCGTTCACGTCCGAACCGTTCTCGATCAGGATGCGCACCGCTTCGGTGCTGCCGGAATGGGCGGCCTGCATCAACGCGGTGGCGCCGGTTGATGTCGCAGCTGCCACCGGGGCACCGGATGCAATCAGCGGCGCGATCACGTTCGCGGCACCGACCTGGGCGGCCAGGTGCAGCGGCGTGTAGCCGCCAATACGCGTCTTCGCGCCGACATTCGCGCCCGCATACAACAGCATGGACGCCAGCTCCGCATCGCCGTTGAGCGCGGCCCAGTGCAGCGCCGTCATGCCGTCGCCCTGCGCGGCGTTGACGTCGGCGCCATCCTTCAACAGCTTCCTGACGGCAGCCGCATCTTTCGCCTGTGCGGCATTCGCAATGTCAGCAGGACCCGATGCCGCGACCGCGGTGCTCAGAGTCGCCGCGAGGAGCACTGCGCACAACTTGTTGGTCTGCATCACGCTACCGTCGCCTCCGGAGCCTTATTGAGATCCATCACTGCGTTGCTGTCGCCGAACGACGGCAGGTCAAGGCCGATACCGCGCAGCGCGCCGAGCATGGCATTGGCCATCGGCGTGCCGTCGGCGGCCTTGATGTGCAGGTTGCCCTTGAGCGCGCCGGCGGCATGGCCGGCAAGGAACAGCGGGCAGCGCTTATGGTTGTGCACGTTCGAGTTGCCCATCGGCGATCCGTAGATCAACAGCGAATTCTCGAGCAGGTTGCGGTCGCCGTCCGGCGTCTCCTTCAGCTTCTTCATGAAGTACGGCACCAGGCCGACGTGGTAGCGATTAATCTTCGCCAGATCGATGATGCGATCCTCACGCTCGCCGTGGTGCGATGCAATGTGGAAGCCGGTGTTGACGCCAGTCTCCGGGTAGACACGATTCGACACGTCGCGGCTCAACTTGAAGGCGACGACGCGCGTGACGTCGGAGGCGAACGCCACCACCTGCATGTCGAACATCAGCTTGACGTGCTCGTCGTAGGAGTCCGGCACGCCGATCGGCGCGCCCGGTATGGCGCGCGCTTCGCCCGAGGTGTTCTGCGCCTCGACCTTCTGGATGCGCCGCTCGATTTCGCGCACGTCCTCGAGGTAGTCCGCCAGCCGGATCTGATCGGCGGCGCCGAGTTGCGCCTTCAACTGCTTCGATGATTCCGTCACCCAGTCGAGGATGCTGCGATCGCGGCGGCGGCGGCTGGCGCGCGCTTCGGGCGTGGCGCCGATGCCGAACAACTGGTCGAACACCGCGCGCGGGTCGCGGATCATCGGCAGCGGCTCTTCCTCGGTCTTCCAGCTGATCGAGTCGGTGTAGGCGCACGAGTAGCCGTAGAAGCAGCCACCGGCCTGGTCGACGTTCTCGACGCACAACTGCATGGACGGCATCGGCGTTTCCTGGCCGAACTTCTGCGCGTACAACTGGTCGAGCGAGGTGGAGACCTTGAGGTCGGAGCCCTGCGTCTGCTTCGGATGTGACTGCGTCAGGAACACCGAGGCCGATCGGAAGTGATCGCCGCCGATCTCGGGCGGCGAAAACGCCTCGGCCATCCGCACGTCGGTGTTGCTGACAATGGTGAGGTAGTCGCGCCACGGCTCGAGCGGTGCCATCGCGGTCGGGCTCAGGTCGAACGCCGAGCCGGTGGCGGCAGGCGCCCACAGGTTCCTGGTGGCGCCGAACGCGGTGCTGCCGGCCGAGCCGTGCACCATCTCCATGGCCACCAGGCGCACCTTGCGAGTCTGCGCCGATGCGCGCGCGGGCATCATCGCGTCGAGGAACGGCAACGCCACGGTGGCGCCGAGTCCACGAAGCACGGTCCGACGATGAAGAGGCTGGTGAGTGATGAGATGCATTTATCGCTCCGCTGCGGCGTGAACCGGCTCCGCGACTCGACCCATCGTAAACAACGGGCTGGTCGCCACTCCCTGCACGAACGCTGAGATCTTCAGGCCCTTCTTCTGCGCGTCGCCGATCACGCGGCGCACCCCCCACATGTCCTGGGCCTCGACGCGGCGGCCGAGCGCATAGGTCAACAGGTTCTCCGTGAAGCTGAGCAGCACCACGTCCTGGTGACGCATCAGCGCACCACGCAATCCCGCGGCGCCGGTAATCTGCTGGCCGTCATACAGCACGCCGGTCGTGTCGACACCAGTGCCCGCATCCTTGATGCGGTACTTGCCGGTGACATCGAAGTTCTCGAGCGCCAGGCCAATCGGATCGATCACGCGATGGCACGACATGCAGGTCGGGTTGGCGCGATGCACTTCCATGCGCTCGCGAACCGTCAGCACCTTGCCGTCGTTCTGGCCCTTGGTCTCGTCGAACGCCGGCACGTCGGCAGGCGGCGCCGGCGGCGGCGAGCCCATCATCACTTCCATCACCCACTTGCCACGCATCACCGGTGACGTGCGATCGGCCACCGACGTCAGCACCAGCACGCTGCCATGCGTCAGGATGCCGCGCCGCTCGGGCGGCAGCGTGACGCGGCGGAAGGCGTTGCCGGTCACGTTGGGAATGCCGTAGTGGCGCGCGATGCGCTCGTTGACGAACGAGTAGTCCGCGGTCAGCAGATCCAGGACGTTGCGGTCCTCGCGCACCAGGCTGTCGAAGAACAGCTCCGACTCCTTGACGAACGCATCACCCAGCGTGCGATCGAAGTACGGGTAGGCCACCGCGTCCGGCAGCACGCCGTCCACGTCGCCCAACCGCAGCCACTGGCGCGCAAAGCGCTTCGACAGGCCTTCGGATCGCGGATCGGCGAGCAATCGCGCCACCTGCTTCTCGTACACGCCCGGCGCGCTCAAGCGGCCTGATGCGGCCAGCTTGGTCAGCTCGGCATCCGGCGCCGAGCCCCAGATGAAGTACGACAGCCGCGACGCCAGTTCCGCGTCGCCAAGACGGAACGACTGTCCCGCGCGCAGCGTCGTGGGCGTGCTCTCGAGACGGAACAGGAACTGCGGGCTGGCGAGGATGGCCTCGATGGCGCCGCCAATGGCGTATTCGAAGTCGCCTTCCTTCCGGCCGTCCGAATAGAACTTCATCAGGGCGGTGAAGTCGCGATCGCCGACCGGACCGCGGAACGCCTGCGACGCCAGCGCACGGATGATGCGGCCCGCACACACCGGCTCGTCGGCCGCCGACGTCGGCCGGCACGCGAAGATCTTCCGGCGGCTCGGCGTATCGGAGATGCCGGTGACGTTGTAGGGCCCGACGATGCTGAAGTCCTTGACGTGCGGCAGCGTGGTGATGCCGATCGCGACGCCGATCTGCGTGTCGGCCAGCGTGTGATCGATCGGCGCGATCAAATCGTTGACCGGCCCCTCGAAGCGCTGGATGAACGCCGCGGTGACACGATGCTCGCCGGCGGATACGTGAATCGCCGGCGTCTTCAGCGACAGGCCGGTGGTCGTCTCGGCCATGCGCGGATCGATGCGCAGCAGCGCCTTGCGCTCGCCATCGACCGAGATCTCGATCTGCTCGCCGTCAGTCGGGCCGCCGAACAGCACACCACACGCGTTGCTGTGCAACTCCGCCTTGAAGACGTATTCGCCGTCGGCGGGGAACGTGTGCGGCGTGGAGATGCCGCCGCGCGTGCCGAATGGCGCGCCGTCGGCCCGCGTCAACTGCGATGCGGTCTTCGGGATGCGGTAGTTGGTTTCGGTGGCCGGCGCGTTCCTGTCGCCGATCGCCAGCGCGGTGACCTTGGCCGCCGCCCGCAAATAACTCTCCATCAGCGTCGTCGAGAACGCCTGTGAGTCGGCGACGTTGTCGAAGCCGTTGCTGATCGTGTCGGCGGGCAGCAGGCCCTCGACGTCCACGTCCAGGCCGAGCAGGTCCCTGATGGCGCGGCCGTACTCGGCGCGATTCAGCCGCTGGAACGGGCGCGAGCCCGGATTCGGATTCGTGAGCGCCGCGCGATCGACGCGCGTCTCGAGCGCGGTGGCCAGCGACGAAATCTGCTCGGCCGCCGGCCGGCGCGCGGTCACCGGCGGCATCATGCCGGCGCGCAGCTTGCGAATCATCTTTTCGGTGGTGACGAGGTGTTCGGGAGTGGCCGCACGGGCGGCATCGAATCCGACCAGCGAGAGCTGACCGGCCCTGGCACGATCGTTATGGCAGGTGACGCAGTACTGCTTCACCATCGCGCTTTGTTCGACCGGGCCGAAGGCTGGTGCGCGAGCAACGGCTGGCTTTGGAGCCGGCGGCATGGCAGGCGCTGCCTGAGTCTGCGCGTGCAGTTGAAGGGCCGGAATCGCAGCAACGGCCACTGCGATAAGGACTCGTGTCATGGTGCCTTTCTTGGCGCCAGTATAGCCGACTAAGTGCTGTGCCTACAGAGACATCCGGTGACACCTGCAGGCGGCCCATACGGCGCGGATGAACGGATACGAGCGCCTTTTTCCCGGAGCCCGTGCGAATCAGGCCGACACCAACTCGTGTGTCAGCTCAGCCGGCAGCAGCGGCATAGGGCGATCGTGGTCGAGAAAATCGCGGCAAATGCGCTCGAACTCCGCGGCGGTCTGCGACCGGCGGACCTGCTGCAGGAACGGACCCGGCACGCCCTCGCCCAGGTAGTTGAGGAACTTCTTCATGCGATCGCAGTGCGTCTTCTCCGCGGTCGCGAACGACGCCTGCGTATCCCACAGCGCACGAATGTAGCCGCCGACGTCGCGACCGGTCGGATGCCTCACCGCTTCGCCCCGCAGCCGCTGCCGGATCTGAGTGAACAGCCACGGACTGCGAATCGCGCCGCGGCCAATCATCAAGCCGCGCGCGCCGGTCTCGGCGAGCAGCGCCTCTGCCTGCTCGGCCGAGTACACATGGCCGTTGGCGATCACCGGGCAGTTCATGGTCTGTACCGCCTGGCGGATGCGGTCGTAGTGCACCGGCAACCGATACCTCTGGGCCACGGTGCGCGCGTGCACCGTCAACGCATCCAGCGAGTGCTTCGCGAACACCGCCAGCAACCGATCGAACTCATCGGCCGACGCAAACCCAAGGCGCGTCTTGACGGTGAGCTTGATCCGCACCGCGTCGCGGAGCGCGCCAAGAATCGCGTCGATGCGCTCCGGCTCGCGCAACAATCCCCCGCCGGCGCACTTGCGGTAGACGATCGGCGCCGGGCATCCAAGATTCAGGTCGATCGCCGCGATCGGCAGTTGCTGGAGGAACTTCGCCGTGCGTGCCAGCTCCGCCGGATCGTTGCCGATCATCTGCGCGATGACCGGCCGGCCGGTGGTGTTGGTGTTGATCGCGTGGATGATCCGCGTCTCCGGCGTCGACGAGGAATGCACGCGGAAGTACTCGGTCCAGTAGACGTCGGCGCCGCCGTATTGATGCACCAGCGTCCAGAACGCGCCGTCGGTCACTTCCTGCATGGGCGCCAGCGCCAGGACCGGGCCAGTCTTCAGCCGTTCGTCGAACATCATCCGGCTCAGAACGCCGCGTCACGAATCGGCCATCGGAGTATCGGATACGCGCGCACGCAGATCTCGGGGGGCAACAAGATCCCGGCGGCCGCTATCGTTTGAGCAAGACATACAGACCCGGCAGATACGCCATCGACCAGGCGATGAAGTGCTTGAAGATCGAAAAGCTGGTGGGCGGCCAATTACCATACAGCTCGAACAGGACCACGCCGAACCCGATTGCGGCCACGATCGAGGTCACGAGGCCGCGGCCGATGGCCCTGGCGACGTCGAGCCGGCCGTCGAGATGCGTCTGGAGTCCCGCCAGCATGATCCAGAGAATCAGCCACGACACCAGCATCATGTTGTAGCCGCCGAGCGGCGCCAGCACGTAGAACGACAGGGCGGCGACTAGCCCGCTCAGCAAGCCGCCAACCGCGCCGATTGCAAGCTTGCCTTTGCGCCAGCCGAGATACGCGCCGAGCGCGGCGAACAGCGTCGCACCGTGGATCGAGCCTGATGCCACCTGGTGCTGGGGGATGTCGAGGAACCACACGTAGTCGGCGATGGTGCTGAGCAGCGCCAGCAGCACCGATCCGACAAACGCCGGCGTCAGCAGGCGGATCATTTATCGACCAGCGGCGGCTCGGCCGATCTTGATCATCTCGTCGGCCTGCGGTCCGTTCCCCAAGACGGCGTTGAAGCCCTCTGTGACGCGCTGCGCCACATCCTTCACGGTGGCCGGCAGCATGTTGCCAATCTTCAGCCGCCTGGTTTCCGCAAGCACCTGCTGCGTGGCGGCTTCGGCGCCGGCGCGATCGCCGCCGAGGGCCTGGGTCAGGCTGCCGATGCCGCACGCCAGGATGCTGAGGTGCGGCAGCTCGGCGATCTCCTTGCGCTGCGCGATCGCCTTGGGATCTTCGAGCATCAGCATCGCGAGCTTGGTGCCCTTCGGATTCCTCGGCGACCACACGTCGGCCTTCGCCGCTAGGAAGAAACCGAGCGCGAGCTTTGCTTCGTCGAGGTCGCGGATGTGCGGAATCGTGACGCCATCCGCGCCGGCATCGAGGATCTCCTTGACGCGCGCCCGGGTCGCGTCGGCGCCGTCCTTCGGAATCGGCGGGATGCGGACGATGAGCGTCTTCTTGCTGGCCTTCTTGAGGCCGGAGCCGTACGCCTTCACGGCCGCCGGATCGTAGGCGCCTTCGAGGTTGAGAAACACGAAGTCGTAGAGCGCATTGGCCGCGACCTTGGCGGCACCATCCGCGGTGTAGACCGGCGGCTTGCCGCGCTCGGCTTCGCTGGGCGCGTAGACGCCGAAGGCGATTTTTCCCTGCGGCCACAGATCGAGGACCTGAGCATTGGCGGCAGAAGCGATGAACAGCAGACCAAGCGTCAAGCAGACACGGTTCATGCGCAGATGCTACTCGATTTGAAAGGCTATCCACCGATGACACCGGTTCCACAGATGGCCGTGGAGCCGCAGCGGGCCGAAGGCCCGCCACGAACAGCGAGACGGGGCGGAATCGAAAGACCGACTCGAACCGATGCATGGGTCTTTCGATTCCCCCCCCTCGCTGTTCGGTCACCGGTCTGCGACCGGCGATGCGGCTCCTCCCATCAGGTGACTCCCGAGTCATGCATCTGTGTAATTCGGTGAAATCTGTCGGCAGTTGATTTAAGCTGCGCGGCATGGCAGACGACACCAGGGGCGTTTCGCGACGCGATCTGCTCAAGCGCGCCGGATGGGCCGGCGCCGCATTGACGATACCGCTCACACCGGCGATCCCGGCCGGCGTGGCGGATGCGACGGCCGCCGCGCCGGACCTCGAGCAACAGACGCCGCCGCGACGTGAGCCGCTCGAGAATCTCACCGCCGAAGAGATGGACCTCCTCGAGCTGATCTGCGCCAAGTTGATCCCGTCGGATGCCAACGGCCCGGGCGCGCGCGAAGCGCGGGCCGCGCACTACATCGATCGCGCGCTCGGCGGCGCGCTCAGGGAGCAGCGCGACGCGTATCGCTCCGGCCTGGCCGCGTTCGATCGCTACGTGCGCTCATCGCGCCGCGATGCGTTTGCAAACCTGTCGCCGCGCGACCAGGACTCGGCGTTGATCGACGTCGAGATCGGCGCCGCCACCGGCTTCGCGGGCAGCTCCACGCAGTTCTTCAACATGGTGCGGACACACACGCTGCAGGGCACGTTCGGCGATCCCTACTATGGCGGCAACCGCAACTTCGTTGGCTGGGACCTGCTCGGCTATCCCGGCATCCGGCTCAACGTCTCGCAGGCTGACCAGGCGCTCGGCGCCAAGCTCGAGCCGACGCACCGTTCCGCCTACGACAACGACCTGTTCACCAAGGCGGATCGTCATGACCACTAATCTGAAGCCCACGGATGTCGTGGTGGTCGGACTCGGCGCGGCCGGCGGCGTGGCCGTGCTGCCGCTCACCCAGGCCGGCATCGACGTGGTCGGCCTTGAAGCCGGCACGTGGCTCACCAGGCGCGACTTCGCGCCGGATGAACTTCGCAACAACGTGCGCGACTGGCCGATGGCGGTGCAGAAGGCGCAACTGGAAGTGCCCACGCAGCGCGTCAACGCCAAGGCCAGCACCACGCGCGCCGGCAGCCATCCGATGATGAACGCGGTCGGCGGCACCACGCTGCACTACTGGGCGCAGAGCTGGCGGCTCAATCCGTGGGACTTCAGGGTCGTCAGCGACACCACCAAACGCTACGGTGCTGCGCGCATCCCCGCCGGATCGACGGTGGAAGACTGGCCGTTCGGGCTCGAAGAGCTCGAGCCGTACTACGACAAGGTCGAGTACGAGACCGGCGTCTCGGGCCAGGCCGGCAACATCAAGGGCGCGATCGACAAGCGCGGCAACATCTTCGAAGGTCCGCGCCATCGCGCGTTCCCCATGCCGCCGCTGCGCAGCACCGGCTTCATCGATCGCATGGCGGAGGCCGCCCGCAACCTCGGGTGGCATCCCTTCCCCGGCCCGGCGTCGATCAACTCACGGCCGTACCAGAACCGCGCCGCGTGCATGTATCACGGCTTCTGCAACAAGGGCGGCTGCCACGTGGATGCGAAGAACGGCCCTCACCTGACCACGATTCCGCGCGCGCAACAGTCGGGCCGCCTGCAGGTGGTGACGCGCGCGCACGCGACGCGGATCAACACCGACGACAAGGGCCGCGTGACCGGCGTGACCTACGTGACCGACAAGGCAGAGTTCTTCCAGCCGGCCAAGGTGGTGCTGCTCGCCAGCTACACCTACGAAAACATCCGGCTGCTGCTGCTCTCGACATCAACGGCGCATCCGAAGGGCCTGTCGAACAACCAGGGCCAGGTCGGGCGTCACTACCTGAGCCACGCGCAGGGTGGCGGCGTCACCGCGCTGTTCCCGTTCAACCTGAATTCCTGGTACGGCCTGCCCGCACAGGGCGTGGCGGTGGACAACTTCGCCGACGACAACTTCGATCACGGCGCGCACGACTTCATCGGCGGCGGCAACCTGTGGGTGATGTCGGACCGCCGTCCCATTTCGGCGGCCGGCATGGGCACGTTCGGCAAGGCGCCGGCCTGGGGGCCGGCGTGGAAGAAGTTCGTGATGGAGAACGCCGATCGCACCAACACCGCCTACATCCAGAAGACCACGCTGCCCTACGAGGACAACTACTGCGATCTCGATCCGGTCGCGAAGGATCCGCTGGGCTTCCCGGTGCTGCGCATCACCGCCGACTTCAAGGACAACGAGCGGCGCATCATGGCGCACACCCAGGAAAAGATGTCGGAGTGGTATCGCGCGGCGGGCGCGATTGAGACCCAGGCGAATCCACTCGGCTCCATGGGACCCAGCACGCACGCCTACGGCGGCACGCGCATGGGCCGCAACCCCGAGACCAATGTCGTCAATGAGTGGGGCTTCTCTCACGAGGTGCCGAACCTCGGCGTGCTGGGCGCGTCGGTCATGGGCACGAGCGGCGCGCGGAACCCCACGCTCACGGTGCAGGCGCTAGCATGGCGGACGGCGGAATATCTCGCCAGGAACTGGCGAGGCGTGACGGCGTGATCGCTCGATCGGTCGACTTGGTGACCTGTTGATCTAGGTCAGCTGATCAACCGATCGAGAGATCCACAGGTTCATCTATTTCGGCTTCCTCTCATAAATCGCGACCAGCGCGCCCTGGCCGATGATGTGGCCCTTGATCGCTTCCATCAACTGGTTGCGCGTAAGGCCTTCAACCAGCGGCAGTTCCGCATCAAGGGCGTAGACCGTCCAGGTGTAGTGATGCGGCTTGCCTGGCGGCGGGGCCGGGCCGCGGTAGTACGGACGCTTGAAGCCTGACAGGCCTTGGATCGATCCGGCGATATCGGCCGGGGCGGTCAACGCGACCTGATCGATCGGCAGGTTGGCCGGCAACCCCTTTGCGGTACCGGGAATCTTGTAGACCACCCAGTGCACGAAGGTCTGTCCGCCGAACACCACGTCCGGATCGTCGTAGACCAGCGCGAACTGCCTGGTGCCGGCCGGCGCGCCGCTCCACATCAGGGCCGGCGATTCGTTCTTGCCGTCGGCCGTGTGATCGACGGGGATGGTCTCGTTCGCCTTGATGGTGGGGCTCGTCACGGTCAACGCCGCGGGTGTCTGCGCCGCGGCCGCGGACGCCACGGTCAAGATAAGCGCGGCATGGATAACATTTGCAAGTCGCATGAATCCTCTCCAACTTGAGTATACTTTGCGGCTATGACTCGACTGCGCCGCTGGATTACGAAGCTCTGTGTTGTGGCCCTGTTCGTCGGCACCGCGACGGTGTCGATGCGCGGGCAATGGGCACCCAAGGTTGGTGAATGGGCGACCTATGGCGGCGACCTCGCCAGTATGCGCTACTCCCCGCTCGATCAGATCAACGCGAGCAACTTCAGCAAGCTGCAGCTGGCGTTCCGATTCCGCACCGAGCACTTCGGCCCGCGGCCGGAGTTCCAGTTCCAGGGCACGCCGCTGATGGTCAACGGCCGGCTGTTCACGACCGCGGGCACGCGGCGCGCGGTGGTGGCCATGGACGCGGCCACCGGCGAGCAGTTGTGGATGCACAGCATCAACGAGGGCAAACGCGGCGAAGCGGCGCCGCGCCAGTTGTCGGGCCGCGGTCTTGCCTACTGGAGCGACGGCAAGCAGGAGCGCATCATCTACGTCACCGCCGGTTACCAGATGATCGCGCTCGATGCAGTGACCGGCCAGCGCATCAACGGCTTCGGCACCGGCGGCATCGTCGACCTGAAGCTCGGACTCGATCAGGAAGGCCTCGACCTCACGACCGCGGAGATTGGCCTGCACGCCGCGCCGATCGTCTCGAAGGACATCATCGTGATTGGTGCCGCGCTCCGCGAAGGCGGCGCGCCCCGCAGCAAGACCAACGTCAAGGGGCACATCCGCGGCTTCGACGTGCGCACCGGCAAGCGCGTCTGGGTGTTCCACACCATCCCGCTGAAGGGCGAGTTCGGCTACGACACGTGGGATCCGGACGCGGCCGCGTATACCGGCAACACCGGCGTCTGGGCCCAGATGAGCGCCGACGAAGAGCTCGGCATCGTCTACATGCCCGTCGAATTGCCGACCGGCGACTATTACGGCGGTCACCGCAGGGGCAACAAGAAGGGCTCGCCCGACACGTCGCTGTTCTCCGAGACGCTGCTCGCGCTCGACATCAAGACCGGACAGCGCAAGTGGCATTACCAGCTCGTGCATCACGGCATCTGGGATCACGACATTCCGTGCGCGCCGATCCTGATGGACCTGGTGGTCGACGGCAAGCCGGTGAAAGCGGTGGCGCAGCCGACGAAGCAGAACTGGCTGTACGTCTTCGATCGCGCGACCGGCAAGCCGGTGTGGCCGATCGAAGAGCGCCCGGTGGAAAAGGGCGATGTTCCCGGCGAGTGGTATTCGCCGACGCAGCCGTTCGTGACGAAGCCGCCGGCGTACGAGCGCCAGGGCGTGACGGTCGACGACCTGTTGGACTGGACGCCGGAACTTCGCGCCGAGGCGATCAAGGTCGCGTCGATGTACAAGATGGGGCCGATCTTCACGCCGCCCGTGGTCAGCAAATGGGAAGGCCCGCGCGGCACGCTGATGATTCCCGAAGTGACCGGCGGTGCCAACTGGCAGGGTGGTTCGTTCGATCCGGAAACGAAACGCTTCTACATTTTCACCAACGTCGCCATCACGTCGCTCAACCTGGTGCCGCCCGAGGACAACGCGTCAGACATGCTCTACGTGCGCGGAATCGCCCGCAATCCGGACCCGACGGCGAAACCAGCCGGTCCTGGCGGCGGTGGCGGCCTCAACGTGCGCGGCCTGCCGCTGATCAAGCCGCCCTACGCGACGATTACCGCCATCGACATGAACAAGGGCGAGCAGATGTGGCGCATCCCGCATGGCGAGACGGCGGACAACATCAAGAACAACCCGGCGCTGAAAGGCGTGACGATTCCCCGCACCGGCCGACCCGGCCGCATCGGCGTGCTGACCACGAAGACGCTGCTGATCGCCGGTGAAGGCGGATTCGCCACGTATCCCGAGGGTCGTGGCGCCTACCTGCGCGCCTACGACAAAGCCACCGGCGCAGACATCGGCCAGGTCTTCATGCCGGCGCCGCAGACCGGATCGCCAATGACGTATTCGCTGAACGGCACGCAGTACCTCGCGGTGGCGGTCAGCGGCCCGGGCTACCCGGGCGAGTTGCTGGTTTACAAGCTCGGGGACTAGTCACTACGGGCTACGGGATACGGGCGGCGGGCTACGGGCTACTGTAAGCGGAGCGCCGTGATCTTTGCCTGCTCCTCGGCCGCAATGCGCAGTTCGGTTGCGCGATCGTTCGACAGACGATCGCGCAGCCGCTGCAACGTCTCTTCAGCGCTTTTCCCCGTCGCACAGACGATGAAGATGAAGCCGAATCGCTCGAGGTAAGTCTCGTTGTCTCGCGCGAGGGCATCGATGACATCGGCGCGTGCGGCGCCAACGCCCGACTGTTCTTTCGCCGAGAGATCGTGCGTCGCGGGGAACCGCGCGGCCAGCGCGGCGCGATCGCCAATCCTGGGATGGTGAGAGAAGGCTTCGAGCCAATCCGGCTCGGTCAATCCGAACCACTCGATGCGGGCGGCAGACAACAGCCTGGCGTCCGACTTGAATGGCCGGCGCGCCATCATGCGGTCGACCCATCGTGACGAGCCACAGGCGCGCGACAGGATCGCGCGGGCAGCAGCTTCGTCGCCGCTATCAATCTCGTGCGAGCGTGCCATAGACGCGCAAGCGGCTCACGCCGCCGTCGGGAAAGATGTTCAGCCGCACATGCGAGAACGGCCCCATGCGTGCGAGCTGCATGCCGGAATAGAAATGGCGCTTGTGGGCCGACAATTTCGTCTCAGGCAGGATGGTGGTCCAGCCCATGCCCGCGAGGTTGCCGGTCGCCACGTTTGGCGCCATGACGCCTTCGAGCGAGGCGCGGTCCGGGTAGTTGCCTTTGTAGTGGTTGGTGTCAATCTCCACTTTCGACACGTGCCCGGGCGCACCCAGCCGGATGATTGCCCAGTCGCGGTGGTTGAGGTCGCGGCTTCGCTTCGTCTCCCAGCCATCACCCATGTGCTTCGCGCGATCCGGCATCAGCAGCGCACCGCGAGTGCCGTAGTGCGTATCGCTGGCGGCCAGAAACAACCCGCCATTCTTGATCGACGCAAGATCCACGGCCTTGCCCGGTGGTGCCACGCGATCCCAATCAACCGACACCTCCCCGTAGACCCGCAGGCGCGCCACACCGCCATCTGGGTAGATGCTCAGCCGCAGATGCGTCCACGGACGATGGTCGTCGACCGTCAGGAAGTTGCTGCCATTCCCCCGCAGCGCCGTCGTCTCGAGAATCGTCGTCCAGGGCGGTCCGTCAACGGCGTGCACCGCGGCCCGCGGCGCTGACGGCTGGTCGACCGCCTCGATCGAACAGTGCGACGGGAAATTGCCGGTGAAGAAGCTGGTGTCGACGTCAACGCCACGAATCACGCCCCGCATGCCGAGCTGGACGATGCACCAGTCGTGGCCGGGAACGCGCCGGCGGCGCGACTCCCATCCGTCCATCCATTTACCTCGAGGCGTGTACTTGTCCGGTATCCAGACCGGCGGCTCGGCCTTGACCAGCCCGGCTTTGGACGCGAAGAAGTCGTCGTTGGCGGCAATCGCCCGGCCGCCGACTGTCGCCGACGCAAGATCCGCAAGGTTGGTAAACTCAGGCGCAGTCGTCGTTGTAGCCACCCGACGGAGCGTATCAGCGAAAGGCTCGGCCGGGGACACTTTGCTCGTCGATCACCGTTGAGAGTCCTTATGCCCTCACCGTGCACGCTGTCTGACACCTCGTACGGCAAGTCACGCATCCGCCTGGTGCGGGTGACGCGTCACGGCGATCGTCACCAGCTGCGTGATTTCACGGTTGCCGTCGCCTTCGAGGGCAGGTACGACACCTCCTACTCGGACGGCGACAACACCGACGTGCTGCCGACCGACACCATGAAGAACACCGTCTACGCGCTGGCCGCGCGCGACGGCGTCGGCGAGCCCGAGGAATTCGGTGCGGCGCTTGGCCGCCATTTCATCGCGCGAAACCCGAAGCTCGATCGCGTGGTCGTCGATCTGGTCGATCACGGCTGGAGCCGCGTGACGATCGGCGATCGCGACCACGGCAGCGCCTTCGTCCGGCGCGGGCCAGAGGTGCGCACCGCGCGGGTCGTCACTGGCCGGCAGGGCGTCACGGTGACCGCCGGCATCGGCGACCTGATCATCGCCAAGACGTCGAAGTCCGCGTTCGCAGGCTATCCGCGCGATGAGTTCACCACCCTGCCGGAGACGCACGATCGGCTGTTTGTCACCTCGCTCACCGCAACCTGGACCTACGACGAGCCGGACATCGATTACGCCGCGACGTTCCGATCGGTGCGGACGACCTTGCTCGAGACGTTTGCGCAGCACGTGAGCCTGTCGGTGCAGCACACGCTGCACGCGATGGGCCAGGTGGTGCTCGACGCCGTCGATGTGGTGCGCAGCATCCGCCTCGAAATGCCGAACCGTCATCACCTGCCGATCGATCTCACCAAGTTCGGCATGGAGAACCGCAACGAAGTGTTCGTCGCCACCGAGGAACCGCACGGGCTGATCAAGGCGACGCTCAGCAGGCCTCGCTGACACGTTGAGCCATGCGTATTCGCAGCCAGCGGGTCGTGCTGCCGGACGGGACGCGCCCGGCGAGCATCCGAATTGACGGCGGCAGGATCGCGGCGATTGAAAGGTTCGCCGATGGCCAGCCCGACATCGATGCGGGAGCGATGACAATCCTGCCGGGGCTGGTCGATACCCACGTCCACATCAACGAGCCAGGACGCACCGACTGGGAAGGTTTCGAGACCGCGACGCGTGCGGCGGCGGCCGGCGGCATCACCACGCTGGTCGACATGCCGCTCAACAGCATTCCGTCCACGACTACGGCGGCCGCGCTCGAACTGAAGCGCAATGCCGCGCGGGGCAAATGCCAGGTGGACGTGGGCTTCTGGGGCGGCGTGGTGCCCGGCAACGAGGCGGATCTCGAGCCGCTTGCCGGCGCCGGCGCGCTCGGCTTCAAGTGCTTCCTGAGTCCTTCAGGCGTGGACGAGTTCGACAATGTCGGCGACGCCGATCTGCAGCGGGCGATGCCGAACGTCGCGTCGCTGGGGCTGCCGTTGCTGGTCCACGCCGAGTGGCCGGCCAGCCTGCGGCCCGTCGATCCGCACGCCGACCCGCATCGCTACTCGACCTGGCTGAACAGTAGGCCTCCGGTCGCGGAGCACGACGCCATCGATCGACTGATCGAGCTGTCTGCCCGGACCCGCGCGCACGTCCACATCGTTCACCTGGCATCAGCCGACGCGCTGCCGCTGGTGATCGATGCGCGCGCGACCGGCGTTCCCGTCACGGTCGAGACGTGTCCGCACTACCTCACCTGCTGTGCGGAGGAGATTCGGGATGGCGCGACCGCCTGGAAGTGTGCGCCGCCGATTCGTGAGCGCGATCATCGCGAACGGTTATGGAGGGCCTTGCTCGATGGACACATCGACCTGGTGGCCACCGATCACTCCCCTGCGCCGCCGGCGCTCAAGGACTTGGGCGGAGGTGATTTCATCGCGGCCTGGGGTGGCATTGCCTCGCTGCAGATCTCGTTGCCGGTGATGCAGACGGCGGCCCGGCTCCGCGCCATTCCAATCGAGCGGCTGGCGGGGTGGATGTCGGCGGCGCCGGCGCGCCTTGCCGGGCTGAGCTCGCGAAAGGGTGCCATCACCGTAGGACGCGATGCCGACCTGGTCGTGATCGATCCCGATCGCGGGATGGCGGTGGACGCGTCGCGCCTGTATCATCGGCATGCGGTGACGCCGTACGACGGCGCCCGCCTGACGGGCCTGGTCACGATGACGATGGTAGGCGGGAACGTAGTGTTCGAGCACGGTGAGTGCGTGGGTCCACCACGAGGAGAACTGCTGTCACGCTGATGAGCGCAATCACGACACACATTCTCGATACGTCGCGAGGACGTGCCGCCGCCGGCGTGCAGGTGCTGCTGGAGTTTCGCGGTGAGGACGGCGACTGGCAGTCGATGAGCCGCGGCACGACCGACCTGGATGGCCGCCTGCGCTCGCTGCATCCTGACGGTCAGCCGTTGGCGCCGGGAGTCTACCGTCTCACGTTCGACACGGCGCGCTATTTCGAGACGCACGGCGTGCGCGCGTTCTATCCGGAAGTGGTGGTGGTGTTCGAAACGGCGCCGGGCGAGAAGCACTATCACGTGCCGCTGCTGCTCTCGCCATTCGGCTTCAGCACGTATCGAGGGACGTAGAGGGCTGCGGGTTACGGGCTGCGGGCTGCGGAGGACAGTGCTCACATCGGCCAACAAGACACTCGCCAGGCTCTACCCCGGTGATGCAGTCGGGCGTCAGCCCGTTCACACCTTCATCGGCGGCGCCGATGCCTTTCGGAGTGACTCCGCACAACACGCCGGCCGGCAGGCCCTGGAGCTGCTGGAGGCGTGCGCATCGACGGCGCAGGCCTTGGCGAAGATCCTCGATCTGCCCGCAGGTGACCCGGGGCTTGCCGAGACCGTCCGCGCGCGGGTGGTCGACAAGTTGCGGCGCGAGCCGATCGAGGACTTCCGGCTCGACTTCGAGGATGGCTACGGCAGCCGCCCTGGCGCCGAAGAAGACGGGCATGCCGAATCGGCGGCGATTGAAATCGCGGCCGGGATGCAGGGCGGCACGCTGCCGCCCTTCATTGGCATCCGCATCAAGCCGATGTCGCGCGAGCTTCACGCCCGCAGTCTGCGCACGCTCGACATCTTTGTCACGACGCTGGTGAAGACGGCGCGCCGCCTGCCGCTGAATTTTGCCGTCACCGCCACGAAAGTCATGACGCCGGCGCATGTGAGCGCCGTCGCCCAGAAATGCGCGGCGCTCGAGCGCCGGCTGAAGCTGAAGCAGCACGCGATTCAGCTCGAGCTGATGATCGAGACCCCGCAATCGATCCTTGCGCCTGATGGCCGCGTGGCGCTGCCCGCCCTCGTCAAGGCCGGCCGGGGCCGCGTGCGCGGCGCGCATTTCGGCGTCTACGACTACACCGCGCTTTGCGGCATCACCGCCGCCTGGCAGCATCCACGGCACCTGGCGTGCGACGTCGCGCGCGAGATGATGCGCATGTCGCTCGCGCAGACCGGCGTTATGCTGTCGGACGGATCGAGCAACATCCTCCCCGTTCACCCGCACGTGCAGCAGGCGTGGAAGCGGCACTTTGACGACGTGACGCACTCGCTGGTGAACGGCTTCCACCAGGGTTGGGATCTGCATCCCGGCCACCTGCCCACGCGCTACGCGGCAATCTACGCGTTCTACCTGTCGACCCGCGCCGCCGCCACCGCGCGGCTGAGCAACTTCTTCACGAAGGCCGCCAGGGCGGGCGCAGCATTTGACGATGCGGCGACGGGACAGGCGCTGGTGAACTACTTCAATCGCGCGATCAGCTCTGGGGCGATTACGCTCACGGAGGCGACGGAGACCGGCCTGTCTGCGGAAGAGTTCGACGGCCGCTCCTTCAAATCCATTCTCGCCGCCCGGCAAATGTAACGGGGACTGACCCCGCACCCCCTGTTTTTGATGCAGTTTCTGCGACGGGGCGCCTGTGGCTCAGCCTGGGCTGTTGGCTTGGCGATTGCTTGATCCGCTCGCCGGAGGTGTCTCATGGCCCGGCATTCGCGGAATCTGCCAATCGGTTCTATCGTCCACGTAGTCAATCGCGGGAACGACAAGCGTCCGCTGTTTCAGAACGCCTGGAAATTCGAGGAATTTCTTCGGTTGGTGGCCTGGGCGAAGAGTCTATGCCCCGTGCGAATTATTGCGTACTGCATCATGAGCAACCATTGGCATTTCGTCTTCTGGATCGAGGTTGAGTGGGATGTCTCGGCCTTCCTGCACCGACTGACGACGACGCATGCGGCCAGGTGGCGGAGGGAGACGGACACCGTCGGCGAAGGCCACGTGTATGGGGACCGATTCAAGGGCGTGACGGTCTTCAGTGAGCGGTATTACTTCAATTGCGTGCGCTACGTTGAACAGAATCCGCTGAAGGCGGGCCTGGTGCGCAACGCAGGGGATTGGCGATGGTCCAGTCTCGGTGAACGACTCGGTAATGGCCGCGGGCTACTCTCACCTGATCCAGGCTTGCCGAGCAATTGGAGCGAGCTCGTGAACCTGCCGCTCGCCAACTGCGATGAACAGGAAATCCACAGGTCGCTGAAGCGATATTGAGGATTCTGCGATGCCTACGAGCTGCGACTGGCTAGAACTTCAACAGAATCGGGCGGTGCGGGGTCAGTCCCCGTTACAAATCACCGCACCGGAATCCAGAAGGAGGTCTTGATCAGGAAGATGTTCGGGCCCGGGGCTGTGAGCGAGCGGAAGGCGTCGCCGATGCCGATACGCGATCCCACCACGTCGGTGCCGGCGCGATCCTGCTGCCACACCATGTAGAGCGTCGATCCGCTGCGCCATTCCCAGCGCAGCACCACGTTGCTGCGGAACGACAAGGTGTTGAAGTCGCGATTGCGCAGGTTGAACGACGCGCCATTGGCGGTCACCACCCGGCTGCCGTCGGCATTGACGGTCAGCGAGGTGCCGCCGGAACCATACTTCAGGCGCTCGCGGCTGCGCGGCGCGAGCAACTCGCCGTAGTCGTAATAGCGGCCCGACGCCGCAAACGGCTCGGCATACACATCGAGATTCAGATCCGGCCGGAGCGTCAGCCCGAGCCGATACTCCATCGACATCGTGCTGCGATCGATGAACGCGAAAATGTAACGGCTGTGATAAGTCTCCGGACGGCCGCCCGCCTGCGTGCTCACGTACTGCTGCGGCTCGGTGACGCGATCGTAGTACGGCGACACCGAGAACTGATACCGCGGGCCCGGGCGCATCGACAGCGTGCCCTCGATGCGCGTGACGTCCAGACCGTCATCGTTGACCTGACGGTAGAGGTTCCCGCTCACGCGGGTGCGATTGCTGGCGCGATTACCGAAGTTGACGCTCGTGGTCCAACCGGGACCGCGGCCCATCAGCGGACCACCCCGGGTCAGCGACACGCTGGTCGCGGCGAGATCGCGAGACACCTGGACGCTGGAGGTCCAGTAATTCAACCAGGTGACGTTGACCTGCCCGCGCACGCGCCCGGTCTGCATCAACTGCCGCAGCGTCGTGTCGGTCTGGGCGTCAAGCTGCACGAAATAACTGCGGAAGACCTTGCCCGGCTGCGTCTCGCGCCAGCGGATATTGGCGTTGGTCATCCAGCCGTCGGCGCCATTCAACTGCGCGAGATCGTTGACCTCGAAGTCCTCGGAGTCGATCTTGGTGTTGGCGCCCCACAACCAGTGGCGGCCGCCGGTCTTGTCGAAGTTCACCTGGAGCGACCAGCCCGTCATGGAGGTCTTGGTCGGATCGAGCGGCAGGTAATCGCGATCGGGTCGCTGCGCATAGTGCGAGCTCGATCGCTGCCAGCGCTCAACCGCCCGTTCGGTGCCGTTCAGGAACGAGCCGCCGCCCGAAGCCCGGAACTCGTAGAGGCCGCCACTGAATCGCAACAGGGTGTTGCCAGCCACCGCCAGCGCGTTACGGGAGTACAGATCGGCGAGCGGACTGCCCTCCTCGAGGGTGCGATGCAGGTAATTGACGATGAAGCCGGCAGTCGATGCCGATTGCCCGAACTCCTGCAGCACGCGTCCGACCACGTGCGTCGCATGCGGTGCGACGTCGACGTCGCGCAGCGACAGCGGTTGCCCCGACGCCACGCGGGCAGTCTCGTCATCCGTCACCGCGGCGAGGAACCCGATGGAGGTCCGGGACGGCAACCGGCCGGTCAGCTTCGCCGCCGCGACGATCGAGTTGGCGTCCGGGTAGTCGGCGTAGTCACCGGTCGCCGGACCGATCGGCCGCTGGCCGATGCGGCGCGAATAGTAGAAGTTCGGGTGGCCGATGTTGAACAGCTGCGCGCCTTCGGTGAAGAACGGACGCTTCTCGGGAAAGCGCGTCGCGAATGCGGTCAGGTTCACTTCCGCCGGGTCGGCCTCGACCTGGCCGAAATCGGGGTTGATGGTGGTCTCCAGCGTCAAATTGGGCCCCAACCCCATCTTGATGTCGCCACCGATGCGGCCGCCGAGGTTCTTGCCGTCATCGAACGGATCGTTCCGATCCCGATCGGCGTTCACGGTCGAGCCGCCGGCGACGTACGGCAGCGCCTCGATGCGGCGAGGCGGGACAATGCCCGTGATGCCCGTGAGATCGCCGAACCGCGACGACCAGGCCCGCACCGTACGCGGGATCAGGATCCAGTAGTCCTCCTCGTCGAGCGTCGGCCGGATGCGAGAGAGGTTCAAACCCCAGGTCTGATCGGTCCGCGGATTGAATCGCAACTGTGAAAACGGGATCCGGAACTCGGCGGTCCACCGGTCGCCGCTAACCCGCGCCTCAGCGCGCCACACCGGATCGAACCCGGCATCGAACGTGTCCTCGTTGTCGCTGGCGTGATAGCGGTCGAACCGGACGCCGGCGGCGGTGACGCCGAAGACCGAGGCGGTCCGGCGATCCAGGAAGGTGTCGAACGCCACCAGGATGTGTTCGACCTGGCCGACACTGTCGCGCCGGCCGAGCGGCGCCTGGATGCGGCCGTCCTTGCTGAACATCCGCGCCCCGACATACACCGCGTCATCGTCGTAGGCGATGCGCACGTCCATCGGGTCTGTCGGCGGCGCGCCCTCGGTGGGCTCCTTCTGCACGAAGTCGGTGATCGGCGCCGCCTTCTGCCACACCTCATCGTCCAGGCTGCCGTCGATGCGAATCGATCCGTTCGGCACGCGCGTGGCGGTGGCCTGCTTACGATTGGCCGAACCGTTGATGGTGGTTTGCGCGGACGCTGCTACCGCAAGCAAGCTACAAATGAAGACCAATCCGACGCGCATTCGAGCCACCTATTATCCACCGATTGCACCGATGCGCCTGGCGCGGCTCGCGAGCTCCGCAATCTGTGTAATCGGTGGAATCTGTGGACTACGCCCTTTTGACACGGCCGCCGTCGATCGCGAGCGCGGGCTCGAGCTTCGACGCATCCACCGGATTCTCGACGCCGACGAGGATGTAGCCATCGGAGATCTCAGGGTCGTACAACTTGCCGCGGTCACCGATGAACGCCGTCACGATCAAGGTGATGACCGTCGCGATGATGGCGCTCAGCATCGTCATCTCGAAAATAATGATCAGGTTCGTCCACAGCGGCACGATCGGCATGCCAGACGTGATCAGCGGCCACGAGCGCTGCGACGCGCCGAGCAGGTAGTAGGTCAGCACCAGGCCGATCGCGCCGGCCGCCGTCGCGATCCACGGCATGGCCGTCTTTGCGTCGCGATGGCCGAACTCGAGATGTTCAAACGGCTCCGATGACAGCACGGTAATGTCGGCGTCGGCCACGCCGGCGGCGCGCAGGTTATTCACCGCCTGCTGCGCGAGGCCCGGATCGGCGTAGAGCCCATAGATGCCCTTCACGACGCGGCTCCCGGCGATGACGGTTCGGCCGCGGCGGCGATGCGGTGCGGGTCGCCGGCGCCAACGCCCGACCTGGGCGCCTGCACGAAGTCTCCCGCCTTCATCTCCCAGATGGCGATGATCGGCACCAGCTTCGCGAAGAGCGCGTAGAGCAGGATCATCGCGGCGAACGTCGCCGCCATGATCATGAGCTCGACCGGCGTCGGCGTGTAGGTGCCCCACGAATACGGCAGCGCCTTGTACGACAACGACGGGACCACAATCAGGAACCGCTCGAGCCACATGCCGACCACCACGCCTAACGACGCGACGACGCAGCCGATGATGTTGCGGGTGTAGGGATTCGAGAGCAGCGCGATCGGCAACACGAAGTTGCAAATCACCATCGTCCAGTAGAACGGCGCATACTCACCGCGCTGGGTGGCCCAGAACACGGCCATCTCGTGATGCTCGTTGCCGTACCAGACCGTGAGCCGCTCGTTGAACACGAAGTAGCCCCACAGGATGCTCATCAGCAACAGCAGCTTGCCGAGATTCTCGAAGTGGAGCGGCAGCAGGTACTGCTCGAGATGCAGCGCCTTGCGCAGCGCCGCCATGGCGATAATCAGCGCGGCGATGCCGCTGAAGATCGCGCCGGCAACGAAATACGGTCCGAAGATCGTCGAGTGCCACATCGGCACGTTGGCCATCGAGAAGTCGAACGACACGATGGTGTGCACCGACACCGCCACCGGCAGGATGGCGATCGCCATGATCTGCATCGCCGATTCGAGCCGGTTCCACTGCTTCGTGGTGCCACGCCAGCCCAGCGCCAGCGAGCCGTAGACCTTCTTGCGCCAGCCGGTGGCCTTGTCGCGGATCAACGCAAAGTCCGGAATCATCGGCAGCAGCAGGAACAGTACGCTGCCCGTGAGATAGGTGTTGATCGCGAAGAAATCCCACGCCAGCGGCGAGCGGAAGTTCGGCCAGATTTCCCGATCGCTCGGATATGGGAACAGCCAGAACGCCAGCCACGGGCGGCCGAGGTGGATGATCGGGAACATCGCACCGATCATCAGCGCGAACACCGTGATCACTTCCGCGACGCGTGTCACCGGACGACGCCAGCCGGCATTGACGAGGCGCAGGATCGCCGAAATCAGCGTGCCCGCGTGGCTGATGCCGATCCAGAACACGAAGTTCGTGAGGTACAGCGCCCAGAAGCTCGGCCAGCGCTTGCCGCTGACGCCAATGCCGTACCACAGCTGATATGCCCAGGCGCCGGCGCCGCAGGCCACCACCGTGCCGGCGGCGAGCATGATGGCCCAGAACCAGACCGTCGTGTTCATCACCGGACGAATCATGTCGTCCGTAAAAGGCTTAGTAAGAGTCCTGTTCATGCCAGGGTTGCTTCGCCAGATACGTGATCTTCGGCTCCGCGCCGAGATCCTCGAGCAGCTTGCTGCCGCGCGGTGACGTTGCCAGCCGCGCCACGCGGCTGTTCGGATCGTTCAAGTCGCCGAACACGATCGCCGACGTCGGGCAGGCCTGCGCGCACGCCGGCTGCAGCGTTCCGTCCGCGACGGTCTTGTTCTCTGCCTTTGCCGCGGTCTTCGCGGCCTTGATGCGCTGCACGCAGAACGTGCACTTCTCCATCACGCCGACTTCGCGCACCGACACGTCCGGGTTGAGCTGCAGGTGCAGCGGCTTCGGCCACTCCGGGTTGAAGAAGTTGAAGAAGCGAACGTTGTAGGTGCAGGCGTTGGCGCAGTAGCGCGTGCCGATGCACCGGTTGTAGACCTGCGCGTTCAGGCCATCTTCGTTGTGATGGGCCGCATAGGTCGGGCACACCGCCTCGCACGGCGCGTTGTCGCACTGCTGGCACAGGACCGGACGGAACTTCACCTTCACATCCGGGAAGTTGCCCTCATAGTAGCGCTCGACGCGGATCCAGTGCATGGCGCGGCCGCGCGAGGCCTGCTGCGCCGACACGGTGGGGATGTTGTTTTCGGCATGGCAGGCGACCACACAGGCTTCGCAGCCCGTGCACTTGTCGATGTCAACGGCCATGCCCCATCGATACGCCATTAGCGGAGCGTCTCCACGCCGGTGGATCTGTCAACCACCGTGCTCCGGGCAGCCCGGGGTTCGTTCCGTCGGAACGAGCCGCATGCGTCCACAAGCGGGCTCGCCATTAGTGCTCATCCCCCCTGCCGTGCGCCCATTCAGGGCGCTCACGCGTGGCGCCGGCAAACAGGATCAAGCTGTCGTAGGTCTGCGCATCGCCGACTTTCGCAATCTTCACGCGCGTCGCCGACCACGCCAGCGCGCCGGTGTCACCGACGATGACCGGCGCGAGGATCGAAATCGGGTTCACGCCGCGATTGCTGGCGTAACGGGTGAAGTTGGTGTGGCCCTGGCCGACGGGGATCGCGACAGCATCCGGCGCGATGCCGGGATTCAGGAACGCCGGCGCGCGCAGGCTGCCCTGCGTAGACGTGACCTCGATGATGTCGCCCTGGTGGATGCCGAGCTCCTCGGCCTTCCGCTCGTTAATCTCGACCCAGCTGCACCACATGCCGGACGTCATTGGATCGGGCAGCTCCTGCAGCCACGGCAGGTGCGCCAGCGAGCCGTCGTGGAACTGCGCCGACGCGTACGGCATGAAATGGAAGGGATACTGGGCCGCTTCGCCGTCGAATGAGGGCTCGGTCCAGGTGGGCCGAGCTGCGGGTTGCGGGCTGCGGGCTGCCGGGCTGCCACTTGCCGCTCCTTCACGGTTCAGATACTCCTCGAAGCTGGCCGGCAGGCCCGCCAACGGCGTTGCCAGGCGACGCGAGACTTCCAGGAGCACGTCCGGCGTCGAACGCGTGTCGTAGAGCGGCCGCATCACGGGGCCACATTTGCTCGGCGCGGCCTTCGCGGAACCGCTCTCCGGAATCGCGTCGACCCACGATTCGAGGAACGAGTGATCCGGCAGAATCAAATCCGCCAGCACGCTCGTTTCGTCGATGAATTGTCCGAAGCTGACGATGTAGGGGACGCGCTTGAACGCGTCTTCGACCTTCCACGCCGCCGGCGATGCAAACACCGGATTCACATCGTCGACCAGCAGCACTGTCGGCACGGCGTCGATGATGGCGCTCAGCGGCCGCGTGGCGATGAAGGCTCCGTGCGACGCGAACGACACGCCGCCCGGCTGATTGATCGTTTTGGCAACCTCATTGAGGCGATTCACTGCCGCCGCATGGAAGGCGCCATTGGTGTGCGCCAGCGGCGCGCCGCCGATGATGGCGACCGACGGACCATGCGCGGCGAACTCCTTCGCCAGCCGCTGAACGGTCGCGACCGGCACGCCGGTGACCTCCGCCGCCCTGTCAGCCGTCTCATCACCGGCCATCGCCAGCGCGAGCAGACCCTCGGTGCCGGGCCTGCAGGCGACGAACTCATCGGCGTTGGCCGCCGTCTGCGTCAGCCGCGCATCCACGTGCACGAACTTCGGACGCGCGCCCGGACCGCCCTGCCGCATGCGGCCGTACGCCGCGCTGTGCGCGACCGCGGAGTTCCACGTACCGAGGAAGTCCGCGCCAAAGGAAATCACGTAGCGTGCGTGCTCGAGATCGAACGTCGGCAGTTGATGCGAACCGAAGCTGATCGCGTTGGCGCGGCGCAAGACGTCGTCGGAGAAGAACTCATACGTCACCGGGGCCGTGGCGCCGAACTTCTGCAGCACGCTGGCAATTAGTTCGAGACGGCGATTGTGCCGCGGTTTCGTGAGGTACGCCAGCGAGGCTTGATCGTTTGCGGCCGCCAGCTCGTTCAGCCTGCCGGTCAGCTCCTTGATCGCCTCTTCCCAGGTGATGTCGGTGTAGTGCCCGCTGCCGCGCTCGCCGGATCGCTTCTTGGGCCGATCGAGACGATCGGGGTGATACGTGATCTGGATCGACGCCTGCCCACGGGCGCACAGCTTGCCCTGGCTGATCGCATCCTCGGGATTGCCTTCGAGCTTCTTGGCCAGGCCCATCTTGATCACGCCGGCCTGGCCCGTGCGGAACACTTCCGCATCGCCTTCCATCACGCGCGCAATCACGCCGCAGCCGGCGCTGCACGCCGGGCAGATGCTCGGCTTGTAGGTCGCGAGGCCGGGCACCAGTTCCTCTTCCGGAATGAACCGGATGAGCTGGTTCTCGGGATTCCCGCAGGCCGTCAGCGCGGCGGTGGTACCTGAGATCGCGGTGAGCCTGATGAAGTGACGGCGATCCATGTCAGTAGTGGCAGGTCAGGCAGTCGTTCGACGCCTGCTTCTCTTTGTGGCAGCTCACGCAGAAGCCCATGTCCATGTTGACGGCGCGACGCGCCACCGTCTGCTCCTGCTGGTTGCCGTGGCAGGTCGAGCACTCGACTTGGGCGCGAATGTGCGGCGCGTGCTCGAATCGCACGTGCGACTCCGGGTAGTACGCGTAGACGCGATTCCAGCTGAAGTCGCGGCCTTCCTCCGCCATCTTGGTCATCTGCTGGATCAGCGGCCGCTCGGTCGCGATCTGCGAGTGGCAGATCATGCAGGTGTTGACGCCGGGGATGCCGGCCCGGGGGCCCTGCTCGACGGCGGTGTGACAATCGGTGCACAGCACGCCCTTACCGAGATGAATCTGGTGAGAAAAGTCGAACGGCTGCGCGACCTCGGTGGGATGCGAGCTCATGAACTCGCGCAGAGCCTGGCCGAAGGATGCGCGCGCGGGGGTAAAGACCGGATCGGTCCCCCAGCGCGATCGTCCAGCCGACGCATCGTTCCACTTGGGCTGGCCGGGACTGGCCAGCTCGCACGCGGCCGTCACCGTCAGCAGTACGGCCGCTGCCAGCAACCCACCGGCGCGCAGCGCGCTGCGGCGGGCACGCAGGGCCGTCTGACTACTTACCGGCACCGCCGAGACTGCGGACGTAGTGAACGAGGTTCCAGGTGTCGGCGTCGGTGATCTTGCCCTTCAGGCCCTTCATGTCGTACTTCGGGGGCGCGCCGTTCTGGATGACCCAGAAGATTTCGCCTTCGCTGCTGCCGTGCGCCCATTCCGCGTCGGTCAGGTTCGGCGGCTTCATCGTCTTTGGCGCCATGGTGCTGTCGCCAGCGCCGGTGTTGCCGTGGCAGAAGCGGCAGTACTTCGTGTAGAGCTGCTTGCCGGCGTCGATCGCGGCGGGCGAAGAGGCAAGCGCGGCCTTCATCTTCCTGGCTTCGGCAGGCACCGCGGCCGGACCGGCCGGTGCCTGTGCCAGTACGTTCGAGGCCAACGTCACAGCCCACACCAGGGCCACCGCCAACAGTCCACACACACCACGCATACTCGCGCTCTCCCTGTTCACGCCACTACTCTGGTTTGAAGCTGCATTGCTGCTTGGCCGGCGGCCGCCGCAGGTCTGCTGACGGCGGTCAAAGGATTCTCACACAGCCGCGCGCGGCTTGCAACCAAATGTCTCGTGATGGGGCTATGCGTCCTGGCCTCGGCTTTTTCGATTGGCTACTTGGGGACCACGAACGTTCGACGGAGCGTTCGGACAACGCGCGGCGGACGTTCGGACGGTCGGTCGACGGAGCGTCCGGCGCGACGTATGATGGGCTTAGAGTGAAGTGGCGCTCATCACTTGGGCTGGTATCAGCATCGTTGCTGCTAATGGCCGGCCTGTCGATGCAGACGATGGCCCAGGCGCCGTCGATGACGGTCGTCGCGCGCGACGGCCGTAGGCCCCTCGCGGTCACGTCGATCAACAACCAGGATTACGTCTCGGTCGACGACATCAATGCCGCCTTCGGCACGACCGCGCGCGAAGATCGGCTCGCCGGCGGACTGACGATCACGGCTCGGGGCCGATCGATCGTCCTGACGGAAAACCAGAACGTGGTCTCGGTGGCCGGACGGCTCACGACCCTGCCGGCACCACCGCTGCGCCGCGACGGGCGATGGTATGTGCCGGCAGACTTCCTGCCCCGCGCGTTGTCATCGGCGCTGGACGTGCGGCTCGACTGGCGACGATCCGCGCGCCTGCTGATCGTCGGCGACCTGCGCGTGCCGCGCGTGGTGGCGCGCGTGGATGCCGGCACCACCAACGTGGCGGTGACGTTCGAACTCACGCCATTCACGGACACGCGCGTCAATCCGCAACCTGGTCGACTGATTGTGCAGTTCGATGCCGATGCGCTCGACCTGAGCATCCCGCTGCTGCCGTCGCAGACCTTCGTGACCGGCATTGCCCCCGGCGATACCGCGAACACGATTGCGATGACGCTCGGCCCCCGCACGGCCTCTCACCGCGTCACCACCACGCAGGCAGACGCCGGCACGGGTCGCATCACGATCGATCTGCTGCCGGCCACGACCGACACCGCGCCGGCACCGGCGCCGGCACCGCCGTCGGCCGCGCCGGACACGCGGCTGGTGATTCCCACGCTTGGCCCTTCAACAGGACTGCGGACCGTGGTGATCGATCCGGGTCATGGCGGCGAAGAGCTCGGCGCCCAGGGAGCCAGCGGCACTCTGGAAAAAGAGGTCACGCTGTCTGTGGCGCGGCGGCTGCGGACGCTGATCGAGAGCCGGCTCGGACTGAAGGTGTTCCTGACGCGCGAAGACGACCGCGCGATGTCACTCGACGATCGATCGGCGTTCGCCAACAATCACCACGCCGACGTGTTCCTGAGCATCCACGCCAATACGGCGGTGCGCCCGGCACTGAAAGGCGCCGAGGTCTACTACCTCACCGTGGAGCGCGCCGACGCCGAGGCGAGAAGGCGCGCCGACGAGAACGCGACGACCCTGCCGGCGCTTGGCGGCGGGTCGCGAGCGATCGATCTGATCCTGTGGGAAACCGCGCAGGCGCGCCACCTGGAACAGTCGGCGACGCTGGCCGGCATGATCGAACAGGCGCTGCGGCCGCGCGTGGAGATGAGTCCGCGCGCCATCCAACAGGCCCCGTTCCGCGTCCTGGTCGGCGCCAACATGCCGGCGGCGCTGGTCGAAATCGGCTACTTGTCGAATGCCGAACAGGAAACGCAGCTGGCCTCCGCCAGCTACCAGGATCACGTGGCCCAGGCGCTGCTCGAGGCGCTGATGAAGTTCCGCGAGTTCATTGAACACTAACGGCCGTTCGTACCGAATTCGCGTGCCGGCGCTGACACGCCGCCAATGGATCGCCGGCGCGACGATCGCGTTGGTCGCAGCGGTCTTCTCGACAGGCGTGTTCACCGCATTGAGCCGCCTGCTCAGCCAACCGGGGCCGTCGGATCCCGACGCCGAGGCCGCGGCGCCCGCGCCGGCCCCGCCGCCGGATCCCGCGGTTCCCAAGATCAAAGCGACGCTGTTCTTTGCCTCCGAGGACGGCCTGCACCTGGTACCGACCGAACGCGAAGTGCCGCTCGCCCAAGGCGTGGTCGCACAGGCGCGCTCGATTCTGGAGGCGCAACTGGCGGCCGACGCGCCGGCGCCGCTGGCATCAACGATTCCCAAGGGCACGGTGTTGCGCGGCATCTTCGTGTCGGACCGCAACGAAGTCTTCGTCGACCTCGACCCGTCGATCCGCACCGCACATCCCGGCGGCGCGCAGTTGGAGTTGATGACCGTCTACACGATCGTCAACGCGGTGCTCACCAATCTGCCCAGCCTCCAGGAAGTGCAAATCCTCATCGGCGGGACGGAAGCCGACACGCTGGCAGGACATGTGGACCTGCGCCGCCCGCTGCGTAAGAACGATGTGCTGGTGGCCCGTAGCCCGTAGGCGGGCTGCGGGCTACGGGCTGCTGGCTACTGGCTGCTGGATACTGGATACTGTCTTGATGTCCCGTCTCCACGAGCGCGCCCCCAACGAACTTCGGCCGACCACCATCACACCCGACTTCACGATCCACGCGGAAGGGTCGGTGCTGATCGCCGTCGGCCACACCAAGGTCATTTGCACCGCCAGCATCGAGGACAAGGTGCCGCCGTTCCTGCGCAACACCGGCAAGGGATGGGTCACCGCCGAGTACGGCATGCTGCCGCGCGCCACCTCGACCCGCTCGGGTCGCGAAGCCGCCAGCGGCAAGGTGGGCGGCCGGACGATGGAGATTCAGCGGCTGATTGGACGCTCCATGCGGTCGGTCGTGAAACTCGATCAGCTCGGTGAGCGCACGATCTGGCTGGACTGCGACGTCATCCAGGCAGACGGCGGCACGCGTTGCGCGTCGATCACCGGCGCCTTCGTAGCGCTGGTCATGGCGCTTGGCAAGCTCCGCAAGGCTGAATCGATCAAGACGATGCCGATCACGGACTACGTGGCCGCCGTCAGTGTGGGGGTCGTCGCCGGGATGCCGCTGCTCGATCTCGCCTACGAGGAGGATTCCAAGGCCGACGTCGACATGAACATCGTCAAGACGAGCGCCGGACGATTCATCGAGATCCAGGGGACCGCCGAGGCCGAACCATTCAGCCACGACACGCTGCAAGGGTTGCTGTCGCTGGCCGACAAAGGCATTGCCGATCTGATCGAGAAGCAGCGCACGTTCGTCGGACCGATCCTTGGCCGTTAAGATCCTGATCGCCACCACCAATCCGAACAAGCTGCGCGAGATTCGTCCGCTGCTGGCGGGCCTTGCCGTGGAGCTGGTCACGCTGCAGGACGTCGATCCGATTCCTGAACCGGAGGAGACCGGACAGACGTTCTGGGAGAACGCGCGGCTCAAGGCGCTCGCTTACGCGCAGGGCAGCGGGCTGGTCGCCATCGCCGAGGATTCCGGCCTCGAGGTGGATGCCATGAACGGCGAACCCGGCATCTACTCAGCCCGCTTCATGGGCCAGGCCACGTCCTATCCCGATCGATTCACCGAGATCTTCCGCCGCATCGGCGACGCGCCCAGGACCGCCCGGTTTGTCACCGGCCTGGCGGTCGCGCGCGGCCGCGAGATTCTGTTCGAGACCGAAACGGCCGTTGAGGGCGAGATTGCGCGTGCCCCGGCCGGAGCGCACGGCTTTGGCTACGACCCCATCTTCCTGTATCCCCCGCTCGGCGTCACGACGGCGCAGCTGCCGGATGACGAGAAAGCCGTGATCTCGCACCGTGCGCGCGCCTTTCGCCACCTCCGCCGCTGGCTCGAGTCAGGCGGGGCAATCAGCCTGGCAGGCGCCTGACGGCCAATCAGCGGCATGACCAGCTCTCCGCCGATGAAGCCGGTGGCGCCGGTGACGCAGTACTTCGCCATTCCCCGGCGCACATTCGATTACGCGGTGGCGAGCGCGCGGTCAGCAGCGCGCACGGCATTCAATCCCTCGACAAGGTCGGCGATCAGATCGTCGGCGTGCTCGATGCCCGGCGAGAGGCGAATCAACGTCTCGGACAGGCCGAGCGCAGCGCGCCGATCGGCTGGAATGGAGGCGTGCGTCATGCGCGCCGGATGACACAGCAGCGATTTCACCCCGCCCAGGCTCTCGCCGAGCGCAAACAACCGGCGGCTCGATACAAACGTTGTCACGTCTTGGAGCGTGCCGGCCAGCTCGAACGAGACCATGCCGCCAAACCCCGGGTAGTAGACCTGCGTGACTGCGGGATGCGTTCTCAGGGCGCCGGCAATGCGCGACGCATTCTCGGCGTGGCGCTGCATGCGCAGCTCGAGCGTTTTAATCCCGCGCAGCGTCAACCAGCAGTCCAGCGGCGCGGGTACTGCGCCGATCGCGTTCTGCAGGAACTTGATCGGTTCGAAGATCGCCGCCTCGCGCGCCAGCGCTGCCCCCTGGATCAGGTCCGAATGGCCGGCCAGATACTTGGTGACGCTGTGCACCACGATGTCGGCGCCGAGGCTGAAGGGCTGCTGGTACACCGGGGTGGCGAAGGTATTGTCGACCACCACCAGCGCGCCGCTGGCATGCGCGAGTGCCGCGATGGCGCTGATGTCCGAGACGATCAGCCGGGGATTGGTCGGCGACTCGAGCCAGACCAGGCGCGTCTGGCTGCTGATTGCGGCCTCCACGGCCGTGAGGTCGGACGTATCGACCGGCGTAATCGTCAACTCGTAGCCCGCAAACACGCGCGTCAGGAGTCGGTAGGTGCCGCCGTACACGTCACGCGGCACAATCACCTGGTCGCGCGGTTTCAGGCAGGCGTGCAGAATGGCGTGCTCGGCCGCCAGCCCAGACGCGAACACCGCGCAGTGCTCAACGCCTTCCAGCCCCGCGAGCACCTGTTCGAGGCGCTGGCGCGTCGGGTTGTTGGTGCGCGAGTAGTCGAAGCCCAGGTTGACGCCTGGGCTCTCCTGTTCGTAGGTAGACGTCTGGTAGATCGGCGCAATCAGCGCGCCGGTCAGCGGATCGCTGTCCTGGTGAACGTGTATGGCTCGAGTGGCGAAATGCATGATCTTGTTCCTCTACGCAAGGGTGCGCCGGCCGGCGACGCACCGTTAGATTCTCCGGAACGCCGCGGCAGCCATCCGATGGGTGTTGGCGAGCCTGGCAATCGCCGCATCGACATCCCGGCGGCCTTGCGGACCGATGGACAGCCACCGGGAGCGACCGGTCGCGTGGTCTGCGACGCGCTCGACCGGCAATCCCGCGGCGCCCACGAGCGACGCAATCGCGCTCGATGCCGGCAGCACCCCGGGGCAGGTAATTCGCAGGAACCAGGGCGTTGCCGGAGACGACGGAAAGACGGGGCGAGCGGGCGCGGCCGGCCGTTCATGCGCGAGCCGTTCGTAGGAGGCCGCCTGGATGGCGTCGTCCAGCAGCGTGGCGGCTGTCACGTCCGGCCCGGCGCCCGGTCCGCTGAAGAACAGGTTGCGCACGTGGCGCCCATCCAGGTGGATGCCGTTCAGGGCGCCGCTCAACGACGCGAGCGGCTCGGCTGATTTGAGGACCGCCGGGCCCACGAAGGCGCGCACGCCGGTGGCATCGCGCTCGGCGGACACCACCGCCTTGATGGTCCCGCCCATCGATCGCGCCGCGGCCAGGTCGTCGCTGGTGACGCGGCGAATGCCACTCACGTCGAGCGCTTCACGGGAGAGCCTGCCCCACCCGAACAACGAGGTCAGCAGCACCAGCTTGTCCGCCGCATCGAGGCCGTCGAGATCGCGCGACGGATCGGGCTCGGCATACCCGAGCGCCTGAGCGCGACTCACGGCATCATCAAATGACGCGCCCGGCTGATCGAGGGCGGTCAACACATAGTTCGAGGTGCCGTTGACAACCGCCAGCACGCGCTCGACCGACGCGACCAGCGGGCGTGCCGCAAGCGTGCCCAGGAACGGCACTGCCGAGAGCGCAGTGGCTTCGTAGCGGAAGGCCGAGCCGTTCGCCGCGGCGATCGATTCAAGGTGTGCGCCGTGCTCGGCGACCAGCGCCTTGTTGGCAGTCACGACCGACGTGCCGCGCCCGAGCAGGCGGGCCACCAGCGTGCGGGCCGGCTCGACGGCATCGAGCGCCTCGATCACGACGTCGTACTGGCCGCGCAGGAATGCGGCAGCGCTCACGCTGGTCCGCCCGGGCTTTGGACAATGCCGCTGCTTGGCGAGGTCCCGCACCAGCGCGTGCTCGACATGAAAACGGAGGCCGGCGTGAGCGGTCGCGCCGCGGTCGGCCGCAAGCCGCGCCACGGCCTGGCCCACGTTGCCGAGGCCGAGAATCCCGATCCTGATGGCGCGTTTCGAGGTGGTTGAAACGGGCCTCCGCGCGCGAACGCGCAATGGCCAGGTGGACGTGATCTTCGGCGAGTCGAGCGTCTGCACGGACGGTCTCATCTCTCCCCAGCGTCTGGGGCGGGAGTTAGCACCGACGCTTTGGCTCGGTTGCTGTGGCATCGCAGGGCCCGGTCCCTCCGCCACTCTGGATAAGTGCGCTGCCCCGCGGCCGGCGGGGCGATACATCCGGCCGGCTGGTCGTGCCCGGCACACTTAATCAATATATTTCGATACGATGATTCGTGTCAAGCACCAACATTTCACACCATAATTCCGGCGTGATCTTGCGGATTGCTGCCCTGCTCCTGCTGGTTCCGGCCCTGCTCTCGGCGGACACCTACCCTCGCCAGCCAGGCATTGATGTCCTCCACTACGTGTTCCGTCTCGGGCTCACCGACACCTCCGACGAGATCACCGGTGAAGCCACGGTTACGGTGAAGTTCCTCCGGGACGGCGTGGTGGACTTGTCGCTTGACCTCACGTCGCTCGCCGGCGGCAACGGCATGACCGTCCAGTCGGTGCGGCGCGGCGGGCCGATTGATGTCCCCGGCTCACGCAGCGAGAACATCGTCTTCACGCACACCAACAACCGGCTGCGCCTGGTGCTGCCGCCGCAGTCGCGGGCGGGGCACGAGCTGACCTTCACCGTGCGCTATCGCGGCATCCCGGGCGGAGGGCTGCGCATTGGCGAGAACATTCATCGCGAGCGCACGTTCT
>Ga0194120_10001268_pt1 | contig 46722 bp, 52 predicted proteins | sample TA2MahCa65mmetaG_FD_148642 | JGI IMG/M metagenome (GOLD analysis project Ga0194120, IMG submission 148642) | Freshwater microbial communities from Lake Tanganyika, Tanzania - TA2015019 Mahale Deep Cast 65m | ecosystem: Environmental > Aquatic > Freshwater > Lake | place: Tanzania: Lake... | reverse complement strand
TCGAATCGACAAAGCGCTCTTCGATCTCGGCTGGAGCGGATACCAGTTATCCGCCGGCAGGGGATTCTCATTCTTGAGCGACGAGCCACTCCTCATGACCTACGTCAAAGACATCACGTCCGAGACACTCACCGCCCGCGAGATCGTCAACGAATGGGAAGAACAATCTCTCATCGACATCATCGCAGGATGGGGAGAAGAACGATACGCCCGCCGCATCGCCGCCGCGATCGTAGAGAGGCGTGACCAAAAGCCGTTTGAGACCGCACGCGATCTCGGGGAAGTGATCAAAGCATGCGTACCAAGCGTATACCGCTACGGGCGCATCCATCCCGCCACCAAGACCTTCCAGGCCCTGCGCATCGCCGTCAACGACGAGCTCGGCAGCTTGCAAGAGGGTATCGCAAGCGCCTATCAGATGCTCGCCCCCGGCGGACGCATCGCTGTCATTACCTTCCATAGTATCGAAGATCGCATCGTCAAGCAGACCTTCGTGGAATGGGAAAAAGCAAAGACGGGAAGGCGAATCACCAAAAAGCCCATTGTACCGACTCCCGAAGAGCTCGCACACAATCCACGCGCCCGCAGCGCCAAGCTTCGTGTTATAGAAAAAATGAAATAAAAAACATAAAAATTAAGGATCGGGATCCTATACATGTTTACTATGTAATGTTTTAAGTTTTGCTTTTACCCACATGATCAACAAACAAGTACACGCCCTGACCATCGAATACCAGTGGGAACACACGCTCCTGTGGGTCCTTTTGGGTGTACTTGGTATCCTCCTGTGCGTCTATCTCTATTTTGTCGCTGCATCCGTACTCAACATCATCGCGCATAAAGAAGCGACTGTCCGCTCTGCGCAGCTGGAGACTGCGATCGGGCAGCTCGAGCGCGAATATTTTGCCCTCTCACAAAATCTGACTCCCGAGACAGGCGCGCTTCTAGGGCTTTCTGCTGTGAATGATCAGGAATACGTATATCGCCCAGGCACTGTCGGCGCAGCCACATTCGATCAAGGTGCGATATAATGCGCGATACAAGCCGCGCACTAGGGGCTTAGCATCATGACAGCCATTCCTCGATCACGACTCAGTATCCGTTTGCGCGCCCGCGTCTTGTCCGCCTTTTTTATACTCGTGGCGCTTTTACTCGCCATCCGGCTCTATTTCATCCAGATTGTGCACGGCGAAGATTACCAACGCAATGCGATGGGGCAATACGTCGACACGAATCCCGACCTCGTGGACCGAGGTTCGATTTATTTCACCACCAAAGACAAAGTAGCGGTATCAGCGGCTGTCATGCAAAACGGCTGGCGTGTGGCGATACAGCCCCCGCACCTCGTCGATGCCGACGCTGCATACAAAGCGCTCAATGCGATCGTGCCAATAGACCGCAATCGCTTCATGCAAAGCACCGCAAAGAAGAATGATCCGTATGAAGAGGTCGCCTTCCGGCTTGACGACGCGGCCTCAAAAGCGGTACGCGCGCTCCGAATCCCCGGCGTCATCCTCGTACGCGATCAGTGGCGCTTCTACCCTGCACAAAAGCTCGCTGCCAACGTGCTCGGATTCGTCGGGTACAGCGGCGAGCGCAGACGCGGACTCTACGGCCTCGAAAACTTCTACCAAGACACACTCGCTCATGAATCGGCATCCATATCCATCAATCCATTTGCGGAAATATTTACGAGCGCACAGACCCTCATCACCAGCGACCCGGCGGCACACTCGGGCAACATCATCACTTCCATCGAACCGAGCGTCGAGCGCGAACTGGAGGAGACGCTCGACATCGTGATGAAGACCTACACACCCAAACGCGCCGGCGGCATCGTGATGGATCCGCATACCGGCGAGATCATCGCGATGGCATTGCGTCCGTCCTTTGACCCCAATACGTACAATCTCGAGTCTGATCCGGCTGTCTATTCCAATCCAATGGTGGCCGGGCGTTATGAGTTGGGGAGCATCATGAAGCCGCTGACCGTAGCAGCCGGACTCGATGCAGGCGCCATCACCCCCGAGACCACCTACCAAGATCGCGGATGCATCACGGTGAGCACCTATCGCATTTGCAATTTCGACCAGAAGTCCCGCGGCCTCGCTACCATGCAAGACGTTCTCAATTTTTCGCTCAATCTCGGTGTATCGTTCATCGCCGATAAGATGGGGTATCCTGTATTCACGCGCTACATGCGCGCCTACGGCCTCGGCGAGAAGACTGGTATCGATCTGCCGGGCGAAGTCACGGGCGATCTCTCTCCACTGGGTGATGGCTTGGGTCCAAACATCAACTACGACACCGCAGCGTACGGCCAAGGCATCTCGGTCTCTCCCATTGCCATGACCCGCGCGCTCGCCGTACTCGCCAACGGCGGCATCCTGCCCACACCGCACGTCGTGACTGCGATCAAATACGACAGTGGCATCACGCGCGCAGTATCCATCCCAGAGGGCAGGCGCGTACTCAAGAGCGAAACCGCCGCCACCGTGACCAACATGCTCGTCAAAGTCTTCGACACCGAGCTCCTCCATGGCACACTCAAACAAGAGCACTATGCGATCGCCGCCAAGACCGGCACCGCGCAGATACCTAAGCCGGGCGGGGGATACTATCCAGAGGGCACCTATCTACACTCCTTCTTCGGATATTTTCCTGCACACGATCCGCGATTCATCGTCTTTCTCTTTGCGATCGAGCCGCAGGGACAGACCTACGCCTCTGCGACCCTGGCCCGCCCCTTCATGGACATCGCCCATTTCTTGATCAATTACTACAACATCCCACCGGATCGATAGCCGTGTGTACGAAAATGGTGCATTTTTTCGGCAGTGTATAATGTAATTCTACTTTCTTAGTATGCTCAAAAAAATCATCGTACATATACTTACCTGGGAAGCGCGTGCGGTCTTGAAGCGTCACCAGCCACGCATCATCGCCGTCACCGGTTCGGTCGGCAAGACATCCACCAAAGACGCGATTTTCGCCGCACTCTCGGATCATCTCCATGTACGCAAGAGTGAAAAAAGCTTCAACAGCGAGATCGGCGTCCCGCTCACCATCCTCGGCCTGGACAATGCCTGGCACAATCCCGTGAAATGGCTGTGGAATATCATCCGCGGACTCCTTGTCGTCATCCGCCCCGCACGCTATCCCGATTGGCTCGTGCTCGAAGTAGGCGCCGACCGGCCAGGGGACATCCGCTCGATCGCATCGTGGCTGCGCCCCGACATAGCTTTGATTACAGGCATCCCTGAGATACCCGCCCATGTAGAGTATTTCGATTCTCCTGAAGCTCTGTTGCGCGAGAAGAGTGCGCTCATCGAGCACCTCAAGCCCGGCGGCACATTTATCGTCAACGGCGACGACCCGCGCATTCGTGATCTCCGCTCCAAATACCCGGGCCTGTGTGTGACCTACGGCCTCTCGCCAGAGAATGAATACAGCGCCTCGCATGAAGAGATTTTGTATGAGAATGGCGCGCCAATCGGAATCCGATTCCGCATCGAAGTACACACCAAGACCCCCTCACCGGAAGTATCGGTGCCTGTCTCGCTCACCGGCGCCTTGGGTCGCCCGCGCGTGTATGCCGCGCTCGCTGCACTCACTACAGCAGGAGCAGCAGGTATCGACGCCGTCTCAGCAGCCGGAGACCTCTCATACTGGGAGCCTTCGCCAGGCAGACTCCGCATCCTCCGCGGCATTCGCGGCTCCACCATCATCGACGACACCTACAATTCCTCGCCCGCAGCCGCCCTCGCCGCACTCGACACACTCACCTCGATACAGACCAAGGGGCGAAAGATCGCGATCATGGGCGACATGCTTGAGCTGGGCAAATACAGCGCCGATGCGCACCGCACCGTAGGTGTACGTGCCGCCGCCTGCGCAGATATGCTTCTCACCGTCGGCTTCCGCGCACGCGCGATAGGAGAGGCGGCGCTTGATGCCGGTATGCCCGATACCCATATCCGTGAATACGAGCAAAACGAATCCGTCCGCGCTGGCAAAGAGCTCGAACCAGAAATACAAGAAGGCGATATAGTCCTCATTAAAGGCTCACAAGGGATACGTATGGAAAAGACCGTCCTTGAGATCATGGCCGAGCCGGACCGCGCTTCAGAGCTCCTCGTCCGCCAAGACCCCGAATGGCTCGACCGCTAATGTAGGACATCCGATGTCCTACATTATTCACACGACATGACAGACGAACACCCGCTCTGTGCCACCCGTGAAGAAGCGCTCGCCGCACCCGGCGAAGTGTACGAGCACTACAAAGGTGGCATCTACCGGCTCGTACAGCGCGGTGTGCGGGACTGTGAGCAACATGAGGTGAGGGGAGTAATCTACGAGCACCTGTGGCCACACGATCATGACTTTTGGTATCGCCACGAGAAGGATTTTTTCTCCGCCCTCCCCGACGGCCGTCCACGATTCAGGCTGATCAAAGAAAAATAGCGTCCGACCCGTGATGGATCGAACGCTTCACTCGTTCACATTTTCGATGCTTTCGCATCCTGCTCCGCGACATCAAGGAGTGCCGCACACATGGGACACTCCAGCACATGGAGAATCATCTTCCGCAAGCGTGCGTCACTGATCTCATGCTCACCCAGACAATCCGCGGTCGGATAGTCCGATTCGCGAAGCGCTTTTCTATCATACTCACGAAGCTGATCGAGAGTCACGCCGAGCCGTGCAGCTCTGCGTTCCAAGGTGTCTTTGATGCCCCTTGTGATAGCCTTACGTCACCACAGATATACCAAACTGCGCCCAGCATGCAGCAAAGGCAACCAGTAGTCAAATAGCAAAGCTTGCTTCGCCGCCGCTTTCATTTTCTGCAATATTTACGCATTGTAGAAAGTCTGACTTTCTACAATGTACAACACGGGCAGAGTGCTCGCGTTCTTTTTTTGTGTTATTTTGCAAGAGTTCTTATTTCGCTATGCGAGGAAGGCTGTGCCCTTCGTAGCCTTGGCGAAGAAGGGCCCCATCGTCCCTGTCCTCCTTCGGAGGATATCGGCCCCGCCAAAGGCGGGCAAGTAGGACAGATCCCTCTTCCGCCGGAGGCGGATCCTCCTCTGGAGGACACGGTTCCCTATGTGGCATCTCTACATCCTCATCAACGAAAGCAGTCGTCATTACATCGGCATATCTCATGATGTCGAGAATCGACTGCAGGAACATAATAGAGGGGAAGTGCGGTCGACAAAGGGGTATCGACCATGGAGCCTGTTGTACACAGAACAATATAATGATAAAACTATGGCAAGGAAACGGGAGATTTTCCTCAAGAAAACCGCTCGTGCCCGCAAAGATTTATTTGAGAAAATCGACACAAAGGCCTCATCGTCTATCGGCTAGGACAGATCCCTCTCACGGATCAAAGCGGGGTTCGATTCCCCGTGAGGTCACAACATGAGTCTCAAAAGATACTTAAAGTGGGAATACATAAAAAGATTCCTTGATGTCTTCCAAGTATTTGTTGTTGTTATCGGGGTTGGTTTTTCTGCATATCAGATAAACGACATCGCCAATAATCAGTTGAGTCGGAAAAATCAATTATCCCTTCTGTATTACGATAGACTCAACTCAGGTTCGAATAGGAAAATTTCAATGGCTATTGAGCACCATAACCCCATCCTTAAAAAATTTACGTCCGACGAGATAGATGATTTTCTTAACGATTTAAACGATGTTGGATTTAACTTAGCAAGAAACTTGCTAGATTCTGATTCCACATGCGCGAACTTTTCTGATCTGACTGAAAAGGCCTACAAAAACCAAGAAATACAAAAATACCTTATTGATGCGCGGAAGCATAACGAGGATTATTTCCAGGGATTTGATCAACTGTTCGAGTTTATACAAACCTGTAATGTATCCAAAACAAGAGGTTAAACCTCCTTCTGTAATGACTTGTATTTGAGCCATTCTGCGACATTCGCTTGAAAGCTTTGTGAATAAAGGTGTCAGGTGCCGCTTTACGTAGTCAGACTACGTGGACTAGACTACGTGGATGTTGGAATGGAATGTATACTCAATCCATGACCAAAAACCCTTTCTACAACGCATTATTTGCGATCGCCTATATCGTCGTGCTGGTGACGGGGATATTCTTGAGCACTAATTTTCACGGATTCCCGCAGGAAAGCTTCATCTACCCGATGGTAATGCTCTCGCTCCTCGTGCTCTCCGTCGCGCTAATGGCCTACCTATTTTTCTACCAGCCCATACTGATGCTCCTCGACGGGTATCGCGAAAAGGCGGTCAAGCTCTTTCTTCAAACGATAGGCATCTTCGCCATCGGCATCGTACTGCTTCTCCTCTGCGCGCTTGTAATAAGTAGGTGAAGCAATTCATAAAGCAATTCTGACTTGCCTGTTCGTGTGCGCGGAAGTAAGCTTGATACAGACAAAAAAATCAGGGGGGTCGTCATGACCGAGATCACTATTTCTAGACTCTCGCCACATCTGATACAGCCGCGAGAGCTCACGCAGCTCAATGCCTTGCTCAAGCAGTTCTCGCCGAAAGCAGCGCCACTCACCATGGTCGACCTGCGCACCATGGTCCAGCAAAACTTCCTCTTCGTCGCACGGAATGAGGGGAAGAATAATATCGTCGGCATGACGATGCTCGCGTACTACCACAAGCCGACAGGACGCGTCGGAATCATCGAAGATGTGATCGTCGACCAAGCATATCGCAGACAGGGGATCGGCAGGGCACTCGTACAACGCGCCATCGACACCGGCCGCAGATGCGGACTCAAGCATATCGAGCTCACGAGCAATCCCTCTCGCGTGGAGGCCCGAGCACTCTACACATCCCTTGGATTTAAGGAGCGGGATACTGGATGTTTCCGACTCGAGCTCTGAAAGAATCGGAAGCAGCACGCGCCCTCAGGCTCGTGCTGCCTTTTCATATTTGTTTTATGCGCACTTTTCTTATATTGTGCCTACAGGCGGGGCGCAGCTCCGCACATATCTCGTCACACAAAAGGAGAGGACAAGATGCCTCATCCCAGAATGGTGAAATTATTCGAGACGCTTGATGCAGAGTTCATGTGTGTTACGTTCGAAGACATCCGTTTAGAATCTCTACACTCCGACATTCTACCGCCGGATACCGATGTACGGACCCGTCTTTCCCGAAGGATCACACTCAATATCCCGATCGTGAGTTCGGCAATGGATACCGTCACCGAAGCGCGCATGGCGATCGCCATGGCCGAAGCCGGAGGTATCGGCATCATCCATCGCGGCATGTCGCCCGAGGAGCAGGCACGCAAAGTCTGGCGCGTCAAAAACCAGCGCCACGGACGCATTGCGACTCCTACCACCGTCTCGCCCGATGCAGTCGTCAGAGATGTGCTCAACATGCTCGAGCAAAACAAACGATCGTTTCGCACACTGCCCGTCGTCAATGACTTCGGAGATGTCGACGGTCTCGTGACCGGCAACGATTTTGATTTTTGTATCGACCCGGGCGCGCGCATGAACGACATCATGACGTTTCAGAAGGACCTGGTGACGGCACCTAAAGAGACGACGCCCGAAGAGGCGTATCGCGTCATGCTCAAGACCAAGAAAAAAGTACTTCTACTGCTCGACGACGGCAAACTCTCGGGCATGTACTTGTTTTCCGATCTCAAAGATATCTTCAAGAAACCATCCGAATTCATGCGCAACACCGACGCCAACAAACAGCTCTGCGTCGCCGCCGCAGTCGGCTCTGGTGATAATGCGTTTGAGCGTGCCGAACTCTTGGCCGCCAATCAATGCGATGCATTCCAGATCGACACGGCACATGGCGATACTAAGACAGGCATCGCCACTATCCGCGAACTCAAACGCCGCTATCCGCACATCGACGTCATCGCTGGCAATGTCTCCAATGGCGAATCGGCGCGACGCCTCGCAGATGCGGGCGCAGATGCCGTCGCAGTGGGACAAGGTCCCGGCTCTATCTGTACGACGCGTATCGTCGCTGGTATCGGCAAACCGCAAGTCTCTGCAGTCTACGAATCCGTGCGCGCACTCGAAGGCTATGATGTCCCCGTCATTGCAGATGGTGGCGTAGGCAATTCGGGCGACATGGTCATCGCACTTGCGGTCGGCGCATCAGGCCTCATTATCGGCCGTCTCCTTGCCGGCACCGACGAATCGCCCGGCGAAAAGATCGAAAAGCCGGACGGACGAATCGTCAAATACTATCGAGGGATGGGCTCAGTGGCTGTCATGCGTAAGAGCGCCGACTTGGCCGCAAAGTATGGTCAGGGCGCGCTCACTGTAGGCAAGCTCGTCCCGGAAGGTATCGAGGGCGAAGTACCTTACAAGGGGCCAGTTGCCGAATCGCTGTATCAATTCGTCGGCGGCATTCGCTCAGGCATGGGGTACAACGGCGCACACACGATAGCCGAGCTCCAGGAAAAAGCGATTCCGTTCCGGATGAGTTCAGCCGGCCTGCGCGAATCACATCCGCACGATCTCCTTCACATCACCGCCGCACCCAACTACAGTAGGTAGGGAAGTGGTGACATATTCAAAGGCGCGCCGTCAGGCGCGCCTTTTCTTTTTGCTCGTAAGGCGTGCTCGTAAGGCGACGCCTTACGGATTGAGCCATCTTTTGTGCACGTGATATCGTAGTAACATGAAGCAGTCCGAATTTGAGACACTCATCGAGGAAGGGTACGAGCGCTTGCCGCAATGGGTGCGCGACAAGATAAAAAACGTCGCGCTCCTCGTCGAAGACGGGCCCTCAGAGGAGCTACGCGCGCTCGAAGGCCTCGATGAAGACGAGACACTCCTGGGGTATTACCACGGCATTCCGCTTGCCGCGCGCGGAGAAGAATACGGCATCGGGATGACAATGCCCGACACGATCACACTCTTCCGTCTGCCGATACTCGAAGTGGCGCAAGAAGACAGGCTCGATGTGCGCGACGTGATCGCCGATACGATCTGGCATGAAGTGGGGCACCATTTTGGGATGGACGAACACGAGGTACGCGAGCGAGAGCGCGAGCACGGCATCGGCGATCATCGTCCGCCCTCTGATGCAAAATAGGCCGCCGCGCCTTGTATCTCTCCAGCACCAAACATGTGGATAACCTGTTTGACTTCCTTCAAATGTTGTATATTTGCAGTATATCAATAGCAACTAATTTTATGGCTCATGATCGACATACAAAGCATTGAGGCAGATTACAAACATTCTGATGCATGGGGATTGGCTTCGGCCATCGACCTGCACGGCTGCAAAGCGGAGACTATCCGCGACGCAGAAAAAATCAAGGAATTCGTGGTCGCCTTGTGCGACCGTATTAGTATGAAGCGATTCGGCGACACCGTCGTGGTCGACTTCGGCGAAGACGAGCGCGTAGCTGGCTTCTCGATGACGCAGCTTATCGAGACGAGTCTCATCTCGGCACACTTTGCCAATGCCACCAACACGACCTATCTCGACGTCTTCTCGTGCAAATTCTACGATCCCGTGCAGACGGCAGAGTTTGCCAAGGCATTCTTCGAAGCATCCGACTACACGATCAATGTCACGATGCGGAAGTAGCCTCGTCCCGATACACACATGATGTGGTGCGCCAAAAATCCCCGTAAACGGGGATTTTTGGCGCATAAAAAACTCCCCCTCATACGAGAGAGGGGGGTAAGTATGTCAATACGCGTATATTCCGACGCGTCTCAGGAGACAAAAAATGAGGCGCATCGAGCCAACATGCCGGGACTCTTTACATGCGCGCCGTTGGAAAATATTCTGCGATACAAAGCGGTACATTCCCTTCCCTCTGGAACACTGCAGCCAGGATATGAAAATCTGATGCGCATACCTCCATCATCTGCATCATTCAAGACTTCGAGAATCGTGATCTCAAGAGGAATTTTCTTCACAGAATGGTGGTTCTCATAAGATTCCGTATCCACATACGCATCTATGACCTGTCCGGGCTCGAGTCGCTGCATCTCTTCATACGTTAACGGCTGGAAGCCGACGTGTATCACGACCGACATCTTCAATCTCCACTTCATGTATGGGTGGTCTACGCAGAAAATAGCATCATCGAGTGGCCTTGTCGATACTTACTTTATCCCCACATGAGAGACCTGTGCGTGATATAATCCGCAGATGCCATTCGCCAAAGGGGCCAAGACTTCGCGCGAGAGAAGAGCGTCGCGCACCACCTGGATAGTAGCCGCACTCGCCGTCCTCGCAGCCATCGCCATATTCGTATATCAAGAGAGGTCTGCCGCTGGATCAGATTTCAGTTTCGAGAATCTCGTACTTACGAGCGCAGAGAATGGGGACGGCGCCCCTGCAAAGGCCTCTTCAAAATCCACCGCATCATCGCAGAGTACCGCGCGCAAACTTTCGTCCGTCGTGACCGTCGCGCAGAAGATCCCAAACACATCCCAATTCAAAGCACTTTTCAAATCGACCGGCGTCGCCACCGCACTCGACGGCAAAGGCCCCTACACCATCTTCGTACCGTCCAACGGTGCATTCAGCCAGCTCCCGCCAGGCACCATCACAAAAATGACCGACGCACAGAAGCTCCGCTTCATGCAATATCACGTCATCGACGGTCGCATGATCGATGCACAAGCGCAAAGAGCGGGGACCATCCAAGCCATGTCGGGCGATATGCTCAATTTCAGCTTCGGCGCCGACCAGATCCCGCTCGTCAACAGCGCGATCTTCATCCACAAATACGAAGCAGAGAACGGTATCGTCTACCTGATCGACAACGTCCTCCTCCCACCACAGCGATAACAATCCGCGCACTTTGGCCCTCAAAAAAGCCATGGTAGACTTTCTGCATTATGTTCGAGCAGATTGCCTTCGACATGCCGATCGCTGCAGACGCGGTCGCACATGAGGCTGCTGTCGCACACGAAGCGGCTTCCCATGGCATCCACGTAGCACTCTCGCCGGAAGTTGTCACCACCATCGGCGGTGTACCGATCACCAATACCCTCATCACGAGCTGGATGTCAGCCATCCTCCTGCTCATCCTCGCCATCGGACTCGGCAAGCGCCTCGCGCTCATACCAGGGCGTTTTCAGACTTTTATCGAGACCATCCTGACCTTCCTCTACGACTTTGTCCATGAGACACTCGACGACGCAAAGTGGGCGCGGCGTGTATTTCCACTCCTCATCACCCTATTCCTCTTCATTCTTGTATCCAACTGGCTTGAGTTTGTCCCTGGCATCAAATCCATTACCGTGAAGCACGACGGCCATGAGGTATCGCTTTTGCGCGGCCCGAATACCGACCTCAACACCACACTCGCGCTTGCTGTCGTCGCCGTCATCTTCATCGAAGTCATGGGTATCGTCGCCGTCGGCTTTTGGCGCTATGCAGGCAAGTTTTTCAACTTTTCCTCTCCGATCAACTTCGTACTTGGCCTCACCGAATTTATCGGGGAAATGACACGCTTCATATCCTTTTCCTTCCGTCTTTTTGGCAACATCTTTGCTGGGGAAGTCTTGATTGCGGTTGTCACATTCTTAGTCCCGTATGTCATACCTGTGCCATTCATGGCATTTGAAGTGTTCATCGGGTTCGTCCAAGCGTCTGTGTTTATGCTCCTGACGCTATTTTTCATCAAGTTTGCGATCACCCCCGTAGAAGGACACTAAATCTCCTCACGGGGTAGGCGACCCTCACGGGGCACAGTAAAAATGCACAAAATCAAAACGCCCCACTCAGTGTTGGGGCGTTTTTACGCGTTGAAATACCACAGGGGGTCAGCCTGCGATTGCAGATACAATGACGCACACAATCATTGCAACCAAAAGCACAATCGCGCCCCACTTCGAGTCTAAAAAAGGCTCCTTTTCATTCTGCCCGATCATGGTCGTCTTCCTCCACATAAAAAGAGAATCATGTCGATTCTCCATCCGGTACAATGATATCACCATAAGCATTATTTGTCAATATGCAATACCTAGGAATACGAGTGTTATAATGACTACATTAAATGTTTATTGGTTATGTAATCACATTCATATGGACATCGAAGCAATAAAAGTTATCGGCACTGCACTCATCGCAACCTTTGGCATCCTCGGACCGGCCATTGCCATCGGCTGGATCGGCAGTAAGGGCATGGACGCCATGGGCCGCAATCCTGACGCCGCCGGCAAGATCGCCCCAAATATGGTACTCGCGATCGCGTTCGCGGAAGCGCTCGGCATCTTGGCGCTCGTCGTGGCGTTCGTGATCATGTTCGTGTAACCGTACTGCGCGGCTTTTTGGCTTGCGGCTTTTTAGCCACTAGCCACTAGCCACTAGCCACTATGCACCAACTCTTCTCAGCATTCGGCATCGATTGGCGACTCCTTATCATCCAGGGGATCAATTTTGGCATCCTTGTTGGAGCACTTACCTATTTCCTCTATCAGCCGATGATGAAGCTGATCGACGAGCGCCGCGCCAAGATCGCCGAGGGTGTGCGCAAAGCCGAGGAGGCGGACCGCAATCTTCTAGCCGCCCAGGAAGAAGGGGAGCAGATCATCGGTGCTGCCGCGCGCGATGCCGAAGCGCTCGCCGCTGCCGCTCGCGCACGCGCCGATGAGAAGGGCAACGAGATCATGAAGGCCGCCGAAGCACGAGCCGAGGCAACCATGCGCGAGGCGCAGGCACGCGCAGAAGAGGCCCAGCGCCTCGCACTCCAAGAGAGTGAGCGCCAGATCGCCCGCACCGCGATGCTCGCCGCCGAGAAGATATTGAGAGGGAATAGCCACTAGGGAATAGCCACTGGTATGAATACAAATACGAAAAAACATTCAGGATTTATGAGACACTATTCACTATTGGCTAATCACTAATCACTATGCAAAACGCGTACGCACAAGCTTTGTGGCAACTGATCGAGGGCGGCATGGAGCCCGAGAAGGCCGTGCATGCGATACACACCCAGTTAGAAGCCCAGGGCCGTACCGAGCTTATGCCGCGCATCGCCCGCGCATTTGAGCGGCTCGCCGCGCGCGAGCGCACGCGAAGCACCATGACGCTTACCATCGCGCACAAAGGCGACGAAGCGCATGCGCGTAAAGAAGCACTAGCTGCTCTTGAAAAACTCAACATCCCTGCCCTGCGTAGCCTTGGCGAAGAAGGGGAGACACATATCGACGCATCGCTCATCGGCGGATGGCGTCTTGAGGGCCAAGGGCATCTCATCGACGCCAGTTACAAAAAGCACCTCCTCGCCATCTACCAAGCCGCCACCACATAAGTATTCCTCTGCATTTTACTAATCACTAGCCACTATTCACTAATCACTACCCCTATGGACCCATCAATCGTAGAGAAAATCGTCAGAGAAATCGAAGGCTACACGCCCACGCACGATCACCAGCACGTCGGTCGCGTCACGGCGGTGGGCGACGGCGTCGTCGCGATTGATGGCTTGTCCAAAGCGGTGATGAGCGAAGTCATCGTATTCGAAGAGGGTAAGGGCAAAAAGCTCGAGGACTCGATGCATCAGACGTCCACCCTACTGGGCCTCATCCTCAACCTCGAAGAGGATGGTGTCCGTGCCTCGATCCTCGGCGACACCGCGCGCGTGACCGAAGGCATGACGGTCAAATCGACCGGCAAGGTGCTCATGGTGCCCTCTGGTGAAGAGCTTCTGGGCCGCGTGGTCAATGCGCTCGGCGAACCTATCGACGGCAAGGGTCCTTTCAAGAATCCGACCATGATGCCCGTGGAACGCCAGGCAAGCGGCGTGATCGACCGCAAACACGTCTCCGTCCCGCTCCAGACCGGCATCAAGGCGATCGACGCCATGATCCCGATCGGCCGCGGCCAGCGCGAACTCCTGATCGGCGACCGATCGACCGGCAAGACCACTATCGCGATAGATACGATTATCAATCAAAAGAATGGTCCTGAAGACACACGCCCCATCTGCATCTACGTCGCCATCGGCCAAAAGGAATCCAAGACTGCGCGGATCATGCAGCAGCTGCGCGACGCGGGCGCACTCGAATACACCATCATCGTCGATGCTTCGGCCTCGGCACCGGCGACACTCCAATACCTCGCACCATTCACCGGCGCGGCGATCGGCGAATATTTTATGGACGCCGGTAAAGACGTGCTCGTCATCTACGACGACCTCTCCAAGCAGGCGACCGCCTACCGCCAGCTCTCGCTCCTCCTGCGTCGTCCGCCGGGCCGCGAAGCGTATCCGGGCGACATTTTCTATCTGCATTCACGTCTCCTCGAGCGCGCGTGTCGCCTCAGCGAAGAGAAGGGTGGGGGATCACTCACCGCACTTCCGATCATCGAGACGCTCGAAGGCGACATCTCGGCATACATCCCGACCAATGTGATCTCGATCACCGACGGCCAGATATTCCTCATGACCGACCTCTTCAACAAGGGAGTGCGCCCGGCGATCGACGTCGGTCTCTCGGTCTCACGCGTCGGCGGTGATGCGCAGACCAAGGCTATGAAATCCGTCGCCGGCAAGCTCAAGCTTGAGCTTGCACAGTTCCGCGAACTCGAAGCTTTCATGCAGTTTGCCCAAGACCTCGACAAGGCGACCGCCGAGCGCATCGCATCCGGCCAGCGCATGGTCGAAGTCTTGAAGCAGAAAAACGGCGAACCGCTGCCGTTTGAAAAGCAGGTCGCCATCCTCTACGCTGCCACGCACGCATTTTTCGCCGATGTCGCGGTCAAAGAGGTGACCGCCGTCGAAGCACAATTCATCGACTACCTAGACGGCCAACACGCGAAGACCCTGGCAGAGATCAAAGAGACCGGCCTCGTCTCCGAAGACTCCCAAAAAAGCCTGGGCCGCGCAATGGAAGAATTCAAGCTCGCACATCCGGAATTGTTTGCGACGAAATAACCTATGCTAGAGGGATTCCGACACATAGACAAAAAACAAGTGCTGCCAGAAGCGCCCGATCTGCAAGAATTGTCGGATGAATCAAATGATACCGAGATGCAGATCAAGAGGGTCCGTGAATGGATTGTTGTCGCGAAAAAGGAGCGTGATGATCTGCTTGCAGAGATTGATCGAAACAAAAAAGAGTTGGAGGATCATCAAGTAGCGTTTGACATGAGCGAAAATCCCGACATGGAAAGTACTCAAAAGATCATAAAAAATATCATCAAGATGATCGAGGACAATATACGCACATTCGAAGGGCTCCTCGCTAAGAGCGAAGAAAGCATCTCCCGCTACCAAGACATACTGGAAGAACTTATTAAACATAAAGCTGACTTCCAAGAGCTGACACGACAACACTTCAACTAGCATCATGGCCAGCCTCAAAAACATAAAAATCAAAATCCAGTCGTACCGCAAGACGGGGACGGTGACCCACGCCATGGAAGCCGTCTCCGCGGTCAAGATGCGCAAGACCCAAGAGCGCGCGCTCGCCGGCCGCGCCTATGCCGCCGCCGCTCTCTCCGTCCTTGAGCACCTCTCCAGATCCCTGGACACTTCGCATCACCCCCTCATGGTGCGAAATTTGGGTTTCGTAAACCCAAATTTTGGGTTTACGAAACCCAAATTTCGCACCTGCCTTATCATAGTGACGAGCGACAAAGGGCTTGCCGGTTCGCTCAACAGCTCCGTCATCCGCCGCGCCGAACACGAAATCGCCGCACGCAACCTAGGACCCGAGCAGACGATCATGATCGCGATCGGCCGCCGTGGCGCCGAACACTTCGCCAATCGCGGCTACGATGTCCGCATCCGCAGGGAAAACGTCAGCGATGATCTCTCCGAATCCGACCTGCGCACCATCACAGATGAACTACTCTCTTGGCATGCAGTCGGGGAGATCGACACATGCCTTGTCATATACACGAATTTTATCTCGACATTTGAGCAAGAGGCGCTCGCGCACCAGGTCATACCCGTCACGCCGGAAGCAGTCCGCGAGACGGTCGCCGGCATCCGCCCCGCGCGCGGACGCTACGCTCCCCGCAGCGAGGCACCCGTCCCACCCCTAGCGATCTATCTCGTCGAACCCTCCGTCGATCAGGTCCTCGCAGAGCTCCTTCCGCGCCTCATCAACATCATGGTCTTCCACGCATTCATCGAATCAAAAGCGTCCGAACACAGCGCACGCCGCGTCGCCATGAAGAGCGCGACCGACAAGGCCAAAGACATGGTCAAATCCTACACCCGCCATTTCAACAAAGCCCGCCAAGCAGCCATCACCCGCGAAGTATCCGAGATCACATCGGGCATGGAGGCGATGAGGTAGGGGAAAAATATAAAACTAAAAATCAAAAATATAAAATATGCAAAACGAAAATCCACTCAAGCCTCGGCTCATACAGTTTTCAGTCGCAATCATGCGCCTCGCTCACAAACATGCTCCGGATAAAGTTTTATACCATGTCTTCAATCAAGTGATTCGAAGTTCAGGCTCCGTTGGCGCAAATATTACAGAAGCTCATGGAGCAGTGACCAAAGCAGGCTTTGTTCGTTATTTCCATATAGCACTTCAATCCGCAAACGAGACAAAGTATTGGCTTGAGGTCATAGCAGAGTATGGCATTCAAGAAAGTGAGGAGGTTAAGCGACTCTTGAATGAAAGCGACGAACTTATTCGTATTCTTCTTGCGAGCCTAAAGACCATGAAGGTTAGAGCCTAGCCTTTTTATATTTAATATTTTATATTTCTTCTATTGTTTATGAAAGGCACCATCACACAGATCATCGGTCCCGTCGTTGATGTCCGTTTCTCCGCCGAAGGCGGATCCGCCTTCGGCGGAAACGTGAAGCTCCCTGCGATTAAAAATGCATTGGAGGTTGCGATTTCCGGAGGAGACACCTCCACGGGAGGAGTCACCTCCGGAAATCGCCTCGTCCTCGAAGTAGCAGCACACCTCGGCCTCAATCGCGTCCGCACGATCGCCATGCAAGACACCGCAGGGCTCGCACGAGGCACAGAAGTGTCCGACACTGGTGCGCCGATCATGGTCCCCGTCGGTGAAGCGGCACTCGGGCGCATGTTCAACGTGATCGGCGATCCGATCGATGGGCTCAAGCCTGTCGAAAAGGGGACCAAACACCTACCCATCCATCGCGAAGCCCCTGCATTCGCGCACCAGTCGACCAAGGCCGAAGTCTTCGAGACCGGCATCAAAGCGATCGATCTTCTCGCACCATTCATCAAGGGCGGCAAAGTCGGCCTCTTCGGCGGCGCAGGCGTCGGCAAGACCGTCCTCATCCAAGAGCTTATTCATAATGTGGCATCCGAACACGGCGGCTACTCCGTATTCGCCGGTGTCGGCGAGCGCGTCCGCGAAGGCAACGACCTCTATCACGAGATGAAAGAATCGGGTGTGCTCGACAAGACCGCACTCGTCTTCGGCCAAATGAACGAAGTGCCGGGTGCGCGCGCACGCGTCGCGCTCTCCGGCCTCACCATGGCCGAAGCGTTCCGCGATGAAGGCGGTAAAGACGTGCTCTTCTTCATGGACAATGTCTTTCGCTTCGTGCAAGCAGGCTCCGAAGTCTCCTCCCTCCTCGGGCGCGTCCCGTCGGCAGTGGGATACCAGCCGACACTGGCCGAAGAAATGGGCAATCTCCAAGAGCGCATTACCTCGACCACCGAAGGCTCGATCACCTCGGTGCAGGCGATCTACGTGCCGGCCGACGACCTCACCGACCCGGCACCTGCCACCACATTTGCACACCTCGATTCCACCATCGTGCTCTCGCGCCAACTCGCATCACTCGGTATCTATCCAGCGATCGACCCGCTCGAATCCGGCTCGACCGCGCTTACGCCTGAGATCGTGGGCAGTGAGCACTACCGCGTCGCCAACGAGACGCGCCGCGTGCTCCAGCGCTACAAAGACCTCCAAGACATCATCGCGATTCTTGGCATCGAAGAACTCTCGGACGAAGACAAAAGAATAGTCTACCGCGCACGCAAGATCCAACGCTTCCTCTCGCAACCGTTTGCCGTCGCCGAAGCATTTACGGGCACACCGGGCTCATACGTCACGCTTGCCGACACTGTCCGCTCGTTCGCCGAAATCCTCGACGGCAAACACGACGCGCACGACGAACACGCGTTCTACATGAAAGGCGGCATTGATGGAGTCGTTAGCCACTAGGGTTTAGCCATTCGTGAAATGTAAGATTCTTAAGAAAGATACCTACAAAAAATCTAATCACTATTGGCTAGTCGCTAATCACTATGCAAAACTACCCCCCCACATTCAATCTGGTGATCGCGAGCGTCAGCAAAACGCATTTCGACGGCCCTGCACTTGCAGCGACTGTGCCCGGCAGCGAGGGCGAGCTGACGATCCTCCCGCACCATGCAGCGCTTGTGACGACGCTCAAAAAGGGTACCATCGCCGTGCGCGTCATGGGCGGCGAAAGGCATACCTTCCCGATCGACAACGGTGTGCTCGAATGCTCCCACAACAGCGCAATCGTACTTTTGTAAATACGAAATTACAAAGCGTCGCTTTGTAATTTCAGTTTGTGGCATAATCTACCTATGAGCTTCAAACGCACCATCGAGGATTTTATCTGCGAAAAATGCGGCACGCATGTCTCTGGCGATGGATACACCGATCATTGTCCCTCATGCCTGTGGAGCAAGCATGTCGACGTACATCCCGGCGATCGTGCGAGCACTTGTGCGGGTGCTATGGAGCCGACTGCCGTCGAAGGCACGACACCCAATTACGTTATCCTGTACCGATGCGTGCGATGCGGCCATACGCACCGCGTAAAGATCCATACACTCGATAGCGCCGACGCAATCGTCGCGCTCGCCGACAAGCGCGCACGCGCCGCACAGTGATCATCATGAAGCATTGATCCTTCGAGAAATGCGTTATAATAATCCGCATGCGTGCCACTCTATCTGGTATTGCTTTTTTTCTTGCGTCGTTGACGTCGCTCACCCCTATATCGGCATTTGCTCAGTCCGAAAGCGCTGCGGAAGAACGCGCGCGCCTACAGGCACAGCTCGCACAGGTGCAGACAGAAATCCAGCAGAACCAGACACAGCTTGCAGATGCCCAAAAACAGCGCACCTCATATGAGCGCGACGTCTCCATCCTCGACTACAAGATCCAAGAAGCGCAGCTCCAGATCAAGCAGCGCGATCTCACCATCAAAGCGATCCGTGCAGGCATCTCACAAAAACAATCCGGCATCAGCGAGCTCGACGCACGCGTCGCGAGCGATCAGACAGCGCTCGCGCAGATATTGCGGACGACCAATCAGATGGACGACATGTCTCTCGTCGAAATAGCCTTGGGTGGATCGCTCACCGACATATTCCGGGATCTCGACGAATTCGAACAGGTGCAGGAGGCGATGAACGCCTCGTTCATACGGATGGCGACACAGCGTTCCGATCTCTCCGCTCGCAAGCAGGCACTCGAAGACCAGAAGCAAGAGACCGAAGAGCTGCGCCACATCCAGTATCTGCAACAGCAATCACTGAAAAATACCCAGAAAGAAAAGAAGGACCTCGTCTCGGCTGCAAAAGGCAAGGAGACCGTCTACCAGACCATGATCACCGCAAAGAAGAAGAGTGCGGCACAGATCGAAGCGCAACTCTTCGCACTGCGCGATACAAAATCCGTCTCCTTTGGTGACATATATGCGTATGCCAAAGAGGCGGGGGCAAAGACGGGCGTACGCCCGGCACTCATACTGGCAATACTGCGCCAAGAGACCAACCTCGGAGAAAACGTCGGCCAATGCCTCGTGACGAATACTCCCAACAAAGGCGATGGCAAAGGCAAGAACACCGGCACCTTCTTCAGACAGGTGATGAAGGGGTCGCGCGACGTAGATCCTTTCATGCGGATCACGAGCGATCTGGGGCTCGACCCGACGACACAGGTCGTCTCGTGTCCACAATCCAGCGGCTATGGCGGTGCCATGGGTCCCGCCCAGTTTATCCCATCCACCTGGGTGCTCTATGAGGAACGCATCGCGGGTGCTACCGGCCAGAGACCCGCCAATCCTTGGGATCCGCGGACCGCCACCTTTGCGACCGCGCTCCTCATGGCCGACAATGGTGCAGACAGTCGGACCCCTGCCGCAGAACGCCTTGCTGCGCTGCGCTATTTCGCCGGATGGACCAATGCCAAAAAACCCGCCTACGCCTTCTACGGCAATGGCGTCATGGGCTACGCCGAGGAATATCAGGCCAATATCGACATCATCGAACAGCGGTAGTCTTCGTTTCAAAAAGGTGGTAAGTCGCCTACAGGTACGTGTATCAGAATGACAGCGCCTGTCTTTAGGGCCCGTTCATACACAACTTCATTACATAAATAAACGAGCCCATAAGCGTAATCCACACATAACGGGTACGGTATATGTGGACGAGCCCCTACTGGTGATACTTGCAGAACCAGGCCTATGTGTGATATGATCTCGCCACATGAAAAAGGATTTGCACCCCGCAGAGTATCGTACCGTATTGTTCGAGGATTCTACCTCGGGCAAGAGCTTTTTGATCGGTTCTACCATCAAGACCACTAAGACCGGCAAGGGTCCGGATGGCAAGGACTATCCTCTCTACCAGGTGGAAATCTCGAGCGCATCGCACCCTTTCTACACCGGTCAGTCCAAGACCATCGACACCGCCGGCCGCGTCGACAAATTCAAAAAGCGCGCCGCCGCCGCAAAGAAGCAGAGGTAGCCACTAGGGCCTAGCCACTGGCGACTAGAATTTCCTCCCCGTATTCCACTAGTGGCCAAACACGAGTGGCTAATCACTCATCACGAGCGTATTTTAATTAAATGCTTTAGAATTACGATATGTCCGAAGAGAAAATAAACCCCATCGACTATGCCGATGACCACCGCGTCTCGTACCTCGTGCAAGAATGGAAGCGCCTCACACAAGCCGAGCGCGATGCCCAAGACCTGACCGAGCTCGACCCTGCGATGGCAGAGCTCGCCGAAAAGGAGATCGAGGAGATCGCGGCACAAAAAGACGCACTCATGGAGCAGATCGCCACAATCGTCGGTGCAGATGAGGAGCGCGAATGGCCCAACGAAATCGTCCTTGAAATCCGTGCGGGCGTCGGCGGCGATGAGGCATCACTCTTTGCCGAGGAGCTCGCGAGCATGTACCTACGCTTCGCCGAAGTGCGCGGATGGAAGTGGCATGCGCTCGATGAATCCCGCGGTGCCGTGGGCGGCTACAAAGAAGCGCAGTTTGAAATCAAGGGCGCTGACTGCTACCGCATCCTCCAGTGGGAGACCGGCGTGCATCGCGTCCAGCGCGTACCGGCGACCGAAAAGCAAGGACGCATCCACACATCGACCGCATCCGTCGCCATCCTCCCGATCTACAAACGCACCAAGATCGAAGTAAATCCCGGCGACATCGACATCGAATTCTCCCGCTCGGGCGGGGCAGGGGGGCAAAATGTCAACAAGGTAGAGACAGCGGTACGCCTCATCCACAAGCCGACCGGTATCGACGTCCGCTGCACCTCCGAGCGCAGCCAGCAGCAAAATCGCGAGAAGGCCATGACACTCCTCATGAGCCGCCTCCAACAGATGAAGGATGAGGAAGACGCCCGCAAGCGCGCCGCGGACCGCAAGCAGCAAGTGGGCACCGCCGATCGCAGCGAAAAGATCCGCACCTACAATTTCCCCCAGGACCGCATCACCGACCACCGTATCAAGCAATCCTGGTCTAATATCCCGGGCATCATGAGCGGCCGCCTCGAGCCCGTCCTCGAAGCCCTCGCCGCAGCCGACGCCAATCCCGATGCCATCCAAACGGGAGACGACGCAGAAGACGAGTAGCAGCTTGTCACCGCCATATGTGATCCGGTTGATTCGGCCGGATTTTCATGCTTCATTTCTATATAGGACATTAAGCTCACGAGGTGGGGAATGTGTGTCGACATCCTGCGGACGATCGGTATCTGTACTGCATATATCCTACTGCGACTCTTCATGCCACGATTCTTCAATCTCACGCGCTCTATCAGTATCGATGCGCGCGCCTTTGGGTCTGTACTCATCATCACGACCACATGCATCATCGGGTATGCGCTCGGTGTGTATCTACCAGACCCCTGGTGGGCTGACCGCGCACGACATGTGGTAGGTGGGGGACTCGCTGTCACACTCGCCTGCTTCTGTGCACTGCGCGAGGGTGCTCCTCGACTCGGCGTCCCGCGGTTTGCCGCCCTCGCCACATGTACAGTGTCCATCCTCGGACTGATCAACGAATGTGGCGAATTCTTGCTCGGTATCACCGATCCACGGTATACATTCGACCGTTATGACACCGAGTGGGACCTGATAAGTAATACCGTAGGACTCATCGTCGGTATCTGCGTCCTCGCCCCTTTCGCGCGAAAAGACCCTGTTCGCTCATGGTGATAGGATCGAGCAGATAGAAATATACACATGTCCGCCCCTTAGGTCCCGTTCATACATACGTTCAACCCAAAATGAACGGGCCCATAAGTGTAGTCCACAAATAACGGGTACGTTATATGTGGACGAGCCCTTAGGGACGGACATGCTTTTTATGATGATGGGACAGACATACAACGGCGGGTATTGACTTTTTTATATTTACAATGTATCATACGCCCCAGAAACACCGCTGCTGTTGGCGGTGTATCGAAAGGAATTGAAAAAAATGATCGGACAGGAACATCTACCCGAGAGGCACCTACCTCTACCTCTCCGGAAGCTCGCAGAAATATTGGCTTTTGAAAAGCCTTTTTCGGCAAGCGATCTGTTCGCAGCGAAGCTCTCGAAGAAGGCTCGCCAGGCTCGAGGAATCCTCATCACCGTGGCGCTCGAGAATAATATCGTGCGCGATGACGGCGTCCTCCAAGACGCATTCGGGATCTCGAGAAACGAGATTCTCGGGGCGATCAAGGAGACGAAGTCCAAGGCGCGATGGCAGGCCCAGCACGCCTGGGATACATATCGCGAAAAAGAAGAGCTGAAGCGAATGCGACGAATTCCGAGAGCCGAGCATGTGCTCGAGGTAATCCTCGATCATTTCCGCACGGATAAGGAAAAGCTGCGGATGTTCTCGGAGTATGACTACGAGCGACACCCGCGACAGATGTTGGTGCTCATCCTCCACGATATCTTCGCGGAGACCGCGCGTCGCATCAGCGATCGCTATCTCCATTGTGGTGAATTGGAGGTACACGGCCTCCGACGCGCCGGCATCAACGATCTTATACTGGGAGTAAGAGATGGCGACACCAAACGCGCCCATGAGGCTGCGAAATTTTTCCTGGACATGAAAAAAGTCCTCGCCAAACTCGATGCCCTTTGGCCCGAGGTCTGGAATCATAGGATCAAGGCGCCTGGGAGCGCAGGAGGGGGAAAGGGAAAAAGCGAGAAGAACTCGCCGGCTAATCCCTCCCGGCACTAAGCCTAAAAGGCCCGCTACGCGGGCCTTTTTGTTTTGCATGCTAATCATGCTAATCTATTGCGCATTCCCGTCCTTTCTGCTACTATTCCACCACTCAATATGTCAAACGATATTCAGACCCTTTTTGAAGCTGGTGCGCACTTCGGCTATGCCCGCACGCGCCGCCACCCCTCTGCCGCCCCCTACCTTTTTGGCACCAAGGACCGCACCGATATCTTCGACCTCGAAGAGACCGGCAAGCGCCTCGCGGCAGCCATAGCATTTGCCTCGGCACTCGCCGCGGGTGGCAAGCAGATCCTCTTTGTCGGTGGCAAGCACGAAGTCCTTTCCATCGTGCGCTCCAGCGCCGAGGCTATCGGCATGCCATTCGTGGCAGGCCGCTGGATCGGAGGCACCCTGACCAATTTCAAAGGCATCCGCAAGCGCATCGACCGCCTTGAAAAGCTCACCGAAGAGCGCGAAAAGGGCGAGCTCGAAAAATACACCAAGAAGGAGCGCCTTCTCATCGATCGCGAGATCAATGAGCTCGCCGGACGCTTCGGCGGCCTCACCAAGATGACTGATCTTCCAGCTGCATTGTTTGTCGTCGACACTCGCCATGAATCGACCGCCGTGCAGGAAGCCGTCCAGCTCGGCATCCCGGTCATCGGTCTTGCGAGCTCTGACTGTGATTTTTCTCTCATCACCTATCCAGTCCCCGGCAACGACACCTCGATCCGCAGCGTGCGCCTCGTCGTCGAGGCGATTGCTGAAGGCTACGCCGAAGGCAAACGCGCACCTGCCGCCTCCAAGTCCACCCCCAAGGCGACCGCCTAAAAATTAGAAATTACGAGCGGACTGTAGTATAATTACAGCCGCAGTTGAGAATATATCTTTAGGTCTCGTTCATGAGGCTCACTAATGAACGGGCCCATAAGTGTAGTCCACACATAACGGGTACGTTAATTTGTGGACGAGCCCTTAGGGATTTTTTACTGTAAACTTAAAACTAATAACTACAAACTTTCCTTATGGTAACAACCGAAGAAATCAAAAAGTTACGAGATGAGACGAGCGTCTCGGTCATGCAGTGCAAGAAAGCACTCGAAGAAGCCGGAGGCGATATCGAAAAAGCGAAAGTCATCCTCCGCAAAATCAGCGCGAGCGCAGCCGCCAAAAAGGCCGATCGCACGCTCGGTGCCGGAGTCGCTGCCGCATACACCCACGCTGGCGGCGCTGTCGTCGGCGCTGTCGTACTCGCGAGCGAGACGGACTTCGTCTCCAAAAATGAGGCATTCAGCAAGCTCGCTTACGATATTGCCATGCATGTGGCCGCGATGAATCCTCAGTTCAAATCCCGCGAAGAAGTGCAAGAATCCGACATCGCCGCCGCAAAGTCCGTGTTTGAAGAAGAGGCCGCGAAAGTCCCTGCCGACAAGCGCGAACAAGTGATCCAAGGCAAGATCGACAGCTATCTGCGCGACAAAGTCCTCCTCGAACAGCCATTTGTCAAAGATCCCTCGATCACCGTCGCAGAGATGATCAATCAGGCCATCCAGAAATTCGGCGAGAAAGTGGAGCTCGTCCGCTTCGAACGACTCTCTGTCCGCTAATCGCGTATGGGTGTTTTTGCCACCATCATTTTCGCGTTTTCACTCGCCGGTATCGTATTCCTATTTGCATTCAAAGCATGGGAAATCCGACGCGGCCTGGAACTTGCACCCAACCTACGCCAGAAAGCCGACCAAAAAGCGCTTCGCCTCAAATCCTCCCTCATGAACAGCCGCGAAGAAGCCGCCAAGATCGTCCCGCTTTTGGGGCTCTTGAGCCGCTACCTCATACACGAGGGCGCACTCGGATTTGCACGGGCCGCGCATTTTTCCGGCGTACAGGCGCACCGTCTCGCGGATTTTGTCTCATACAAACATCGCTTCGAACGCCAAGCACCCCGATCAACATTCCTCAAGCAAGTGGCAGGCAATACGTCCTATGCCGCACCGACTCCCTTCACTGCATCACCCTCGCCGACACATGATCATCCCGCCATCCACATGTCGGCCACACCGATGGAGACGCGAGACATAGAGGAATCCGAGCCAATCCACATCATCGAAGCTCCTGCGACAACCCACGACCCCGTTACCCTCGGCTCTCAAATGAAAAAAGTATTGGGCACAGAGCAGCGCAAGGGGACCGCAAAAAAATCGTTCAAGAAAACGAGCCGATCGAGAAAGGTTGAAAAAGAAACCTGACCGAGGCACAATACTCAATACCGAAGCCGCCTTAGCTCAGTCGGTAGAGCAACTCACTTGTAATGAGTAGGTCCGCGGTTCAAATCCGCGAGGCGGCTCAAAATCTTTAATATATATCGACGAGGAGTCCTTAATATAGAAACCGGGTCTCGCTTGGCCTTTTGTGTTTTTGGTGTAATTTTAAAAGGCGTAATCCGTAAGGCGACGCCTTACTAATCCGTGAGGCGACGCCTTACGGATTAATCTTATCCATCTTATCCAGATTTATAGCTTCCTAATACCATCTCTCATTAATCGTCCGTCAATGGGAAATTCCGTCTTTGCCGTCTTTGCGAGGCCTTTGGCCGAAGCAATCCAGAGTGCTACCACTTACCCTAGATTGCTTCGCTTCGCTCGCAAAGACACCATTGGTAGGTTAGTTGGGGATGGTATCACTTCTTCTTCGTTGCTTGCCCTGAGCTTGCTCGCCCCGAACTTGTCGAGGGGGTCGAACGGGTCGCCGGAGTCGAAGTCGCGCTCTTTTCGAGCGTCTTGAGCTGCGGGAGGATCTTTTCGATATCTTCGACATCTTTGAATCCGTAGTGGGTCTGACCATTCATATAGAGCGCTGGTAGTTCACCCTCGACATCGGCGATCGCGATAAGCGTCTGCAAAGCAGAGACACCGAGATGGTAGTCGAAGGAATAGATGCGCAGCTGCGGGTACGTCTGTGCAAGCGCCGTGAGTGCGTATCCCTGCTTTTCGCAGTCCGGACAATCACCCTCATTGGAGTAGAAGTAGAGGATAAAGACTGGCTTCAGACCACACTTCGCGGCAATCCGCTTCATCAGGAGATAATCCTTGATCTCGAGGAGCGAGTAGAGGCGCTTTAGGCGCACGACCTCATCGGTATTGCTCGCGCGCTGACCTTCGAGGTATGCGAGGCGATTTGCCAAGGTCTGCAGCGCGGAAGGGAGGATTGTATTTTCAGCCACGTTTGCGCATGAATATTCCTGGAGAAGATCAAATTGCGTCTCGAGCGAAAGGATGTCTGTCGATATGTCGTCCTGGGTGGTGCGCACGTCGGCGACGCGGCGGCTATTGAAATAGCTACTCGCCAGAAACGCGGTAGCAAAAATGAATGACGTAATGAGAAATGCGATGAGATACGTGCTCCACTGAGCACTGCGCGCGGCGATGATCGGGTCTTGAGTATCGATATCCATAGTGATTAGTTATTAGGGTATAGCCAATAGTGAACAAAAGCAATTACTGGTATCGACGCTCTGTTGTGGACAGTCTCTAGTGACTAAACCCTAGTGGCCAGTGGCTATCCTTATCGCCAGCGCACTCCGGTTTTGAATACAGCTCGTATCACAGCCATCGTCAGCCACACCGGGACCAGGAAGCTATAGAAAAAGACGAAGAGCGGGGTGCCTCCCGGAAGTCCGCGCTTGCCAGTGCCAAGCCCTTTACCGAGCGCAATGAGCACAAGCACGAGCGCGATCGCCACATAAATGACAAACCACAAAGCGCTCGTATTCACATAGAATGGATCAAATGTCGGCATGATCGAGAGGCCGACCACCTCATACCGCACCAAGAAATGCTCGATCTCCTGCACCAGGTAAAATAATATCCGCAAAAAGAAGAAAATCGCGATACCAATCGAGGCGAGCGCCATCGGCAAGATGATCAGTCCGAGATTGCCATATGCGCGACTCCCAAACATATGTCGATATTCGACGGCGTTGCGCAAGAATCCGTACGTCCAGCGGACGCGTTGGCGGATGAGTGCACGCACGGTACGCGGCGTGCCGGTGTGCACGCTTGCTGCGGGAGCATTGGCGATGAGGTAACCCATTTCCTGAATACGCAGCGCCATCTCGAGGTCTTCGGTCGAGTGGCCATGCCGCCAGCCGCCTGCTTCGTGCACCACTTTCGTACGGAAAAAAGAGAACGGCCCCGGGGTGATAAATGCCGAACCCAGCCCCGCGAGTGTAAAACGATTAAACACGCTCAGGCTGTATTCGGCGTGTTGCATGTGCTGCAGCGCGTTTTCCGGCTTCTTGATGAGGATGCCCGGCGTCACGGCAGCCACCCGCTGATCCGCAAAGACCGGCGTAATGTGGCGCAGCGCGTCGGGCGAGACGACTGAATCCGCATCGAGACAGCCGATCAGATCGGCATTCGTGTGCGCGAGCGCATAATTCATCGCCGTGTGCTTACCACCATTGTCTTTATGGAATACGCGCACACGTGGATCGTCTTCATAACCTTGAGCTGTCAGAAGTGTGTCGTCTTTGGAGCCGTCATCGACGATGATGATTTCGAGCTTGTCCTCGGGATAATCGAGCGCGAGCAAGGATTCGATAGTCGCCCCTACCGTCAATTCCTCATTGAAGCAAGGTACGATGACCGCCACTGATGGGAGCGCATCATCATCTGCGTATCCGGCAGGGCCGATGAGATCAGGATGACGCGGACGCCGCCGCACCTCGATAAACGACACGAGCATAAACACCTGAAAATACAGGGAGACAAAAAGAAAGACATACATGATGCCGACGCCTGTAGCCCACAACATTGCACCACATAATACCACGCTTTTCCGCTCGGGGTAAGTGTTTTGCCGTCGCTATCTGGGCCTGCTGGCCCAGCGCTCAATCTCGCCGCCGTCGCGGCTGCGAAGACGGCAAAACACTTAGGTCCCGTTCATAAATAAGTTCAACACCAAATGAACGGACCCATAAGTGTAGTCCACAAATAACGAGTATGTGATTTGTGGACGAGCCCTTACCAACTCGCTCCATCCGTTTTCAATCCATGACTCGCTACGTTATACTGCTTTTATGCCAGAGAGGGGACACATTCATCCTATTTCATCGCTGATCCGCGAAGCCAACCGGATCTTTTTCGATATGGGATTCACCTTTGCCGAAGGTCCCTTACTTGAAGACGAGTGGCACAATTTCGACGCACTCAACGTGCCGCAAGATCACCCCGCACGCGACATGCAAGACACCTTTTTCATCAAGCCGCACATTGCATCACAGCAAGGTCCGACCTTGCTGAGTTCAGCAAGGTCGGACCTTGCTGTGACAGAGGTCTTGCGCACGCATACCAGCCCTGTGCAAATCCGCTACATGGAAGAGCAGATCAAAAAGGGTATACAGCCGCCATATCGCATCATTGTCCCCGGCAAAGTCTTCCGCAACGAAGCGACTGACATGACACATGAAGCGGAGTTCTTCCAGATCGAGGGCCTCGTCGTAGGGGAGGGGATTTCGCTCGCACATCTCAAAGGTACACTCGAAGCGTTCTTTGCCGGCATCTTCCGTGATGCATCCGTCGAGATACGTTTCCGTCCGAGCTTCTTTCCGTTTACTGAGCCTTCCGTCGAAGTCGATATGCGCTTGGTTGGGGAACATGTCCCCGAAAAGCTGCGTAATCGCTGGATCGAGATGATGGGTGCGGGGCTCGTCCACCCCAATGTCCTCAAGAACGCCGGTGTCGACCCACACACCTATTCCGGCTTCGCATTCGGCATGGGCCTCGACCGCCTCGCACTCCTGCGTTGGGGCATCGACGACATCCGCCACATGCACAGCGCCGACCTCAGGTTCGTTAACCAATTCTAATTTATGAAAATTTACTTCGCGGGAGCAATTAGGGGAGGTAGAGACGATCAAGATCTGTATTTAACCGCTATCAGGCTTTTGGGGAAGCATGGTACTGTCCTCACAGAACATATTGGGGATACGAACTTAAGTCATCTTGGAGAAACACAGCGAACAAACGAGGACATTTATACACGCGATGTGGCGTGGATTCAAGAATGCGACGTAGTTGTCGCGGAAGTTTCCATTCCTAGCCTCGGAGTAGGTTACGAAATCGGGCATGCTGAAAGCCATGGAAAAAAAATAATCTGTTTATATCGCGAGCAGGAGGGGAGAAGGCTTTCGGCCATGCTTTCAGGTAACCGCAACGTCCGTGTTGAAAAATACAATACCGTAGAAGATCTAGACACCCTATTTAAAAATTTCTTCCTATGAAAATCTCACGCGCATGGCTCCAGGCTTTCTTTGATACTCCGCTTCCCGATGCGGACACCCTCGCCGATGCGCTCACTTTCCACGTCTTTGAGATCGACGGGATCGAGCAGCATGGCGATGATCATATCCTCGATGTAAAGGTCACCGCCAATAGGGGGCACGATTGCCTCTCATATCGTGGCATTGCCAAAGAGATATCGGCGATCTTGAACATCCCCCTCAAAAATCACCCACTCGGTGATAAGTTAAACTTATCACCGCAGACAGACGCGGTCTCGGTATCAATCGACGACCCGCGCTGCCATCGCTACATCGCCGGATACATCCGCGATGTCAAGGTAGCACCCTCGCCGCAGTGGCTCGTCTCATACCTGGAAAAGATGGGACAGAAGTCGATCAACAACGTCGTCGACGCGACCAACTTCGTCATGTTCAATATCGGAGCACCCCTCCACGCATTTGATGCAGGAAAATTAAAAACAAAAAACGAAAAATATCAAATAGACATCCGCCCTGCAAGAGAAGGGGAAAAATTACTGGCACTCGACGGGAAAGAATACACGCTCAATCCATCGATACTCGTCATCTCCAATGACAGCACAGCAATCGGCGTCGCGGGAGTAAAGGGCGGTATGCCTGCATCCATCACCGAAGACACCAAAGACATCATCATCGAAGCCGCGAGCTTCGATGGCGCTGCGGTCCGAAAAGCCGCACAACACATGAAGCTCCGCACTGATGCATCGGCACGCTTCGAGCAGGGGATGTCGCCCGAATGGCCAGCCTATGCCATGCGCGACATGGTACTCCTAATCCAGCAGATCGCTGGTGGGGAGATCGTCGGCTTCACTGATGCCTATCCCGTAAAGCAGGAGATCAAGCCGGTCTCTGTCACTCTCGACCATATCAACAAAACCCTTGGCATGAGCATCACCACCGACGAAGTGTCCGACGTATTCACCCGCCTCGGATTACTTTTCGTGCAAGAGCCGGTGATAAGTCAGACTTATCACCATGGTGATAAGTCAGACTTATCACCGGCTCCCGTCTTCACCGTCACACCCCCCTTTGAGCGCCTCGATCTCACGATTCCCGAAGAACTCATCGAAGAAGTTGGCCGCCACCTAGGCTACGACAAAGTCCCCTCGACACCCTTACCACCGAGCACCGCCCTACCAGAGATCAATCACAGCTTCGCGGCAGCCGAACGTATCCGCGAGGACCTGATTGCGCAAGGCTACAGCGAGGTCTTCACCAGTGTCTTTGCGGAAAAGGGCGAACGCGTCGTCGCCAACAAGGTAGACGGCGTACGCCCGTACCTGCGCACGACACTCATCGACGGACTCACCGAGGCGCTCAAGAAAAATATCCCAAACAAGGACTTGCTCGGACTCAAAGAGATCAAACTCTTCGAGATAGGGACCGTATGGCCTGACGCCAAAGAAATACAGATGGTCGGCACCATCACCGAAAAAGGAAAAGCATCCGAAAAACCTCTCTCCGAGCACACGCAAAATGTAGGACATCCGATGTCCTACATTAATCTACCCACATCAGCCGCGATTCGTTATGCACCGTATTCACGTTATCCCTATATCGTCCGCGATATCGCCTTCTGGACTCCGTCAACATTACACCACGAAGCAAATGTAGGATCCGTCGGATCCTACATTTCAGACGTGTTCAAAAAAGAATCGGGGGAATTACTGCAACGCGTTGCGCTCTTCGACACCTTCACCAAGGCCGACAAGACTTCGCTCGCATTCCGACTGATCTTCCAGTCATTTGAAAAGACCCTCACCGACGAAGAGGTCAATCTGATCATGCAAAAAGTATCAACGGTGCTCTCTGCAAAGGGTTTTGAAATCCGCTAGAAAAAGAAGACCGCCGAGCGCGAAGCTCGGCGGCGGATTGATTACTTAGGATGCAGCATGATCGCATTGCCGACCTTGTCGTAGTCCCAGATGCAGACCGCATGGCGCCGCCGCGTACCCGGGATTTGCACCCACATGATCGGATCATAGCCGAGCGCCTCGACAGTGATCTTTGCATCTGGATATGCGGCTCCGATAAGGTCGCGCACACGTTTCGCTTCGTAAGGGAGATCTCTTTCACCTCTATGGCCCTGGGAAAACCAATTCTTCTTCTTGACCTCCGTCCTCATCCAGAAGGGAAAGCACTTCATTTTCATTCCGAAAGTGACAAAAAAGACAGTGCCGATAAGTCCGATTTGTCCGAAGAACGCCCATGCGTTGATAGGAACAAACACGCTTTGGAACAACGATACCCAGAACACTATCATTCCCGCGACGATATATGAACCGACAGCAGAAATCAGCGTCAATCCGTTGAGACTATCCACCAGCCCATAGCGCGCGAGAGCCCACAACTTATGCACGCTCACCCACCACGCAGGCCAATACATATTGTTTGCCTTGAGAAACTCAGTCGGCGAAAGGAGTTTGCCTTCGAGGACGACAGATTCATGCTGACTCATCTTACTTCTCCCATTTCTATATCGAGACCGAAAACACATCGGTCTTTCCAATGAATACTCTAATACGCATCTCATGGTACTGCAAGCAAAAGACCGCCAAGCGCTTGCGCTTGGCGGTCTTGAATGCAAAAGCATTACCGCGAATATTTGATAACCGCCGTACCGTCCTCGTCCACGTCGTAGACAGCGATGATTTCCGGCTTTGAACCTGTTCGGAACATCAGGACAATCGGATCGTTCTGGCCGATCCAACGAACTTTGAAGTTCTTGAGTCCCGGATCCGACCCTTTCGCTTTCACGACAAGCTCAACGATTTCCGGCGGCACATAGCGTGTCTCGCCGTTGGCAAAATACCACATGGTCGGCGTCTCCATCCGCAGATCGGATTCCCGCCAGATCACGCTTTTGATATCAAGCCCAAACCAGAGCCAGGTGATAAACGAAGAGCAGAAGACCGCGCCGGTGGTGAATCCATCGGGAAACACGATCCCGAGAATCAAAAAGAAAATCTGGACGACCACATAGATCTTCCACGCTTCCCGTATGCGCTTCCATCGCTCGGACCTTAGTTGCGAGTGTTCGTATTCGACAACATCGAAGAGGGTCTCTTTGGTGGCCGGTGTCGCAGGCACACTCTCCACCCTGCGAGTTTCGACCCTATAAGACCTTCGTGAATCCGGCCACATCACATTTGAATCGCTACTGCGAGGACCCATGACTTCCTCCCACTTTTTTCGCCCGCACGATTGCAGACGATACCATCCTCTCAAAACAGTATCATGTGCACGAAAAAAAAGAAAAGCCGCCGGAATCGCTTCCGGCGGCCATCAATACCGTCATCGGGGCCACAGACATACGTTGGCCGCGACCATGCGGTCCAGATCACCAGGCGACCATTTTGTGCCGTTCGTTTTCCGAGCCATGCCCGGTGCGACGAGTACCACCTCGCCGTCATCGCCCTCGACCTCTAGCGGTGACAAATCATGCTTTTCGAGACACTTCGCCGCCGCTTCCATCGCCACATAGTCTACAGGCGAGAAGTATGGGTGAAAGAAATCATCGTCATTTGGGACGTAGCCCGCATACGCCGTCGTCCCCATAAGAAGGGACAGCATGACAAGAGTGAGAACAAAGCGCATAGCATCAACCTTTCTTAGTGAGCCCATTTCTAGTGTATATGATACATCATTGGCATACACTTGTCAATGACCCATTCCGTCCGATTTTCTGCTATAATTCCCGCACTCTATGGCCAAGAAAGCACCAGCAAAGGAGACCAAAAAAGCGGGTCATTACGATGCTTCCGACATCACGGTATTGGAGGGGCTCGAGGCAGTGCGCCGCCGCCCGGGCATGTACATCGGTACCACCGGAATCGACGGCCTCCACCACCTCGTCTGGGAAATCTTCGACAACTCACGCGACGAAGCGATGGGCGGCTTCTGCGACGACATCGAAGTCGCGATCTTGCCGGGCAATCGTATCCGCGTCACCGACAACGGCCGCGGCATCCCGGTCGACATCCACCCCAAGACAAAAGTCTCCGCACTCGAGACCATCCTCACCGTGCTTCATGCGGGCGGCAAATTCGGCGGCGAGGGCTACAAAGTCTCCGGCGGTCTCCATGGCGTTGGTGCATCAGTGGTAAATGCGCTCTCCACCTACATGCGCGCCGAGGTCCATCGCGATGGCGGCAAGTACGTGCAGGAATACAAAAACGGCGGCAAGCCTGTCGCGCAGGTAAAGAAAGTCGGCCCCTCCGATCGCACCGGCACCATCATCACCTTCGATGCCGATCCGTCGATCTTTTCCGTCATCGAATACCATTTCCAGACCATCATCAATCATCTCCGCCAGCAGGCTTATCTGGTCAAGGACCTACGCATCACCATCATCGACATGCGCGATCTCTCAGGCCGCGACATCGACAAACTCGACGAGAAGGACACCTTCTGGATGCGCGATCTTGGGATCGACGCACCGTCAATGACCTTCTACTTTGAGGGTGGCTTGCGCAGTCTCGTCGGCTTCCAGAACCGCCATCAGACCCCGCTTCACAAGACGATCTTCTACGTCGAAAAAGACTTCATCCCAACAGGCGGCAGTGAAAAAGACAGCGTACAGGTGGAGATCGCTCTGCAATACGTCGACGACATCACCGCACGCATCAGTGCATTTGCAAATAATATTTACAATCCCGAAGGCGGCACACACATCACCGGCTTCAAGACAGCCCTCACGCGCACGCTCAACACCGCTGCAAAAGGTAGCGGCTCCGCCAAAGGCGGATCCTCCTCCGGAGGAAAGGATTCCGATAATTTCACCGGCGACGACGTCCTCGAAGGCCTCACGGCAGTCGTCTCGATCAAGATGCGCGAAATCCAGTTTGAAGGACAGACCAAGGGTAAGCTCGGCTCGGTGGAGGCATTGAGCGCGACACAGACTGTCTTTAGCGAAGCTTTCGCCGCATTTCTCGAGGAGCATCCGGACGAAGCGCGTGAGATCATCGGCAAAGCAGCGCTCGCCATGAAGGCCCGCAAAGCCGCCAAAGCCGCCAAGGATTCGATCCTCCGCAAAGGAGCGCTCGACGGCATGACCCTCCCGGGCAAGCTTGCCGACTGCCAGACGAAGTCGGCCGAAGAATCCGAACTCTTCATCGTAGAGGGCGATTCGGCAGGCGGCAGCGCCAAGATGGGTCGCGATCGCCGCACGCAAGCGATCCTCCCGCTGCGCGGCAAGATCCTCAACATCGAGCGCGCCCGCCTCGACAAAATGCTCGCTTCCGAACAAATCAAGAATCTCGTCGTCGCGATGGGTACCGCAATCGGCGACATCTTCGACCTCTCCAAGCTCCGTTACCACAAGATCATCATCGCGACCGATGCCGATGTCGACGGAGCGCACATCCGCACCCTTCTGCTCACACTCTTCTATCGTCATTTCCGCCCCGTGATCGACGGCGGGTACGTCTACATCGCACAGCCGCCACTCTACAAGATCAAGAAGGGTAAAGAAGTCTTCTACGCATATACCGACGAGCAGCGCATCGAATACGTCGGCGAGGATATGCCCGCTGTGTCCGACGAAGCTTTAGCGGAGTCGGATGAGATGGAGACCGAGGAAGAAGCCGCCTCCGCCAAAGCTCCGGTGCGCCAAGCAAAAATCTCCGTCCAGCGTTACAAAGGCTTGGGCGAGATGAACCCCGAAGAACTCTCCGAGACCACGATGAATCCGTCCAACCGCGTCCTCAAGCAAGTCACGATCGACGATGCACAGGATGCCGATCGCATCTTCGATATGCTCATGGGTACCGACGTCCCGGCCCGCAAATCATTCATCACCTCGCACGCCAAAGAAGCGACACTGGATATCTAACGCGTACCTTACGCTGGTTTGATCTGAGGACTGCTTATTTTTTATCGCGACACGACATATGCTATCTCTACGCTATAGGGTAGAGATAGCATATTATTTTTCAGCAGAAAAATCCGGTTTCCGAAAGGGTGCGCCTCGTGCCTGGGTTTTGAACATACTCCAGTAAATACACCCGTGCTGGAGGGTATAATGATCCCATGTCGATGGACCGCATGGAGAAGCGCAAGAGAAGACCTGACACAGAGCAGCGAGATCGTCTGCACGACAAAAAGCGCGACAATGCGACAAAGTCGCTCCGCCTCGCGCTCGCGATGGCCGGCGCTTTGCAGGCAGCACCCGCACCGGCAGAAGAGGCATACACGTACTACTTCGATAATCAGACACCGCACATGCACACACCGGAGACCATCCCTAGAAAATCTGTTCATCCTGAATACGCACGATGGTTCAAAGAGACGATCAACTCCCTGACATTGAGCGATCAGGAGATCGCGTATATCGAACGCCTGATGTTCTCCGAAGACGTACCCCTGACCGACAAAATCCTCTTTTTGGAACGCGCCTTTACCTCCGAAGGCCCCTACATGCAGGCATTCAATGACCCACGACTGCGCTACAATCCCCAGAGATTTTGGGACATCATCAGGATCGCAGATCACGTCTCTACAGAAATCAGGGGGGCATGCGCCCGTGGAGAGAGTATCGACAAATTCGAATCTCTCTGCGCACCCGCCACCCTACGCACGCTCCGCAATGCCGCATTCAAGATAAAATCTTCGGTACCGGGCTTCATACACTGCAATGGCTTTATGTATCGAGATGCGGTGCGCACACTAAGCTTCAGCACAGCCCGGCACTGCCTGGCCCAAGCGCCGCCTGCATTGAGAGATCAATTTACCACGAGCCCCGATGTAGATGCAGCCACTATGCTCGTCACTCCAGACAAGTACTCATGGTTTAAAAATCTTACGAGAGAACGGGTCGAAGATCTGCCAGTTCTCAATCCTCATCTTACGAGGGAGACCATCGCAGGTCAGCCGGTCGTTTCGTTGAGCTTCGACCCCAAAGTATCCGAAGGATCCCCGGGCCACCTCGTGATCGACTATTCGATCGCCATGCCATGGACAGATGTGACGAGAAAGATCGTCTACGGGGATGATGTTGACGAGAAATACCCGTACGAAAAAGACGCACTCTTTATGATAAAGCCGCCCCACGCAGGAAGAGAACGTCATCGTAATGAAAAGGGTGAGGTAGATCAGGTCGGCGCCAGTGGAGAATCTGGATCACTCGTCGCACTACCCGGATGGGACCGTGTACACGTCTTGGGCAGCTTTATGTCGGTGCACATCATAGAAAACACCTGTCAGCAGATGTGCTACTCGTTATCATCCTTCAACACACCGGCTACCCACGCAAAGCTGGGGCAATAAGGAAAGATAAAAAAGACAAAGCAGATATATGGGGGTGGTAATTGAGTGAGAGCTGTCGCACTGACTGTGTACCAGACTCTAGTACATCATCATCGGAATGAATTCCGCGACGGTATTATTGGTCTCATTGGACTCACGCACCATTCCTTCAGAATCGACGACGACGCTGAATACACCACCGCCAGAGATGATCGGCGAGAAGCGCAGCGTATTGACGACATGATCACCCGGACCCAGTGGCTCCTGTACCGGCGAAAGGTATGGGTAGCCGCCATACACAGTCGGTAGAAGCGCGCTGAAATACCATGCGCCCGTGGACGACCCACCTCTATTGACGATGTCAAACTGTGCGGCGACGATATCAGCAGGGGAGGACGGCGGACGATTGACGAAGACACCCGTCATCGGATCGATAACGCCGATAGCGAGGATGAAGACGGTGAGATCAGGTGCAGAGGCCGAACGCACCGGCGCAGATGGCTTTTTCTTTTGGAGATTTTGCGTCACGACAGGAGTCCCGAGCGAAGGGCGTGAAAGAGTCGACGTCGCACGGTGTGTCGTGTCTCGCTTGGGGTATAGAAGCGAGACAAACCACGGCCGCGAGAGTGTGGCGAGGTGCGAGAGACCCCAGATGACGATCACCGCAAGGGCGAGGAAGCCGACCAAGGCCGGGATGTTGGCACTCAAGCGCTTCTTGGGGGGTGTATGAGAAGGGGGGAGTGTATCCTCGCCATCGTCCTCGGCATATGGTAATTTCAAGTCTGCCATGAGCATTATCGTGTCACAAATACAGCCCTGCTGCAATAGTTGACACTATGGTATATTTGATATATAATTAAATTCTATGGGTCAGCACGACTCTTCACACCACGAGAAAAAGACGCCGTTTTCGGTATTTGTGGCATTGGTCGTCTTTGTATTCTTCTGCACGCTTTCGGCTGCCGACTCGATCGGATTTGTGCCGTATTATATCGATGGTTCGACTCCTTCGTCGCTCACCACAGGCAGCACCGAATCGCCGCGCGCCAAAGCAACGCAGCGCACCCCGGAACAGTCTGCCCCCATCATCGCCAATGCGGCGATACCGAGTCAGACTACAGCCTCCGGCGTACGACCGACGCGCATCACCATCTCCGCGATTGATCTCGATTTGCCTGTACAGAATCCTTTGTCGCGCGACATCGCAACACTCGATGCGATACTCACCTCGGGCCCGGTGCGCTATGTCGATTCGGCCATGCTCGGAGGTCGGGGCAACGTCCTCATCTTCGCACATACCTCACACTTGCCTGTCGTACGAAATCAGATGTACCGCGCATTCAACGATATCCCCGAACTCATAGCGGGAGACGAGATCACACTCACCGGCGACAATGGCAGGACCTACCGCTATCGCGTCTCATCGGTACGCCAAGTCAATGCTGATGATGCAAAAGTCGAGCTCTCACCCGAGATGAGTCCGAAGCTCACACTCGTCACCTGTGACACACTCTCCGGTAAAAGCGCACGCTTCGTCCTCGAAGCAGATTTTGTCGGCACCAATTGACCATCATTGACCAACACCAAGAAAGCACCCACTCACTTTACGCACAAAACAATAGTGTCGAGGTCTGACCTCGACATATCTGGAGCAAGTACACAAGTCTGACTTGTGTACTTGAGGAAGGTTGAGCCTTCCTCATATTCCCTATTTGACGCTATAGCGTCAGATAGGGAATATCTGTGAAAATCTGATCGCCACGTGATCAAGTGTTAGACCTCAATCAAAGGCGGCAAAAAACCTTGCAAGACAAGGGTTTTTGCCGCGCATCTGTCACCTCACCGTGCGATTGACTTTATAACTATAATGGTGTATAATTAACACAGTCAATATCCGATTCAAACAAACGAAAGGAGGGCCGCATGGCCAAGAAGAAAAAAGAACCGCCGATGGCGGATTGGAAAACACCGGCAAAAGGAGTGGGTATTCTTTTGCTGATCGGTCTGGTCGGCACCGCCTATCTTGATCAGCAAGAGAGGCAGGGTCATCTGCCGATCATCCCGCACATCGATCGTCCGTTGCCGCCGAAGCCGCAAGGCTTCACGCAGCAACAGCCGCCGCGTACGAGCCCATCACAAGAGAAGCAATACTCTTGGTCGGACTACTTCAAGGGCTGGGAAAAGCCACTACGCATCAGCTTCGGCCCGATCAAGCCGTTTGGGTATGATGTCGTGCCTTCGGGACCGAATTACACAACATTCCACTTCCCGACGGCACCTGTGGGAGTACCGATGGATGCAGGAAAGCCTGCAATCGTTGGTACACCTGCACGTGTTGGCGCTCCTTCAATGCCGGGAGTTCCTTCGCGTGCTGGCGTTCCCTCACGCCCGGGACGTCCTTCAGATCCGGGAGTTCGCTCGCCTCCAGGAACACCCTCAAATCCGGGGGTTCCTGCAGTGCCGGGATTCGGCGCACCTGCCGGATACGGCTGGGACGTCGGTCACGGGGGGATCGCCGGATCCGGTAGAGATATCGGATACGGAAACTACCCCGGTAACGGTTATGATCCCGGTAATGGCGTGTATCCTGGCACCGACGTGGTAGTGGGAAAGCCCGGCAACGTCCAGTGCCCGTTCCACTCAGGGTGCTTCTGAGATCGGACAGATCTTTCCTTGGCCGTCGCTTTCACGCGACGGCCAATTCTTTTTTGAATACGCAAAAAGAATGCGCCACACGATCACTCGTGATCGTGTGGCGCCGCATCAATGCTTCGCCTCGCCTTTTTTCTTATTATCACTCTTCTTTTGGTCAGGCTTTTTATCCTTCTTGCTTCCGCCACCTCCGCCGCCTTTGGCTGGCTCCTCTTTGGCCTTAAACGGCTCCCAGAGAGCGGAGAGCATGCCCCTGATGCAAAACCAGATGACAAGCGCCATGGCCAGATAGACGAGAATCGGCTGCATCATCTGTGATGCCTCGACGACCGGTGCGTGCAAGAAAGTGAAATGAGTCCGACTCACTTCAGCTATGAGACCCAGGGCAGCCGCGACGATCAAAATGGCGATAATGACATCGGCGATCTTGCCCTTGAAAAGGTTCTTCCACATTTCTCACCTCCGATTTTAGCTCCGCCGAAGAGTTTACCATACTATCTTAGTTTTGTAAATACCTTCCCTTTTCGAATAATATGTGGTACAATTACATTAGTACCTCTCTAAGAAAGGGTAGCATCTCATGCTGCAGAAAATCCTGCTCTGCGCGGGTACCGTGCTCCTGCTTATGCTCATCATCGCGATCTACGACGTCGAGGTAGAACCGGGATCGTCACGCGATATCATGCATAAGCACGTGCAACCCGCCATGCACCTCACGAGCTGGCAATTCAAAGTATTTATACACCAGCTCTGGTATGATTTCGGCCAGTACGTCATTATAGCCGTGATCGGCTACGTGCTCTGGCGTGTGATCAAAAAATAAGGGAACGATTCCTTCAAGCCCTGGATCCTTAGGTCCGGGGCTTCTTGTTGGTCAGGGACTTGCTTTTTTCATTACTTCGTGGTAAAGATATTCACAGCCGTGGCCACCTGGCCGCTCGCTCTTAACAACATAGGGAGGTTTTCATGCCACGCACTGTGACGGAATGGTTCATGGCAGTTCTTGGCGGCGCAGCGATCTTTTGCTTCGCCACCGGCATGTCATGGATGATTCTGATTGCTCTCGGCCTTGTCGTGCTTATAGTCTTCATCGGCATTGCCTCATATCGAGAGGTGCCATCAAAGCCATCTCCCATGGTCGCGATGCCAGATATTCTCGAATATCGGTATCCGGTCATTCTCAGAGAAGGCCCTGTGTTTTTGGCGCCGTACATTGAGGATATGCGTCAGGAGAAAATCGAGCCGATCAAAGTACCGTTTGCGATCGACGACGTCCGCACCTCGCTCAAAAGCGATGATGGCGCGTTGGTCCCCGGAGGATCCGTCATCGTCGAGGGACTCCTCGTGATGAAGCCGGATTACGATGAGGCACAACGCTTTCGCTTGTTCCTCGACAACGGAGGACGCGAAGAAGTCGCTGTACGCGCCCTGGCGCTCTTGGCAAAAGAGATCCGCGATAAGGGCACTGAAATGACGTGGGAAGAAATCGCGTTCGCAAAATATGTGTTTACCGCAAAACTCATCGCCATGCTCACCGGCCTGACACCGCCATACACATCCGACAAGGAGATCCTCAAAGAGTTTACTGACTCTGCTCTTGAAAGTGGTCAAGCGGATATCAAACAACTCGGCGTGAGCATCGTAAATCTCGATATCACCGGCATCAGACCGGAGGGCAAGCTCAAGAAATTTGCCGATAGCGCGGTGGGTGAACACCTACAGCGCGTCGCCGAGAAGGCTGATATGGAGACCGTCAACGAGCTCATTTGGATGCAGATCCATTCAATGGGATACACGAAAGAGACCTTCAATGCGCTACCGAAGGGGGAGCGCGATGATCTCAGGGAAAAGGCTCGGAGACAGGTAAACGTCGGCCGAGGCCAGGCAAACGAAACAACCATCCAATCGTCGGGTGGTGGTGCAAACCCCATACCTGTGGTCAATGTGGCAGCAGCCGCTGGCTCCAAGCCTCATGGAAGCAACAAACCCTCCAATGAAGAACATTCTGATGAGGAGGGGACCTAACTCAGGATATATAAGCGCGAAGTACCCATTCTTCGCGCTTTTTTTGTTTGTACTTCATGGCCGTATATGACAGTACCGATGGTATTGACAAAATATTTACCAGTGATACAATAGTGTCACTTCCGTGCCATACGTATTTGGACGACGGAAGAGCCCATTCAAAAAAGGGAATGGTTATGGATAACACCGTGACCGACATGATCCGTCACCCCCTCACCGGGGTGTACTACACCAAGGAGGAACTACTCATGAACTTCTGGAAAAACTCGAAGTTTCTAATAGGTGCTGCGGCACTTCTCGTGCTCGGCGGCCTCGGGTGGCGCTGGTGGCACTCGTCGCCGACGGCTGAAAAGCCTCTGGCGCCGGTCGTCCAGCAGGAGGAGCCGAAACCGACACCGCTTACCCTCGAACAGCTGACTGAGGCGCTCAAGCCGTTCGGCGAGCGCATTGAGAAGCTGGAAAAGGGCGGGCAGCCGCAGACGCCTCCGGCGCCTAAGCTGAATGACTCCGGCACGGGCTTGTTTGAAGGCGAAGAGCAGGATCCCCAAGGCGATCCGCGGGCAAAAGGTCCTCATCGGAAATCTCCGGCAGAGATCGCTGCCGATGCCTACGAGTCGCTCGGTCCGGCACCTAAAGACGGCTTTCTCAAGAATCATCAGGTAGTGGGGAACAATAACTCGTTTACCTGTCCTGATGGCTCGCGGGCGAGACTCGTCAAAAAGGTCGGCATTCACGCCCGTTGGGCCTGCCCTCACCATGACTAAGTGGTGACGGACTTATGGATGGAGCGGTATCGTATCTGACAAGATATTATACCGCTCCTCATTTTTTCTTCTTCACGTTTTTTAATGTCTTCGCGATATTCTGAATATCTACGATTAATTTCGTACGTGTTCAGACTCTCACGAAGAGGGTCTTGCAACAGAAAGAACATCCGGATGCTGCAAAAGATCTTTGTCATCAGTGCGGCAATGATCGCTTCCATGTGCACCATTCTGCAAGCTCCGGCAAAAGACGGTAGCTGTAAGAATGAAGCATGCAGAGCGTATCATCACCCAAGGCCACGCGCACTAAAACCCTTGCCATGCATACCCATCAACTTCGACCAGTGGCATCCTGACAGTGTGGTCGCCTCGATTACATATGCGGGTGGCCGCAAATGGACGGACCCAAAGCCGGTCCACACCACACGAGGCCGATTTTGCTACGGTGCGTTTAGATACCGCAATGCAGTGGAGATCCAACTCTGCAACACAGACAACAAAGCAGTGCTTTCGGAAGCTGATATCGGGGCTGGCCTCAACCGGGCCCCTCCGGGCTGGATTTTGTGTCTCAAGGGAAGTGCGTGGTGCAATTCTCACACCCCCGAAGGGGCGCTCAGGGGTGCGGCTCCGTAGCCGCACCCTAATTTTTCTCCCTACCATCCTTACTAAGAGGCTGACTAGAGGGGGGGTTGACAAAGCTATTTGATTTGATATAATGGTCTTATAATCTGATTATTACAAGCGTTTCCGAAAACCTTATGAACAATACTTACTCACAGAAAATTGCGATCATGTCTGTCGGAGCGATTTTTGCCCTTGGCGGCATGATTCCTTCGGTCGCGTTCGCGCAATACGATTATTATGATACCTCCGCGTATGGCTACGACGGCGGCTCATACGACGGCGGATGTTGCAGTTATGACTACTACGACACCTCTGCGTACAACGACTATTACGATACGTCCGCATACAACTACGATTATTACGACACCTCTGCGTACAACGACTATTACGATACGTCCGCATACAACTACGATTATTACGACACCTCTGCGTACAACGACTATTACGATACCTCGTACCCGGATTACGGCTTTGGTGGTTATAACTACGGAAACTATGCTTCCCCGATGTACTCCTACACCCCAAGCTACGGTGGCATAGGCGGATTTGGAGGCTATGGCGGATACGGTGGATATGCGACTGGCGGCGGCTACTTTGTAGACAGCGGCCCGATCCCGACCTGGCCGATCAATACGGGCTGGCCCTCCGGCTTCGGACATTCTATGGCAGGTCCTGTGGTCGTCGGCACCCCTTCGGGTCCGGTGGGCCAGACTCAGACTCAGTCTCAGTCACAGGGCAACACTCAGACGCAGTCAAACCCGATCTCCATCTCCATCACACCGTCAACTCCGGGCATCCCGAGCAATCAGACGGTGACTCAAAACACGACTGCATCGGCGTCGACAGGTCCGATCAACAACAGCACTTCCGTCGGTCCGATCAAAAATACGACGACCAACACCAATACGACAGGCAACAACACCAACACGATCACGGTCAACGGCCAGCCGATCACTATCACCAACACCAACATCAACAACAACCCGGCTCCGGTCTTCCAGACCCCGATCCAACAGCTGATCAACTACACCTTCCCGGCAAATCGCCAGGCACCGACCTGCACGATCTCGGTCTCAAGCTCCTACTACAACAGCTACAGCAATAGCCCGGTGACGCTCTCATGGTCCTCGACCAATGCATACACCGCATCGATCAGCCCAAATGTCGGCTCGGTCAATCCCAACGGTTCGACGACGGTCTATCCCGTGAGTGGCACGACGATCTACACGATGACCGTCTACGGCGAAGGGGGCACCGGCACTTGCCAGACCCAAGTGGTCTATCAGGCTCAGCCGGTATACCAGCCACCTGTCTATGTGCCTCAGCCGCCGGTATATGTACCGCCGCAGGTCCCTGTGAAGCCGTACGTCTCGCTCTCGCAGATCCCGTACACTGGCTTTGACTTCGGCCCTGTCGGCAACGGACTCTACTGGGCAGCTCTTCTCTCCTTCGCGATCGCCGCAGCCTACCTCGCGGTCTACTACAAGGGAGGCTTCGCACTGGCTCTCGGGACTGCAGGCAGCCGCCGCGCACAGCCCGCAAAGACGCAGACCGCGGCAACAGCAGTCGCAGAGAAAAAGACTTCAAGCACTCCGAGCACGGTACTCACCGATCTCCCGACACGCGAAGTCCGCAATGCGACGAGCGACACCATGGTGATCGCACAGGCTCACAATGCCGATGAGATGCCGCGCATCTTCATCAACCGCGCCTAAAAAGTAATCGACTGCCGCCGCCCGCTTCCTATAGGCGCTCCAAAGTGAAAACGAAAACTCCCTAAAACAGGGAGTTTTCGTTTTGTGTGAACAGACAACTCTATTCGGACACTCCAGTAAACTCACCAATTGGTGAGTTTACTGGAGTTGGAAATTAGAGAGACCGCGTTTTGATCTCTTTGGTGATCGATGTGACGAATTCTTCTATCGACGGCGTCGTATCCCATTTGCCCACACGACTCTCGACGGTGAGATTCTGTTGTTCGACTTCTTTGTCGCCGATGACGATCACATACGGGACTTTCTGCATCTTGGCGGCGCGGATGCGCTTGCCGAGGCTGTCGGTGTCGCTCACTTCGACGCGCACACCAGCACCCTGCAGCTGCTCACGAATGTGCGCGGCATAGTCCGCGTGTTTTTCGGACACCGGGAGAATCGCCACCTGGACAGGGGAGAGCCACGTCGGAAACGCACCGGCGAAATGCTCTATGAGAAATCCGATAAATCGCTCGTGCGTCCCCAAAGGTGCTCGGTGAATGATCGCAGGCGTTTTCTTTTCGCCGTCTTTGCCAGTGTATTCGAGTCCGAAGCGCTTGCCCATGTAGAGATCGAGCTGATTAGTCGATGCGGTAAACATGCGCCCCGTGATCGATTTGATCTGAAAATCCATCTTCGGACCGTAAAATGCTGCACCTTCATTGACGACGACATATGGCACACCGGATTTTTCCATCGCTTCGATCGTCATGCGCTCGGCATCTTTCCAGTCATCCTCGTCGCCATGATATTTGTCCATCTTGGCCGGGTCCCGCAGCGCGAGCTCCATGTGGTAGTCTGTGATACCAAGCGCCTGATAGTAGTATTCATGCAACTTGATGACGTTGACGAACTCTTCCACTGCATCTTCCTTGGCAACGTAAATATGTGCGTCGTTCATCTGCATGCCGCGCACGCGCATGAGACCGAAGAGACTGCCGGAATCTTCATAGCGATGACACCAGCCGTATTCTGCGAGACGCACGGGGAGATCGCGATAGCTCTTGGGTCGCGCAGCAAACGTCTTGTGATGAAACGGACAATTCATCGGCTTGATGTAGTACTGTTCCCCTTCAATCTGGATGGGTGCGTACATGCTGTCTTTGTAGAGCGGGAGGTGACCCGATGTGTAAAAGAGGTCTTCTTTGGTGATAATCGGAGTCGTCACGCGGCTATAGCCCCACTGTTGCTCAATTTCCTTTGCCCAGTTCTCAAGCTCTTCTTTGATGATATTTCCTTTGGGGAGCCAGATCGGGAGCCCTTTGCCGATCGATTCGTCAAAATGAAATAAGTCGAGATCGGCACCGAGCTTGCGATGATCACGCTTTTCGGCTTCTTCGCGCTGTGCCAGGTATGCATCGAGTGCCTCTTTGCTCTCAAATGCGAGGCCGTAGATGCGGGTAAGCATCGGGTTCTTCTCGTCGCCGCGCCAGTAGGCGCCAGCGAGCTTGTCGAGCTGAAATGAATCCGGCGCGATTTCTTTGGACGGATACTCACTGTGCCCGCCGCGACAGAGGTCGGTGAATCCACCACACGTGTAGAGCGTGATCGTCGCGCCTTCTTTTTCGAGATTGTCGATGAGTTCGATTTTGTACTGATTGCCTGCAAATACTTCACGCGCTTTGTCGGCAGTGACGACTTCGTGGGTAAACTCTTTCCAGGAGGGAAGGAGTTGGCGCATTTTCTTTTCGATCTTTTTGAGGTCGTCTTCTTTTAGTTTTTCCGTATCAAAGTCGTAGTAGAAGCCATTGTCGATCGCGGGGCCGATAGTCGGGTGGGCCTCAGGGTAAAGCTCCTTGACAGCAGCTGCCATGAGATGCGCGAGGGTGTGGCGGATGTATTCGAGATTCATCGTGTCATCATAGCAGCTTTCGAAAGGAGGGCAAAAAAAATACACTTCACCTTAGGGTTGGGAGGTAGCACTTCTCGATTCCATTAGG
>Ga0194120_10001267_pt1 | contig 46728 bp, 34 predicted proteins | sample TA2MahCa65mmetaG_FD_148642 | JGI IMG/M metagenome (GOLD analysis project Ga0194120, IMG submission 148642) | Freshwater microbial communities from Lake Tanganyika, Tanzania - TA2015019 Mahale Deep Cast 65m | ecosystem: Environmental > Aquatic > Freshwater > Lake | place: Tanzania: Lake... | reverse complement strand
TGTTCCCGCCACTGCCCCTGTCAATTCATTGAGATCCTGATCTCCGTCATTGTCGTAATCCACCCATTCGCATCCATGAGTGTCGTCATCCGGATTGGCAGACCACACCTGGCTGCTTATCTCTGAAAACGTCCCGTTGCCATTATTGAGATACAGGCTCGGAGCGCTTGCATGGTTATTTACCCAAACATCAGCATACCCGTCTCCGTTAAAATCACCCCAGCATACGCCGAATGTCTCTCCCGCATACGAAATGCCCGCACCCGATGTTGCCTCCTCAAATGCAATTTCCCCTCTTGACTCATCATGAAATACAGAGAGAAAAAACATCAACAAAAAAACAGAAAGATAATACGCCCGGTACCACTTCATTTTATTGATACTTTGCAATCGACACCTTTTCTCTATAGATTACTTTCCTCTTTTAATAATCTCTCAAACGGAAAATAAACCATTTCCTTAGATTGAGAAGTAAATAACACATGTTGCATACCATGTTTTATTGATAATAATTACTGGCATTACGGTAAACTTATTTTTGATTTATGTACATACCCTAAATCTAATATATTCCTTCAGGCACACCCAAAAGAAGGTATTAATGGATTGGCACGGGTTGAAATAAAAAATGACTTGCTCGTAGAGTAACGAAAATATTCCCTTTTTCACAAAACAATAATCAGCCTATTAACGTAATATTTCGCATGACAATAAAAAGAGGCGAAAACTTGTTTCGCCTCTTTTATACTAATAATGCACACTCTAAGTAATCTTATTTATTATATAAATTCTGAACTTCCTGGTCATTCAGCGCACGATCATATACATATACTTCATCAATCTTCCCATTGAAATACCCATTATTTACCCTCGAATGCCCTATACGCATATCTGAATAAGAACTTAACGGCACTATTGTATTCCCGGCAGGATGAGTTTCTGTTGTTGCCAATGCACCATTTATATAAAGTTTCTGTTCTCCCGTTGATTGGTTATACGTGCAGACAACATGATGCCACGCCCCGGTTGAACTGCCAAGGTTGCTGCTTGCCGTCATTTTGGTCCTGGTTCCACTTGCATCTTCAGTTATAAGACAAAAATCAATGGTATCCGGATTGTTTTTGTAGAATCGTATATCAAAACCTTCATTGCTTTGAATATCAGAATTCCACTTCCACCCTCCAAATATCGTATCCGCATTCGTTGTATCATTCGCATTTTTATAAAACCATGCGGAAATTGATATCTCATTATAATTCATGCAGGGAATCGATACATAATCATCCGTCCCATCAAACGAAAGTCCCGCACCACTCTTCCCAGTTGAAAATACAGCCCCTCCGTTAATCGTGCCGTCATTACCGTTGCCTGATGTATCCGCTGTAATAGTACCACTGCCCTCATTAAATGTATAACAGGCCTCCCTATCTTCCATAATGCGGTTATATTCGTCCCAGATTTCCTGATCACTCAATGCATAGTTGTATATACACATCTCATCAATCTTCCCATTGAAATACCCATTATTTACCCTTGAATATCCTATGCGCATATCGGAATAAGAACTTAACGGCACTACTGTATTTCCCGCAGGATGATTTTCTGTTGCCGCCAATGCGCCATTTATATAAAGTTTCTGTTCTCCCGTTGATTGGCTATACGTGCAGACAACATGATGCCATGCCCCGGTTGAACTACCAAGGTTGCTGCTTGCCGTCATTTTAGTCCTGGTTCCATTCGCATCCTTTGTAATAAGACAAAAATCTATGGTATCAGGATTGTTTTTGTAGAATCGTATATCAAAACCTTCATTGCTTTGAACATCAGAATTCCATTTCCATCCTCCAAATATCGTATCCGCATTCGTTGTATCATTCGCATTTTTATAAAACCATGCGGAAATTGACATCTCATCATAATTCATGCAGGGAATTGATACATAATCATCCGTTCCATCAAATGAAAGTCCCGTACCACTCTTCCCGGTTGAAAATACAGCCCCTCCGTTAATCGTGCCATCATTGCCGTTCCCCGATGTATCCGTTGCAATAGTACCGCTGCCTTCATTAAGTGTATAACAGCCAACTTTGCTATTTATCATGGTACTCAATGTAACAATTATCGATGCTGAGCCAGTATTCCCTGCCAAATCTGTTTCTGTTATAGTCACAGTATTCTGACCTTCGGTAAGAGTCTTGGTTATCGTCTTCTGGCTCCCTCCATCTACCGTGTATATTACTTCCACAGGATTGGTGTTCACAGTCACTCCGTCTGAAGGTGACACAATTGCTATTACTGGCGCTATTGTATCGAGCGTTACCGTGATCGATGCTGAACCCGTTTTCCCTACTGAATCTGTCTCAGTTATCGTAACGGTATTTGTACCCTCCGTTAAACTCTTGCTTACCGTTTTCTGACTTCCTCCATCTACCGTATACGTTACTGTTATCGGACTGGTATTCACCACTGCTCCGTCTGATGGTGACAAAATTGTTATTTGAGGAGCGCCGGTATCCAGAGTAATGTTTATGGATGCAGTCCCTGTATTTCCCGCCTGATCTGTTTCGGTTACGGTTATGGTATTTCTCCCCTCTGTAATGCTCTTGCTGACCGTCGTCTGGCCTGAAAACAAATCATACACCTCTCCTGAGGTTAACGCACGATTGAATATCCTCACTTCATCCACGATCCCGTTAAAATAATCCTGCGCCGTCCATCCCGTTGCCCCTATTTTCGTTGCCACATCATTCTTTGTCGTCACCGATGTATTCCCACTCGTCGCCACCTCATTGCCATCCACATACAACACCGTTCCATTTGTCGTATCAAACGTCGCCACTATATGATACCACGTATTCGTTGCAAGGCTTGCACGATAACTGATCGCATTTGCCGAGTTCCTGCTCACTACGATCGTTCCTCCATCCTTGACAAGCAACTGATACGTCTCCCACGTTTTCCCTATGATCATGTTTTTCCCAAAACTTGACGCCTTTATCCACGCTGACAGGGTAAACGCATCGCTCAGGTCTATATCCCCTATTTCCACATAATCATTTGTGCCATCACACTTAAGTCCTTTCCCCTTTTTCCCTGTAGTGTATGTCGCATCCCCGTATATCGTCCCGTTCCTTTTATTCACCGATGAATCATTCGCCACCGTTCCGCTGCCTTCCTCAAAGTTATAATACGCCCACAGACTCTCTTCCCTGCTCAGCGATATCGCACTCTCTCCATCCACCGTATACGTCACTTCCACAGGACTACTGTTCACCGTTGCTCCTTCTACCGGCGATACTATCGTTATCTTCGGCGCTACCGTATCCAGGGTAACATTTATCGACGCAGACCCTGTATTCCCTGCTGAATCTGTTCCCGTTATGGTTACTGTATTTGTGCCCTCCGTTAAACTCCTGCTCACCGTTTTCTGACTCCCCCCGTCCACCGTATACGTTACCGTTAGCGGACTGGTATTCACCACTGCTCCGTCTGTTGGAGACACTATCTTTATCACCGGCACTGCCGTGTCCAGCGTCACCGTTATTGATGCCGATCCCTTATTCCCTACCGAGTCCGTCTCGCTTATGGTAATCGTATTCTTCCCCTCCGTTAAACTCTTGCTCACCGTTTTCTGACTCCCCCCGTCCACCGTATACGTTACCGTTACCGGATTGGTATTCACCACTGCTCCGTCTGTTGGAGACACTATATTTATCACCGGCGCTGTCGTATCCAGCGTCACCGTTATTGATGCCGATCCCTTGTTCCCCGCTGTATCCGTCTCGGTTACTGTTACGGTATTTTTCCCCTCCGCTAAGCTCTTGCTCACCGTTTTCTGACTCCCCCCGTCCACCGTATACGTTACCGTTACCGGATTGGTATTTACCGTCGCTCCGTTCGATGGCGATACAATTGCTATCTGCGGCACTGCCGTGTCAAGGGTTACCGTAATTGTTGCAGAACCGGTATTCCCCTCCGCATCTGTTTCTGTCACGGTTACATTATTTTCACCCTCAGTTAAGCCCTTACTTACGCTTTTTTCACTCCCTCCATTTACCGTATACCTCACGGTTACCGGAGTAGTGTTTACCGATGCCCCGTCTGACGGCGATACGATCGCTACCTCCGGCCCCTTCCGAAGAATATAATTCCCATGCGAATTGCACATGTGAAGATCACCACTTAGGGGATCAACATTTAAACTCCACACCGATGAATACCCCGTCTGATCATACCGTATGTCTTCCCATGTATTCCCGTAATCCTGCGAACGAAAGATAAATTTCTCAAAATGCCCGTAAGAACCCGCCTTCATTCCAACATATATGTTATTGGGATTGATCGGGTCCACGGCCACCGCACTAAAACTCCTCAGCGTTGTACTTCCAAACGTCTCTCCTGTAATCCCATTGCTCTTCCCTATCTCCTGCCACCCTGACCCGTCAAACACATACAACCCATTCGTAGTCGCCGCATACACCATGTTTGAGTCCGTAGGATCAATATCCACATCCTGGGGCATCCCGAACGGATTCGTCGCAATCTGCGACCACGTTGTCCCCTTATCCGCCGAATACCACAGGTACGACGAATTCGTTTTATTCGGATTTTGTTCAAATGCATACACAATATCCCCATTCCCGGGAAACACCGCATGGATGCCCTTGCCGCTTACTGACGTCCATGTCTTGCCCCCGTCCTTGCTTATCCGGCTTCCCGATTCCCCTCCCGCATACACATAACTGGAATTCTGAGGATGAAAACTCATAAAATAATAATCATCCGATGTGCTTGTATACTTTGTCCAACTGTTCCCCCCATCGGCCGACCGTATAATATACTGGGAATTATAACTCCCCACCGCAGTTACTATGATATCCGAATTGTCAGGACTCACGGCTCCCGCACGGGTCGTCTGACCGTTATTCCTTGGCACTCCCAGCAACCTCCATGTGTTCCCTCCATCTTCCGTAATCGCAGGGCCAAAATCCGTTAAAAAATAAATCCTTCTCCTCGTGTCCGATGTGTCAAAATACACGGACGACTTCCCCCCCTCGCGGCGCGCCCCCATATACCCGTTTCCCGAATAGCTCCACGAATTCCCGCTATCCGTGGTCTTCCTCATGCTGCTCAGCATGTCCCCCAATGCAACACCCGCTATCTCAGGATGCGGCGCTATGGGAATCGCAGGCCCAGGCCAAATGTCCTGAATATCAAGATCCCCCACATTCAGATCATACGCAGGATTCCACGTCGCTCCTCCATCGGTGCTGTAATACGGATTAAATTCGTACGTCTCACTGCACACATCCACCCTCACATATAAATAATTCGGATCGGCAGGGCTTATGCTAATCGTCCTATACGAACAGTTAAGATCCAGCCCGCTGCTCCTGCTCGTAAATGTCTTGCCCCCGTCCGTTGACCGGTACACCTTGTATGTCCCCACCGCCGCATATATGATCACATTGCTGCTGTTGCTCTCCGTATCTATCGCTATGGTGCGGGGATAGTCCGGAAGATTGCCCAGTGCGCTAACGGTTGGCGTATTCACCCCGTCATCGACAACCTTATATAACCCCTTGCTGCTTGCCGCCGTATTATTCGTCGCCACATATAACGTATTCTTTGTGCCGCCGCTGGTAACAAGTTCGATATCCAGTATCCTTTTCCCGCTTAACCCTATCGATTTCCATGTAGCCCCTCCATCCGTCGATTTCAGTAACCCGTCTTTATGCGTGCCAGCATAGATTGTCTGATGTCTCGTCCCGTCAAAACTGTTTGCATCAAACGCATAGTGCTGCCCTTCTCCCGCATCGTTGGTATCGCCGCTGGTATTCTTCGAATAATACGTCTTCCTTACCAGTGTCCACGTATCTCCCCCGTCAAGCGTCCGATAAATCCCGTCATTAGAACCACCACCGGTGCTGCTGAGAAATACCACATCCTCATTCCCGGAATCAACCACAAGAGAAACACCCCCCAGAGATTTAATGCCATTCCGTTTTGATTCCCATGAATTGCCTCCGTCTATCGATTTCCATACCTGTGACGTATCAACACAAAAGTATGCCACATCAGGATTTGAAGGTGCATAACTAATGCTCTGCACCATCTGAAACCCCTCCCCTCCTTCATGCCCCGCTTCGTATTGCGCTGACGTCCTCAATGGCACTGCTTCCCATTGGCTTCCTGCCCCGCCCGACTGTGCACCCACCTCCTTTACAAAATGTATTTGTGAAAATAAAAATATGACCAGTACCGCACACTTTGTAAAAACTTTCATTTAGATATTCTCCCCATCTCTCTATCATGCTTTTATAATAAAAATAATAATGCGGACTTATTCGTAACTCCTGGTTCGAAAATAAGACCAAGAAAAATAGCATAAGTACAGGCACAGCAACGTTATATAGCTAGAAATCCAATTTTCATCGTTTCTGAGCGTTGTTAATGCAACATGATGACTTATTATAAATTTTTTAAGTGCTGTGATCTTTATCAAAGAAATAGGGCAACCATAAAGGTTTGCCCTATTTCTTTTACATGCCTATACTACAAACAAATCATAGACAGATATGGCTTCCCATAATACTAAAGGTACTCAGGAATCAAAAGAAATTATAGAACTTCAAGCATACTATTTTGTTTATTGATTATTTCTCACACGTACATTCTTCTTTCTTTTTTCCGCATTTTCCGCATACATCCTCGTTTGAAACGATAGCGCTGACAATTGCAGCACTTCTTGCCCGATAACTACTCATCAACTCATCGGCCACTGCAGGGTTAACAAATGCTGTGTTTATTGCACAATATCCAAACATTAATGCTCCTGAAATAATGATGCCCACACTCAATTTCTTAAACATTTTGACTCCCTCCATTCTTATTATCATTTTATCATTCTTTAACAATCTTCCGAGAACACTCTCGTAAAAAGTTTTTTCTACGCGCTATTATCGCAATACATTTGCCATTGGAAATTTATGAGATTACATTTGTATTTTAAATAGGACAATTAAATCGTAACTATCTTCAATAACATAATTTACATGCTATCTCATTGATAATTTAATTTGAGGAGATAATAAAAGATAACGTGCAATGAGTATCAAAAAACGTATGTAAATACATACACAACGCAACGTATATTTTATTAACTATCTATAATAATGGTCGTTATGATATTTTTAAAATTGTATTAAAACAAATACAGCAAAGTATCTTATTTAATTCAATATTTGCCATGGTTATATGTACAACTCATACATTTTGCAAAAATGTTTCGGAAAGAATATTTTGTATGAGAGATGGTGGGAAAATGAAGAGTATGTTACTTTATATGTTTAGGAAAAAAGATATGAATAAAGATGAAAAATAAGCCAAAAAAGGCATCTTATCAGGCAATCGCACGGATGTTCAATTTACCATTTACTAAAATGCATTTTATACTCCTCAGGATTGATATTGTATTTTCTTATCAATTTATATATGTCTGCCCGGTAACGTTTTGCCATTTTTGATGCGTTAGTAATGTTCCCTTTGTTTACCTTCAAGAGATTTTCGATATATTCTCTTTCAAATCTTTCTTTCGCATCTTTGTATGAATTAAAAACATTAGCAATGGTATTTTTTTCTGAGAAAATATCTCCCGGTTCAATAATGTTTTTGTTTGCCACTATGACCGCGTGTTCGATTTTATTCCTCAATTCGCGAATATTGCCGGGCCAGTCGTATACAAGCATCCTTTGCAGGGCAACAGGGGAAAATTCAAGGACGTCTTTCTTTAACGCTTTGCAAAATTCAGACATAAAATATGTTGCCAATAGCGGAATATCATCTTTCCTTTCTCTTAATGGGGGGAGATAGACAGGCATAACATGTATCCTGTAAAATAAATCCTTACGAAAAGTCCCTTCGCTTACCGCTTTTTGCAAGTCAGTATTCGAGGCGGCAATAATCCTGACATTAATTTTTATGTTCTTTGTGCCGCCGACAGGTTTGATTTCTCTTTCCTGCAAAACTCTCAGGAGTTTTATCTGAAATGTCATTGAAGTATTGCTAATTTCGTCGAGAAAGATCGATCCTTTATCAGCCTGAGCAAAAAGACCTTCTTTTGACTCATGGGCGTCGGTATATGCCCCGCGTACGTGCCCAAAGAGTTCGTTTTCCAACAATCCTTCCGGTATAGCGCCGCAGTTTGTGGCAATAAAAGGACCGTTGGCACGATTACTATTTTGGTGAATTGCCCTCGCTATCAATTCCTTACCGGTGCCGCTCTCTCCATAGATGATAACAGTACAATCCGTTCCTGATATCTTTGAAACCAGTTCAAATATCTCCAGCATTTTTTTATTTTCCCCGATAATATGATTAAAATTACCATGGGCATCAAGCTGACTCCTGAGATATTCTATTTCTTTTGTAAGTAGTTGTTTTTCGAGTGCATTTTTAATTTGTATTGCAAGGTCATCGCTTCTAAAAGGCTTGGTGATATAACTATATGCCCCTTTTTTCATGGCCTCCACAGCGCTTTCAATACTCCCATGCGCCGTTAATATTATAATGGGAAGTTTCGGATAATTTTTTATGATATCCTCCATTAATTCTATTCCATTTTCTCCAAATAGTCTCAGGTCAATGATAGCAAGATTAATATTGTTCAAAGATAATGCCTTTTTTGCCTCATCCCCGTCTTTGGCAATTGACACATAATATCCCAATGCTTTCAGACGCATTCGCAGGACTTCCAATATGTTCGCATCGTCATCTATAATCAGTATATTTTCGTTTGACATACCTTATTATTATTTATGAATCATTGATAGACTACCCTGCCTACATGCCTGTCATATTGAGTGTAGACCCGGGAAGCAGATCCGCTGCTGGATTTACCGTGATACTGAGATTGTCCGCCTCCTTCTTTTTTTCTTCCATCTGTAAATCAATTTCACTGAGTTTCCCTATGTCTTTTTTAAGGGTTTTGATCTCAGACGCGGCACTGTGAAGGTCAGTGGAAAGTTTTCCTATTACCTGGTCTTTTGTGGCAAGGCGATCCAGAAGTTCTGACTTCTGTAATTTGTCTTTATTTCTCTCTCAGGTTTTGTGTATTCGGGTTGTGGTACTGAACATATAGTGGGCGGCTAAAAATGAGAAATTGGCAACTAATATTTTGAATGATTGTAAAATACTTTCTTGTTCGTATTTCTTTATCGGTGAATATCTACCCCGTGAGGAGCTTTGATATGATTCCCGCCCTGCTGTTAACATCGAGCTTTCGCATGAGAAGTTTTAAATATCCCTTGATTGTGTTACAGCTCAAATTAAGATGTTGAGCGATTTCCTTGTTGCTGTAGTCGTCAAGAAGCAACTGGACAATTTCCTGCTCCCGTTTGTTCAGGTGCCATTTGCGGAAACTTTTGGCAATATTTGCCTGATCCGAATACGTCCTGTTCAATATGAATAAATGCGGCCATTCATCCCGGTTTACATTCTCCGGTGAATCTGAAAGCACCGTTCCCCGCACTGCATACAGCCTTTTCTGGCTCTTTATTATGTCGATAAAACAAGACCGCCCTGCATTCCCTTCCGATTCGCTCCCGATTTCCTCACATTTCTTATCCATTAGTTTTTTCCATTTATCACAAAACAACGATATATCTGGAAAAGCTTCCTTCTCTTTCTTCCCGGACGGTTTCGCCCTCATGATAATATCCATCGCCGCCGGGCTATAGAATACATTTGAGGAAACCTTTCCATTTCCCGGACGATAGAATATAAATGCCGCACTTTTTGCCATGCCCTGAGGGCAATAATTAAATGTACTATTCATGGTTACGATTAATTAACGCTAAGATTGTTAAGATACAGAAGCTTTGATATAATCCCTGCCCTGCTGTTAACATCAAGCTTTCGCATAAGAAGTTTCAAGTATCCTTTGATCGTATTGCAGCTTAAATTAAGACCCTGAGCGATCTCCTTGTTGCTGTGATCATCAAGAAGCAACTGGACAATTTCCTGCTCCCGTTTGTTCAGGTGCCATTTGCGGAAACTTTTGGCAATGTTTGCCTGATCCGAATACGTCCTGTCCAATATGAACAAATGCGGCCATTCATTCCGGGTTGCATTCTCCGACGAATCTGAAAGCACTGTTCCCCGCACTGCATATAGCCTTTTCTGGCTCTTTATTACATCAATAAAACAAGACTGTTCTCCATTTCCATCCAATTCGCTCCCGATTTCCTCACATTTCTTATCCATTAGTTTTTTCCATTTATCACAAAATAACGATATGTCAGGAGAAATTTCTTTCCCCTTCTTCCTGGACGGTTCCGCCCTCATGATAATATCCATCGCCGCCGGGCTATAGAATACATTCGAGGAAACCTTTCCATTTTCCGGACGATAAAAGATAAACGCCGCGTCATTTATTACTTCCTGAAAATCATAATTATTTGATCTGTTCATACGTATTTCCCCTATAAAAATCTTATAAAAAATATTCTCTGCAAACTATACTCTTTCGTAAATCATCTGTGGAATCACATACTTACGATTGTTAAGAACAACTCCGATTATATTTGAATTTTTCTGTTCCAGTGGAGATATCAATGCCTTTATGGTATGTCTGCGGGTTTTTCCTTCATTTACCACCAGAACAATGCCGTCCAAATACGATGAAAGCAATGCAACATCTTTGATATTTTTCAAGTTAGGATAATCAACAAAGATTATCTCGTATTTTTCTTTTGCCGCACTGATAATCTCCGGCAATTTGTGTGATCCTAAAATTGTCATGGGATTCATTGTGGTTTTTCCTGCCGGAAGAACGGTTAAATTATGATCAATATCGTGAGTTGTTTCTCCAAAAGAAATTCTGTTTTCAAAAATATCTGCAAGACCCGGACTATTGGGAATCTTAAATTTTTCATGAATTGCAGGCGCCCTTAAATTAGCATCGATAAGAAGCACTTTATGCCCTTTTTTTGCAAGATAAACACTCGTATTGGCAACGACAGAGGTGCTGCCATCATTATACGATGAAGCCGTAATCAAAACAGATTTCATGTTTCTATCATTCATCAGGAGGTAAAGCTGTTCTGACAACCGATGGTAGGGAGGGGCTTTCATATTATTGTTTTTCATGTCTTTTATTAAATTTCCATTGTGATTCGTGCCTTTCGGTATCGATCCCAGAAGCGGCAGATCAAAAAAATCTTCCACTTCTTTTGGCGTCTTAAAAGTTTGATCCATATATTCAAAGCCGTAAGTAAGCAGGATTCCAAGGAAAATGCTCATTACAAAAGCGACTGCAATGACAACACCTTTATTGCCTCCTGTTGGAATAAAAGGGATTTGTGCCTGTTCAACGATTTTAACGCTTGCAGGACCAATTGCCTCCAATGAGGAAATAGGTTGCACTGTCAATTTATGTATCATTTTATTGATAGTATCCTGAAGTTGTATGACTGTTTGATATTTTTCCCCGTATTTTATCTGCAATTCCGCCAACTGCTGTTCAAGGTCGAAGATAATATACGAACGGCTAACCACATTGGCAATCATTGCGGCAACCTTCGGATCAAAATCACTTGCGTAAATGGCAATTAAATCCGTGTCCGGTATCGGCGCCACACTTAAAACCGATCTCAAATTTTCCACTGCTATCCGCACACAATAGGCTTGTTCCTCCTCCGGTGTAAGCACAACAGTCTCTACCTTCGATTGAGACATTTTATGCTTTAATTCTATAAACCATGCCTTAAGGGGAGAACAGAATTGTTTTTCATAATCATAGGAACGTTCGTCAAGTTGCAATACTTTAACCGCACGCTCTAACACATGAGTAGAATTGACAATCTCACTCTGTGTAAGAGCAATTTGAGCATTCCGGTAAGAAACCAGCTCCGTGTAATAGGGAGACGCGGTCTGTTTCTGAGCGGAAATGAGTATCTTGGTGGATGCGTTATAGACAGGGGTCTTAAATTCCAAACCGACTATAACGCTTACCATAATAACAATAAAGGTAGTAAGAATTATGTATTTGTATCTGAATATCGGCGTTAAATAATCTCGTAGCGTATTTCCGGTAAAAGTTATTTTCATAATGGTTTCCTGACAGATAATAAATATTTATTTAAAGGGCAACACTGCAATTTCTTTTTTCTGCCATAATCATAATCATGTATGTGCAGAGTAAAGATTTGTTAAAACACCCCTTCCAGGGCAATCACAATATCATTCGGCTGAATATATACATCTCTATACGTTTTACCCCGCACAGTGTCTTTAAGATTGACATTAATGCTTTCATATCCGTTTTCTTCCGATAGCGGGCGAAGTATTTTCACCCTGCCGGGTGAGCCATATTTTGTAAATCCGCCGGCAAAAGATATTGCCCTGAGAACGGTCATGTTGTCTTCAAGGGTAAATTTACCGGGATTTTCCACTTCTCCGTATACAAAAAAATCTCTATTATGTTCCACGATGATTACGTCATCCGCCTCAACCGGCATATCACCGGTCACAGCGTCATCTCCTCTGTTTTTAAGGTCAATAAGAATTTCTTTGTAATTTTCGTTACCGTCTTGTTTTCTTTTAAGCTTTACATTGCCAAAAATACCTTCCCGCTTTATCCCGCCGGCAAGAGAAATTGCTTTAAGGACGGTCATATTGTCCTCAAGGGTAAATTTGCCGGGATTCGCTGCCTCTCCGTACACAAAAAAGCTTTTGTTCTGTTCCACTATTATTATGTCATCTACTTCAACCGGCATATCACCTTTAGACGCTTCCCCTTGTTGTCTGTTTCTCAGATCGATGAGAATTTCCTTATATCCCTGATCACGGCCCTCTTTTCTTTTCACTTTCACATCGCCATAAAGTCCGGCCGGCATTATACCGCCGGCGGCAATAATTGCCTTTAGTACAGTAACACCCTCATCAAAAGGAAACCTCCCGGGATTTTTCACCTCGCCTGCAACAAAGTAATTGTAACTTTTCCATTCGGACAGGGACACGGAAACAACAGGGTATTTTATATATCCTTCGAGTCTTTTCGATAGTTCCTTTTCAATTTCAGACAAACTCATCCCCTGAACATTTACATTACCGACATAAGGAAAGGATATTGTCCCATCTGCTGCCACGGGCACATTCGTTTTCAAATCATCATAACCGAGGACGCTTATACTAAGTAAATCATCCGCGTTTACCTTATATTGCTTCTCCCCTTCAATTGCCGGGATATTCGCCTCAGGCAAATTATTTGCCTTTTCAGCAATATGCGGCTGCTCATCCACACCATTTGCAAACCCATTTGCCATCAATATTCCAAAACAAAAAAACAACATCAAAACGAATACTATTTTGTTTGCCATTTTATCCCCCCTCTTAAATCACAAATTCCAATGTACAGTTATTTTGCTCCTGATCCTGCCAATACCGCAGGCACTGTTCCGAAAAGTATTTTAAAATCCAGCCGGAGCGACCAATTGTCAATATATTCCAGATCCAGCCGCATCCATTCGTCAAAATCAGTAATTTTATTTCTTCCTGACATTTGCCATATGCAGGTTAAGCCTGGCCGCATGCTCAGCCTTCTTCTATGCCAGGGTTCGTATTTATCCACTTCCATCGGAATGGGAGGCCGAGGTCCGACCAAACTCATATCACCCTTAAATACATTCCAAAATTGAGGAAACTCATCAATACTATATTTGCGCAGAATTCTTCCGATTTTTGTCACCCTCGGATCATTTTCCATTTTAAAGACAGGGCCGCGCATTTCATTGTTTTTCAGTAATTCCGCCAGCTTTTTCTCTGCATCAACGATCATCGTTCTGAACTTGTATAATTTGAATATTCTTCCGTTCAGACTGCTCCTTTCCTGGGTGAAAAACAAAGGGCCTTCCGACGTTGTTTTAATTGCGATTGCCGCGTAATGGCAAACACGGGAAGCAAACAGACAAGCGCTATTCCGGAAAAGATTATGTCTATAACACGCTTAATAAACAGTTGCAATAACTTGTCAGGAGCGCTTTCAAAAATAAGCAAAGGGAACTCCGACAGATAACTGTTTGTCTTGCCGATGGTATCCGGAGTAATGTGGCTGTATTTTGTCCTTGCCAGATTCAATGTAAATAAATCCACGGCAACGCTCACTTTTAATCCTTCTATATCACATAAGTATCGAATCATCTCTTCAACCTTATTTAACCACAGCCGGGGCACGACAAACATAACCTCGTCAACAACATTATTGTGAATTATCGCGGGAATGTCTTTTACAATGCCTATTACTTTTGCGCCACATACCACACTATTTACTTTTGCAGTATCGTTATCCACAAGGCCTATAATTTTAATGCCCCATTCTATATTCTTATTGATTGTATTTATAAAATGCTGCGCCCTTTTGCCGGTTCCGACGATTAAAACATTTTTCGTATTGAATCCTTTTTTTCGCTGGTAGTGCAGAAAAAGCAAGAGCAATACCTTTTCACTGCATAATACTATCGCTGTCAAAGAAAAAGAGTAAAACAACTGCTCACTGGTTATTGTTTGAATTTTTGCAATAAACACAAAACTACCGAGAAGCCCTCCTCCAACCAAAGCAGTCTCTATTACGGGAAACAGCACTTCGGTGATACTCTTTGTTCTGAAAGATTCATACATGCCAAAATTATGCAGAAATATTCCCCATACACTGAACAGCGCGGGTAAAATTATGAGATAGCTGCCAAATTGTTTAATAACTTCATCGTAATTGCCGGTTAAAAACGACGTCAGCAAAAAAGTTATTGCAACGATAAACAAATCGAAGCAAATCATCAGTCTTCTAAAAAATACATGATATTCTTTTAGCATAGTGTTTCCTTGTTGTTTGCGCTTCTATTCAGTTGTGTCATGCCGCACTCTATACACAGGTATGAATTTTTGATTGTAAATCATGGCTTTTCATCTTACGTATGCAGAATTTATAAAAATCATTCCTTTCTTCATCCGCCACCCAATCCTTTGCAAATTCTTTTATATTACTTTTTTGGGAGGCAAAGTAATCCCAAAAGTTGCAATCCCTTTTTCCCAATATTTCAAGGGAGTCCTCAAGGTACCACACAACAAATTTCTTCCATGTCCGGGAATCCTTTCTTATCCACATACACCACAAATTTGCCGGATTATGCAGATCATTTATCCCCCTCTCCTTATAGCTTGTGGTTCTGAACAGCTTAATCATGTCATACAATTCATCTGATATCGTCATATTGTTTTCCCCTTTAATCATCGATATCGTTGCTTAGGTTTAAATAAATCTCTCTTGCAGATATTAACCCGTTACCATTCTTATCCTGTTTTTCCCAGAAACAGGACGTATTCTCTGAAATAGTTTTTATCAAATCCTTCTCCCATCTTTCGCCCCATTATTTCTAATGCCGAAAACGGGCTTTTGGCCATAGAATACGACCGTTGTGTCGTCAATGCATTGTATACATCAATAATTCTTGCGATTTTGCCATATTTATGAATATCACCTCCTTTTAATCCTTTCGGATATCCCATGCCATCTTCTCTTTCATGATGCAATGCTACAGGATATAACGACTCTGTGGTGAGCCCGCCGGTCTCGTTAAGCATTTTTACGCCTTCTTCCACATGCTTTCTCATCGACGCATACTCCATATCTGTCAATGCATCGGTTTTGTTAATTATCTTTTTGTTAATCTTCGTTTTTCCAATATCATGGAGCAACAATCCAACAACAAGGTCATGTATTTCTTCATCATAAAATCCTAAATATTTTGAGAATAACAGCCCCAGTACCGCAACATCCACAGAATGCGTAAAAGTGCTATAATTATGCGATATCATATGCAGCATCATTGAAGAAGCCTCACGTTTTCTTAAAAGAAATTCAACAGTGTGCAATGCCCAGTTTTTAGACCTTTTCACTTCGTTGCTGATATGCCTGCTCTCAAACAAATCCATTGCAATCACTTTGGCAACGTTATATATGGTTTGCGCTTTAACCTTGGCGCTTATCCGTTCATCATTGATAAATCCGGTTATGTTCGCTTCAATATATCTGAAATAATTTGTTTGATCTTTCTTACGGATAAACAGGGTATCAATGCCCCGTTTTTTCAACTGTTCTATGTTGTTTGCTTTGATAATTGCTTTCCTGTCTCCATACAATACGTAATACGTATTATGCTTATCGTTTCTTTCTAAAAACATGTCACATCCAATATTTGAATTTTCCCGGATCGTATTCAACGTGACAGGGATAAAACTGTTAACAATAATATTCATTTTTTGAATTGAGCTTTGCTGTTTCTGTATCATTACCAATTTCTCAACTCTCGCCCTGAAACAAATAGCCCTTGCCACCTCAATTAAACTTTATAAAACAAAGTTCCTCATTATGACACACTGCTTAATACATCAAATATCATCTGTATGTGCATGGATACAATTAACGTGCCAAAGAAAATTTTATATTAGCGCCCAACGTGACTTAAATGCTGTATTAAAGAGAACTAGAAAAATAAAATTATTTCTTTTCCTGTTTATGCAAAGAAGAACATGCATGAAGGGAAATATAATTTATGCAAAATTTGCAATCATAAAAATGTTTTACAGTAATTCAGTATCTGCCAAACTGTTATGTACTTTTTACGTTTTGACGCAAAGCGCTTTGCACCTCTCGTATACCTTGCCATTTTCTTCCTATGCATTGTTTTTCCAGCAATAGAAGGGTTCACAAGGATTTTTTGAAAAATATTATCTATCGCAAAATTTGCAATTAATTGGCAGCCATATTTTTTCCAATGTATAGGAAGGCAATTCCTCTTGCCGCATTTTAAGCGGACTGGATGGGCTTTTCTGAAAGTATTTTGACCAGGTATGGAATTTGCGACTTTAACTGTCCTGAGAAATACAAAAAAATTTTATTCTCAGTTATTATATCTTCTGTGAGTACTGACATTTTTTATACGTTATAACAATGATATTAAATAACCACATCAATCACCATTACAGGGAATTAATTACTGATATGAATGTGACAAACAAAACCATCGAAGGACCGTTTCCTCTTTATCTGCTTTACTTGTTAAACGAAAACCTGAATTTATCAACAAAAATTGACCAGTTATTTGAATACACAACAACCTTTTTGAAAAACAATCTTGATATTAATGAATTTTGTTTCATGTTGAGTAATGGAAATAATGATGAATTAACCATATTAAAAACAGGGGGCGACACATTTGAAACAGTGAAAGACATCTCCTTCAAAAAAGGCGAGGAATATTCCTGTATTGCCGCTCAGACGGGGGAACCTTTTTTATTAAATGACATAAGCAAAGAAAACAAGCAACTGTTCTATAAAGGCAAGCTGGAAAATACCGGATCATTTTTGTCTTTGCCTTTACAAACAAAAAATCACCGAATTTTGGGTTTATTAAACATACATAAAAAGGAAGTAAATGCATTTACGGAAGAAGATAAGGATTTACTTGCTATCATAGCATTGAATATTGCGAATACCATTGAAAGGATCGAACTCTACGAAAAAGCTGAAAAAGGCGCAATGTACGACGACCTCACCATGCTTTACCAGAGAAAATATTTTTTCGACAGTTGCCATCACGAGCATAGTAAAGCAAAACGCCACAGCATGAATTTTTCAATTGCTATGATTGATATAGACTATTTTAAATATTACAACGATACCTATGGGCATCTGTTTGGGGATGAAATTTTAAAAAAATTGGCATACATCCTGAAATCCAATGTTCGGTACAGTGATATTGTGAGCAGATATGGCGGCGAAGAATTTGCGATACTCCTCCCGGGCATGGATAAAAACAACGCGACTCTCGTCATTGACAAACTCAGAGAGACAGTAAAAAGAATTTTATCCCTGGAGATCACTGAAGGGAAAATCGAGTGCGTGACAATAACTGCCGGGATAGCCTGCTATCCGGAGGATGGGGATTCGGTAAAACAGATATTGTCCGCTGCTGATAAATACCTCTACATCGGCAAATCATGCGGACGAAACAGAGTCGTCAATACAACATTAGATGATCAACCTGTCCAACAGAATGAAAAGAAAGCAAAATATACTTCATTGTTAAACAGAGAAGAGATTAATTTACTGCTTTACAAAAATGTAAACCGGCAGATTACCCGATTCAAAACATTACTAAAAGTTGATAAAGGCATTAATAATATACAATTTTTCGAGATCAAAATAACGGAGGATGACTGGAGAATCTGCGCAATCGGAGATATCAGCCAGGGGGGATTTAAAGGAGAGCTCAATTTCAAACCGGAATTGGACGAAATATACACCTGCCGGGCAGTGGTTGATTCTGGAGTTTACATGCCTGCGACCTTTTCCGTCAGAATTGCCCATAACAGAATAATCCATAAAAACAGATATGAAATTGGCGCCGAGATAGTAGATGGGCATAATAATTGGAAACAACTCTTCTGCTTGTTAATGAATACCACAAAGGAATCTCCTGTATAAACGTTTTTTTCCCGTATTTATGTATGAATAACAATATTCGTTTATTTATTACTTATTTTCATAATACCATTACTGTCTTGCCATGAAGATTAATAATAATAAATGTCCAGGCTGCGATTCATTTGATATACAGGTTTTTTATGAAATACACCATGTTCCCACACACCGCCTGCCGCTCATACCCACCCGGGAAATCGCAATAAACGATCAAAAAGGAAGCATATCTTTGGGATTTTGCAAAACATGCGGATTTATCTCAAACATAGAGTATGAGCCGGATAAACAAGAATCGTTTCCTGCATACGAAGAAAGCCATGAATTTTTCCGGACATGTAATGTTTTCGAGAAACACATGGCACATTATTTAATTGAACGATATGATTTGCACAACAAAAAAATCATCGAAATCGGTTGCGGAAGAGGTGAATTTCTTTCCATTCTCTGCAATACCGGCAGAAATTACGGTATTGGTTTCGATCCGGATTATATGAACGGCCAAAATTCTGAGAAAAAAGATACGACAATTACTTTTATCAATGATTTCTATTCTGAAAAATATGCCCATTACCAGAGTGATTTAATTTGCTGCAGGATGACACTGGAACATATTTATTCCACATCAAAATTCCTGCATACTATCCGAAACACACTAGGAAACCGAAAAGACACCATTATTTTTTTTCAGGTTCACGATATTATGCATACTTTACACAAACAGGCATTCTGGAATATTTATTACGAACACTGTTCGTATTTCAGCCCGGGATCTCTTGCCCGTCTTTTCAGAAAATGCGGTTTTGATGTGTGCAATATATGGAAGGATTACAATAATCAATACATAATGCTGGAAGCAAAACCAGGCAAATGCCAAAATACAACTGTTTTGGATATTGAAGAATATCCGGAAGATGCGCTAAATTCCGTAGTTCATTTTCTGAATACGTATAAAAAGAAAATCAATTACTGGAAGAACAAATTGCAGCAAATGAAACAGGATAACCGTAAAGTAGTTATCTGGGGATCGGACTCTGAAAGCGTTGCATTCCTCACATCACTCGCTATTCAGGATGAAATTGAATTTGTAGTAGATACAAACCCTTACAAACAAGGGATGTATATGGCAGGCACCGGACAAAAAATAGTGAACCCTGATTTTTTGCAAAAATACAAACCCGATGCCATCATTATAGTGAATCCTATGTATATCAGCGAAATACGACAAGAATTGTACAAAATCGGATTATTTACCGATCTTGTTACTGTATGATCTAACCGGACGTGAATCACCCAAAAGAGGGTATTTACTGAATGTTCAAAAATGATATTGTTAGAAAAAAGAAAATATAAAAGAATCGACACAGCTATTCAGATAGAACTTTATTTTGACGATACTGTCTTTAAAGCGGAAACAATAAATCTCAGCCTGAGTGGGGTATATTGCAAAGCAATAGCTCGTTATAAGTACCTACCCGATAAAATACTTAATTTGGTCATTCCTATTCCAAAAAATAAAGATTTCCATTTAATAAAGTCATATGGATTAATCGTAAGAGAAACGTACTCCACAGGGATTTGTTATGCAGCAATTTTTTTTAATGGATTAATAAATGCAGAGGATAAAAAAATCATTAAACAATATATTCTTGCGGAAGATATTAATAACGGGAATGCTTCCATTAACAGCTATACAGGGGGAAATTAATTTTAATCCAGTCTTTCCATCATTTACAAGGATACAAAATATACCAGAAACAAATTGAGTGCGCTGCCGCAAATCACTTTATCTCCCCTATAAAAAAGTGGTTTCTTACCATAAATATGGCAGCGCACATTTTATTTTCAATCTTTCTACAAAAAAACAAAACAACACCTGAAAGAGGAGAGCATTCCCAAATTTTTGCAAATCCATCATTCTTGTAACGGGTGCATTCCCGATTTTTTGTAACACATCATTTCAAAGTAGGATGGGTGAAGCGCCAGCGCACCCATCAAAATAAATGAAACTGTGATTGATGGGTCTGCTTCGCTTGACCCATCCTACATAAATAATAAGTTTTTTTACAAAAAATCGGGAATGCTCCCTATTGAAAAGTTGTTGCCCACAAAAAGGTTTGAAAAAATTGTCCATGTCTTAACCCCATGCTTTAGCGTGGGGTTAATGGGGGAAATAATCATGGGCTTCAGCCCTGAGGCAAAGTTATCCTAATATCTTTTATTGTGCCAGAAGGTCATTGCTAAAGCTCCTGTCTGCCGACAGGCAAAGGTGTATTTATTGCAGGGATCTCCGCACTAAAGTGCAGAGTTAATGGATGTGAAATTTGTTCCATGCGCCAATATTAGAGGTGCGTTATAACAAGAGAAATCGAAGTCTTTTTCAAAAAGCTGAAGTGTTACATTTTCGAAGGGAATCGCTGAACATCTAATTAAATATTTCAGTAACCGAACGAGGTTTGCCGATGTAATTCCCTTGAGCGTAATTTACCCCTAATTCCCGCAACAAATTCAGCGTTTCCTCTGAGTCAACAAATTCAGCAACGGTTCTTTTTTCTAACCCATGTGCCACCTCAACCATAGCTTTGACCAGGTGTTGATCCACCGAATTGTTTTTCAAATCATGAATAAAGCTGCCGTCAATTTTTAAATAGTCAACGGATAAATGCTTAAGGTAATTGAACGAAGAAAATCCGCTGCCAAAATCATCCAGGGAAAATCTGCACTCCATATTCTTTAGCGCCGCAAGAAAGTCCTGAGCTTCAATCATATTTTCTATCGTTGCCGTTTCGGTTATCTCAAAGATGATGCTCCCCGGATTAATATTAGTTGTATTAAACTGCTGCTTTATTATTTCCAGCAATTCAGGGTCTGTAAATGCCTTGCCGGAAAGGTTAATATCAAGAAATATTCCTCTGTTATAAAACTGCCACTCCGTGGCGAGACGGATAGCATTGCGCACGACCCAGCGGTCAACATCACGGATAAGCCCGAAACGCTCGGCAATATCCATAAATTCCGCAGGGAGAATCAATTCGTTTTTATCGCCAATCATGCGTAATAATGCCTCATACCCGATAATTTTTTTATTGGATATATCGATAACAGGTTGTAAATGTAATACGAAACGATCGTTGTCCAACGCGTTTCTAATACTCTTTTCCCAGTTTATTTGCGATTCAATATGTGTTTTTTGCTCATAGGAAAACACACAAAAACGATTGCGCCCTTTTTCCTTTGCGCTATACATCGCCAGGTCCGCATGGGTAAGCAATGTTTCCGCATCACGTCCGTGTTCGGGAAATGTAACAATGCCAATACTAAACGTTACTTTAGAATGTTCAAAGGTATGTTCTCTTGTCAATTCAAGAATTTCCTTTGCAATGAATCTGGCCTTATCAATATCGGTATAAGGCAGTATTATGGCAAATTCATCCCCGCCAAAGCGGGCAAAAATATCGGTGTCGCGCAACCGCGAACGAAGCATCTCCGCCAAACGGATGAGAAGTTCGTCTCCCGCCTGGTGGCCAAGGGTATCGTTTACGTACTTGAAATTATCAAGATCAAGAAACAGCAATACCCCTTTTGCCCCATATCGCAGGGACTGGGCAATCCAATATTCCAATTCCTCCTGAAAACGCCTGCGATTAAAGAGATTTGTCAAGGGATCGCGGGTTGCCATATTCATAAGCTGCGTTTCGAATCTCTTATGCTCCGTAACATCTTCTTTGATTGCAAGATAATGAGTCACATGCCCCTTGGGATTTCTTATCGGAGAAATGTGCACGTGCTCCCAATACAATTCTCCATTTTTCTTTTTGTTCAATAGTTCACCTTGCCATTCTTTTCCTGAAATAATGGTATTCCATAAATTTCTATATGTTTCGTGCGGCGTTTTTCCTGATTTTAAGATTCTCGGGGTAAAGCCAACAATTTCCCTGTTGGAATACCCTGTCATATCCGTAAATTTCGGATTTACATATTCAATAATCCCCTCTTTATCGGTTATAATAATTGACGTCTGGCTTTGTTCCACCACCTGTGACAATTTTCTGATTTTTTCTTCTGCGCGTTTGCGTTCTATTACACGCCCCAGTTGTATCGCAAGATTGTCCACTACCTCAAATAACATTACCTGTGGTTTTTCTTCTTTTATCGAGAAAAACTCGAAAATATACACGATCTTATTGCCTTCTTTTATGGGAAACGCAAATGCTCCCTTTACTCCAATATCTGTATTTTTAACATCGGCATGTTGCGCCCTGATAAAATTTATATCTTTTGTAACATCAGGTACCCATTCCATTTTGCCACTAAGGAATACCTTTCCCGGCAAATCTTCTCCCGGTTTTAAAATAGTATTCTCACATATCCGTTTCAACAAACCGAACTGCCTGGCGTTCCCGGAATACCATATTCCTGCCGACTTCAGCCATTTTGTGCCATTTACCGTATCTACCGTTTTATAAATATGCCCTCCCGACCACCCCAAATACCGGCAAATTTTTTTCAGATATAACCTCATAGCGCTTTTAACTGTTAATAAATCGTGCGCTGTATCAAACATTTCGTTAATTAATTGCAAAATAGCCTGTTTTTTCCTTGCATCTTCTTCTTTTTCCCTTAATTCTCTAGTTTCTTCTTCAAAATCTAATAATTGTTTTTCAAGTTTATTTATTAAGTACTCGGTATAATTCCTATAATTTTCCGTTTCGTCTTTTTCTATTGATGCATTCAATAAAGTGGGCGCCTTTTTTTTATAATCTCTTAACGTATCCATTGCCTCATCAAAAAAAATTTCAGGATTCATCGGTTTCACTAATAACTTATCCGCCCCCAAACTCATGGCATATTCCCTGGCTTTTCCTATAGTAAATGTCGCAGTGTAAAATATAAAAGGAATATCACTCAATTTTTTATTGGTTTTACATTTCCTGCACAATTGAAGACCATCCATAAAGGGCATAAGAATATCAGAAACAATTAAATCGAAGCGGGTATTCTGCAATGCGTCCAATGCCACCAAGCCATTTGTGGCAGAAATGACTTCACAACCATGTTTTTTCAGAATACGCTCCAGCATTCGCAAGTCATCTTCTGAATCATCCACTATGAGTATTTTCATTTTTAAAATGACACTTTATTCCCGATGTGACTCCTTTTTTTCTTTAACCGGCGCACAATGACTATTGCCATTCCCGCCATGAAAAAATACAAACATTTTGCAATATCTGAATCGGCAAATCCTCTCTCACCATTTTCATATCCGGCATACGCAACTCCTGCATATCCACATAAAACCAAAACTACTATTACCACAATGAATTTAAATTGTATTAAAGTAATTTTCTCTTTCCTTATCATTAAATCCTTCCCTCCATATAAACCCACAAAGAAGCAAATAAACATTATTTCTCCGTATTTTATATGCTTATATCAACAAGTAAATACCCTATAACGGACAGCTTAATTTGGATATACTCTTTAGGGTCTATTGGCTACAAATCAATGGTTATTCTTTTGGTATGATTTTGCCAGTCAGATTGCCGGTGAATGGAGTGATTCTTACCGTTCGGTTTAAAAATCTGGAAAGGATACTGATACCTGACAAATGAAGGATGATGTTGCCAAACAAAGAAAGAAGCAGATTTTTTACTACACGATCATATGGGTGGTAAATTTTTCAAAAAACTAAAATGTTACATAAAATCTTCTTTGAACACTTCACACAAATCTATGGAAAAATCCTTTAAAAACTTTGACAGAATAACTCTGTTTCCACCTTCGTCCATGTACCCTTCGGAAAATAGAGTATAAATGCCATTTTCATTCAAAGACAGCACTTCAATGCTTTTCATATACGGATTCACTATCCAGTATTCTTTAACCTTGAACCGTTCATAGAGATTCTTTTTTTCAAAGACATCTTTGTACTGAGTTGACGGCGATAAGATTTCCACAACGAGGTCAGGAGTGCCAAACACTCCCCTTTTTTTAATAATATGTCTGTTGTCTTTTGCAATGAATAAAATGTCCGGCTGAACAATATTTTCTGCATCTAATATCACATCGGCAGGGGCATCTAAAACATAACCGAGATCATTAGATTCAACAAATCTCATAAATAAAAACTCCAGTCGTGCGGATATAAACTGATGATTTGTTTCCAGCGACGGGGACATCATAATCAATTTCCCTCCAATAATTTCATACCTTTTTTCATCTTCGAGATTCAGATAGTCGTCGTACGTCCACCTTTTTTCTTCTACGAGTATTTGCGTCATTACCGTTTCCTCCGAATAGTTAATATGTGTCGGGATGAAAAACGAAACCTGGCGAATTTTCATATCATAAACTATTAGAAGTTATTATAGTTAACCGAATTTATATAATCCATGTGAAAAGATAATTAGTAGTTGTTTAAATGATAAACTGATTGTATTATTTATTTTCCCTGAATAACAATAGAACACGTATTCCGGATAAAAAAACCGATGACAGTAAAAAATAACCTTCCTTTAGAATCTCCAAAGCACTATCCTTCTCATACACACACAAAATCATGGCACCGAATGGTTGCCAATTTTTGTATTTTTTTCCTGATAATAACACTCACCATGGTGTACTTCAGCTATACCGGCAAGCCGCAGGCAGGTCTTTTAGAAATTGGGGTCTCCTCTTTCATATTCTGCATCTTGTTTCATCTCGTCATGAAGTTTTTTCCTCTCATTTCTAAAATTATCACCTCCCTGCTTGTAATCGGATTTGCGGTCTCTTTAGTCTGTATAAACTATCATTTCTTAAAAGTGGAAAAAAAAGATGCATCCCTTGAAGAATTATTGGTGGGAGATTTGTTGGTTCATAAAATTACACAAACGTTTAAGAAAAAACCCGTCTCCATCGCCATGAAAGACAAAGTTTCTGAACAGGCCCCCGTTCCTGAGGGCAAAGCGCCTTTAACAATACCATCCATGGAACAACTAACAATGACCATATCCAGCCCTGTCTCATCCCGGTTCCAATCAGAATATATCACCCTTCTTTCTCCTGTTATCAGGGAAGGAACATCATCATCCGAGAAGCCATCCGGCATCCCCGGTATTCCTTCTGCTGCAATGGAAAGCGGCCATCATATGTATGAATACATTGACAAAAATGAGTTTTTATATTTATCCCTTTCCCCGTGTATTAAGGAAAACCTCCTTACTGCATCAGATATTCATACAATTCAGTTACCTGTTATATCTGAAGGGATCGGCATAATTCATGAACTAAAACTATGCAACCCTATCGTGGAAAACCGCATACCGGTCGATTGATCGGGTAAACCATACCTATTGAAAGGAACAAATTATGAAAACAACTATTGTTACAATGATTATTATTCTTGCTTTAACAACAGCCGGTTATTGTCAGAATAAAGAACAGGGGGAGTCCGCAGATGCGTCCATTAATGCCTTCAAGCAGGCAATAGAAGCGAATCCCAAATTTGTAGAAGCACATTACAACCTTGGAGTTCTTTATGATGAAAAAGGAATGACTGCGGAAGCTATCAGTGAATATACTACGGCAATCGAAATAGATGCAAATTTTGTAAAGGCTTATAACAATCTCAGTGTAATTTATTACAAACAGAAACAGTTTGACGAGGCGATTGAAATCACAAAGAGAGCCCTTGCCATATCCCCAAATTACCTGGAAGCGCTCTATAACCTTGGAATTTATTATTATGAGAAAACACAATACAATGAAGCAATAAATACTTTCAAAGACGCCGTAAAATTAAATCCGAAGTTTGATAGGGGTTTTTACAATTTAGGCGTTGCATGTGCAGCGATTGATGCTACAGACGAATCTATTTCCGCATTTAAACGGGCAATAGAAATTAATCCTCAATATTCAGACGCTTACTATAATTTAGGGGTTGCTTATTCAAAGAAAAATCAGCTTGACGAAGCAATTCAATTCCTTAAAAAAGCTTTGGAAATCAATCCGAAAGACCCGAAAGCCCATTTTGCCTTAGGAATCATTTATACCACCAAAGACAAAGCAAAATAATTTTATCTGAATTAGTAAGGAACATTATCAGGAAACATACCTAAAGAGAGAAAATAACCATATTATCAGGAAGTCATTACGGTATTTTTTCCTCTTTCTTTTGCCAATAATAATGCTTTGTCCGCAGCCATGACCACCATGTTACCATCAATGCCATGCGCAGGAAATGTCGCAATACCTGCACTAATTGTCAATGAAAGCGTCTCCACGCCGCTTTCTGTTTCAAGTTTTATCGACTCTACACATTGACGGATTTGTTCCGCTTTTTCCATAGCGTTTATTGTATTTGTTGCCGGCATTATAATCACAAATTCCTCGCCGCCATATCTGGCAAGGATGTCTGACGATCTTATACAGTTTTCCATCATCTGTGCAACATATTGCAACGCCCGGTCGCCAATTATATGGCCATATACATCATTCAATTTTTTAAAATTATCGATATCGGCAATAACAATACTCAGAGGCTCTTTATTTCTGCCCGACAGAGCGATCTGTTTCCCAAGCATCTCATCAAAAAACCTTCTGTTATAGATACCGGTGAGCGCATCCGTTATTGCGGCATGTTTGCTATACTCCAACAGCCGCACCCTATAGAGCGCCGAAGATGCCAACCCAACGCAAACCATCAGCAGTTTTTGCATCTGCTTCTCTTCCCAGCAGCAACCTTGCTTTTTTATTAATAATATCATCCCGATAGGAATACCACCCACCATTAATGGAATGCACGCATACCCTCCTTCTTGCAACATGTGCGCCACACATTTACAAACCGGCTCATATCTAATGTCAGTTACAATATGTTCTTTTCCCGTCCGCAATATGTCGCAGTGGGATGGATTTGTCAATATATCTTCGCTTATAAGCTCACTCACCGGCATAGGAGGATCAATTAACGGAACATCGAGCCGGTTTTTTTCCATATCGATTGTTGCGATTGCGAGGATATCCGGTTCGAAATGTTCTTTCAGCGCCCAACTCATCCGTTTATATAAACTATCCTCCTGCATTTCATCATTCATTAAGCAGGAAAAGTACATAAGATAACTTAGTTCTTTGATATTCCTGTCTCTTTGGTCCAATGCTATTCGCAATTCTTCTTCGATACGATTGTCCATATGTTTTTCAGACTTGTTATCTTTTATATACTCAGATACCTTTTGCAAACTCGCTCACCAAACGATCAATAGATTCTTTTGTTTTTGTCTCTGTTACACACAAAAGCATGCAATTTTTCAGTTCCGTATAATAGTGTGAAATATCTATCCCGCAATTAATACCTTTTTGCTGCATATGTTTAATAATGGCATCAACACTAACACCATTTTTTGTTTTTAAAACAAATTCATTGAAAAAAGGTCTGTGAAAAACAGGTGTGAAAATATCCAAATTACAGAGGCTTTCGTATGCATAATGACTTTTCTGTATATTTAAATTACCAATTTCTGCGATTCCCTTTTTCCCCAATGCGCAAAGATAAATACACGCCCTAAGAGCAAGCAGCGCCTGATTGGTGCAGATGTTCGAGGTGGCTTTTTCCCTCCGGATATGTTGTTCTCTTGGTTGCAACGTTAACACGAAGCACCTTCTCCCCGCCTTATCAATCGTCTCTCCTGCAATTCTCCCCGGCAGTTTTCTCAGCAGTTCATCCTTTACCGTAAAAAAACCCAAATAGGGCCCTCCATAATTCAAATAGTTTCCTAAAACCTGTCCCTCTCCTACTGCAATATCAGCATTATACTCTCCGGGAGGAATAAGAATACCTAAAGATAAAGGATTCACACAGGCGACAAAAAGTGCGTCATGTTTATGAACTATTTCAGAAATTTCCTGCATATCTTCAATACAGCCAAAAAAATTAGGACTTTGCACCAATACTGCAGCAGTGGTATCGGCAAGTGATTCTTCTAACTGGCGTATATCAGTCGTTCCTTCAGGAGAATCAATTTCAACAATTTCCGTATTAAAACCCCCTAAATACGTTTTTAACACCTGACGATATTCAGGGTGAATCGCCCGGGAACAGACAATTTTATTTTTCCCCTTATGCCGTATAGATAATAATGCCGCCTCAGCCAACGCGGTAGAACCATCGTACATCGAAGCATTTGCCACATCCATTGCAGTCAATTCACACATGAGGGTTTGAAACTCATAAATCGCCTGAAGCGTGCCCTGGCTGACTTCCGGCTGGTAAGGCGTGTAACAGGTATAAAACTCGCTGCGGGATGCAAGATGATTTACAACGGAAGGAACAAAATGCTCATAAGCGCCGGCGCCTAAAAACGAATTATACTCCTCTGTGGTTTTATTCTTTTTGCTTAAATCTTTCAGGGCTTGCAATACTTGTGGTTCCGACAAACCCTGAGGCAATGTCAGAGAAAATTTTCTTAATGTCTCAGGAATTTCTTTAAGAAGGTCTTCCAGGGAAGATATCCCCATAGCCTCAAACATCTTTTTTTTATCGGCTTCCGTATTGGGAATGTAATCCATAAGCTTTATCCAGACCTGAATAAACCAGAAAAGACAACCAGCCGGAAATTACGATTAGAGATTTACGATCTACGATTGAAAAATCGAAATGCAGGGGGTTACCGTTGACAGCACTCCTGAATTGCCATGACATCAAGAGATCCGCTTTTTAACGCTTCTATAGCTCTTGTGGCCGCCACAGCTCCTGCAACCGTTGTAAAATAAGGAATATGATGCACAAGGGCAGTTCTTCTTATTGAAAAAGAAGCTTCCTGCGCTGCTTTTCCTTCAGCAGTGTTAATTACAAGCTGCACTTCATCATTTTTTATATGATCAACAATATTAGGGCGTCCTTCCACTACTTTTAAGACGGATGCAACTGACACATTTTCCCCGGCGAGCGCCGCTGCTGTTCCCTTTGTTGCCATAATTTTAAATCCCATCTGCAGAAGTTTTTTCGCTATTTGTATTATCGGTTTCTTATCTTTATCCCTTACACTTATAAAGACGGTTCCGGAAAAGGGGAGGAAACAATTGGCAGACATTTGTGCCTTTGCGTATGCGCGTCCAAAATCTTTATCCAACCCCATAACCTCTCCTGTTGATTTCATTTCGGGTCCCAATAACGTATCGACCCCTTTAAACTTTATAAAGGGAAACACCGCCTCTTTCACGGCAGTTTGTCTTAATACAATATTTGCCGGCATATTCAACTCACGGAGTTTTTTCCCTGCAATTACCTTCGCCGCAATTTTAGCCATTGGAACACCAATCGCCTTACTTACAAAAGGTATTGTTCTTGAAGCACGGGGATTTACCTCCAATACGTACACAACTTTATCCTTCACTGCGTATTGAATGTTAATAAGCCCGATAACGTTCAGCGCAAGCGCTATAATCTTCGTTTGTCTTTTTAATTCTTCGATGGTTTCATTATTTATTGAATAGGGCGGGAGCGAACAAGCGCTGTCGCCGGAGTGTATCCCCGCTTCCTCTATGTGCTCCATCACTCCCCCGATAAATACATCCTCTCCGTCACTGATGGCATCGACATCAATTTCTATAGCATCCTGCAAAAAACAGTCTATCAGAACGGGATGTTCCGGAGATACTTGCACTGCCTGAGAAATATAATTATCCAAACCCTGTTCATCGTAAACAATTCGCATTGCGCTTCCGCCCAAAACATAGGACGGACGCAGCAATACCGGATATCCTATTCTTTTTGCGATATTCTTTGCATCTTCAGCAGAATATGCACAGCCATTTTCCGGCTGCCTTAGCGCCAAACGGTTCATAAGCGATGCAAAACGTTCACGATTTTCGGCAACATCAATATTCTCAGGAGAAGTCCCAAGAATTTTCACCCCTTCTCTTTCCAGCGGAACCGCAAGTTTTAACGGAGTCTGCCCTCCGAATTGAACAATTATTCCTTCGGGTTTTTCCTTACGAATAATTTCCAAAACATCTTCCAGTGTCAGTGGTTCAAAATAGAGTCTGTCAGAAGTGTCATAATCCGTGCTTACCGTTTCCGGGTTACAATTCACCATTATGGTTTCATAACCTAACTCTTTTAGGGCATAAACGCCATGCACACAACAATAATCAAACTCAATCCCTTGTCCAATACGATTCGGGCCGCTTCCCAAAATAACCATCTTTTTCTTCGAAGTGGGTTCCGCTTCACAGGAAGTCTCATACGTTGAATATAAGTACGGGGTAAATGCCTCAAACTCAGCGGCGCATGTATCAATACGTTTAAATACAGGCGACACAGATTTCTGCCACCGGTATTCCCTTATTGCCTTTTCACCGGAATTGCACAACCGGGCTAAAAATTTATCAGAAAAACCATACTGTTTCGCTTTTGTAAGCAGTTCGGTATCCATTTCAAACTTCCTGCTTTTTAGTAATGCGTCATCAGCACCTGGATATTTTTGTTTAATCTCTTCTTCCAGATCTGTTATTTGTTTGATGTTATAAAGAAACCATTTATCCACACGGGAATGGTTATAAATCTCATCAATGCTCATACCGGCACGCAAAGCTTCCGCAATATACCATAATCTATCGGGAGTTGGCGTTATCAGCTTCGTTTGTAAATATTCTATTTTTTGTTCAGGCATCCACTCATTGATTCCTGAAGGCAGGAGGGTTTCAAAACCATTCCTCCCGGTTTCCAGCGAACGAATCGCTTTGCCGACAGCTTCCTTAAAAGTGCGGCCAATCGCCATAACCTCACCCACTGATTTCATATGGATAGTAAGATCCTGGGTAGTATCGGGAAATTTGTCAAAATTGAACCGTGGTATTTTTACAACACAATAATCTATGGATGGTTCGAAGCAAGCAGGGGTATAGCGGGTGATGTCATTAGGGATTTCATCAAGGGTGTAGCCGATTGCAAGTTTTGCCGCGATTTTTGCGATGGGAAATCCCGTAGCTTTTGATGCCAATGCAGAACTCCTTGAAACCCTTGGATTCATTTCAATCGCCAGCATCTCGCCATTTTCAGGATTAACAGCAAACTGAATATTTGAGCCTCCCGTCTCAACTCCTATTTCTCTGATTATTCTGATCGCGGCATTCCGCATCTTCTGATATTCCCTGTCTGTAAGCGTCTGTGCAGGAGCTACTGTGATGCTGTCTCCCGTGTGAACTCCCATCGGATCAAAATTTTCAATAGAGCATATAATGACAACATTATCTTTTAAATCGCGCATAACTTCCAGTTCATACTCTTTCCAGCCAAGAACCGAACGTTCTACCAAAACTTCATGGATAGGACTCGTCTCCAGACCTGTATTTACATACTCTTTATATTCCTCAAGATTATACGCAGTATTACCGCCCGATCCGCCAAGTGTAAAAGATGCGCGAATAATAGCAGGAAAACCTATGGTATCTATAATCTTCAATGCATCTTCTAAAGAATTGACATAAAAACTTTCGGGCACCTGGACACCGATACGCCCCATTGCCGCCTTAAACTGCGACCGGTCTTCTGCCATTTTTATTGCCTTTAATTTCGCCCCTATCAGCTCTACATCAAACTTATCCAGTATCCCTTTTTCAGCAAGGTTTACAGCGGCATTTAGCCCTGTTTGCCCTCCAAGTGTCGGCAATATCGCCTGAGGGCGTTCTTTTTCAATTATTTTTGCAATCATTTCCGTAGTGATCGGCTCGATATACGTTTTGTCAGCAATTTCAGGATCCGTCATAATCGTTGCCGGATTGCTGTTTACCAAAACAACCTTATATCCTTCTTCTCTCAATGCCCGGCAGGCCTGAGTGCCGGAATAATCAAATTCACACGCCTGGCCAATAACAATAGGGCCGGAACCAATAATCAAAATCTTTTCAATATCAACTCGCTTGGGCATATTATATTCTTACTGCGCTATTCAAAAAAAGAACTATGAATGTAAATTCACACGAAACTTTTTAATAAAATGTACCAGTCTCTTTGAAATATTATTTACCAACGGAAAAATTATTTCTTTAAAACATCAACTTCCCATCGACTGCAAAAATCTATTAAACAAATAATCAGCATCGTGAGGGCCGGGAGATGCTTCCGGATGATATTGAACGGAAAAGGCCGGCACAGAATGGCACTTCAGTCCCTCCACGGATTTATCATTTAAATTCAGATGAGTAATTTCCACATCCCCAAAACTACTTTTATGGATCATTCCTTGCGGCGGGATTTCTACTGCAAAACAATGATTTTGTGCGGTAATTTCCACCTTTTTCGTCAACAAATCCATCACCGGCTGGTTCCCGCCATGGTGTCCAAACTTAAGTTTGTATGTCTTTAATCCCAATGCAAGGGCTAATAATTGATGCCCCAAACAAATCCCAAATATCGGTTTTTTCCCTAATATGCCTTTAATATTCTCAATCATATAGGAAACAACTGAAGGATCACCCGGCCCGTTGGAAAGAACAACACCATCCGGATTCATTTCCAATATCGTTTTAAATGAGGTATTTGCAGGAACCACATGCACAGAACAACCGGAACAATCCAATTTTCTCAAAATATTGTATTTTACCCCACAATCGTAAACAACAACTTTGTATTTTAGCAAACGCAGCCCGCTCTTTTTATTCTCCCATTCGTAAGGTTTTTTACATGCCACTTTAGCAACCAAATCCGTTCCAACAAGTCTAGGGGCTGTTTTTGCCCTTCCTTGCAATCGTGGTATGTCAAAATCCTCAGTTGAAATAATGCCTTGCTGCGATCCAAAATCGCGGATATGTCTTGTAAGCAATCTGGTGTCTATACCTTGAATGCCAACAATTCCTTTCTCCTGAAGAAATTCTGATAAGTTTATTTTTGACCGCCAATTACTGGGAAACGGAGAACATTCTTTTACAATAAATCCTTCCAGAAAAAGTTTATACGATTCATCGTCCTCTTCATTGATGCCATAATTACCTACTAATGGATACGTTAAAGTAACTATCTGGCCAGCATATGATGGATCTGTCAGAATCTCCTGATAGCCCGTCATACTCGTGTTGAAGACAAGTTCCCCTACGGTCTCTCCAGCAGCCCCTAAGGAATATCCGCAAAAATACATCCCATCTTCCAATACTAATACTGCCTTTTTTGCATTCATATTATAAGAGTCCAATAAAAGACATATATCCTTTTAATATAAAATCTTAGCATACATTTAATTCAATAGTATACTAATTTTTAGAACCTCAAATCGTACAACTAAAAAAGAAATGTGTCAAGGCAAATAAAAAATGGTTGTCAAATCCGCTTTTTGCTTGACTGCCGAGCCGTCCCTGTTATATTTAAAAACACTATCTTTAGTCATAACCACTTTGATTTCAAAGAGGTTAAAACAAATTAAACAATTGAAATCTATTTTCGAACTTATCATCCGTTCCGTATGTTTTCGCGATTATCTTCTAAAGATTTATAAGACATGAGACCATTTCCGGCACTGACAATTTCAAATAAAATCAGCCTTATCAGAGTATGCTTTATTATTCCACTCTTTCTCTGCATGATTCAGGTACAACACTATTCTTTTTATCGCTATATTTGTCTCTTTATTATACTCTTAATCGGGCTGAGTGATGTACTTGACGGGCACATTGCACGCAAAAGAAACGAAATGACGTTTTTGGGGAAATGTTTAGACCCTATAGCAGATAAATTGGTCATTGCGATTTCTTGTCTAATACTTTCTTCCAATAACATCTGGCCGGAACCGAGATTTCCTTATTGGTTGCCAACCATTATTATCTGCAAAGACATCTTACTCATATTTGGGTCAGTTATTTTTCTCATTATAACAGGTGAAATACATTTCCAGCCCACCACAATAGGCAAGATAACAACATTTTTACAAATTACCGCTGTTATATCTGTACTCATTGGCAACCATGTCCCCGCATCAATTCTCCTTGTTATTTGGAAAATGACTATAATTTTTACGCTTGTTTCCGGAATTCTATATGCATATCTCGCTATTAAGCGTTTATAGTTCTCCTCAATTATCGTTCATTTTAACAAAATTCTTTACAATATTATGTTTTTTTACTACCATTAAAACCAATACGTGATGATATATAATGTTGTTTTTATGCTCAGATATCGGCCTATATTATAAAGATATCAATATGGGCAATGATCTTAAACAAACGATTGTGGAGTGTTCAATGCAATTCAACTCAATACAAGAAGTGGTAGAAGACCTGAAAAAAGGGAAAATGATAATATTGATCGACGATGAAAGTCGTGAAAACGAAGGGGACATCATCCTTGCCGCTGAAAAAGTTACTCCTGAAGCTATTAATTTTATACTAACACACGCAAGAGGCATTCTTTGTCTTGCAATAAATGCCAAAAGAGCTGAAAAACTGGATTTTTATCCGATGGTTTCTCATAACACATCTTGCTTCCAGACTCCTTTTACCGTTTCTGTTGATGCATCAAAAGGAATCACAACGGGGGTATCCTCCAAGGACAGGGCAACAACAATATTAACGGCCATTGATGATAATGCCACTGCGGAAGACTTTGTCAGACCAGGCCATATATTCCCTCTGAAGGCACATAACGGAGGTGTTCTTGTCAGGGCCGGTCATACAGAAGGAGCTGTTGATTTAACCCGCATTGCCGGTCTCAAAAATGCAGCAGTCATTTGTGAAATCATGAGAGAAGACGGAAACATGGCAAAACTCCCGGACCTCAAAAAATTCGCCGAAAAAAATAATCTTAAAATCTGTACTATTGCCGATATTATCAAGTACCGTCACGAACAAGAGAGATTGATTGAAAAACGCGTAACAGTAAAACTCCCCACAATGTACGGAGAATTTATCCTCCATCTCTATCGTTCTTTTGTAGATGAATATCTCCACCTTGCTTTATGTTTGGGAGTAGGCAGCAACGACATCAACACCCCATCCCCGTTACAAAATGAACCGGTTCTTGTAAGGGTGCACGATGAATGCCTAACCGGCGATATTTTCGGTTCACTGCGTTGTGACTGCGGAGATCAACTCCATAATGCCCTCAAAGTTATAAAAGAACATGGCAGGGGTGTGCTGCTCTATATGAGACAGGAAGGACGCGGAATCGGTTTAGAAAACAAATTGCATGCGTACCATTTACAAGATAAAGGATTGGATACCGTAGAGGCAAATGAAAAACTCGGACTCCCTGTGGACAAAAGAGATTATGGAATCGGCGCCCAAATTTTAAGAGATTTGGGCATTACAAAAATGCGTTTACTTTCTAACAATCCAAAAAAATTTGCCGCACTCGCAGGATATGGCCTGGAAATAGTTGAACGTATACCCATTGTTACAGAGCCAAAAGCAGAAAATCAGAATTACCTGCGCACGAAAAAAGAAAAACTCGGACATATGATAGAAACTCTATCATGAGCATGCATAAGTAGTGGTTTCACATCAAAAAAACAATTCCTGCAGTTTTAAAAAAGACCCAGAATATATTTCCTGAAAATCGGAAAAATTTACATCCTTCCTTATTGAGTGTGGAAATTATTAACATTTCAAAATAATTTCTTCATTATTATAAATCTTCATATCTAATTGCACAACAACATGTTATGCAATTATACCCATTCACCAAATCTGCCAAAAACACCTTTGGCACAAACCTTGCGAGATAACCAGTCAGATGAAATTATTCTCCCAAGAATTACCGAATTTAAATTCTGACCAGCGAGGAAACCTAAGATGACAACGAATACATTAAAAATGCCTGTTTATAGCAAGAGATATTTAGAATCTACGAGGGATTTAACCCCAGAGATTCGGGAAGATCTTCAAAAAGTACAAGATTCATTGTCTGATATAAAAAGACTTACCAGTTTATATCATTTACTGCGCCGTCCTCACGCCTTGGGAATAAGAAACAATGATTCTATTGAAAACATTAAAGACTTAAGCATGAAAGAAGTCGGTCATGCATTAATTTCACAAATAGAAGTAGAAAGGCTTTTCCCTCTTATTAACAATCTTACAATAAATGGAACTGGTAGCTCAACAGGCATTATAGTTTTACTCAATAATAATGATGAACTCGTATTAAAAGCTTCGGAAGGGATTGCAAACCACATTGCCAGCAACACATCATTCAAGATCAATGACAACATTTTCAAATGGGTAATACAATATGGGAATTCCCTTATTATCAATGACATTAACAAAGACCCCCGTTTTAAACAGAATCATTCGGACTGGATTCTCGGCAAAACAATTCTTTGCGTCCCTATTAAAACACAAGGGAAAGTTGTAGGAATTATAAGTGTGAGCAATAAAAAATCCGGAGATTTTTACGAAACTGATGATGTGAGATTTTTGGAAACCATAGCAGCTTATACGTCTATCGCTATTGGACATTCCCATTTATCAGAAAGCTTAAAAAAGGGAAACACGTTAGAACAACTTACGTTAAATTATTATGACGAAAACAACAAATATCTTCCCGCAACGTTAAGAAGTATTAAAGCAGGGGCTTTTGCCGGATGTGATTTATATTTACAAACAGTTGTGAACAATGAAATCAAACATTTACTCTACTGCAAAGGTTTTAAATTACTGGAAGACGAACGGAAAGAGTCTTTCGTAAGGAAAAACATTAACAGAATATATGTCGCAAAAAACGGCACCGAACAATACCTGCGATATATGGAAACAAATATGGAACAGTTTGTTCATGACGAAACGGTAGAATTACACGAAAGGGCGCATATTCTGTACGATATTGCATCAAACATAATAAAAGACACGCACAAAAACGCCAACATTAATGTCATCATTGAAAGAGTACGGGATTGGACAACGGCAATATCGGATTTTGTATTAATGAATCAGAGAAAGCACTCGTATTTAATTAAGGCATTAAAATACAACGGAAAAATATTTAACCATTCCGCAAATATGGCCATTCTCGGCATATTATTTGGCTATTACTTAGGATATTCAAAGAAAGAGCTTGCTGCAATAGGCACTGGTATATTGCTTCACGATATAGGCATCACATGTCTGAATACCAATACCATCACGGAAGAAAACCAGGAAAAGTTATCAAAACACGAAAAAGAAACCTTTAAGAAACATGCAGAATTAGGATTCATGCTTTTATCCAAAAACAATAGTGTTCCTAAAGAAGCGTGTCTTATCGCAAAACAACATCATGAGCAATTTGATGGAAAAGGGTATCCGGAAGGAATGAGCGGAAAAGAAATTCACCCTTACAGCCGCATAACTCGCATACTTGACGAATACGAGTTGCAAATGTCCAAAGATTCGCTCTATGAACAAAACTCAGCGTTTAAGGTATTACAACATATGGTAGGAAAAATGGATGGGAGTTTTGATAATGATCTATTAAAAAAATTCATAAGTTTTCTTAATACATTTACAAATGGAACTTCTCTATAAACAATACATAATTAGTTTATTACATTTAACAAGGAGGTTTTAAAATGAGTAGAATTAATACAAATATCGGCGCTTTAAATGCATTAAAATCATTAAATGATATTAACGGTCGCTTATCTGTAGGTCAATTGAGACTGGCCACCGGTAAAAGAATTAACTCTGCCGCAGACGATGCAGCAGGATTTTCTATCGCCAAAAAATTTAATGCACGTTCACAGGGTCTTGGACAAGCCCTTGCGAATATAGGTTCTGCAAAGAACCTTATGGCTGTTGCAGAAGGCCATCTGAACAACATTCTTGACATTTTAACACAGATGAAAACAAAGGTCACACAAGCGGCAGACGATTCGCTTGGTACCCAGGAACGTAATGCCATAAAAGCAGAATTAGAACAATTAGGATCACAAATTGATCTGGAAGTTAATCAGGCCACATGGAATTCAAATTCAATATTCGGCACGGGAAATTCTACAACAGGATCGGCAAGTAGTGTGATGTTCCGCTTCCAAATAGGATCGGGAAGCAGCAGCACAAATGATGTATTGAAATTTGATTTATTAAGGAAGGCAAATGTAAGCCTTGAGTCGGGAAATACGAACTTTAAGGCTAATGGATTGAGAGTAAGCATTGGAACAGCAGGCAGGGCAGTTAGTTCAAACGCATCAGCCCGTGCATTAATGAGCAATATAGACACCGCCATTGCGGATGTATCAGAGGCATTGAGCTATATTGGTTCGGTGGTAAACAGATTAACGTATCAGGAAACCAGTTTGACGGTAGCGAGGACGAATACAGACTCAGCAAGAAGCAGAATTGAGGATGCAGATATGGCATATGAACAATTAGAGGCAACCAAGCTGCAGATATTACAACAAACAGCCAGCGCTATGCTTGCCCAGGCAAATGCCAGCCCTCAGATAATCATGCAACTCTTTCAATAAGTGAAATATTTATTAGAGAAAAATGGAAAAGACCGTTTTATGTATATAAAGCGGTCTTTTTTTATCTTGAAAATTTACACATTACGTTTTATAAATCCATATTATGGTCAAACTCTCTGCTTGTCTGATAGTTAAAAACGAAGCCCATACTCTCCCTCGTTGCCTGGAAAGCATTCATTCATTGGCAGATGAAATAATCATAGTAGATACAGGTTCTACTGATAATACTGTGGAAATTGCACGGCATTACAAGGCAAAAATCTATCATTTTCAATGGAGAAACGATTTCTCCGCCGCCCGCAACGAATCATTGCAAAACGCAAATGGCGACTGGATACTTTACATTGATGCAGATGAAATTATTGACGATGCTAACGCATTAAAAATCCGCACATTGATTAACAGAGATGATATTATGGCTCTTACAGTAAGGCAATGTATTCCTCAACAATTCAATAATATAGCAACTTCTTTTTACATTGAATACTGTAGGATTTTTCGCCGGCTTCCTGAAATTCATTTCGAAGGGGCTATTCATGAACAAATTTTACCCTCAATTAAAAGACTCGGAGGTAAAATACTGAGAACTGACATAGTAATTCATCATTGGGCTTATTCTCTCAGTAAAGAAAAAAAGAAACTCCGGGCGGAACGCAATCTTAATTATTTATTAAAAGAAATTGAAAAAAATCCAAACGATTCATTTATACTTTTTAACCTTGGCATGACCTACCAGGAACTCGGTATCAATGATTCGGCAATTCAGGCATATCTGAGTATGCTCAAAAAACCAACCAACATTAAAAACGAGCTTATCGGGCAATCGCACGTAAACCTGTCAAAGATATACATGGAAATGAATAATATCTCTAAAGCCGTATATCACGCGCAACAGGCTCTGGATTTAGACCCTGCCAACCCTTTGCCGGCATATATACTTGCAACAATCGCTGTGACACAAAAACAATTTCGAAAAGCAAGTGAATATTTGGAAACAGCAATAAAAATATCAAAAGGAGAAACAGGGGGTTTTCCCTCTGTCGAGCTGAATCTGGCACAAGTATATCTCGAGTTGGGCAGTTGCCGTTACTCTCTCCACGATTACTTTGGTGCGGAAAATAATTTTTTACGTTCTATAGAGTATGGTGCGTCTGCCGCAACCTCCTATCTCCTGATTGGGAACTCCCGTTTTATACGTGGAGACAAACGTGGAGCAAAAGAGATGTTCGAACATGCTTTGAATATCAATCCACAACTGGAAGAAGCACAAAGAGGCCTTTCCCTGTGTAACAATGCAAATTCAACCATTTCTCAATGAATAGAAGAGTGGATACAGAAGAAGCTATACAACACGGAATACTTCTTGCTAAACAAGGGATGTTGCACAAAGCGCTTGCGTTATTCAAAGGAATATTGCAAACACATCCCCATGAACCCCGCGCACTTATTAATGCCGCCTTGATATTTAATACATTGGGAGAAAAAAATAAGGCATTAGCTCTCTTGCAACATTGTACCCAAATAGCTCCTTCACTTCCTGATGCCCATTACTTTCTAGGAACAGTATATTTACAAAATAATTGTTACACTGAAGCATATAATGCCTTCCGAAGCGCAATAACCTGCGACATAGAATACAACCCTGCCTATGAAGGCCTGCAAAAAGCTTTATCCGCAATGGGAAAATCCATTCCAGTAGACTCATCAGATATTGTATTTTATACTGGCGGACTTCCCTTTCACGGGAAAACTATGGAAGAAACAGGGCTCGGAGGCAGCGAAAGCGCCCTTATATATATGGCAAGGTCTATTGCCTCAAATGGATTGCGTGTTCGTGTATATTGCAACTGTAACCAGCCAGGCAATTACGATGGCGTGGAATATAGTAACCTGACAGATTTTCACATATACCGCAAATTACATACTTTCCCGATACTTATTTCATCGCGTTCGCTACTTCCCTTCAAATTTGATTTAAAAGCACGCAAGCGTATTTTGTGGATTCATGACGACACAAATGTTGCTTTTTTAGAGAAAGAAAACCCTGCAACCTTACCGATTGATAAAATATTTTCTATCAGTCAATGGCAGAGAAATGAATGGTCAAATTATTTTGGCATTCCAAAAGAACGTTTTTTTCTGACACGAAACGGAGTTGATTTAACAATATTTGCTCCCGGTGAAAAACGATATAAAAACCGTCTCATTTATTTCAGCCGTCCAAATCGGGGATTAAATATACTTCTGGAACTGTTTCCTCATATACGCAACGAAGTGCCGGATGCGGAACTTCACATTTTTACCTATCATGTCCCCGAAGACGAAAACATAGAATCTTTCCTTTACCAATTAAAACGTCCAGGAATATTTATCTATGGAAGCTTAACGAAAAAAGATTTAGCACAGGAAATCGCTCAATCACGCCTAATGGTGTATCCCAGTACCTTTAGAGAAACATCCTGCATGGCAGCAATTGAATCACAGGCAACGGGAACTCCCGTAGTAGCCAGCACACTGGCAGCCCTTCCGGAAACAATAATTGATAACGTCAGCGGACGTCTGATTTCCGGCGATCCTCATTCTTCCGAATTCAAAACAAACTTTATCAATATGGTAATCTATCTTCTTAAAAACAACACTGAATGGGAACGGCTGAGCAAAGGAGCTCAAGACAGGTGTAAACAGCACTATGATTGGAAAATAATCGCTAAAGAGTGGATATCTGAATTGACAAAAGAAAATACTTACGAAAATATTAATATGCGTTATTAGGTAGGTAAAGAAAACTGCGGATATTTAAACATCTTATTTAACTATTTCATCCACTTTATTACCCAAGCTTTCCTGGGCTTTGTGTTTATAATACGATTTCAATAATTTCATCCGGGAAATCGTATCTTCCGGTGGTAATTGTCTAATTATATTATCGTTGTTTATATCTCTCACTGTAGTCACAACAAGATTCAACTCTTTTTCGATAGTAAACTCAATTTTGGTGCCGATAGGTGTAATCTGGAACAACGATGAATCACGCAAAACAGAAGATAAAGATTGTTCTGATGAGGCTTCCTCGTTAGGTATAATATTGTCATCAGAGCTGCCGCCATTACTCTGAGAAGATACATTGCTAACATTCACACTGCTGCTAACATTTTGTGGTACAATTTTTTTATCAATAATCGCACTGGGAGAGACCTTGTAATCTTCTGTTATTTTATCAGAAAACGTATCATTCCCCTTTTTTTTGCCAGCAATATCTTGCTTATCTAGTTCAATAAACAACTTGCTATAAGAACTCGTGCTATGGATCTTGCCCACATCCATAATTCTTGCTCCCTGGTATTATAGTTTATTTTTTTAAATTAAAATTTATAGAAAAGTAATATAAACAATTTTACTCCTTTGTATAGATTTGTTTACTACCGAACCAAGGGTTTATAAGACTTCTCACCTTTACATATAAAATATAAGTCATGAATTTCCCTGCACTTGCAACCATGCACCCCTTAATTCTTTCAAAATTTTCAACGTAGCATCAAATTTTCCGTTTTTTATTTCCCTAATGCAAAATTCGTATAACCTAAAAAGTGAGTTCGAAATCTCTGCCTGATCAAAGTTTAAAGAATCAATTAATTCTGCCAGCACAATACTTGCTTTTTCCTCATCCTTACGATTACACGCAGTAATACCTGCATCATAAGCTTTTATTAATAATTGGAGAGGATTTAACGTCATTATTCCCTGTTCAAGATATGCATACCCAACTTTTTTTGTGCCTACCATAAATTTTATCTCCATAAAAAAGTACTATCTTATCCACACACGTCAATAAATGAAGGGGTATCATTAATATTTTTGTCTAAACTACGCGTCAATTGCTTGCCTTCCTGCATTTTTTCAAGGTTTAATGTAATTTCATACATTTTATTCTCGATACATAATTTATTTTCTTTATCCAGGTCGGTAGTTTCACTCAAAAGCCGTTGAATATTTTTTATTAACCCCTTGAATAAAGATTTCTTTTCCTCATCATCAATACATGCAATAAATTCATTTATTTCATGATATTCTTTATTAAGAGAAGAAGCTTTGTTTATCAAGACACCTCTTTCCTGCATTTTTTTAATTATTACATCTTCTCCATCTTCTCTCTGTAACATTTCTTTTAATTCCACCGTATTACGGAATATTCTATCGCACTCATTCAACCTGGTTTCGAGAAGATTTTTTATTTCATCGTATTTGTTTTTTTTAGTATTAACCAAGCCCAAACTCCATTCTATCTTTATTTAGTTGAGCATCATGTTTAAAGCTGAATTTGTAAGCGTTGTTATCTGGGAACCCTGAAGCACCAGATTATTTAATATTTCCTGCATTTTAAAAAACTGTTGACGATATTGATTTTCTCTTATCCCCATACGAGTTTCCATACTTTTAATTCTGCTGTTGATGCTTGTTATCTGGTCATTTAATGTTTCTTTCGTCTCATCTATAAGGGAACCTTTCGCTGAAGATGTGCTCTCAACAAATGGTTTCAGCAAGGATTCTATCTTTTTAGCAACACCATTTGTAGCGTTAAACAGATTTTCAACCGCTTTAGAATTCGATTTGATAGCGCTCTCAAATGCCGCAGTATCAGACAAGCTCACCTTCAAATTACTGTCAACGGTAATACCTATTTCACGTAAGTAATCAGGATCTCCTGCTGTAAGACCTGTCACTTGTTCAGACACCAGTTGCAATACTTGTCTCCTTAGATTGATAAAAGTTGTATTGCCGGCAAGAGGACCCCTGGTATAGTTTTTTGTATCTACATTAGATTTATCTTTTATATGACTTGTCAGTGAATTAAATTTTTCAAGGAAATTATTAATTTTTGTCTGAATCGCACTGGTATCCTGACTTACGGTTATTGTTGTATACGTACTATCGGTATAAGCAGAAACATTCGGTTTCTTTAAACTATATGCTATATTATTTGTTGTAAAATTGTTGGAAGTTTTTATTATTTCATCGCTAGAATTTGTGCTGTTAATAGTAAACTTAGCATCTGCGCCTCCGCTGGCAGTTTGACCGCTAAATTTAAGCGTGCTCATTAAGAATGTACCTGTTACATCTTGAAGCGTAATCGTATCAGCACTCCCTGTTCCCTTGGAATTAATTACCACCTTATCGAGAGATGTATCATAATACGCCGTTACGTTAGCATTTGAATTGTTGATGCTATTTATAATGCCATCCAAGGTATCCGTGCTTGCATTCCAGGAAATTGACACCCCATTTATCTTAAAGCTCCCGGAACCTGATACTGCCGTATCAAAATTTGCCTTTGATAAGAGCACATTTGTTTGAATGCCCGTTGCGTCAGTAGCACTGTCATAAGTTCCCGCACCATTTCGCATTTTTACTTGAGTAAAAAATCCACTGCCACCCGCAGCTTCTGATTCAGTAAAAGTCAAAGAACCATTCGTTGTATCCTCTAAATAAAACTTATCCTCTGTGCTATTATAGTAGATATTTGCGGTAGTATTCGCATTTACAGCATCTATAAATGCCTGAACAGACGTATATGTTGACAAATTAGAAGAAGTCCACCCATTAATCGTAACCGTTCCTGTTGGAGTAGTCCCAAATCCTGCATTTGCAAAACTCTTTGAAACATCAATCGTACCAGAACCCGGCGCAACTTTTGAGCTACTAACAACGGCTGCCTTTGTAATCAACCCGCCGGAACTTTGTACGGACGATCCGGCAGCCAATTGTTTCACGCGTATTTGATAAGTCCCTGTGGCAGCATTACTATTCGCAGTAGCCGTGACCTCTTTACTTTCGCTGGTAGCAGATGTTCTTGCATTATAAATAGAACTATTTCCTGTGCTTGCCAAATCTTTCGCAAAAGTGAGCAAATCAGAAATTTTCGAATTTAAGTCTGTATACAGATCTATTTTGCTATAAACCTTCGTCCGCTGGCTTTGCAATTCATAAAGAGGCTTTTTCTCCAGTGCCATAAACTGAGCAACCAAAGAATTAATCCCGGCACTCGAACTATATGCTGATGTAAGAGAGGATGATATTGCCATTTTACGCTTTCCTGATAAAAAAACGTTTTAAACCAAGCAGTCTTAAATATGAACCCTAAATACTTACTAAAGATAAGTGACTATACATTATGTTATACAAATTTTAAATATAATTCTGACAATGAAAGTTCGGGGATGGGCAATAATGCCCATCCCCGAGAAAGGTCTTTTATTAACCGAAGAGCTGTAAGATAGACTGAGGACCTGCATTCGCCTGCGCCAACATCGCACTTGCAGTCTGTTGCAATATCTGCAACTTTGTCGCCTGTAATTGCTCGTATGCCATATCTGCATCCTCAATGCGGCTCCTTGCTGCCTCTGTATTCGTCCTTGCTACCGTCAAACTGGTTTCCTGATACGTTAATCTGTTTACCACGGAACCTATATAACTCAATGCCTCCGATACATCCGCAATGGCTGTGTCTATTCTTCCCATCAATGCCTGTGCTGATGCGGAAGAAGTAACTGCCCTGCCTGCTGTACCAACACTTACTCTCAATCCATTAGCCTTAAAGTTCGTATTTCCCGACTCAAGGCTTACATTTGCCTTCCTCAATAAATCAAACTTCAATACATCATTCGTGCTGCTTGCTCCGGCGCCTATCTGGAATTTAAACTGTACGCTGCTTGCCGACCCTGAGGTTGAATTTCCCGTGCCAAATATCGAATTAGAGTTCCATGTCGCCTGGGTAACTTCAAGATCAATTTGTGTTCCCAACGCCGACAGTTCCGCCTGGATAGCGCTACGCTCCGAAGTACCCAGCGAATCATCGGCCGCCTGCGTTGCCTTTGTCTTCATCTGGGTTAAAATGTCCAAAATATTATTCAGGTGTCCTTCCGCAACAGACATAAGATTCTTGGCCGATCCTATATTTGCCAAAGACTGACCCAACCCCTGCGACCTGGCATTAAATTTCTTGGCAATCGTGTAACCGGCAGCATCGTCGGCTGCATTGTTGATCCTCTTACCCGTTGCCAGCCTCAACTGTGAGACCGAAAGCTGCGTATTGATGTCATTTAATGACCTCAACGCATTTAACGCATTAATGTTTGTATTAATCCTTGACATATCCCAACCTCCTTGTTTTTAAATGTTTCCCCGTATTCCCTTAACGGATGCCACTCTATCACAATTAAATTCACTTTTTTACTTTTTAGACTGACTAGTCATAACTTAGTATCGGTAGTTATGCAAAAAAATTTAATATTTTTTTAATCAACTATATTAAAACTTCATAAAATCATCACAATTTCCTACCAATAAATAACTTATATGATGAAAATTTAGCAAATATATTGCCTTCTGTCTTTTATTTGTAATAAAAGTTACACTACTGAATAGGAAATTAACAAAAACCTCCTAAATAATTTGCAGCGGGAAAACAATAAACCGCCTTCATTATAGTTGATAAATATTTACAGAAGACAATCGATGACTACAACAATTTCAAACAACAGAAAAAGGTACAAAAATTAAACAACCTTTACAAAGAATAAACAATCTAATGAATGGTTTTGCTGAAAATTTCTAAAAGGAAGGATTTACAACGTGGAATAGAATGCCCTATTAAAAAAGGGATGGGCAATAATGCCCATCCCCGAGAAAGGTCTTTTATTAACCGAAGAGCTGTAAGATAGACTGAGGACCTGCATTCGCCTGCGCCAACATCGCACTTGCAGTCTGTTGCAATATCTGCAACTT
>Ga0194120_10001266_pt1 | contig 46739 bp, 48 predicted proteins | sample TA2MahCa65mmetaG_FD_148642 | JGI IMG/M metagenome (GOLD analysis project Ga0194120, IMG submission 148642) | Freshwater microbial communities from Lake Tanganyika, Tanzania - TA2015019 Mahale Deep Cast 65m | ecosystem: Environmental > Aquatic > Freshwater > Lake | place: Tanzania: Lake... | reverse complement strand
GTTTCTGCATGATGTGTGTGACAATGTGCTTTAGGTTTTCAATGACAGGAGTCATACGAAAAGGCGCCCCTCGGCGCCTTTTCGTATGGTACCCCGATGTGCTCTTGGGGAGTTTCGTTATTCACAGTTTCTGATGTGATAGGTGTCACTTCTGTGCCCCTTCTCATATCGAAAACCCTCCATGAAGGAGGGTTTTCTCTGGTCAATACAGTACCACGTTGTTAGCGCTTCGACCATTGCGGCGAGCGGCGGGCGCCCTTGAGGCCGAACTTCTTGCGCTCCTTGCTGCGCTGGTCGCGTGTGAGGAAACCGCGGATTTTGAGATCCTTGCGCTGCTCGGGGACGAGATCCTGGATGGCACGCGAAAGCCCATGACGAATCGCTTCGGCTTGTGCTTTGTGGCCGCCGCCCTGAACCTTTGCGGAAACGGCGTAGCTGGCACCGAGTGCCGTCATCGGCGCGTAGGCGGTCTTCACCTCGGTCTCGAGCGAGAAATACTCAGCAGCGTCCTTGCCGTTGACGGTCATGGAGGCTGCCTTTGCTGGCGTGATGCGCACGCGTGCGCTCGCTGTCTTTCGGCGGCCGACGCGCTCGGTGTACTCGTGCTTGGTTGCCATGGTGGTTATGCGGAAATGGTAAGGTTTTTCAGACGGGGCGTGCGCATCGTGTTGCGCGGAAGCATGCGCTCAATCGCTGTGCGCAGGGCCATGGCATTACCGCCACGGTTGATCATCTGCTGCAGCGATTCCTTGTAGAGGCCTCCCGGGTAGCCCGAGTAGGTCGTGTAGACTTTCTGCGCCTTCTTGGTGCCGCGGATGAAGAGCTTGTCGGCGTTAGTGATGGTCACCTTCACGTCCGAGCGGACATTCGGCGTGTAGTCGGCACGCGTCTTTCCCATCAAAGCCTTCGCGGCCTCCGCTGCGACACGGCCCAGGGTCTTGCCCGCTGCGTCGATCGTATGCGTAGTTGTCTTGGGCGTGGTCATACTGGATTACTGGACGAATTCGATGCGAGCGGATTCGGTCGCCTGCTTGCCGATACGGCCGAGCTTGGTGATCCGCGTGTAGCCGCCAGCGCGCGCAGTGTAGCGCGGAGCGACGGTGTCATGCAAGCGCCTCACGGCATCATCGGCACCGCCGAGGCGCGTGCTTACGAGGCGACGGGAAGCGAGGGAGTTGCCCTTGGCGGTCGTGACGAGACGTTCGACGAACGGGCGCAGTTCCTTCGCCTTGGCGACGGTCGTGACGATCGAGTCCTGCAGCACGAGCGAGCGCGCGAGCGAGCGCAGAAGTGCGGTGCGACCCTTGCGGGAACGGGACAATGTTCGCTTGTTGCTGTAGTGACGCATAGGCTAAGGATTACTGACGATAACAGAATTATTGACGAAGCGTAAGGCCGAGGTTCGAAAGCGAGCGCTTGATATCCTGCAGACCCTTCTGGCCGAGGCCTTCGATGGCGAGCAGGTCGTCTTCGCGCTTGCGCACCAATCCGCCGACGGTGCGGATCGAGGCGGCGTCAAGCGCAGCCTCGACGCGCGGTGGCAGCGTCAATTCCGTGATGCGGGTCTTGAGCATCTCGGCATCCATCGCCGCCTGCTTGTCTTCGCGCGAGACGTGCTTGGTCTCTGCCGCTGGCGCAACGACCTCATGAGACTCTTCCTCCTTGAAACCGACGACAGCCTTGAGCTGGTGGATCATGATCTCGATCGAGCGTTCAAGCGCTTCGCGCGCGGTGATGGTGCCATCGGTCTCGATGAAGACACGGAGGCGGTTGTAGTCGGTACGGTCGCCCACGCGCATATTCTCGACCTCGTAGTTTACGCGGCGGATCGGGCTGAAGATCGCATCAAGCGCGATAGTGCCGATGTCAACACGCTCCTTCTGGTGGATCTCCTTCGGAACGTAGCCAAGTCCGCGCTCTGCCTGGATCTCAATCTCAAGCGGGCCTTTGCCGGTGAGCTCGGCGATGTGCTGGTCGGGGTTGAGCACCTCAACCTGGCCGGGAAGCTTCAAGGATGCTGCGGTCACCGTGCCTGGACCCTTCGCGGAGAGCGTGATGGTTTGGGGTTCGTCGGTCGTGATCTTGAGGCGGATCTTGCGGAGATTGAGGAGGATCGTCACCACGTCTTCCTTCACGCCCTCGATCGTCGAGAACTCGTGCTGGACGCCCGGGATTTTTGCGTGCGTGATGGCAGCGCCCGGCAGCGAAGAAAGGACGATGCGGCGGAGGCTGTTGCCAAGCGTGAAGCCGTAGCCCGGGTAGAGGCCGTCGATCTCGTACGCGCCGCTGCGCTCCGATTCCGAGACGATGCGAGGCTTGCTAGGAAGTGCGATGTGGTAATCAGACATAGAGAATGGACGAAAGCATTCGAATAAAAAGTTGACGTATTGTACACTACCTGCTGTAAAATTCAAACACGGTAGCGTAGTCAAGTCCAGTCTCGCCGGCGGAAAAGGCCGGTTCAGCGGTCACTTCGGCGCGCAGCAGGTCGGGATCCAAGGTCACCCAGGAGCTGGTACGAACCTCGCCTTCCTTCATCTTCTCGGTGATCGAAGCGAACAGAGCGCTCGAACGGCTGCCTTCGCGCACCGCGATGACATCGCCTTTCTTGAGGCGGTACGACGGCGTAGTGATGCGCGTGCCATTCACCGTAATATGTCCGTGGCTAACAATCTGGCGAGCGGCGCGGCGGGTAGAAGCGAGTCCTGCGCGATAGACGGCGTTGTCGGCACGCATCTCAAGCTCCTTGTGGAGCGCGGCCGAAGGGTTCGCCTGCTCGAAGGCGGCATGCGCGTAGTTCGAGAGCTGCTTCTCGGAAAGGCCGTAGGTGAAGCGGACGCGCTGCTTCTCCAGAAGCTGTCTGCCGTAGTCGCCGCCGCCGCCACGGCCGCCACGGAACTTCTTCGGCGAGCGCGACTCCGCAAGAGCGAACTTCGGGGTCTGGGTCTTCTCAAAGACGCCGGCACCGAGGCGCTTGGCGATCTTGTACTTTGACTTCACGAGCAACATAACGATTGGAAAGTATGAATAAGAATTAGACGCGGCGGGCCTTTGGGGCGCGCGGACCATTGTGCGGCACCGGCGTGTCGTCGGCGATACGGGTGACCTCGATGCCCTTAGAAGCGAATCCGCGGAGCGCTGATTCGCGCCCGGATCCCACGCCACGGATGACGACGTCGACCTCCTTGATGCCGATGATATTCGCCTTGTCGCCCACCAGCTCGCCCACCTTGGCGGCGGCGAACGGCGTACCCTTCTTGGCGCCAGAGAATCCGAGGGAGCCAGACGACGACCAGGCAACGGCGTTGCCAGTCTTGTCGGTCAAGAGGACCTTCGTGTTGTTGAAGGTGGCATGAACGTGGAGTGTACCAGCCACGATGTTCTTCTTGGCGACACGAGCGAGCGACCGGGACTTGAGGCCCTGGTCGACTGATCCGCCTGATTTCCTGATGATGCGCTTCTTTCCCATGGTGGTGATTGGTGACTAAAAATACGATGAGTACGAAATCCACTCCCGACTATGTCTTCTCAAGCTTACGACGGCCAGAGGTCATGGTCTTGCGGACGTTGCCGCGGACAGTGCGAGAGTTGGTCTTCGTGCGCTGGCCGCGTGCCGGGAGCTTCTTGAGGTGGCGGCTGCCGCGATGCGATTTGATGTCCTTGAGACGGCGGACGTTCGCGCTGATCTGGCGCTTGAGCTCTCCTTCGATGGTGAATTTCTCGATTGCCTCACGGATCGACGCTTCCTCCGTCGCGGACAGGTCTTTCGGGCGCTTGCCACCGTCGACGTTCAGCGAGGCGAGCACTGCGGCTGCACGCGGACGGCCGACGCCGTACACGGCCGTAAGGCCGATGTCGAGGCGCTTGTCTTCAGGGATGGTGATGCCGGCGATACGCATAAATAGTTGATGTCTGAATGTTACCAGAGATTAGCCCTGGCGCTGCTTATGACGAGGATTGCTGCAGATGACCCACAAGCGTCCACGACGCTTGACGCTCTTGCAGTGCATACAAATCTTTTTTACTGATGCTTTTACTTTCATGGCGCGATAGTCCGTTGGTAGGATCTTAGAGGCGACGGACGATGCGCGCTCTCCCGCCGTATGGGTCAAGCTGCACTTGCACCCTATCACCGACGAGTACCTTGATCCGGTGCAGACGCATCTTTCCCGCGAGGTACGCGAGTACCTGCTCATCGGATTGAAGCATGACGCGGAACAGCGTGTTCGGGAGGGCCTCTTCGACTACTCCCTCTACAATCTGCTCTTCTGCCATATCTGCGTTCGACAGGATAGCAAGGATGCTGACTGGCGTCAAGGAAAGGGCCTGCTACTGGGCCACGACGTCCTTGACAGTTACGCGGATGTCTGTCGCATTCTCAGGGAACGTGCTCTGCCAGAACGGTTCGATGCGAGCGTGCGCCTCTTTGATTGAGGGGAAGCCGTTGATTATCGTCGGGAACGCGGCTTCGTCACGGCCCGCAAGCGCTTTCTGCAGTTCCGGTACGTCTACCTGCCACACGAGGGTCGCCTTGCCCGAGAGAGTGAATGGCAGAGGCCCTGATCCGAAGACTGGCGTGCTAGTACCGGGGGGCGTCAGCATGGCGGCGCCATACCCTTCGCCGGGGGCGATGATGATTCGCGAACCGACCACATCGGCAGAAACAGACTGGGCGACCAGGTGCGAGAACGTGTCGGCTGGGAACGTTGCCACCGTGACGACGGCCTTGTGATGCAAGCGCACAGCGTTTCCTGCTTCAGGGGTTACAGGCAGCTCCTGGTATGCGATCTGCGCGAGGCCGGGGAATGAGATGGTGGCCGACGTCGTAGTGGCGAGAATGTCGCGAGCACGTGCCTCTATCTTCGAGCGCATGTCGGCGACTGCTGCAGACATGGCTCCTGGCTCGACACCCGGCTGGTCGCCGCTGAAGCCGCCTGCCATGGCAGAAGCCGAAGATGCGTACACATTGTCGTACATAGGGCCGCCCTTGAGGCCGGGGACAGTGAATTTCGCAACGGGGCCGACATTGTACTTCTCGCCAACCTCATCAGCGACGACGGTGATGTCTATCTTGCCAGGGCCGCTGGCGGTCTTCCCGGGGATAGAAACATCGGCGGGTGTGCGGAAGATGAGGCCGTCGGGGGTGGAGAATCGCGTGTCTTTGATCAGGCGAACCGGGCTCGTCGAGTGGTTGTTGTATACCGTGATGCTGCCGCTCGCTTTCGTCTCTACGTGCTGCGTGCCTTGTGCTGGGACGACCGCCGATTCCTCGAGCTCGAATGTCTGCATCGTGTATGAAAGCGTGCCAGTCGCCGCAGTCTCTGCAGGATATGCCGTGAACTGTGCGGTCTGATCGAAGGTCACGACGTGAGAATTCGGGGTAACGGTGACGACGGTGCCGCGGGTTGCAAGGACGCCGAGCGTACCGACGAATATGACAAGCACGGCCGCAAGCACCCATAACCAGGGGCGTGATGCACGCGGTGTCTCTTCTTGTTCTTCAAAACGTGGCGGTGATGAGAAAGCACGTCCTGCGGTCGGATCGTTGTCGGGGATCGGCGCGCGCCCGCGCGAACGGGACTGCGGGACCGGAATATTGCGGATGCCGCGCACCGGCGGCACTACGTCCTCGATCTCCTCTTCGTCGAATTCATCGTACGAAGGTGCCGGGGAGGCGGAAGGCACGACCTTACGTGCGGTACGCGCGCTGCCGCCAGTCGGCGGCACGATGTCTTGGAAATAGTCTTTTACCATATGGCGTCAATTATACTGCCGTCACAAGCATCCCGAAAGCGCCTGCTGTGTATTTCTACGCAGCGCTAGTCGCTCTCGATCTGCGCGCACGCGACCGAGACCAGGAGGGACGCGTCGGGGGTGAGCTTTCCTTCGGTGATGACGAGGTGGCCCATCGATGATGGCTGCAGTGGCACCACCGAAAATGGCTGCGAGGTGACGCTGAACTGCGTGAAATCGATGCGTGCGAAGAATTTTGAGAGCCACTGCTGGACGTCGGGGTGTGCCAATAGGATGATCCTGCTCGGCAGTCGGCGGTGTGTAGCGAGTTTGGCGAAGCGTTCGCCGAACAGTCGCACCAAGTCAGGCTCGACCCGTGCAAGGGCGGTACGCATCGATTCGCATGCAGCAGAATCGCACATATCCTGACCGATCAGATGCAGGACATTGAGCATTTCCTGCACTGAATCTCCGCCAATCCTGCGCAGAAGCGCATGGAGTCCGTCGGAGAGGAGCTCTTCCTGATCCAATACGCCGCGGCGTACCACGATGATGCTGGCCGCTTCGCGGCCGATCGTGATGATGATGATGCCATCGCCTTGCTTGCCGCTGAGCGCGTTTGAGGTTGCGACGATGGCGCGTGCTGCCGAACGCCATCGGATGCGCGTGTTCGGAAATTGCCGCGCCAATGCGTCGCTCGCCGCACGGTACAGCGCGTCATCGCACGTGCTCGACAGTGCGGAGGCGAGAATGCGATGCGCGGTCTTCCCTACCGGAGAGCCCGTGGGGTAGCCGTTGAGTTCGACGCGCACGACCGACGTCTCGAAGAAGTCTGCATGCTCCCGTCCGGAGGCACTGAGTGCCTCATTTCCTATTTTGGCAATGACATCGGGCGTGACCTTTATGTCCTCATCATACGTTTGCAACGCATGTGCGATGGTAGAACGTGTCCATGGTGCATGGACGCAGGCGTAGACTGAAGATATCTGCTCGGCGACATGCTCGTCTGGGAGGTTCAAGCGGGCGGTCTGTGCAGATTGTTCCAGTGCGGAGGCGATCGTAGAAGCGAGTGCCTCGGCGGAACGCTCCCCCATCGTGACGTCGGTGCGATGCTGCGACAGTACGACCGCCGGCTGGTCTGAACCAAGCGCGACGATTGCCACTGCCGCGCTTGAGCTACCGATATCGGCGACCGCGACGATCTCGCGCTTAGAGCCGGAATGCAATCCGAACATGGTAGGAATAGTATACCGTGCGCGCGGCCCGAAGGGCCGCGCGCTATGCACACTGCACATGTCGCTACTCCAGTACTGCCTTGATGCGGCGGATGCCAGCAGCGACCGCCTCTTCCTTCTTTATCTTGAAGACGCCTCCGCGATCTATCTCCTCGGTGTTGGATACGTGTGGGCCGCCGCAGTATTCGATCGAGTAGGCATCAGCGAAGTGCGGATTATCTTGCGTCGCGCTGGCCGGGCCGACGGAATAGACCGACACGATATCCGGGTACTTCGCGCCGAATTCATGCTGTGCGCCGAGCTTCTCGGCCTCTTCGCGCGGCATGGTCGAGCGCGTGACCGGCAGATGCGCCTTAATCTGCTCGTTGACGATGCGCTCCACCTCGGCCTTCTCGGCGTCGGTCATCTTCGCGCCGTGCGAGAAGTCGATACGCAGGCGCTCCTGCGTGATGTTGGAACCGCGCTGCTTCACGTGATCACCCAACACCATCTGCAGCGCCTTAAGGAGGATGTGGTGCGTGGTGTGCAGGCGTGTCGTCGCTTCGGACGTGTCGGCGAGCCCGCCTTTGAACTTCTGCTCTGCGCCAGCGCGGGAGAGGTCTTGGTGCTTCTGCATGTGCGCTTTGAAATCAGCCGTATCCACCGCAACGCCGCGCTCTTGCGCGATTTCCTGCGTCATCTCGAAGGGAAAACCGTACGTCGTGAAGAGCGTAAAGGCGTCTTCACCAGTGATGGAACCGGCCTGGACAATACGCTCCAGCTCTTTCATGCCATTGAACAGTGTCCTGCCGAATTGCAATTCTTCCTTCCAGATCGCGTCGGTGATCTCTTGGTATGCCTGCTCGCCGGCAAGCTCTGGGTAGGCTTGCTTGTACTGCTCGATGACGATGGAGGCAGAGCGCACAAGCAGGCTTTCCTTCCCCTGTCCGTGCTCTACGCCGAGCTTCTCTGCGTGCTGGGCGGCGCGACGGATGAGGCGGCGCAGCATGTAGCCCGCTTCAGTGTTCGACGGGCGTACGCCATCGCCGAGCATCATCGTTGCCGCGCGCATGTGGTCAGCAACGATGCGGAACGACTTCTGGTGCATCATGTCGGCGTAGGATTTCCCAGAAAACTCTTCGAGCAGCGCAATGATGCCCGCGAACGCGTCGGTGCGGAATACGTCGCTATCCCCTTCGCTTGCTGCGGCAATGCGCTCAAGGCCGCCGCCAAAGTCGACGTTTCGCTTAGGTAAGAGGCCGAAGTCGCCGCCCTCCTTCTTGATGTACTGCATGAAGACCGAGTTGCCGATCTCCATAAAACGGCCGCAATCGCAGTTGGGGTGGCACTCGGCGCCCCACATCGTGTCGTGCGGCGTGCCGAAATCGTAAAAGACCTCGGAATCCGGGCCGCCTGGCTCGCCGGCAGGCATCTTGTCGGGCGTGCCCGAGCGGCTCCACCAATTCTTCTTGGCGTCATAATAGAAGATGCGGCCGCCCTGCATGCCCTTCACGTAGCCCTCGGCTTCGGCGCCGATGATTACGTCTTTGGCATCGATTCCCTTTTCAGAAAAAAGCTGCTTCCATATGGCGGCGGATTCTTCGTCGCGCGGCACGCCTGCCTTCTCATCGCCGATGAATGCGGTGACGTAGAGCTTCTGTGGATCCAAGCCGACCTCGTCGACGAGGAATTCGAAGAACCAGCGCAGCTGATCCTCCTTGAAGTAGTCGCCGAACGACCAATTGCCGAGCATCTCGAAAAATGTAGTGTGGCGGTTGTCGCCGACCTCGTCGATGTCTTCGGCGCGGAAGCATTTCTGACTGTCTGCGACGCGGGCACCCGACGGATGCGGCTCGCCCAGAAGATATGGCACCAAAGGCTGCATGCCCGAGGAGGTGAACAGCGTGGTCGGGTCGTTCAAGGGCACGATCGGGGCCGAGGGGATGATGGCGTGCCCGCGCTCCTGCATGAACATGAGGTACTTCGAGCGAATATCATTGATGCGCATAGAGTCCCAGAATATCGCGGTTGGGCAAAAAAGAAAACCCGCCGCGTTTTTGGCGCGGCGGAGTTTTGAAGGCGATGGTCGGATTATTCGGCCGCCAATAGGCCCGCATTGAGTTCGAGGCCATGAGATGCGAGGAACTTTATGAGCTCATTCACCGAACGCTTGCTGAAATTGGGCGTGCTGAGCAATTTTGCATGCGTAACGCCTTTAAGATCGCCTATCTTTAGCTTGCCTGCATGGAACAAGCAGTTTCGGAGGCGAACGCTAATGCCCTGGTGGACCAAATCGAGATACAGTGTCTCGGGCGTGGCGGCAGGTGTCGCCACGGCGCCGCCGTCGAATAGACGCACCAATTCCGCGAAATCTGCAGGCCTCAGCTTTCCTTTCAGAAAACTGGCCGCGCGGCAGACATTGCACGGCTTCAATGGCGTACAGCCAGGAGCGTGTTTGGAGAACGGCATTTCGATTCCCTCGGTTGTTCACGGTCGGTGTGACTATGAATCTGATGGGTAAAGTAGCACGAGTATTCAAAATGTCAATTCTCTGTAGAACAGCGTGTTTAGGGACATAGAAAGGGGCCGTACGTGACGGCCCGGTTCAGATTTTGTAGATTCCCTTTGGATTCGGATGCGTATAGGGAACCGAAGGGACGTGCATCAGCGGAATCGTCGGTCGGGCGGTCGTCCTTCTCGGGCTGTCTCCGGGTGCGGGAGGCGGACTGAAAAGCACAGCCGCTCCGTAGAAAATTATCGCTATGCATAGGCAGGTTGCTGTCAGGAAGCCTGCAGCGAAATTCCGGACATCTCTCATCATCGCGTCCTCCTGCGAATTCCGTTCTTCTCAGATAGTACGCCCCGAAGGTGCGAGTGTCTATGAGAACATGCCTGCCGCTGAAGACGAGAGATGTTCCAGCGCAAGATACTTCCGCAAGGATGTGGTGACTTGTGCAGGTGTGAGCGTGAGAATACGCGACGGAAGATCGTCGAGGTAACTCATCGCACGACCTTCAGCGGCGAGTGCGTGGGTGGTGCGGGCGAGCGCGGCGGCGCTTGCAAGCGAGGTCTGAATACGTGCCGCATACATGTGCGCGTGCAGTTTTGTTTCCGTAGCAGAGGGGCCGCTTTCGAGTAATAGCTGCACTTCGCGCATGATGGCGACTTTCCCCTTCTCGAACAGCTGCGGCGCAAATGTCGCCCAGATGACCGCCGCGCCATCTGCCGCGCCGAACCCGTTCGGGGTCGCATAGATGGCATAGGTCAGGCCGTCACGCTCGCGTACGGTCTGCATGAGGCGACCTGAAAAGCCGTTTCTATCGCCGAGGATCTGCAGGCCGAGCACGAGCGCCGGGTAATCCGGATGGTCTTTCGTGATACCGGTGGCGGCACCGAGCATGTAGTCTATGCTCGCCTTCTCCTTGATGATCGTCTGTGCATGCTGTGCCGCGCATGGTCGTGCAGCGGTGAAGACGGGCAGTGTCACCGTATCATGCGGCAGGCGCGAGAGCTTCTTGTCGGCCACGTCTTTCGCCGCGGCGAGAGTGATGTCGCCTGCGATCGCAAGCACCATCGTCGCCGCATCTATCGCACGTGCGTGGTATGCCTTGAGGTCGGCGCGGGTGAGTGTGCCGAGTGCGGCAAGCGCGTCGACGGTCGGTTCGTCGCGGTTCGGGTGCCCGTCGGGGTAGATGAGACGCGAGAGAGCTATCTGCGCCTGCGTGCGTGTATTCTGCGCTTCGAGCGAGAGCTCGGCCTCAGCGCGCTTCTTGAATACGACCAACTCTTTCGCTGGGAAGGCAGGCTCGCGTAGGACTTCGGCGATGAGGGCCAAGAGGATACCTAGGTCATCTGTGCGGCAGTGTGCATGCCACGCGAGACGGTCGGTCGTGGCTGAGAACGAGAGTGACGCACCAAGCTTGTCGAGCAGTATCTGGATGTCGCGCTTGGTCTTATGTGCAGTGCCATCAAGAAGCATCGCGGCGTGAACTTCTGTCAGTACACGGCTGCCTGCCAGGCGCGTGCCACCGGCGATCGAACCGTCTACCCACACATGCTTCGAGCCAGGGACGCGCGCTACCAGCAAGCGCCCGCCGTGGCCGAACTTCTTTTCTTTGATGAGTGATGCGTAGGTCATAGGGTATCGATAAGTATTCCCTGTGTCTCTCCCGCGGATACCAGGTATTTCTTTGCTGCTGCGTTCACTGCGCGTGTCGTGAGGGTGGCGATATCGTCTTCGAAGCGATAGGCGAGCGTCCAATCCCCTGCCGCCACTCCTTCGGAGATCATGCGGGCTTCATTGAAGACACCGTCGCGCTCGAGCGATGCGGCCGAGGCGATGCGTGCTTTGGCGCGGGAGAGTTCCGCAGCCGTAACGCCTTCGCGGGCGGCTTTTCGCGTCTCACGGCGCATGAGTGCAATCAGTTTCTGAGGGGCGACGCCGGGGGCTGCGGTCGCGGCGAATGTCATCACGCAAGGATCGTGCCACGCGGGAGTGGCAACACCTGCATCGGCCGCAAGCCCTTTGTCGACCAGCTTTTCCTGTAGGCGGCTGGAGAACCCCCCGGCAAGGATCGTGGCGAGTGCATACAGTGCTGGATAGTCGGCATGACGCGCTTCAGGGATCTTGTAGGCGAGGCTTGCGATCGAGACACCGGCCGCGTGCTGCACTTCGCAAGCGCGCGGTTTCGTCTGTGTGGGTTCGGTGGTGGTGAATGGCGGGATCTCGTGCGGCGAACGAGGGATCTTCGCGAAATATTTGACTACGAGACGCTCCATCTCGTCCGCATCCATGTCGCCGAAGACGGCGAGCGTGGCGTTGTTGGGCCAGTAGTAGGTGTCGTAGAACTCGCGCAGCTTCGCGGCCGTGGAGTTCTCGATATCCTCTTTTGTGCCGATCGTCGGAATGCGGTACGGGTGCGTCGTGAACGCCGTCTGCATCAGTTCCTCGTCCAGAAGTTCATACGGATTATTGCGGCTGCGTTCGTATTCGTTGCGTACCACCGTCATCTCCGATGCGAGGTCGGCGTCGTTGAAGAGCGATCCGCGCAGGCGGTCCGCCTCGACGACGAACGCCTCCTCGGCGTGTTCTTTGGGCAGTACTTCGAAGTAGTTAGTGCGATCGACCCATGTTGTCGCGTTGAGCTGTGCGCCGAATCGTTCGAGGTACGAGAAGAACGACTTACCGTTGGCCTTATTGAAATGTTCGGAGTCCTTGAACAGCAGGTGCTCGAGGATGTGTGTTGAGCCGGTGTGCCCGGGGGCTTCGTTCCTCGACCCGACATGAAAAGTAATGCAGACGGCGACGACCGGGGCGGTCGTGTCGCGCTTGTAGAGCACTCGCAGCCCGTTGCGGAGCTTATATTCCGTCACGCCGCCAGTTTTTCGGACACGTTCGAGTAGAGACATGTGCGGTCACCATAGCATGGTCCGAGGAATCGTTGGCAGTTGTCATGTACTGAAACCTGTGGTACGTTCTGACCGGAGCAAGTACATCTCCTTCTTGATGGAGGTAGTGAATATGGCGAGACGGATTGTAGCGAGCTTTCTCATGATTGCCGCAGTGTCGTTGTGGGGGGCGCCCGCTGTGGCGGAAGATGTTTCGTTCACGCTTGAGAACGGCGGGGATGAGACGATCGACTCCATATACATTCGTCAAGACGGCGACACCTCATGGGGTCTCGATCGCTTGGCCGACGATACACTTCCGCCCGGAAAACGGACGCATATTGATGCTCCCGACAGCGACGGAGAAGAGTGCGTCAAGGTCGAGATCAAGATCGTGTATGAGGACAGCGGAAGTCGGCTGTTTAAGCAGCGCGTTTGTCGCGACCAGACGTGGGTTGCTGATTAGGGCTGGCGCTGCTGACTGCGTATATATCTGTGCGTTTAAGAAGCCTTGCGTGATCCGCAGGGCTTTTTGTATGTGGGCGTTCGGATGGCACTAGGTGTGGCATGTATTGTCCAACATATAGCACTGTGGTACATTCGCGCCCGGAGTCATGGAGCTCCTGTTGTGGAGGATGCAATGCTGAAGCATACGTTGTTCGCCGCCGTTATCGCACTGATCATCGGCATAGCCGCCCCGACCCCAGGGGCATGGGCTAAGCTCAAGGTCATGTATGGCATTGAGAATGCCACGGGCGAGTCGATCAAGCAGATATATTTTCGCCAAAGCGGCACCGCGCCTTGGGGCAAGGGCGAGGTGCAGTCAGACGAGGAAGACGGTGAGGGCGCTGCCGAAAGCGACGAGGCCGCCCTTGCCGACGGCGATGAGCTGGAGCTTGAGGCGGGCGACGACCCGAAAAAGTGCAAATTCGACGTCAAGGTCGAATTTGACGATGGGAAAGCTGCGATAAAGATGGGCGTCAACGCCTGTCTTGAGGAAAAGTGGACGGTCATACAGGAAGACTACGACCGTCGCAAGTAAGGCGCTGAAAGCGCGTCATGCGGCCGATGTACTCGGCCGCATTTCTATACCATGTTTCGACGTTCTTGCTGCAGGATCTGTTGTTTTACCGCAGGTCCGCCGCGATTGTATGAGCCAAGCGTCCCGTCGCTTTTTATGACACGGTGGCAGGGGATCTCGGGGTCATAGTTGGCGCGCAGCACGGCACCCACGGCCCGCGCCGCCTTCGGGTTCCCTGCGTGGCGCGCCACTTCGGCGTACGTCATTGTCTTCCCCTTCGGTATCTTGCGCACGATGGCGCGCACTTTGTCGGCAAACTTCATAAACATTACACCACATCCAAAATGGTGGAAATGTCGTTTCCACCACTTCCATTTTTTACTTTCGCTTTCGCGTGCTGTTCGCGCAGGGCCACCCCGGCCGCTTCGCGGTAACGGCAGTAGTCGCACTCATCACCTGCGGGCGGGATCTGTTCGCTGTCGAGGCATGTCTTGATGTCGGCCAGCGTATTCTCTATCCAGTTCGCGTTACCTGTATAGGCGATGAGCGTGATGTCGAACTCCAGCTTCGCATCGAACGCTTCCCTGTCCTTGCTCGCGTTCGCATACACGAAGTAGCCGGTGTCCGACACCGTAAAGCCGTTCTGTCGCAGGAGCCACTGATATACCTCCATCTGCCGCTTGTAGCCGTCGTGCCAGTCCTGATCAAGAGCTTCGATCTTCTCGTCCTTACTGGTCGATTTGTAGTCGACGACGATCAACTCCCCTTTCGGATTGACCCAGATATCATCGACCGCGCCCGAGACGGTAAAGCCGGTGCCGGGATGCTTATGTTCGATCCCCTTGAAATTCTCGCGCCAGACGTCCATCATCGCGTGCGAGAACGGTATCGCATCGAGCTTGTAGTGCTTCATCAGCGGGTGCTTGTCGCCGTGTGCGCGATGGATGTCGAATTCTTTCTTCAAAAGCGCATCGACGGCACTGTTGAGGTTGAACGGAAAGCCCGGCGGGCGGGCGGTGCCGAGCTTGTTGTCGACATAGAAGCAGCGCGGGCACTCGACGAACAGGTCTATCTTAGAGCGTGACAAACGCCAGCGAGAGCCGCCGTAGTTCCAGTCGGGATTGCGGCGCGGTTTGTAGTACTGGCTCATGGCAGCCAGTGTATCACGCGCTCTAACGGCCGTGCTCGTGCTCTTCGATGGCCTCTTCGAACCAGTGCTTGAAGCGATTCTCGATGAACCACATGCCCGTAAACATGAACAGCGCCATGAGCGTCGCGGCTATGGACAGGGCATAGAGACCGTACCCCACAGCTATGCCGACACCCGCCGCAATCCAGAGGCCTGCGGCGGTCGTTGCGCCGTGGACGCTACGTCCGCGGAAGATGATGAGCCCTCCCCCGACGAATCCGATGCCGGTAATGATGGCACCCGCCACCTGCAGCGGGTGGAAGTTGACGACGCCGAGGTATGCGGTGTCGACGTAGCTTGAGGTGACGATGAAGAGGGCCGCGCCGAGCGATACCAGGCCGAACGTGCGCGTGCCTGCTGCCTGTTTGGCGAGTATGGCACGTTCAGTCCCCAGGAGCGCTCCGAGGCACATCGCCAGAAAGAGCTTGCCGATCATGACAGTCGTGGTGTCCATGAAGAGCGCCGGCCCGTGCGTTTCTATCATAACGATCATTGTACCTCGTGCACGTTGCGCCACAAGCGCTTATCGACAGGTCGCTACACGCCGCAGAGATTGCGCGCCTCTTCCAGTACTTGGGGAATGCGGTGTGGCTTCACGCCGTACTCTTGAAGAAGGTGCGGGGTCTGGATGTCCTTACACAGCACGATCCGCCGTTCGAGCAGCTGACGCTTTTCGCCTTCGGAGAGCGTGGTGAGGCAGGTCAGCGGGTGGACGCGCGCTTCTTCGATCATAGAAAGGAGTCCGCGGCCGCGCGGGTAGTCCCAAGCGATGGCCGTGAGGTTGGAGCAGCGTGCATAGCGTATCGCGTTGCGAGTGAAGCGCGTGTTCGTGATGAGCCAGCCTTCATCGACGCGTGACGACGCTTCGGGAGCGCGGCGCAGGTCGTCGTACCGCGCGTGCACGTACAGGGCATCCTTGATGTCGGTCTTGCCCCCAGGGTCGTTGTGAAATTTTGCCTCGATACCGATGCGTTTGCCGTCCTTTTCGGCGAGGACGTCGACTTCGTGGGGTACGCAGCGGCCCGTCAGGATGACCTGCGTGCGCACCACCCAGCCATGGGCCTTGAGAACCTCCCCCAGGAACGATTCGAACGGAAAGCCAGAGGGGCCGAGCGCGAAGACCGCGCGCTTCACCGAATAACGAGCGGCGACAGCCGGCTGGTCCTCCTGCCGGAGCAGTTCGAACGCGCGCCGGTAGATCTCTTCGGTCATCATGCCCTCCTTAAGCTCTGTGAGCACATGCCCGAGTATGCGCGCACGCATCGTCGACGATGCACCAGCGAATTCCAGGGAACGCTCCAATTTCGCCGGATCGAACAGCTCCTGTTCGCCGTCTGCTTTCGTGATCAGTATGCGCGTCATGGCTTCTCCGTGCCAGGTGTGCTCGATGCGCGGCGCAGGGCGTATGGTTCTATGGAGATCGGCAAGTATTCGCCGTCCATCGTCGCCACGAATGAGGCTGGCTCGTCTTCCGTAAACACGACGGTCTTGATCCAGCGAGGAGTCTCTTCTTTCGTGCAATGCAGCGAGGGATTCTGCCAGGTCTCGAACAGGAGGCGGTAGGTCTTTCCGGATACCTGTTCTGCGCGCACCGATAGCTCAGCGCATGAGACGGATACCGGCACGATGCCTGAAATGCGATGCACGCCCGCCGTCAGCTCGTCGCGCAGGATGATGACGCGGGTCGATTGTACATGGCTTTCGACTGCTTGCCCGACGGACACGAGGAGCACGAACACGAACAAGCACCCGCACATGGCGTACCATATCGTACGTCGCAGCAAGTCTGCCATGTCCGCATTGTAACCCAGTCCGAGATAGCGACACCGGGCAGTTATGAACAGCGGCGTGGCATCATCGTGCGGGAGCACCTCCCAGGCAGAGGTCGCCGTCGTACATGACAACGCTCTGGCCGGGCGGCGCGAGCTGCGGTCGGTCGAACTGCAATTGCGTCTCGCCTGAGATGACACGATATGTCGCGTCGGCTAATGCGCCGCGGTAGCGGGTCATGGCCGCGACACGGGTACCATCTGCAATCGCGTCGCCGATCCAATGCGGGTCGTCGACAGGGATCGTTGTGCGGCACGCATCGGACAGTCGCGGCGACACGATAACCGTATTGCATGCGGTGTCGATACGTGTGACGTAGTACGGCATGCCGGGGTGCGCGGCGTCGAGGCGGAAGCCATGACGCTGTCCGACGGTGTACAGTGCTGCGCCGTCGTGCGCGCCGATTACGGCACCCGCGGCGTCGCATACGGGGCCTGGTTCGACGCGCAGGTAGCGCTGGAGGAACTCTGACATCGCGACATCGCCGACAAAACATAAGCCCTGACTGTCGTGTTTGGCGGCGACCGGCAAGCCGCGTGCGACGGCTTCAGCTCGAACGTCGCGCTTGGTCATGCCGCCGACAGGAAAGATGGCGTGCGCCAGCTGCTCTTGGTTGAGCTGATGGAGGAAGTACGACTGATCCTTTGCGGGGTCTGTGCCGCGCAACAGCATGAACGAACTGCCGACATGCTGAATGCGCGCGTAGTGCCCCGTTGCCACGGCGTCCGCTCCTGCTTCGCGCGCAAAGCGCAGGAACGAGCCGAACTTCACGGTCTTATTACATAAGAGGTCTGGATTCGGCGTTTTGCCGCGGGAGTACCCGTCGATCATCGGGCGTACGACGGTGCGCTCGTAATCGTCGGAGAGATCGATTTCTCGAAACGGGATATCGAGATACGCAGCCACACGCATGGCGTCGAGCCGGTCCTCGCGCCAGGTACATTCGAGGAACTCCGGCTTCCAGATGCGTATGAATACGCCGGTGACGTCGTATCCTTGCTCCAAAAGAAGCGCGGCACTCGTCGCGCTGTCCACTCCCCCCGATAGTCCTACGAATACCCGCTTGTGCATGCGGGCACTATATAGCACGATGGCGTCTAACGCACCGTGTCGACATACTGCGCTTTCTTGCGCATATGTTCGGCGTACGTACGGCTGTAATAGGTGTTGCCGTAGCGGTCGGCTAGGTAGAAGATGTTCTTGCTTGGGATCGGGTCCAGCGCCGCCTCGATCGAATCGAGCGAAGGGCTGCCGATCGGCGTAGGCGGCAGGCCTTTCACTCTATATGTATTGTAGGGCGAATCGCTGGCCAGGTCTGCTTTCGTGAGAGAGAACGTACTGCGTCCGATCGTATAGAGGAAGACGGCGTCGACCTGCAGTGGCATGCCTTGCTCGATCCTGTTCCACAAGATGCCAGCGATATGCCGTCGGTCATCGTCACGGCCGTTTCCTTCGCGCTCGAGAATCGACGCCATAATGATGATCTCGTCGAGCGAGTGCGTGGAGCTTGCCAGTCGCGGTTCGAGTACAGCGAGCTGGTCGTCGAAATTTTGTCGCATCGTTTTGATGACGACATCTTCGGTTGCATTCGGGAGGAAGTAGTACGTATCAGGGAAAAGAAATCCTTCCATCTGCTTGGCTTGCGCCACGAAGCTGTCGCTGTTGAATCGTTCCAGTCTTGCCGCGAAGATCTCCGACATCTCCATCGTCGTGGCGCCTTCGTGGATGCGGATCCGCACCGGTTCAAGGCCGAATTGGCCCACGACAATCGCGCGCGCGACCGTAAACAGGGGTCGCGGTTCCTTGAACATGTAGTCGCCCGCGTGCACGTCGTGCTCATGGCCGGTCAGCGTCACGAGTACGCGAAACGCCAGGGCGGAACGGATGACATGGTGCTCCTCAAGGATTTCGGCGCTCTCTTGCAGGGTTGTCCCCTCGGGGATGCTGACGAGCTTTCCGACAGGGAATGCGCCGGGCGGCTCGATGAATGTGGCATAGGAATAGAGGGACATGGCTCCGGCCACCAGGATGATAATGATCGTCCGGCGGTTCGCCCCCTGCTGCCAGTGTTCCGTGAGTCGCTTCTGCGCTCCGTCGAGCAGCGCAAACATGCGGGACAGTCCTTGTGCGATATCGGGCATGGCGTTACATCGGGAGGTTCGGCGGCGGTTCAGCCTTGGTGGCAGGGATGCGGGCAAAGCCAGGCGTCATGACGGTCGCAGTCGGCGGGTGAAAGATCGTGGCAACTGCTTCACTCGACATGATGAACGAGGGCGTGATCCATGGTTCGGTGAAATAGGATCGGCGGCGGTATGCGTCGATATATCGGGCGGTCATGAGCCTGCTGCGGTATCCCCCGAAATCCTGCCATGCGAAATCGAAGATGTTGTGTCCCCACTCGTTGCGGCAGCCGATACCGTTGAGCATGGCTGAGCCATATGGCCGGAAGATACCGCGCATGGCGTTGATGGCGACGCCGCTGCCGGGACCGTCCGAGAGATAGAGGCCGCGGATGCCGACCTCGAACGCAGGCTTGCTCTTGTGTCGCTCAAGCGCTTCCATCGCTCGCGTCTGCGCCCAGGTCGGGCGTGGGAAATTAAACTGGCTATCGGGATTATCATCATTGTCTCTGATCTTCTTGACCTCGGTGTCGACGCGCTTCTTCCAGCCGGTGTCGGAGCGAAGGAGGATACCGCTTTTCCCTTCTTTACGGATGATGATCTGCAGCCATATCTGCTCGTACGGCTTCAAGTTTCCTAGCGGTTCGAGTATCTGCGCGAACGGATCCACGCGATACTCATCTTTCGGGTCCTTGTCGAGTTCGTAGTCGATATAGCTGCGTATCGGATATACGTCGTCCTTGTCGAGTGCGAAGTCGGTGACGAACGCGTTGAGCGTGTGCGGATTATACCGGAATGCGGTCGCGTAATCATCGACCTCGTGTATCTCGATCTCGGGGTACTGCGCATATAGGGCGTTCTCGACCGTGTTCTTCTGCGACTTCCATGTCCAGATGTACAGATGTATGTCGCCGCCGAACGATACGATCTCGAACGAGAAGAACGGTCGCACCGCACCGTTCCAGGCGCGCGCGATGAAGTTCGATTCGCCGGAACTCAGCTGGAATGTCGTCAGGGCGACTTCCATAGCGCGTGGCGATTTCACGGTATTGCGGGGCACTTTGATCTCAAGGAGTACTGGATCGCGTCCGGCAAGGAAGAGAGAGCGCACGTACACGACCCAGGTCGCCCATGCGGCGATCCACAAGACGATCGGCAGCCATATGGGTGCCGTGCCCGCAATCCAGCTCCAGGTGAATGCGCCGAATGCGGGTATCTGCTGGGACAAGACCGACAGGAGGCCGATGAATACGAGTATATGCAAGAACCCCCGCGATATCCCCCAGTCAGATGCCCATTTTACGAACGAACCGTAGTCAAGCGGGTCGAAATCGAACACGTACGTCTTGAACGCATCGCGCACGCCCGCAAGAAATCGGGTGTCCTTCGCTTTCTCCGCCATCGCAAGAAGTATAGCATCAGGCCGCGCACTGATGGTGCGCGGCCTGATGCGTGCCCTGCGGGCAGATTGTTATTTCTTTGCGAGCGACCAGCGGCCGTCGGAGAGCCGGGTGAACATCGGCGACTGCAGGTTCACGGCGATCGTCGCATCCTTCACATAGCGTTCGCGCTTCACGCGATCGACGATCTCTTCGCGGGTCAGCGGGCCTTCGCTGGCGAGAATGCCGCGGATGACGTCGCGCACGACACCTGGCTCATAGCCCCACTCCTTGAGCGCGTAGAGACCGCGGCCCACGAGGACGAAACGGCCGTCCTTGATGAGCTCGTTGTGAGTGGTTGCCGGGTGTGCCGAGCGCTTGAACAGCTTCTCGATCGTCTTGGCAACTTCGGTGAAGTGCATCGGCGAGCCGTGGCGCTTGAGGGTGAGGAATGCGAAATCGCGCGTGTTCTTGATGCGGACATGCGGGCTGTCGGTGCGGCCCCATTCGCCGAGCGGATTCTTGCCGACGCGCTTGGAAATCGCCAGCCAGCGGTTGACCATCTCGGGGGTACGATTCTTGACGCCGGTGTTCTTGAGGTGCTTGACGAAGGAGTCGACGAATTCATCTTCCGGGATGAGCTTGTCGGCTTCGACGGATTCGTAGAGGGCCGTGAGAGCGCGCTCGACCGCTTCGGCGAGCTGCTCGTCGACGTGCCAGCGCGCGCGGAAGTCTGCAGACTCGCGACGCGAAGAGAAATGATGACCGACCGTCAGGAGGAAGATGAGATGGTTGCGATCGGCGTCGTTTTTTGTGATCTCGTCGAGGAGCGTCTCTTCGTCGATGATGCCGCCGAGATCGTTCAGGAGGCGCTTAAGCTCCTCCAGGGTCGGCGCATGCACCGAATAGATGTCGGACTCGCGCACTACCGAAAGGCCGTGCGCTTCGATCTGGCGGATGCGCTCGCGCGTGATCCCGTACTCCTGTCCGATCGCATCGAGCGTGCGCGCCTCGCCCTTCGGAGAGAGGCCGAAACGGTCCGTGAGCACCTTGCGGGAACGTTCAGAAAGGGGTGCGAGCAGCTCCTTGCTGATTGCTTTCGGGTTGAATGAAATCATAAGTAAATATCGACTAATTGACGTTATTTCTACTTGATGGTGTACGTTGTATCAGATAACCATATGGCCGTCAAGTAGGGCGTATATCGGAGCGTACCCACCTGGGGCAGGCGCTTCAGCTCATGTAAGAGACTGCTGTAGAGCCCGTAAGACGGCTCAATAGCCGGCGGGTTCGGTACTGTCGCGTAGTGCGCAGTATGCGCACTCTTTCTGTGCACATCGGGTCTCCCAGAATGCCAGAGTACGTATGTCGGCTGCGACTCGCCGGATCGTCTCTTTCAGCTCTGTCACGGCCGCTGCGTCGTACGCGAAAGTGTGCGTGGCAGTAGCACCTTTCTTGTCCGGCTCGATAAACTGCAGCGTCAGCCGCGTTGGCTGCTCCTGCCCGGCAAGCTCTAAGAGGACGCAGTAGAAGTCGAGTTGTCGCTTGTAGTCGCCGGTCGCGTGCTTAGTGCCGCCCTCAAGCTCGTTGCGGCTGAGGTGCTTGCCGGTCTTGTAGTCGATGACTTCGGACGAGCCGTCCGGATCGAACTCGATGACGTCGATCATGCCACGCAAGAGCACCTGCGGCGGCTCGCCATCTGGAAGCGGCAGATAGACTTCGTATTTCTTCTCGCACAGCGCGCGGAAGCGATAGTGTTCGCGGTGACGCTCATGCCAATCGGTGAGCGCCCGTACGCCCTTCTTCTTCGCGTCTTCGTAGGAGGTCGGGGTGAATCCCTGCTGGTCGATGGACGCCTGCAGGTAGCCGAGCAGCAGCTCCAGCGGCTCATACCGCCCCGAGGAGGCGCAGTGGTCGCGGAAGAGCCGCAGCGCGTTATGGAGCGCGTTACCGTAGAGCGAGCTGGGCGTGGGCTTCTCGGGGATGCGCACGAGATTCCGATAAAAATATTTCCATGGACAGTCGAGATAGTTGTTGAGTGCGGTCGCCGACAGTCCTTGTTCGACGAATGCGTCGATAAGGAATGATTGGTCGCTCATCGTATGCGCAGACGGCGGACGCATCTCGAAGATGCGCTCAGGTGGCACGTGAGCCTCGAAGTCCGCGGTCTCGACGCTCGCGACGAGCGCAGGGTCGATCTCGAGCATGAATTGCGTGATAGTGCTCTCACGGGTGCGTCCGCCGCCCGTGACGCCATATGAGACGGATACATACTGTTTGGCGCGCGTGAGTGCCACGTAGAATAGGCGACGTTCGTCCTCGGTGTCGGTATCCTGGGATGCCGCGAGCGTCGAGAGGGGCAGTGTATCGCGCTGTGTACGGTTCCCCCATTTCCCGTCGCGCGCATGGATGACATACACGTACTCATACTCAAGACCCTTACTGCGATGCGCGGTCACCAGGTGTACGGCGTTCGTCCGCTCCTTGGGTTGCGTGTCCGGCTCTATCTCTATGCCGTATTCTTCGTACAGCCCGATGTCAGCCACGAAGTCGCGGCCCGTGTAGAGGGTCTTGGTGGCACTCAAGGTCTCAAGCGTGCGCGCCAGTCCGCGCACGGCATTGAGTACGGGAATCGCATCGGGCCGTGCGAGGACATGCGTGAGCAGCCCGCTTTCGTGAAGGACCAGATCAAGGAAATCGCGCGCCGACTCCTCCTGTGCGCTCTTGGCGAGGCGATGCAGTGTCTTGGCGAATGCGGTGACGGCTGCGCTGTCGCGTACACGTGCTTCTTCTAGCTCGTGCGGCGACGAGATGACATCGAGGTATGGCAAGCGCTTGCGCTGCGCATGAATAAGCACGCGGTAGGCATCGCCCGCGGAGACGCCGACCCACGGGATATGCACGACATGCGCCAGGTATTCGTCGTTGCCGATGTGCGTGCATAGACGCAGATATGTCACCAGCTGCAGCAGCGCATGACTGGAGAAGATGCTGCTCTTGGAATCGAGCATGTGCAGAATGCCGCGCTGGGAGAGCGCGCGCGACAGAGGCAGTGCGTCGGCGTTGTTGCGGAATATGACGGCGATATCGCCCGGGGCTACGCCCTCTGCGATCCGTGTTGCAATGTCACCGACCACCCACGCAAGCTCCATCTCTTCGCTTGAGAATGTGCGCGCCTCAAGCGCAGCCAGATGCGGCTGCGAGACCCTGCTCTCCAGTTTCGGATGGCGTTCCGCAGGAATGGAATCGCGCATCAGCGAATGTGCGGCGTCCAGCAAGACCGAGCCGGAGCGATACGAATCGACCAGGGGGATGAGCGTCGCGCTCGGGAATTTCTCTCGAAAGCGCGCGAAGCTGTCGAGCGATGCTCCCTGGAAGCGGAAGATCGCCTGTTTCTCGTCGCCGACGATGAAGAGGTTCGGTGCCGTGTCATACGAGGCCAGTAGTTCAAGCAATGTATTCTGCGCGCCATTGGCATCTTGATGCTCGTCGGCGAGGATGTAGAGATATTTCTCCTGGACGACGGGTAGGAACTCGCTGTCGGTCGAGAATGCACGTACGACCTCCCCGATCATGTCTTCGAAGTCGAATTTCTTCATCTGCGTGAGCTTCGTCTCGTACCATTCGAACACGAGTCCCAGCTCGTGCTCCTTGTGCAGGCGGTCGATGCGCGTCTGTATCGCGCCTTTCATCTTGCCCTTGTGCACTCCTTTTTCGTGGAATGATGCCGGATCCTGTTCGAGCTGCCGGATGAGCCGTGTAGTGTTCTCGAGCACGTCCCTCGGCGTCTTGTGCTCCCGCTTGAGCGTCGCGATCGCGCTACGCGCGGTCTGCACGTAAAAGTAGGGGTCGCCGAACGGCTTGAGTTTCTCTACGGGGAGCGCCGTAAGCGCTTCGCGCATGTACATGATCGACTCTATCTCCGTGAGTGCCGTCGAACTGATGATGCGAGGGAAATATTCGGGATGCGTATGGATGATCTCATTACAGAAGCCGTGGAACGTATAGACACCGACCTTGTATGCGGTAGGGCCTATCAGCCGCAGAAGACGCTGCTTCATCGCATCAACGCCTGCCTCAGTGAACGTGAGCGCGAGGATGCCGTCGGGCGGCGTGTCGGTCTTGGTGAGGATGTGAGCGATGCGCAGCGCGAGAATATGCGTCTTGCCTGTGCCTGGCCCTGCCACCACCATCACCGGCCCTTCGATGGTATCGACCGCTTCTTTCTGTGTGGGATTGAGCGTACGATATGCTGTGTGAAATTGCGCGCCGTGTGCCATGGCTGGAGTATACACGTTCACGCATTCTGCCAGCCTCGTCCAGCCTCTCAGATCATGTCTCGACCGTCAGTCCGAGCCTGTGCGAGACATATGGCGTCAAGGATGGCTGGGTGCCGAGCGCTACCAGCAGCACCCACGTGCCCGTCGCCACAAGCGATGCCTCCCCTTGTCCTAATCCGACCAGGGTGATCAAGAGTGCTGCAGTGATCGTTCCCGCACCTGACGCGAATGAGAGGAATAAGAGATCCTTGCCGTCCATGCGTTCGCGTCCAGGCCGTATCCAGTACGACAGGGATACGAACACGGCGATCGGGCGGATGACGAACATGAGGAGCAGGGCCGCAACGATGCCGATCGGCGCGTAATCGATCAGGGTTCCGATATCCGCCACGCAGCCCACGATCACGAAGATCGCAGGCCTGAAGAATGTATCGACGGAATCGCCGAAGAACCTTCTTGTCTGATGCAAATGGTGCAGTGCTCCTGGCAGCAGACCTGCGACGAAGACCGCAAGGTAGCCGCTGCCATGCATCGCAAGCGCGACCGTGAATGCCAAGAGTGGAATGGTGAAGAAGAACGGCATGTCGGCTGGGGACTCCTCGTATGCTCGTTGAGCTATGTGAGGTCGGCGCAGTGCCTTGCGGAGGCGTGCATACAGCGGGGTCGGATCGGCACCCCTGCGCACATGGAACGCATCCAGCAATAGATAGCCTAGACCGCCTATGACGATGCCCCAGAAGACCTGAGAGAAGAGGAATGCCGTCATCTCGAATGAGATCATGGCGCCATAGGCTGCCGCGATCGAGTCGAACGGCATATGTTGATCGATCGTGAATACGAATACGGATACGAGGAGCGTTCCGAGCACCCCAGTGAGCGTCGACTCGGCCGTCGCGATCTCTTTGAGTGTGCCGCGCCCTTCGCGGAGGCGGATGCGGCGCAAGGTTTCGATCAGTGCCGTCGGATCTGCCGAGGCGAGGACGGCACCTGCGAGAACGGCCGCTGCGAGTGATACTTCATGTCCGAATGCCTGTCCGAGCCAGTAGAATACGATCGAGAACAAGAATGACGTAACGAAGAATCCAAGGAGTGATAAGGGAAAGATCTTCCAGGCACGCTTTTCGAGATCTTCCCATCGCGTCTCAAGCCCGTTGCGAAAGAGTATGTAGGCCGCTGCAGCACTCACTAATGCCATCATGGCGTGTGGGTGGGCAGGGATCGCCGAGAGGAGCGGGTGAGCCGCTAGGCCAAACACGACCGCCGCGACGGACGAAGGTACTGCAGTGCCGAGTGTCGCGTACTGAGCGAAGCTTCCGAGCATGAACACGATGCATGCTACGAAGAGCGGCACGAGCACCTGCCCGTCAGCATGTGCCTCTAGCGCATGAATGAACGGCGGTGAGAGCATGCCCGCGCCGATGATGCCCGCCAGCGCGACGGCGAGGCGGGTGTAGGGCATGATCGACGTGTGTAGCATACAGCGAATCTTTGTAGCGAAATCGTGCGACAAGACAACAGGATGTCGATCGACACGTTACTTCGGACTATCCGACACGAGATAGCATACCCGCACCCCTGCATTGTGCAACAGGGTCGGCACGTGGAAGCGGGCAAGAAAAATGGCTAGGGACGGCATGTGCCCCCTAGCCTATGATCCTGCTCTAGAAGCAGATAGTTCGACCGATCGCGAGCTGATGTGCAGGTCGCATGCAGTCATGCTCAGGTGCTGCGCTGCAGCCCCAGGATGCGAGTGATGATCGTCTCGATCGTCAGTATGGCGACCGACGAAGATTCCGAGAGGTTTTCCCTGCACAGTGCTGTCGCCAATCGGCTCACCACATCGTCTATGTGTGTCCGTGCAGTGGTGTGAGATATTGGATGGGACGCTTGCATGCAGCGAAGGCGGCATTCGAGCTGCTGAAGCAGTACGTGCTGCAGGCGGATACATGTATCCGCCGAAGCCGGATCGCCAGCGCCGCGACCATCAATCAATGCTCCCTGAAAAAACCGAACCCATTCCAGCGCAGATTGTGCAGGCATTCCATGTCGAGCGTCGCTCATGGAACCATCTCCCCTATGTCTCGATCGTGATCAGTGTACGCGAAGACTGAACTCGTGCCGCGCACACCGCGTGCCACTGTACGATAAAAAAGGCCGGATACAATCCGGCCTTCTCTATCGGCACATGCACTGCTTACGCGGCCGCAGACACGGCCTCTTCTCGATGCTGCCTTTCCAGCGCATAGAGCGCCATCAGGCCCTCGAAGAGGAGCTTTGTGATCTTCGCCTCGGTGACGCCGAAGCGCGCACGAGGCGAGATGTCCGACGTTCCCGCTTCGTCCATCTGCGAATGCTCGCCGGAGAGTCCGCGCGCCTGAAGGTTCAGCTCTTTCGCCTTTGTCTTCAGATGCGCCTCGTCGGTTCCCTTCCTCGAGAGGCCGGGGAACTGGACGAGCACGGATTGACGCTTGCCCGTGCCCATGTTCGTCGGACAGGTCGTCACGACGCCATAAACGGGATGCCGTGCAAACGACACGCCAGCCTGCTCCAAGGCGGTCAAGAGGTCTCCAAGAGACTTGTCGACCGCTCCGAGGTCCGACCCGTGCACGATCGAGATGATCCGCAGATGGTCTTCCTCGCCGACCCAGATCATCTTGGTCTTGTCCGCAGAAAGCCAGATGCCGCGTCCGATCGGCCAGTGCGATGCAATACCGCCTGCCGTCAGATGCCCATCCGTCGTCATGTCGTTGAACAACAGGTGATCCCGGCGCATCTGCTCGGCTTCCTCCGCGCTTATCTCAAGCGCGTGCCCCGGCGTTAGGCTACGATACGAACCAGCAAACGGCAGCTGCGCGAACGCCTTCTCGATGAAGGCCTCGAATACTAGCCGCTCATCGCGTCCCATTGCGCTCGGCAGATTCCAGCCGCCGACGTTGCGTGCAACACGCGCTCGCATGGAGACCTTGCCAAACCCAGGATCGATCTTGGTCAGCTCATATTCGCCGACGGGAATGTCCCAATCGTGCTCCTGGCGCGTGTCGCCGACGATTCCGTGATACTCGCGAACGATCCTATCGAGGTAGAACGCGAAATCCTCCAAATCCTGCGGTCGGGTTAGGTATGCGCCAACCTGCGCATCATCATTCGCCAAACCGGAGACGATGATGTCTAGTAGCCGCAGCTGCATCTCACGTGGAAGCGTCTGCGCCCACTCAAGCACCTCGTCGTCGAAGTGTTTGTTAGCGAGCGAGACCTGGCCCGCGTCGCGCAGATCGCCGAAGCGCTGCACGACTATCTGCCAGTCCACTTGCACGAATGCCCTGATGGCGTCTTCCTTTGATACTGCCTTTTTTTCTTGAGACATGCTGTTCCTCGCGTGATTGGACGTCGTTGGTCCGTAATAGTAAAGAAGCGGCTCCGCCGCTGTTCCTACATATAACACAAAAGACTTGACACGGCCTGCGTGTAATGTATTACACAATATTTTTTAAAATTGAACAGTGCCATGCACCGTATCCTTATAGGTCGGTGCCTGAGTAAGAGAGGTTAAGGCTCTTGTTGCACAGCGGGAAGTCAGGGACGATGTTGCCCGGACCAAGCTCGCCAAAGAGCGCCCAGTTCATGAACGATGGATCGGACACTGCAAGGCGCTCGATGCGACCCTTCTCGTCGAGACACACGAAGTCGATGATGGCGCCGCGGAAGCTTTCGCACCAGCCCAGGCTCTCGCCCGGCTTTGCTGCAAGCGGCACGTGTGCGGGGCCCTTGGTGAGCTTGTCGGCAACTGCACGGATGAGACGAATCGACTCGGCAAGCTCGATGACGCGTGTCGAGAACCGTGCACGCACGTCGCCCGGCGTCTTTGTGGGCACGTGTGGCGCAAACGTCTTGTAGGCTGCCGTGGGGTGATCGCGGCGCATGTCGATATCGACTCCCGAGGCACGTGCCGGCACGCCGCGCGCGCCATAGGCAAGAGCCGCGTCTTTCGTAAGTACTCCTGTCGTCTCAAAACGCTCCATCAAGCCATCGGTTGCATAGGCGATGTCGAGTACCCTGCTGATGTCGGGCTCGAGTGCATCAAGCGCGGCGAGGATACGGCCAAGCCCCACGGTGTCGAGATCGTGCGCACCACCCGGCATGACGGCGCCACGCAGGAAGCGGTGGCCGGTGAGCGATGCGTACAGCAGACGCATATCTTCGAGCATGCGAAAACACTGTGCCGCCATAAAGGTAAAACCTGTGCCCATGCCACCCATGTTGCCGAGGTCGAAGAGGTGCGCACCGACGCGCTCAAGCTCGAGCCACAGCACGCGCAATTCGCGTGCGCGATCTGGCACCTGCGTGCCCGTCGCGCGCTCCACGGCTTCGCAGAATGCGAGTGCATGCCCGACAGCGCCATCGCCCGAAATGCGCTCCACGAACGGCAGCGCTTCAGCCGGTGTCTTTCCTTCTACCAATTTCTCGACACCCTTGTGTGTGAAGAAGAGTTTGCCCTCGAGCGTCAATATGCGCTCGCCGCGGACATTAAAGCGGAAGTGTCCGGGCTCGATGATGCCGGCATGAATGGGGCCGACGGGGATTTCGTAGACCCCCTTGCCTTCGACGGCGTGCATCGGGTACGGCTCGTGCGTGTGCGCGAGCGCGGTGTTCCAGGCAAAGTCTTTGCGCAGCGGGTGCGTCTTAGCGGGAATGTTCTCGTGATGGACGAGGCGGCGCCAGTCGGGGTGACCCTGCGCAACGATACCGAACTGGTCGTGGATAAGGCGCTCATACCAATGCGCGGCCATGATGTGCGAAGCAAGTGATGGATAGGTAGGATCGGCAGCCGGCACGAGCGCGCGCAGCGTCACGAACCCTTCGCTGTGTGCATCGAAAACGGCGTTCACCGAAAAGCCCGCACGTGTCGCGCGGTCATCGGTCGCATACATGAAGACCAGTCGCGCGCCCGTCCCCATCAGGTCGCGTGCCTGTTCAAGGAACGATTCGCGCTCTATGGCGCGGATGGATTGTGATGATGTGTGGCGCGGATCCATATGCTACGAGACCTGCGATGCGATGCTTATAAACAAGGCCGAGCCTGCCTCTGACCAGACGAACACCCCGAGCGCCAATAGGACGATGAGATGCAGCATGATACCGGCATGCGAGAGCGTATGTACCTCGCCAGCCGGCGTCTCCTGTTCGCCCGATGCCCTCAACGTGCCGTAGAGCATCGGCATAAGAAGGCGGACGAAGCCGGTAGCGACCAGTGTAAGCGAAACCAGGAGCACTCCCGTCGCATACGGATGCGCGCTCAAGCCGCGCGAAACGATGATGAGTTCGGAGAGGAATAATGGCGACGGTGGTACAGCCAGCAAGAGCAGTAGTCCTGCAGAGAACAAGACCGCCGTCTTCGGCAGGACTCTTGCCACGTCCGCGACGCGATCGAACTTGGTGCTGTGGAATCGTACGACGATATCGCCGGCGCCGAAGAAGAGCGCTGACTTGGCGAGCGCGTGGCCGACCATATGCACGAGGCCTGCGGCAGCGGCGATCCCGCCGATCCCGAACGACAGCGCGACGATCCCCATATGCTCGATGGACGAGTATGCGAGCAACCGTTTGTAATCGGTCTGTACGAGCACGAACGCAGCCGCCAGCGCGACGGAAAGCATGCCGAACACGATCAGTATCGCGCCGCTCCAAGCGCCGTCGCCGAGCGAAACATCGGCAAGAGCTTTGAACCGCAGGATTGCGACGAGCGCCACCGGCAAGAGCACGCCCGAGAGAAGGCCTGATACTGGCGAGGGTGCGGACGAGTGGGCGTCGGGGAGCCAGGTGTGCATGGGTACCAGTCCGGCTTTCGTGCCATAGCCGACCAGGACGAGGACGAACGCGATCTTCATCAGAGGAGCCGACAAGACCGGCGCCGATCGTACAAGCGCAGCCCAGCTCATGGCGGCAAGTCCTTCCGTGATTCCCGCCATCTCGCCAGCATAGAATGCGACCATGACGCCGCCGAGGCCGAGTGCGATCCCGGTCGAGCAGAGGATGAGGTATTTCCACGCCGCCTCAAGTGATCCGGGGCGCGCGTAGAGCGCTACGAGCAGGGTCGTCGCTTCAAGCGCGATCCATTGGACGCCAAGGTTGTCGGCGACGCTCGCAGAGAGCATCACTCCCACGAACAGCGGGATGCACGCGAGATAGCGGCGCGCCTGGGCTTCGTCAATGATACCGGCACGCAGCTCGTGGTCGAGGTACGAGCGGCTGGAGAGAATTGCGGTCCACTGCATGAACGAGATGAGCAGCACGAGCACGGCGGCGACTCCGTCGATCCGCCACAGCCCGGCGCTCATCGCCGTCCCTGATACGAGGACGCTGGCGCCCAGGTAGGTCCCCAGTGCGAACACCATCGTCGACCAGCCCAATGATACGTACCATGCGGTCTGCGGATTGCGCGCGACAAAAGGAGCAAAGCATCCTATCAGCGACACGAGAATGAGCAGAGAGATGAACATACGAAGCAGCGGATTAGCCGGTGAGGTGGCGGAGGTGGTCGGTGTCGACCGAAGCATGTTCGTGCTGTGCACGCGTCAGCAGTGCCAGCATGAGGATGCTGCCGACCAGGACGTCGAACACGATGCCGATCTCGACCAGAAGCGGCATGCCGTGCGTCAGTGCGAGTCCGAACGTGAAGATGCCGCTCTCGAGAGTGAGGAATCCCCCGCCCTGTCCTACCAGGTCTTTGCGCGTGATAAGCAGCAGGAAGCCGATCAATACGAGCGATACCGATGCGCCCACGATCGCATAGGTCGCGCCGCGAAACGGCAGCACGTATGCGGCGGCGTATGCGACGATGATCGAAAGCGCCGCCAAGAATCCTGCGGATGACGCGCGGACATACGAACTGAGCCGTTCGGATACGTTCGCACGCTTAGCGGTGCGCAGGAGTATCGCCGGCACGAGGAGCACCTTGAGCGCGATGATAAGGAACGCCGATACGAACAACGCGGTATCCCCTACCAGGAATGCGAGCGATATGGCATAGAGCGCCAAGAATACCGATAGCGTGCGGAACGTAGCGACGAACGTGATGAGCCGCATGCGGCTTGCGAGTACGAACGCAGACGCGACCATCGCGGCGGCAAGGAAAAGGATGATGTCTGGCATGGTAGAGAAAGGCATATTCAACGATAGAGCGTGAGGAGCGCAGCGACCAGCCCGGCGACGGCGACCAGGTACGCGAGCGTCGCGTACTCCTGCATGCGATAGAAGCGCATCTTCACGACAGTGCTCTCGAGGAACGCGATGCCGAACGCGGCGACGACAAGCTTGCCCACGAGCGCCAGGCTTGCAAGCGTGAGCGCGACCGCCCCCGCCCCGGGCACCGCGAACATGTACGGTACGAGCATGTTCATGCACAACAGCGATACCGCGGTCAGCTTGAGCGCGGAGGCGTATTCGAGCATCGCGAGGTACGGGCCGGAGTATTCCAACAGCATCGCCTCGTGCACCATCGTCAGCTCCAAGTGCGTTGTAGGGTTGTCGACCGGATAGCGCGCGTTCTCAAGCAGTACGATGAGCGCGAGTGCGAGCGCCAGCATGATCGTGGCCGTCGGATGAAGCCATGGGTCGGCCGAAAACGCCGCGATGATGCCATCGAGACTGAACGCACCGGCAAGCGCGGCCATGCCTGAAAGGGTGATGAACAATGCCGGTTCGATGAGCGCGACCAAGGTCATCTCGCGGCTCGAACCCATGTTCCCGAACGCGCTTCCAGTATCCATGCCGCCGAGGACCAGGAATACAGAGCCGAGCGCCATGACGGCCGCCACGAGAAAGATGTTCGCCGCCGTTGCCGGCAGTGCACCCACGGCGAATGTCGGCACTGCAAACGCGAGGTACAGCGCCGTTGAGAGCACGACGAACGGTACGAACCGGAACACCCACGAGGGAGTACCGTGGGATCGTCATGTCCTTCCGCACGAGCGATAACAGCTGGATATACGGGACGTAGGGGCTGGCCCCGCGACGATTTTGAAAGCGTGCCTTGAACAGCCGCACGAGGCCGACCATACCCGGCGCCAGAAATGCGATAAGGAGTACCTGTGCGGCGATGAGTATCATAGGGCGTATAGGATGGAGGCGATAAGAGCGATCAGTAGGAGCAGCAGGTATGCCTGCACGACCCCGTTTTGCAGGCGACGTATCCGTTGCGCCACGCGCATCGTGCCCTGCGTGGCCGACGCGTATATCCAGCGTTCCCACACGCTTGAGATATCCCATTCGAGACGATGAGTGGCGATCCAACGGTTCGTCAGTACGACGGGCATGCGTGTCACGCTCTTTGTCGTCACTACGAAAGCACGGAAGAAGAATCTCAAGGGCGCCGCGAACCCGGTGGCGGTGTACTGCATGCGAGGGGTTACCGGCTGTCCGCAATCCCATGTATCGGTGATGCGTTCCCTGCGCGTGGCAAGCAGCGCGCGCAGGCTCCAGAGGAACACCGGCAGCACGACAGCGATGATCAAGAGCCAGAGCGTGTTGATGCGCGCTCCCGATGCCAGCACGAAATCATCGGCGAATCCCGTACGCCACTGCGTCACCAGCGGCAGCGCCACGATGCCGGAGAAGACGAGTGCGAGCGCGCTTGCCACAGGCGGTGCGACCATCGAAAACGGCAGGGGCTGTGCGGTTTCGGCGTGCGGCGTGCGTGCGCGGCCCAGGAAGGCGACACTGAACAGCTTGACCGACGCGAAGAGCGCGAGGCCGGCCACCAGCGCCACGATCGACAAGATGATGACCGCACCGGCAGCGTATGCTAGCGGTAGTGTCATGATGGCAAGCGCGAGCGTCTGCACGAACGACCACTCGCCGAAGAACGTGCCCAACGGCGGCATCGCGCCGGCGGCAAGCGACAGGATCAATGTCGCAGCAGAGAGTATCGGCAGGCGTCGGGCTAGTCCGCCGAGTTCGTCGAGGGTACGCGTGTGTGCTGTGCTGAAGACGGCACCCACCGTCATGAAGAGTCCGGTCTTGAAGAGGAAGTGGTTCACGATATGTAGCACCACGAAGACCGCCGCGCCGGAAGCGAGTGCTGCAGTCGCCGGGTCGCCGTAGAGCGATCGCAGGACGGTCATCACGCCGATGCCGAGAAAGATGAGCCCCATGTTCTCTATGGATGAGTATGCAAGCAGGCGCTTCGCATCGCTCTCGGTCACTGCGTGGACGGCGCCGAAGAATGCAGACAGCGCTCCAGCGGCCACGATGACAAGGATCCACGATAGTGGCACATCGGCGAAGAATGACATGAGGCGCAAGAAGCCGTACAGCGCGACGTTGAGCATCACGCCGGAGAGCATCGCGGAGGCATGGCTGGGCGCTTGCGGGTGCGCTTGCGGCAGCCATACATGCAGCGGCACCAGGCCGGCTTTCGACCCGAACCCGGCAAACGCGAGGAAGAACCCTGCCGATGCAAGGACAAACGGCAGTCGCGACGTATTCGCTGCGATCGCTGGCCACGATGCCATCACGTTGCCGCCCGACAGGATGAGCATCCCCGACAGGATCGACGCGAACCCAATCTGTGTCATGACGAAGTAGACGAACCCTGCGGCAATCGATTCTCGAGAACGGTCTGCGATGATGAGAAAATACGCGGCGATCGACATGAGCTCCCATGTGATGAGGAATGCGGGCAGGGTCTGTGCGACGAGCACTCCTGTCATGCCGGTCAAGAAGAACCCCATTGCCGAATTGACCCGACGTGCCGGGAACATCTCTGCATGACGTGGGAGATAGCCGACGGCAAACACCGATGTCAGCATGGTGCCGAACGAGAGCATCGCAAGGAACAGCACGGACAGCGACGATAGCTCAAGGATGCCTGGCTCGACGATGACCGCGGTGCCGCTGAGGAACGAGGCGACGCACGCCGCCAGGCCTGCGGCACCTGAGATGATGAAGAGAGATTGCACTGCCAGGTTCGTGCGGCGTGTGAATGCGGCGATCAGGCCGGCGAATAGCGGCAGGACGAGTGCTGTCGCAAGCAATGCGGGCGCGTAGGCGGTCAACATGGTCATGCGCGGGCTTTCTGTAACGCACCGAGGAGTCCCGTGAGGATGTCGGTAGGACTCGGCGGATCTCCCGGAATCTTCACGTCGACCGGAATGACGTCCTCGACTGCGCCGACGACCGCGTACGACCCCTTCCAGATGCCGCCGGTGCAGGCGCCGTCGCCCAATGCGATCACCAGCTTCGGTTCAGGTGTCATCTCATAGGCGGTCTTGAGCGCATGCTCCATGTTGCGCGTCACCGGCCCCGAGACAGTGAGGATGTCGGCATGGCGCGGGGAGGCGACAAACGAGAGTCCAAAGCGCTCGATGTCGTAATACGCATTATTGAGTGCCATCAGTTCGTATTCTTCGGCGTTCGTCGAGCCGGCGTCCACATGGCGGATACGTAGCGCGCGGCCGCCGTAGAGGGTGTGCACCGCATCTTTCAGTGCCGTGCCGACAGCCTCGATGTCATCGGCTCGATATGTCGTCGCCGGCTCCGTCACGCGTCTCGTGGTCAGGATCTTCGTCAGCAGTGACAGATAGAAAAGCGTCATTTACTGTACGTCCGTGCCACCGCGCTGTCCACTTGTCTCATCTGTACGGCCGTGTCACTGAGAAAAGCCGCCTTGTCGGCGGCCTTCCTCGGAGTAGTGCTGCACGCACTTAGTAACTGCGCAGTTGCTTCGCTTTCTCGTGGAAGCGGATGCGCTCAAGGGCCTTGGCTTCGATCTGGCGGATGCGCTCGCGGGTCACGCCGAACTCACGGCCCACTTCTTCGAGCGTGTAGCACACGCCATCGTCGGTCAGGCCGTTTCGCATCTCGAGGATCTTGCGCTCCTTCGGCGAGAGCTCGTCGAGGATCTCCATCATCTGCTCGCTGAGGATGCGGCGGGAGGCGTCCTGATCGGGGCTTGCGATTGAATCGTCGGCAATGAACGAACCGAGAGTCGAGCGCTCGTCGTCGTCCTCGCCCACCGGACTTTCGAGCGAGACGGTATCCTGGCTGATCTTCTGGATCGTGTAGATCTTATCTACCTCAAGACCCATTTCGGCGGCAATCTCCTCCGGCAGAGGGTCGCGGCCCAGGTGCTGCGAGAGTTCGCGCACCTTCTGCTTGTACTTTGCGATGGTCTCGACCATGTGTACCGGGATGCGGATCGTGCGTGACTGGTCGGCCAGGGCGCGGGTGATGGCCTGGCGGATCCACCAGGTCGCGTAGGTCGAGAACTTGAAGCCCCTTGAGTAGTCAAACTTGTCGACCGCCTTGAAGAGACCGAGATTACCCTCCTGGATGAGGTCGAGGAGCGTAAGATCGGGACCGCGGTTCACGTATTTCTTGGCGATAGAGACGACGAGACGCAGGTTCGAGCGGGCGAGGATGCTGCGCGCCTCTTCGTCGCCGATGAGGATGCGCTTGGCAAGGTCCTTCTCCTGTTCGCCGTTGAGCAAGGGGTACTGGCCGATTTCGCGGAGGTACATCTGCACCGAATCGAAGCCGGCGTCGGAGCGGCGGGAGGTCAGCTTCTTACGCTCAAGCACGCTGTCGGCCGAGGTGTCTTCGAGCATGCCGCCGCCTTCGAGTATGTCGATGCCCGCAGTGCCGAAGCGCTCGTACATCTCCTCAAGCAGCAATACGTTGTCTTCGATGGTCGGGAACTCACGGAGGATCTCATCGTAGGTGATGTAGCCGCGCTGCTTGCCGAGCACGATCAAGTCTTCAACGCGCTGCTGCTGCTTGCCCCGGGATTCGGTCTGCTTCGGTGCAGTGCGGACAACCGGACGAACAGCGACCTTTGTCACCTTCTTCGTCGTCGTCTTCTTGACCACCTTCTTCACCGGCTTCTTCACAGTCTTAGGAGCCCGTTTTACGGGCTTCTTTACGGCTTTCTTTGCAGTCTTTGTAGTTTTCTTGGTCGCCATGAATGTGTACCGTCAAGCCGAAACCCGCTTACCCTACACTATGAGGGAAGCGGTCATCTCCGCCTACCAGTACTACCTACTACAGTCAGCACCGATAGGATATGACAGGATATTACACCACGCCGTGCATCTTGGCAATGCGGTTTGTCAACAGGGTGCACACGGCGGTCTGGGCGGCTATCGCCACGTCGTCCCCTCGACGCTCCGCCTCCCGTAGTGCCTCGGTCGCCTCTGCCAACTCTCGCGAGAGGCGGTCACGCAGCAGGGAAGACACAAGAAGTGTTGCGTCGACGCGCAGACGGGCCGTATCGGCATACAATGCTTCGACCTTGAATCGCAACACCTCCGCTTCGGCCGCTGGCAATCCCCGCAGCGCGGCGAAGTCTTCATCACCTGCGGCATCCTTAAGCGCTTGTTCGAATTCTCGCACCGACAAGGCTGGCGTCTCCAGGCTCTCCTGCCACAGGAGTATCCCGATCGCTTGTCGCAGGCGTTCTTTCGCAGGTTCGAGAGGTCGTGCTGCCGCTGGCGCACGAAAGGATGGCGCCTCTGCATCGGGTGCACGAGGCATGTTGCGCAACGCCTCCGTGACAGCGCTTTCCGATACGCCCAGCTGATGCGCGATCGTCCGCACGTATTGCTCTCGCGCGATGGGACTTTGCACATCGGCAAGAAACGGCAGCACGACCGTTTCTACCGCGCGGCGGAACCTGTCTTGCTGCGGCAGACGCTCACGCAGTACGTCAAGCAGGAACGTGACGATATCTTTTGCGTCGCGGATGGCCGCACTCCAGGAGTCCTTCCCTTCTTTTAGGATAAGGTCAGCCGGATCAAGTCCTTCCGGCAAGCGGGCTACTTTCACGTTGAGGCCGTAGGCGAGCGCCGCGCGTGCCGCGCGGCCCGCGGCCTTCATGCCTGCCTCATCGGCGTCGAGCGCGATGACGAGATTGTCGCTCATGCGCTTCAGGAGCTGTGCGTGCTCGGGCGTGAACGCCGTGCCCGACACCGCGACCGCGTTACTCCAGCCAGCCTGATGCGACGCGACGAGGTCCACCTGCCCTTCCACCAAAACCGCGCAGTCGTGCCGGCGGATCGCCTGCTTCGCCTTGTCGAATCCGTACAAGATGCGTGATTTGTGGAACAAGGGCGTCTCGGGGCTGTTGAGGTACTTGGGCGCTTCAGGCGAGGCATGCGGCCCGAAGGAGCGGCCCGAGAATGCGACGATGCGTCCCGCGCTGTCTGCTATCGGGAACATGATCCGATTGCGGAACTTGTCTAAGAGACCGCCACGTTCGCCCTTCTTCGAAAGACCTGCATCTACCAGTTCGGTGTCGGAGAATCCCTTCCCTCTCAGATAGTCCGACGCATCGCTCCATCCGTTGCCCGCAAGGCCAAGCCGGAAACTTTTTATCGTGTCGTCGCTGATGCCACGGCCATTGAGGTATGCGCGAGCGTCAGCATCGAAACGGGATTGATAGAATAAGGTCGCCGCTTCCATGAGCGAGAACAGGCGCTCTTTTGCGTCCTTCTCCCCCGCGTTGCCGCGCTCGTACACGATCTCGACACCGGCACGATCGGCAAGCACCTTGAGCGCCCCCTTGAAATCAAGCCCTTCTATCTCTTGGATGAAAGTGAAGATGTCGCCTCCGACGCCGCAGCCGAAGCAGTGGTAGGTACCTCTGTCGGGAGAGACGACGAACGAGGGTGATTTCTCATTATGGAATGGGCACCGTGCTTTCATGATCGTGCCGGCCCGCTGCAGCTTCACATAGCCCGACACGACATCGACGATAGAAAGCCGATCTTTCACCTGCTGTACCGTGTCGGAGGACATGCCGTCATTATGCCTCGCATAGAGTGGAAAAGCGAAAGCCCGGCGCTAGGCGCCGGGGTTCGCTTCGCGTGTCCGCACGAGCTTACGCGCCCACGACGACCTCGAAGCCGCCGGTGTACATGCGCTTCATATCGAACGGCATCGGCATGTTCTGCCAAGCAGGGTCGTTCATTGCCGGGTCCTGCATCACCTTTGCGTTCACCTCATCGCGGTGCGCGCGCGATTCGAACACGATGTAGGAGAACCATACTGTCTCCTCTGGTCCGGCCTGCAGTAGGTCGATGAACGATGCGGGTGCCATGTCCGCAGGCGCGCCCTCAGGCACCTTGGGTCGCAGGTCGTCTCCCTTGCATTCCTTATAGTCGAGCGCGCCGTTCGCCTTCCAGACATCGCTCGCTTTCTGTGCCATCGCCTGGTACGCGTCCTTGTCCGCATCCTTCACGACAAACACAAACCCGTCGACATATGCCATATAGATATCGTTAGCCGGATATGCTATCCATTCTACCCTGAAAGGGACATCATTATGATGGGCACTCGGCGTTTCCGCCGAAGCAACATTAGAGCTGCGTTGCGATGAACGCTCTGGTCTTCGGCCCGAAGTAGCCAAGTGCCGGGTAGATACCGACCGATGACTGCCACAGCGCAAGCGCGGCTTGCGTGCGCGGGCCGAACGTCGTCGTCTCGTACCCGGGCGAACCTGCACCGGATGTTGCTACGAGGAATCCTTTCCGGTTCAGGAATTGCTGCAGGCGACGCACGTCCTCCCCCTCCGATCCGATATCGAGATCGCGGATGAATGGCGATACGGGGGTAGAGATGGTCCCCACGCTCGCTACGGCCGCTTCGAGTGTCTGGATCGTCGCCAAGAGCGCCGCGATCTGCGCTTGCAGCCGGGCAATCGTCTGTGCGGTACTCGTGGAGACGCCAGAGGCAGGCGTTGTTGTCGCTACCGGCGGCAGCGTGAGCGCGACGCGTAGCTCGGCGCTACGCGGCGAGACCTGGCCGGAAGCGTCGTATGCAGCTATGACGTATGCGTAGGCAGCACCAAGCGCGGCACGCGTATCGAGGAACGTCGTCGCTCCTTGCAGTGTAGTGCCGATGCGCTGCCCGTCGCGATACACTTGGTAGCCGACGACGCCGAAATCGTCGTAACTTGCCGTCCACGACAGACGCACTGCACTGCCCTCTATCCGTGCGGTCAGCCCGGTGGGGATGCTTGGCGCGCCAGCCGCCACCGGCTTGATGCCGATGGTTGTCGTGGCCGACGCGGTGCCGCAGCGCACCGAGAATGTCGTCGTGGCCGACACGGATACGCTCAGTGTTCCGGAGGGCGCATCTCCTGTGGGAAACGCATTGCCTGCGCAGGAGGTGGCTCCCGTGCTCGACCACGTCAGGACGAACAGCTGCCCGGGTGCCACCTCCGGGTGAGACGATACGAGCGTGGCGGTTACCGGCGTTGAGGATGCTGCCGGCCGCGGATCGCTGCTTACAACCCAGTTCGCTGGATCCGTGAGCGAACGGCCGGCCGTGTCCCATCGCCGCCACGCATGCAAGACATTCTCGTGATATACGCTTCCGTTCCAATACAGCATGCGCAATGTCTGCGGGGCGAAGTCAGGATTCGTCGGCGGCAAACCGTTGCGCTTTATAGCGCTCGTGGTGGCGAGCGTCCATACTGCACCGAGTGAATCTATGATGGAGCCAGACCCGGGCGTGATGAGCGTGCCCGACGGTGACGACGTGGCAGCCGTAGACGTCGCTGTGGACGGCGGAGTGGACGTTGCCGTAGTCGTCGCGGTAGATGTCGCAGCGGTCGTCGACGAAACGATCATAAGCGTGAATGTCGTCGACGTGGCCGCGGGCGATCCGGCGATGGTCACCGAATAGGTGCCGAGCGGGGTTTGCGAACTGGTGAGGATGACACCGCCGCTTGAACAGGTGGCGTAGCATGACGGAAGCGCGAGCGATGCGCCGGTAGGTAACCCCGAGACGGAAAACGTCACGATCTGCGAAGTGCCTGCGGTGCGCGTCGCGGTTACTGTCTGCGAGGTCGATGATCCGGCTATCAGAGTCTTGGCGCCGCCGGTGGTGAGCTTGTATGCGAAAGACTGCGCTGTCTGTGCGCGCGCCATCGATACGCCGCCGAAGAGGAAGCAGGCTACCGCGATGGAGATGAGCGCCGCGGCGCGGCGCGTGCTCGTGCGTCGTTTTCGGTCTCGGCGGATGCCGGCTGCTCGCATATCACACACAGTATGCCCCGTCGCAGCGCGATGGCGGGGCGCGGCTGGGGATAAATAGGGTCTTGGCAGTACCACGTCATCCCATGCAACGAAACCGCCGGCTGAGGCCGACGGTCTCACAGATGCATCGCGACGCTTGGTCCGAGCATGATCTTCACCAACACGCCGCCCTTCTGGTTCGTTATCGACCTCGTGGGCATGTCAGGGCATTCGCGGATCGCCGCGCCGATCCGCTCCAGACGTTCTGCGAAGTCTGCGCGTCGCCGCGGGTGATCAGGCGCGAGTATGAGCACGCGAATTGCTCGTAGGTTGATCCCGTATACGAACGAACGGAATTCGACTGATACGTCCTCGCGGCGCACTCTGGCGTCCTCGTCATCGGGCACGTCAAGCACCTCCGCCACGACCTCCTGTATGAATTTCCCTAACTGCACCATCTGGTCATCCGCGAGCAGATGCGGCACGGTAGTCACGGTCACATCGATCATCGCGCCCTCCTCTTGGCGGCGAATCCCTGCACTGCATCCGTGGTATCACAATCCGCCCAAACGCGCCACCTGCCTATATCTGCCGGGCTTCCATGATGTCGATCGTGGCGCCGGGGATGCCGAAGTGCGGATGATCCTTGAATAGCTCGGCTGCGGCTTCGGCCGATTCCGCCTGCACGTACGACGAGAGCATGAGGTCGTTGCGCATCTCCGCCGCACCCTCCTTCGTCACGCGCGTATTGCGACCGAGCGAAATAGTGTTGAGGATCGCATCCTTGTGCGCCGCCTGCCAGTCGTTCCACTCCTGCATCATCTTCGCCTCCGCCTCCTTGCGCTCAGCTTCTGGCGTCTTCATCCACTCGTCGATCGTCGCGATCGGCGCACTGTAGAGCACGGTAAAGTTTTTCATAAAAATAGGAGTTATCGCTTATATGCCTTCATCATACCGCACTTAATCGGTCAAATATCATGAAGCTGATCCTTGACACACAAAGTATCTTCGCTCATACATAGACCAGATTCAATACAGGAGACCGACATGGACGACGGAAAGAAAGTAGTCGACCTCGCCCAGCTCTTTGCCCGGAAGCAATATCTAAACGAGCAAATGCGCCAGTACGAGGCAGAGAGCGACCTCGACAGGATCGTCAACTGCATCGTGACCGAGACGCTCACATTTATCTCAAGACGCACGTTAGAAGCGATTGAGGAGCAGGGCACCGAGTTTACCACTCTGGTATGTCCTCAAATCACCCTGCCGCTTGATCGGGAAAGCATATGCATCCTCATGCTAGCGCTGCTGGATCGAGTCAAACAGAAGCAAGTAGACTTTACCAAAAGAAGTGCGCATCTCTTCGATGAGTCCGACGCATAGCGTCGGACTCATCTTTTCCCTACCCTGCAAACACCTCACGCAGGCCGGATACCTGCTGGAGTTGACATGATTATATTGATGGTTCAAAATGTTTGACGGTTCGCGGGTGGCCGCGAATGAAGGAGAATGAGCGATGGGGAAAGCCAAGTCGAATGGCGGCAAGGCCAGCCTTGTGCAGACTGGAACGATTGTTTTCGGTGATGTCACCTCGGCGGAAGACGCCGAGCTCGATGCGCAGACGCGTCCAGGCGTCGTCCGCTACGAGATGAACAGGAACGACGGCTATATCGCGCTCTACGGCCACATGGCCCCAACACCGGCGCCGGCGCCCGACAATAAGAAGTCGGCCCGACAGCGGCCAGCGGCCGCCTAAGGCATCTCAACACAGCGTAACGATCTTTTTTGGATCCATCCTCCCTCGGATCCTCACTTGCAGGGCGTCTTTGGCGCCCTGCTTTTTATTATTCGTGCATGTCCGTAATAACAGAAGCAGGATAACGGTGCCTGACACCTCAATACGGAGTGGGATAAAAAAATCCGGGTCAGCTTTTTACACTGACCCGGCATTTGGCGTTACGCGAACACCGGAGGTTTTTTGTCCCCGTTCTTTCGTTGTCCCCGGTCCTTCCAACTCACTTGCCGGAGCCTGCAGCAGTGGTATTCTCTCGACAGCTGTCGATCGTTTACTTCTCCCATTCATAACATAGGAGGTTCTCATGAGAGAGACAGACTCTGCGACTGTCGTCGCCCTACCGGGCGGCGATATCGTAGAAGTCACCCGCGCTGATGCGTCGTGGTGGCACAACAGCAACGCGTCGGGATACGTTCCGCCAGAGCTCCTGGCGCCCGACCCTAAGAACCCGCGACAGACCATGCGCGGCACCCGCCTGCTCGAGCTTAAGGAAAGCATTGCAGCCCGCGGAGTGCGCCAGCAGATCATTGTCACACTGCGGAAAAAAGCCCCGTGGGTGGTGGTCGCTCCGGAGCATAAGCACTGCCCGCTCGTTATCGTGTCTGGGCATCGGCGGCAGTACTGCGCATTGGAGGCAAAGTTGCCGGCGGTTCCGGTTAAGGTTGTCGTCTATGCGAACGAAATGGAGCATCGCATGGACATGTCCCTGCTCAACAAGGGACAGGACGACCTCACGGCGCTTGAGGAAGGGTTCGAGATCGTTAATCTGCGAAACCTTGACTGGAAGATAGACCAGCTCTGCGCTGCTTTCGGCTACCAAGCCCCGCAGCTGTATATGCGCACGAACCTGACGCTCCTGCATCCTGACTTGCAGGAACGGCTGGGCGAGAACACGCCGAAGGACCGGCTGATCACGACAACGCTGGGCGGTGCGCTCGGCGGCATCAAGACGCCGACGCCGGAAGAGCTCGAGGTCATGTACGACAATCTCGCGCAAGAAGCCGTAGACGGCGAATACCCGGTGATTCTCAACTTCGACGCGACCACAGAAGACGAACGTCGGTTCGCGCTGCAGAAGCTCTTGTTGAGCGTCAGCAGGGCGCGAGGCATGAGCTCGACTCGGGCAATCCAGCTCGTAAAGGATCATGCACTGAACCTCACGGCGCATCACTCTGCAGGAGGAAGAAAGCCTGAACGCTACCAGCCGCGCAAGCGCATGGAGCTCCTCAACGGGCTCTTGAGCAGCGTCGAAGGGTCTATGGTGGTCGACTGGAAGCACGACGAATGGCAGCGTATTCTTGCGAATGCGAGCCGCGAGGAAGTGCAAGCCCTGTTTGACCGCCTCACGCAATGCTCCGATATGCTGCGACACATGGCGGATATCACCCGCCGCGTGCTTAGTACTAAACGAGAGACATCGCCCGAGGTCATTCGGCTCATGCAGAGGCCGAGGGATGCGCGGGTCTAAATATGACCGTCCGGGATTTCTCGGGCGGTCAGCTCTTTTTCGCCCCTTTCTGAAGCAGAATACAAGATAAGCCCGGCACGTGTGCCAGCTAGCTCCTGCAAATCGCAGTGAGTTAGATGAGGCAACGATGTTCAAGAAATACCTGTGCCTGTCCCCATTTCCCCCGCCGCAAAGGGGTCCGTCGCCCATCCCGAAATATTATGCAACGCATTCAGCTACTGTGTGGTGTCTGACCCCAATTCTTCGAATTTGAAATTTGCGCGATTCGCTCAATTGAGCCCGTGGTAGCTTCAATAATTTGAAACAAAACTTTGTACTCAAATCGCCCCGTTTTCCATCATCTCGCCCGCAAGCTTGATGGTTAAATTTTCGCCCACCTTTTCGTTATTGACCCCTGCATCCCGACCTTTAAATACGAACATCCGCTAACGCATAATGAGCGGATATGGGAAACAAACGGGGGCACATTAGTCGCGAGGAGCGGTTCTGCATTGAGAAATTGCTGGCAGCGGGCGATTCATACCGAGACATCGCCACGCGCCTCGGCCGCGGACTCTCCACGATCAGCCAGGAAGTCGCTCGCTGCGGCGGCAGGAAGGCATACACGGCCAACTCGGCTCACAAAGTGGCCAAGCACCGGTAGTGGTACAAGAAGCGCTCCTGCCTGAAAGTCGCACTCGATCCGTACCTGTGCCGCCGCGTGGAGGAGGACATACGCGGTCACGTCTCGCCAGAGCGCATCTCGGGACGACTGCGGCTGGAAGGGCAGCCGTACGCGAGCCCGAAGGCGATCCGCCGGTTCGCCCATTCACGGCACTTCGAGTCATATCTGTACCGCAAAGGGCTCAACAGACGCTGGCGCGGGTACGGGCACGCGCGACAAGAGCGCTTCGCCGGTCGCGCCTGCATATGGCGATCCACCCGCGCTTCCTGCCATAACGCCGGCCATCGTCCCGATAGCGGCGCCGACCAGCGTCCCGCCGACGGCGCCTTGGGAAAGACCTGCCCCGATCGCCGCGCCTCCAGCGCCACCGACAAGAGCGCCGGTGGCTGGACTCATTCCGCCCGAATTGCAGCCGGCGAGTAGCGCGGCGGAGATGACGATGAATACCCCAGCTCTAGTGGACTTCACGGAACAGCTCCATTCCTCTCCTTCAGACTACGCGCATGTTGTCCTCATTCTAAATATAGATATCATGAATACATGAAATTATTCGAAAGCGCGCTCATATCTATCATAATTATCTTATTTATATTTGCTACCTTATTCGCTGGTATTTTTCTTCTTGAAGCACCCATTGCCACGATAGCGGCGATTTCATTCGTCTTGTTTGTCACGTCCAATCCATTTGAACTTTTGAATGGTCTGATCCCGGAAAAAGCGCGCAGATTTACATCAGTTGCTCGGTTATCCGTGTTTATGGCCGTCGCCGTACTCGTTGTTGGAGGCATTGTTCTATTCGCCATATTTCTACGTGCCGTGAATGCTGTATTTCCCATTTTCTGATAAAACCCATCATGGTCGACTTCGCACAGGACAACCGGACATATTCAGCGTCCGGCACCGAGCCAAGGCTCTGCTAGACGCACGGCCCCCGCTGCATTGGCAATATTATCCATCGCGTGATTGAACCTAATTGTGTCTATTGTTCTCTCTGGAGCTAGAAGCGAGGCTGGCGCGCTTGGAGCATTTCTTATGACAATTGCTGCTGGTCCGATCTGTGGGGCCGCGTCGCCAGTAATAAATCCGCTAAATGAACTTGCCCAACTTGTGACTGGGTCATTAGGACCACGAAAGTTGGTGATATTGTCGTATTGTTTCCCCAGCACTTGAGCGGCAAAGCTTCGCCCGCTGGATTGGACAGCGTTGGCGGAAACGCCGGTCATTGAAGGAACGCCAAGCTTCCCCGCCAACAAAGATGGCCCAAGAGGCGCAGAGTCAAATGCGACGGCATTAACATTGCTCCCCAACGTGACCGCAGCATATTGGGCCATGGCGCCCCCTAATGAATGGCCAACAAACGTGACGGATCCATATTTTTGTTGCATCAATTCAGCAAATCTTTCGGCTGCCTGCATTACTATGAGGCTATTGATATTCGCACCGTTCACCAAACCGTAGTCGGTATCGTGTTCGATACCCGCTTCGAGGTTTACGGTCCCCCGAAACGCCACGACGACCTCTCTGGTTTTTTCGTTCCTAAACACGGTAGCGCTCATTCCGGGATCGCCATTGCGAATCCCTCCGACATCGACCACTTCCCATGAGTCGCCCAGGACTTTAATTTTGTCTCCCACATTTGGGACACTGTACGCATTCTCTGCCAAGAATGCGTATGGCGCATTTTGAGCGATGACCTTGATATCCGACGGCGAAGATGCATACGCATTTCTCACATCGTCAATCAACCACTGCGCCGGTCGGCGGCTGCTCGGAGACGCGCTTCCTGTTTGGGGAAGAATAAGTGCGGCATCAAGCAAAAGGCTCGCTGCCGTCGACCCCGCCACCGTCGTATAGATCACCGACTGAAAATTCACCTTCTGCTGCCCGTTAGCAAACGCGTCCTGCGGTACCGCCAATCGCTCCACGGACGCGACGAGAATTGGCGTGGAAAGCGCGGATGAAGGCGGCGTGCCCGGCCCGCCCGTCATTCTCGTCGTGTTGGGAGGCAGAGGCGTCTGCGGATTGCTGTTGATATCGGGCACAATGCCGTTGAGATCAGACAGATCGCCCACCCGCATACGGGCGTACAAACCTGGAGATGATGGACTCGTCAACACATGCGACGAGGCGAGTGGCGGGTTGTATAAAATGAAAACGCCATGGGAGCTTTGCGAAAAATCCACTTTACCCGAGCCGATGAAGTTGACAGTCCCGACGCCGGTTCCACTCCTGTCGGCCACAAGTAACAAGAGAATCGGCGGGTTGCCAGAACCCGCATGTGTGTTGGAGATCGTTACCCCGTCATTGATCGTGATATTGCGGTGAGCGCTCAGCTGCAATATGTTGCTGGTACTCCAACTCACATTCTGCGCGACGGTGATATCGCCCGCGTCCGTGCCCGCCGCGTCCGTGCTCACGATCACATTACCTGTCGCGAGCGCGTTTTGGATCGCTGTCGGCGTGACGACCCACGGGCCAGTCGTCCCGATTGTCACGTTCCTCGGATCGAGCAACAGCGTGCCTGCAATACCGTTCAACGCGGCGACATCGACATTGCCGGTAAAGGCGAGATCACCGTGGCTCGACGTTTCGACGAAGCCGCCATTGCCGGATTGCGCGCCGCCGCGCGCGAGAATGCGACCCGC
>Ga0194120_10001262_pt1 | contig 46793 bp, 32 predicted proteins | sample TA2MahCa65mmetaG_FD_148642 | JGI IMG/M metagenome (GOLD analysis project Ga0194120, IMG submission 148642) | Freshwater microbial communities from Lake Tanganyika, Tanzania - TA2015019 Mahale Deep Cast 65m | ecosystem: Environmental > Aquatic > Freshwater > Lake | place: Tanzania: Lake... | reverse complement strand
CGTGAGATAGGTTTGTCCATTCGGCCCGAAACTCATCTGGACCCGACGCGACGTCAGATAGTCGGGCTCCGGCGGAACGACGGCGCCCACCGGAAGACCCAGCGGATTGACGAAGTCGTTCTGGCCGTCGTTGTCGATGTCCGAGTTGAAACCGACCGAGTTGGGGTCGATCGGCCAACCGACCGATCCGACGACACCGTACTGCCCCGGCATAATGAAGAGCGGATTGGACGTGGTGTTGGAGAAGTACGTGCCTTCCGGCGGCATCGGCGCGTTGCTTCCGACAGGGCTCGTGAAATAGGCGTATCGGGTCTCACTGCCGCGAAGGAATTCGAGCCTCCACACCGGGGCGCCGCCGGGCGCGGTCCGCGTGATGGCGACGCCGCTGCTGAAATTCACGCCCCACGGATTCAAATCCGATCCGTGGCTCGACGTCGCCCACGGATTATACAGTTCGACAAATGCCGCTCCGCGAGGCCGATACGGCTGCTGCCAGGTCGTACCCGACCGGTTCACACGCACGTCGTGCCACGCGAACGCCTCGGTGATCAGCAGTTCGGGGCGCTCGCATCCCCAGACCACCGCCCGCTCGGCCGTCTCGTTCGTCGTCGTCAGGTCTTGGTCCACATCCCAGCCGTTGAACGGATTCGTGTCGTATTCGAATGGCGTCATGACCGAATCCTGGTCCCGGAAATCGACGACGTTGATCGCCCACTGCGCGATCCGCGCGTATTCGGCGGGATCCGTCACATTGCCGACGACGAGCATGAGCACATAGAGCTGGCGAGCCAGGAGCTGGCGATCGGTATAGGCATTGGGATTGGCGAGGTTGAGCTGCGTCAACGGCCGGTTCAAGTCGAGCGGCATGCCGTAGACGACCTCGGGCGGCAGCGTCCGTTCCGTTACCAACCGCTCCATTAAGGCCCGCATCTGGTCGGGAGTCAGGTTGTTGGGCAGGAACGGTTCCACCAGTTCCACAAAGGCGTTGGTCGGTTCCAGCGCCGGACCTCCCTTATTCACTTCCTTTTGGATCTTGAGGAGTCCCAGGTCCCAGCTCTCGGTCGTGATCGAATTGCGGAAACTTGGCATCGCGCCGAGCATGAGCGGGTCGAGATTGCCGTCGCCGTCGATGTCATAGAGGACCGGGTTCAGCAAACGCGAAGGGATCGCGTTCGCATCCCAGTCCGACGCGCGCAACAGGCGTTCGAGCTCGGCGAGGCCGAAGAGCGTATCATTGGCGCCCGGCGCGTAACCGCGCATCGCGTCGGCGCGGAGTTCATACGGCGAATCGATCAAGGGGCTTGGATGATAGGGTGGCTCGAGCGCGGGCATGCCTCGAGGATCCATGCCGTACCGCAGCGCGCTGTGGAAATCGATGAACGACGACGACGCGAGGTAGTTGCGGAATTTGAGTTCGGAAGGCGAACCGACCGTGGCCGCATCGTCGCCGACGATACCCGGCGTCGCGCCCGTGCCGTACCGCATGGCGAGCAACTGCGCGTACCAGGTCGCGGCCGCGCCTTCCTTCACGTTGTTGGCCAGCGCCGGCATCGCGTCATGGGCCGCTTGCGCCAGCACGTCAAACAGCGTGACATCGGCGGGCCCCACGCCGCTACCCTGGCCCCGCGATGCAATCGAGAACGTGTTCGAGTACTGCGGATCGGTCGACGCGTTGCCGCGCGACGGGCGGTAACGCGGTGTCCCCCCCGAATCGAGAATCGTCCAGGTTGCGGGTGTGGTCAGGTGCGAGCCGCTTCCGTGGAAGTTCACGTTGATGCGACCGTCCAGATCGACGCACCGGACGGCGACCAGCGGCCGGACTTGGCGCCCGTTTCGGCCCGTCTGGAGCGGAAGCCCAATGTCGATCCAACGCGCGTCGCGCGTTCCATCGCCGTCCGTGTCCACCGATGCGGGATTCAGATTGACCTCCGGAGGCCCGAGTCCGCGGAACGACGGTTGCGTCAAGTCGATCGGATCGGCGAGGTACAGATTCGAGTCGTCGACGGCATCGTACGATTCGTCGGGATACGCGACGTTGTTCGGCAGGCCGTTGTAAGGACGTCCATTGACGAGGATCGTGACGACCGCGTTGGCCGCGTTGCCCGCGATCGCGTTCAGGCTCGGCGCCTGATACGCGTTGTTCGGCCACGTCACCCGGATCTCCGCGTACTCGTACTGGCCGTTCGAATCGAGCGGCAGGTCGCTGAACGGGAACGGAGCGGTCGGCGGCGATGCGCTGATGCGCCGCGCGTACGATGTGATCGGCACAGTGTTGTTGCGCAGGCCGTGGGGAGGCACGACGGCCGGAATCGCCGGATTGGGGAGCACGTTGATGAACGTCAGATGCTGGCCCATGTAATAACCGAACATCCACGGAGCCTGATGCGTGGGCGTATTCGGCGGACGGCCGCTATCATCTGTCGGCAGCGTTTGCGGGAAATACGCCGTCCGGCGGTCCGTGATCGTCCGCCAGAACACGAAATCGCCGACCGATTGGCTCGGCGGCGCGCTGTAAGGGTAGCCCTGGTTCGGAATCACCTCGGGAACCGGAACGTGCAATGTCATCGTGTTCCCGGCGACGTTCACGATGCCCGCGTAGGCGATGAACCCGTCGAGCCCGTAGAGGTCGGCGAGCAGGTCGTTCGTGCCGATGTTCGAGTTCGGATCGCGCGTGCCCCGGACGACCTGATAGAGGGCCGTGTCGAGCAGTTTTTGCGGAGGATCGCCGTACATGCCGACGCGGGCCTGGCTTTGCGCGCCCCGCATGTAGTGGCTCGCCACCAGCAGGAACGTCGTTCCGATCACGACGAAGAGCGAGAGGAGCGTCAGCACGACGAGCAGCACGACACCGCGACGCCGCGCGCCGAGTCGATTCACCGGGGGGATCCGCATGGTGGCCTCCGATCGCATCGATCACCTCATCGGGACTCGCGAACCATTCAAGGAGTCCAGAGCGACGAGTTTTCGAGGCGAATCGTCTTTTCAAATACGGCGACGACCCCGCTGAGGATGGTCGCTTGCGTCGGGAACGCGACGTTCGGATTCCAATCACCGCCGTCGAGGAACACCTCGCGTCCCCAGACATCGTAGTTGGGATCAAGCGTCTGCGTCGTATCCAAAACCGACTCGGCGTCGACCGACTCGATCTTGTACCATCGGAATACGGCCGCGCCCGGAGTCGCCGGAGTCTCCGGGTCTCGAAGCCGCGCGCCGAGCATGACCCATGATCCGGGCCGGATCTGTTCGAGGTCCTCTTTGGGTCGTCCGGGTCGCGTCGCGAACGTCACATCGCCTCCGCCACCGCCCAAGCCCGAGAAGATCGGGACGTTCAGCACGGTTTCGATCGGCTCCATGGTGACGTCGACATTGGCCTTGATATCGGTATCAAGGTTCCGGTTCTCGAAAACGACGATCGACAGCGTATAAAGATTTTCGTGCGCGGGGCCTCCGGTCGCGGCGAGGATCGGGCTGAGCGTCGCGAGCCATGACATGCTTCCCTCATACTGCCGCTTTTCCGGATTCGCGTTCAGATCGTAGCTGAATACGCCGACCGGCGGCTGCGTCGCGTCGGTCGGCCGTTCAAAAAGGAGATCGTCGTTCAGGAAGAAGATCTCGTCCGCGACGGTGCGCGGGATGGTGAAAAGCGGATTGGGATTGCCGGCCAGCACGGGTGACGCGCCGGGCGTGGTGCGCAGCGTGACCCGCGCCATGCGCGGTTCGGGTGATTGGTCGAGCGGTAACACGGCGGTCGGAACGTCCGGGAACAGCGTGGGCAGCGTATGGCCGTCGTTGACGGCGCGGGCGACGTATTGCGGATCGATGCAGAACGACGCGCCGACGCCGGTCAAGGGCACGGGAAACGCGACCGGAAGCGCCCACACGGCCGGGTTGCTCACGAACGGAACGAACGCATTGACACCGGCGTTGGGATTCCACACGGCCCACATGTCGGGGCGCCCCATGCCCCGCACGTCGAACTCGGCCACCGCGCTCTGGCCCATGGCGCCGGCCCGATCGGATGCGATGCCCTTGCGCATGCGATACGCGCCGAGCGGAAACAGGGCGATTACGCTCAGCAGGCCCACGGTCGCGACGCCGATCGAGAACATGACTTCGAGCAATGTGACGCCGCGCCGCGCCGCGCGTTCGTTCGTTCGTTCGTTGCCGGCACCCGTTGACACGCTAGCGTCCCCCGATATCTTGCGCGGAGATGGCGAATTGCCGGGCCGTCGCCAAGAGGCCGGGCATCAAGAGCGGCGGGACGGGCGTCCCGACCGACGGAGCGTAGGCGACCAGATCGTTGTTCTCCGCCGTCGTCACCTTGCCCGTGCGGTGCGCGATGGCCACCCAGAGATTGTCGGCGTCCATCAAATTCGAAAACTCCTCGGGGCCGCGCGCGAACGCGTCCCCGCCCGGCAGAACCTGTTCGATTCGGCCGACGAGCAAGAAGATCGTGCCCGTCGGCTCGGTGCGGACGAGCCGCAGGACGGGCGGCGAGCCCGGTTGATAAATGCTGGAATACACGCATTGCACGGTTCCGTCAGGCTCGAACAGGATCACGATGTCCGTGTCGTCGGGCGTGCCCGACGGCGTCCATGTGTTCATGTCCGCCGGGTCGGCGGCCGTGAATTGGTTGAAGTCGGGTTCCATACCCGAGACCGAGAGATCGACGACGATTCCGTTGGGCAAATTGACCGGAAGGGCGCCCGTGCGGATGGTCGTCTGGCCGGTGGAACTGAACGTGCCAAGCCGCACCGGACTGCGCTGGATCTGGTATCCGACATCCACCATCGGCGGCGGCGCGCCGACGCCGACCGGCAGCGCGCGGCGCGGCGGAACGCGGAACCACAGGTCGACGATATCGGGGTTGTTGGCCGCGTCGGGCACGACGATCTCGAGGATCTCGTAGACGATCCCCTTGAAGTCGAATTGGATCATGTCGCCGACGGAGACAATGCTCGGAAGCAACGCGCTGCCCTGCACGCGGGCCGTGAACGGGCGATGCAAGGCTTCGACGTAGAGCGGTGACGTGAACGTCGCGGCGGGCGGTGGATTCATGCGTACAGGGATGCCCGGAGCCGTTGGCGCGGGGATCCGAGCGAACGCCGTCGCTTCGTCGCCTGCGTACGGAATGGGGCTCTCCGCGACAAAAAGCTGCGTCGCGTAGAACGAGCCGGTGGCAAACGCCGTATCGCCCCGTCGTAGGAGGAGTCCGACCGGCCGACCCAACTCGGCCGCCCGCGCCTTGACCCGCGTGATGAGCGCGTTGAGTTGCCGGGATGCCTCGCGCACTTTCCGCCCTTGCACCGAAATGCGCAGGAGGGGCACGGCGACCGCCAACAGCAGCACCGATACGCTGATCACAATCAGCAGTTCGACGAGCGTCATGCCGCGACGCCGTGGACCGGGACGCATGTTCGTTTACCGTATTTCAATCAAGTGACTTGAGATATTGTCGTCCGCATATGAGTTGTTCACATTGCGCTCGCCGATCAAGTACGGCGAACTGCTAACGGGATTGATGTCTTGAATCCCACCGTAGGGGTCCATCAACGGGGTGACCGCGCGATAATTGTGTGACCAGACGCCGTTGCCCGGAATGACCGTTGGAGGTTGAGGTGGCGGTACGCCAGGCGGTTGATTATCGGAAATCAAACCCGGCTCTCGATCCGGTCCCATCGAGAAGACGAGGGGGAAAAGGGAATAGGGTACGAGTGAAGCCGCGATTTTCCAGCGTGCATCTACATACAGCGGATCCAAATGGTCCGGTTGCCGATTGCGATTCCCGGTTTGGATGGTCGAGTCCTGAAGGAAGCCAGGCGCCCATCGAAGGAATTGCAACGGGGTTCCCCATCCATCGAGGATCTCGGGCATGCCGTCGTCGTCGGTGTCCTGAATCTCCGTACTTCGGAAGTACGCGAGTGCGGGGCCGTCCTGGTCCTGCAATTCCGCCAAGATCAGATACAGACACTCAGCGTGCTGATTCCACTCCGTCCACAATTCCCAGTCGGGCGCGACGGTGGTCGCCAGCTTCTGTCGCAACTGAAGTTGACGGGCCGCTCGCGCGACATACCGTCTCAGGAGTCTCGGAGGCTGAATCGTGGCCGAGACGCCGCTCTCCGCAAGGGTGACCGAAATGGGGCCGGCCGGCACAAACGCCGAACCGTTCCACACGATGATATCGGACTTGCGATCGGGAAGCTCCATACGCATGGTATCACGCAGCAGCCATAGCCGAGCTTCCAATCGATCTCTCGGTGTCTCCGCGCCCGGGACCGAATAGGTGATAGCGAGTTTGCGTGTTGGATAGGTTTCCCAATGGGTAGTCACCAGATCGCCGATTTTCGCAACCTGCGCGTGCGATCGCGATTCGCTCGCCTGCTGCTGAGCGCCCCAGAGGGCGACGAGCGACGTGGCCGCGAGGAGAGCGGCCACGGCCATCGAAACCATGAGTTCGACCAGAGTGAACGCGCTATTCCGCGACCGGCCCATCAACGTGCGTCCTTCATCGTTTGGCCTTCCGAAAAGTTCGCCAGGTTGTCGTTCTGGCCGACCTGGTAGACGTCCGCCGTCGCGGGCGGCGGATTGTTCACATCGTACGATGGATGGTACCAGCCGCCCGACGGAAACCGCGTGAAAAAGGGAACCGTGTTGCCGTTCGGATCGGCGAACGCGATCACGTTCGCGGCCGACGCGAACCGGGGCCCGAATTCCCCGTCGATCCCCGCGCACACGATCTGAAACGTGTCGCGGTTCACGAAATGCACCGCGCGGTCCCGCAGCACAAAGTCGCGCGATCCGGCCACCGGATTAAAGCCCGTGTTGGCCGTATCCGACTTGTACGGCAGGGCGACCGTCCAGCCCGTCCCGTCGGGCGCTTGCCACGCGAACGACGCGTAACCCGGCACTTGATTCGAACCGCTCGTATACGTGAACCCATACGTGCGCGAATCAAAATAGACATACGGCGTCGTATTGCCGCCCGACGGAAGGTATGCCGCGCCCGTCGTGTAGGTGCCGGTCGTCTCGATGTGCAGCCGAGACTCATCGAACGTGAAAAGCGGTTCCGCCCGGTCCTGGATGCGCCAGGCGATCGGCGTCGTGGCGTCGCCCGTGATGATGAGCGGTCCGCCGGCGCCGGTGAACGGCTGCCTCGGGTTCTTGCTCAGCCCCCCCAGCCAGAACACGAGCGATTCGGCCGCGCTGATCGACGGCGCGAATGCCGCGATCCGAGTCATTTCGGCCGCATCGATGCGGGGAAACGCCTTGCGGATGTGCCGATAGGCGACCGTCTGATTGAACGGCCGGACGGGCGCGTCCGTGAAATCGGGTGGAAAATCCTTGTACCGGTCCTTGTATGCGACGATCGCCATCTCGAGGTTGTTCAGATCGGTCGCCATGGCGAAGTTGCTGCCCCGCCGGATGACGGCCGTCATGACCGGATAGAGCAGGGCCATGAGGATGCCGATGATCAGGATGACGACGAGCAGTTCCACGAGCGTGAACGCCGATCGGCTTCGAACGCGGATGGACATCGGTTCGGTCTCCGTGAATGCATGATTCCGTCGCAATGCCCTTCGCGCCGGAGGCGGTTCCGTTTTCAGTTTTCAGTGTTCCGTTTTCAGTGGGGGATTAGGTGAGGCCTTGGATGAGGCTGACGAGCGGCAGGAAGAGGGCGATGACGATGAACCCGACCGCTCCACCCAGGAAGCAGATCAGCAGCGGTTCGAGCAAGGCCATCAAGCCGTCGGTGAGCGTCCGGACCTCTTCGTCAAACGTATCGGCGACCTTGAACAACATCGTGTCGAGTTCGCCGGTCTCCTCGCCCACGTCGACCATGTTCACGACAAGATCATCCACGACGCGGTCGTTCATCTTCCAGAAATAGAACAGCGCGCCGACGGCCGCGCCCGCCGCCACGACGCTCGCCCCCATCTGCTGCAGCTTGGGCATCATGAGGATCGGGATGAACGGCCCCGCGCCGGTCGCGACCCAGAAGAACAGGGCGATCGGATGGAATCCCGGCTTGGAATGATCCTTGAGCGGCACGGCGATCGCATCGCCTTGCCGGATCGACTCGGTCACCTTGCCGTAGAGCCGTTCGAACACGGCGTTCGTCGCCGTCTCGCGCGTGATGGTAAGCGCTTCGAGAATCGGCACGCCGCTCGCGACGAGCGTTCCGAGCGTCCGGGTCGTGCGGGCCATGATGTTCTTCTCCATCAGCCGCCCGACGATCGGGATCTTGAGGATATACATGTCCCACCCCATCCGCCCCGCTCGGAATTTCCGGACGAGCTTGATGAAAAGCCAAATGCCGACGGGGATCAAGAGCAGCACGTACCAGTAGCGGACGATGTAGTTTGAGATCGTGATGAGCAGTTCGGTCATCGCCGGCAGTTTGAGCTCGAATTCCTCGAACATGGTGCGAAACACGGGCACGATCTTGAGCATGATGAACGTGAGGATGCCGCACGCGACGAGGATCACGACGATCGGGTAGATCATCGCGCCTTTGACCTTGCGTTTGAGCGACTCGGCCCGCTCCATGAAATCGGCGAGCCGCTGGAGGATGACTTCGAGCGCGCCGCCGGCCTCGCCCGCCTTGACCATATTGATGTAGAGCCGGCTGAAGACCTTCGGGCACTTCGCCATCGCCTCGGACAAGGTCGCTCCCGCCTCGATCTCGTCGCAGACATCCATCAAGGCGTTCTTGAGCTTCCCCGCCTTGGCGTTGTTTTCGAGGATCTTGAGACTTCGAAGGATGGGCAGGCCGGCGTCCTGGAGGATCGAGAGTTGACGCGTGAACGTCGTCATGATCTTCGAGCCACCGCCGCCGATCGCGAACGACCGCTTGCGCCGTTTGGCCGTCGCGACGCCCTTGGCCGACTTCTTCACCGAGATCTTGGTGACGAAGTAGCCCATCTGGCGAATCGTGGATTGCGCTTCTTCCTCGCTGGCGGCGTCGATCACGTCGCGGATTTCCTGTCCGGTCGCGTCCATCGCCTCGAATTGGAATGTCGGCATCGGCCAACCCCTTCGCCAGACCCGCTGGCAGTTCTCGGTTCTCAGTTTTCAGGTTTCAGTTTTCAGGTTTCAGTTTTCAGGTTTCAGTTTTCAGGTTTCAGTTTTCAGGTTTCAGTTTTTGGTGTTCAGTTGTTCGTTTATTTAGGCGTCGAGGATGGTTTCGCGGATCACCTCTTCGGCGGTCGTCACACCTTCGTGGATATAGTGGATTCCGGCGTCGCGGAGGGTTCGCATTCCGTAGCCGCGGGCCGCTTCGCGCAGTTCGTCGACCGACGTGTTGCGCATGATCAGCTCGCGCAGGTCGTCGTTCATGATCATCAATTCAAAAAGGCCGACGCGACCCTTGTAGCCCGTGTTGTTGCAGATGTCGCATCCGCGACCCTTGAAGAACTTGCGATCGCCGAGCGTATTCGGATCGATCGCCAGATCGAACATGGCGTCGAGGCTCCCGGGCACCACTTCGCGGCACTGGCTGCAGACGCGCCGGACGAGGCGTTGGGCGAGGATCGCTTCGACCGTCGCCGTGATGAGGAACGTGGGGATCCCCATGTCCTTGAGCCGCGTCACGGTGCTCGGCGCGTCGTTCGTGTGGAGCGTGCTGAAAACGGTATGGCCGGTGAGCGACGCCTGGACGGCGATTTCCGCCGTTTCCGTGTCGCGGATCTCGCCGACCAGGATGATGTCCGGATCCTGCCGCAGGATGGCTCGGAGGCACGCGGCGAACGTGACGCCGATGTCCGAGTCGATCGCGATCTGCACGATGCCGTCGATGTCGTATTCGACCGGGTCCTCGGTCGTGATCAGCTTGTCCCGGATATCGTTGAGCTCGCTGAGCGCCGAATACAGGGTTGTCGTCTTACCCGATCCGGTCGGGCCCGTGACGAGGATGATCCCGTTGGGGATCTCGATCACTTGACGGAATTCCTTCAGCGTCGGTTCGTCCATGCCGACCTTGTTCAGATCGAGCGAGACGACCGACCGGTCGAGGACCCGCATGACGACGCTCTCGCCGAACATCGTCGGCAGCACGCTCACCCGCAGATCGACCGGGTGCCCGCCGACCGAGAGCTCGATCCGTCCGTCCTGGGGCAATCGGCGTTCGGCGATGTCGAGGTTCGCCATGACCTTGATCCGCGTCGTGATGGCGAACGCCAGATGCCTTGGCGGCGGCACCATTTCGTAGAGCACGCCGTCGGCCTTGATCCGGATCCGGAACTCGTCCTCGAACGGCTCGAAATGCACGTCGCTCGCGTGGTCCTTGATCGCCAGGAGGAGCACCATGTTGAGCAGTTTGCGGACCGGCGCGCTGTCGGCGAGCGCCTCGGCGCCCGTCAGGTCGATCGGCCCGTCGCCCGCCATCGCCTCGGCCTTCGCCCGCAGTTCCTCGTCGTTCTCCAAGTCGATGATGATGCTCTCGACCGACTCGCGCTGCGAGTCGTAGTGCTTGCCCACGAACGCCTGGATGTCCCGTTCGGTGGCCACCACGATTTCAATGTCGTAGCCGAGGAACGTCCGCAGTTCGTCCTGGATTCGGATGTTCTGCGGGTCGCACGTCGCGACCGTCAACCGATCGCCGGCGAACCGCACCGGGACGATGCGGTACATCTGGGCCATCGTCTCGGTGACCTTGTCGAGCGCATCCTGCGGGATCTGCGCCTCCGAGAGGTTGATCACGCGCATGTTGAGCTGTTCGGCGAGCGCCTGCACCAACTGCTCGTCCGTGATCAGTCCCATCTCCTCGGCGATCTTCCCCAGCAACTCGCCCGGCTGCTGCTGTTGCTCCTCCAGCAACAACTCGAGCTGCTCGTCGGTGATGAAGCCGAGGTCGACGAGTACCTGACCGATGCGACGTAGGGCCATGGGGAATTCCGGGCGAAAAGGGTCGAAAGGAGACGGGAACGCGGATCGAATTCAAGACCGAGCGATGGGAGGATTCGAACGGGGCAAACCAAACTTCAGTGCGTTTTCCGATTGGGTTTTCCGATTGCGTTTTCTTGAATGCGTTTTCGGAATGGGGCATCCGCATGCGCCGGCGGGGAGGCGTCGGCTTCAATCCTCGGCCGCCGCTTCCTGCTCTTCCTCCTCCTCGGTGCCGGCCGCGATTCCCCGGCGGTACTGGACCACCCGCTTGGCCAAATCGTCCGGCCGGTGGGCTTTGGCGAGCACATCCTCGAGCGTCACGATTTCCTGTTGCCAGAGCCGGAAGAGGTGATCATCGAGAAGCTGCATGCCGAACTTGGCGCCGGTCTGGATCGCCGAGTTGATGCGGAACGTCTTGTTTTCGCGGATCAGGTTGGCGACCGCCGAGGTCACGACGAGGATCTCGTAGGCCGCGATCCGGCCTCCGGCGATGCGGGGCAGGAGCGTTTGGGCGACCACGCCGATCAGCGAGCTGGCGAGCTGCGTGCGGATCTGGTCCTGGAGGTTCCCTGGGAACGCGTCGATGACACGATTGACCGTACCCTGGGCGCTGTTGGTGTGCAACGTTCCAAAAACGATGTGCCCCGTCTCGGCCGCCGTGATCGCAGCCTCGATCGTTTCGAGATCGCGCATTTCGCCGACGAGGATCACGTCGGGGTCCTGCCGCAACGCGCGGCGGATCGCCTCCGCGAAACTCGGCACGTCCACCCCCACCTCCCGCTGGTTGACCGTCGATTTCTTGTGGTAGTGGTAGAACTCGATCGGATCCTCGATCGTGATGATGTGGTGGTCCACATTCTCGTTGAGGTAGTTGATCAGGCTCGCCAATGTCGTGCTCTTGCCGGATCCGGTCGGACCCGTGACGAGGAACAGGCCGCGGGGCCGGAGCGACAATTTCACGCAGACCTCCGGCAGCCCAAGCTGCTCGGGGGTGAGCATGTTATTGGGGATCTGCCGCAGCACCATGGCGACATTGCCGCGCTGCTTGTAGATCGAGACGCGGAACCGAGCGAGCTCGCCGAACGCGAACCCGAAGTCCGAACTGCCGTTCTCCTGCAATTCGCGCTGGCACCGCTCGGGCGCGATGCTCTTCATCAGCGATACGGTGTCCTCGCCGTCGAGCACCTTCGTTTCGAGCTTGCGCATGCGGCCGTGCAGGCGGAAGACGGGAGGCTGACCCACGGTGATGTGGATATCACTGGCCCCCTGCTTGATGCAGGCGTGCAGCAGCTTGTCGATCAGAACCGTTGCCATGATCGTGTTCCAAGACGATCCGCTCGAATCAGCTCGACGAAACAGAATGTACGGGCTTGTGACCGATCCTGCTGACGAGCCGATTATTGGCGCCGCTCCCGCGGGCCTCAAGCGCAGTCCCCGAAGTTCACCTCGACGCCTCGATCTTCATCGCGCCCGGTCTCGTCCCACCTGTTGCCATCTCGCCCCTATCCTCTTCCCGTGTTTCCCGCCTCCTTTCCGTGCGGGACGATCAGGCGACGAGCTGATCCTGCTCGCTCCGCTTCGCCACGCGATAGATCTCCTCGAGCGTGCTCGCCCCGTTCGCGACTTTGAGCAGCCCATCCATGTACAAGGTCTTCATGCCTTGCCGGATCGCCGCCCTCCGCAGCTCGTCGGCGGCCACGCTCTGGAAAATCAGCTCGCGGATCTTGCTCGACACGGGCATCATCTCGATGATCGCCAGCCTCCCCCGGTAGCCGCTCTTCTGACAGTAACTGCACCCCTTGCCCCGCATGAACTTCGGACTGGCCAGCATGTCCGGCGGAAAACCAGCGTCGTGCAGGACGGCCTCGGGGATCTGATGGGCCGTTTTGCACCGCGAGCAAATCACGCGGATCAACCGCTGCGCCATCACGCCGATCACACTGCTCGCCACCAGATAGTTGGGTACACCCAAATCCACCATGCGCGTAATGGCGCTGGGCGCATCGTTCGTATGCAGTGTACTGAAAACCAAGTGTCCAGTTAAGGATGCCTGGATTCCCATCGAAGCCGTCTCGCGATCGCGCATTTCACCGACGAGGATGATATTGGGGGCCTGGCGGAGCATCGACCGGATGATGCGCGCGAAATCGAGCCCGATATTGTGGCGGACTTCGCACTGGTTGATGCCCGGCAGGTAGTATTCGACGGGGTCTTCCGCCGTGATGATCTTGCGGTCGGGCCGGTTGAGCGCGTTGAGCGCGGCGTAGAGCGTGGTTGTCTTACCGGAACCGGTTGGGCCGGTCACCAGGATAATGCCGTTAGGGCGGCGGATGAGGTTCGTGAACTTCTGAAAATTCTCCTCGGACATGCCGAGCTGGCGGATGCCGACCTTGATGTTCTCTTTGTCCAAGATCCGCATGACGACCGACTGGCCGTGGTTCGTCGGGATGACGCTGACGCGGAGGTCGAGCTCCTTTTCGCCGATGGAGACCTTGATCCGGCCGTCCTGGGGCCGCCGCCGTTCGGCGATGTCCATCTTCGCGAGGATTTTGATGCGGGACAGGAGGGCTCCGTGGAGCCTCCGTGGGGGGGTGTCGCGTTCGACGAGCACGCCGTCGATGCGGTAACGGATGCGGACACGGTCCTCGAACGGCTCCACGTGGATGTCGGACGCGCGGAGCTGGACCGCCTCGGTGATCATCATATGGACGAGCCGCACGATCGGAGCGCTGTTTTCATCGACGGCCTCGGACTCCTTCGCCGTGTCCTGTTCGGTCTCGGTGAAGTCGATCGCCGTGTCGGTGAATTCCTGGAGCATCGAGTCGGCCGACTCGCCTTCGATCTGCCCGTAGTACCGGTTGATGTTCTCCAGGATCAGGTCGCGGGGCGCCAGGGCCGTTTCGACGCGCCGGTTCAGAATGAACCGCAGTTTTTCGATCGTTTCGATGTCCATCGGATCGCTGACGATGACGGTGAGCGTGTCTTCGTCTTCGGCGAGCGGCAGGATGACGTTCTCGCGGGCGACCGATTCCGGGATCAGTTCGATGATTTCGGCGGGAATCGAGACTTCGGACAGATCGACATAGTCCAGTCCGTGGTGTTCGGACATGGCGCGCATGACCTCTTCACCCGTGGCATAGCCGAGCCGCACGAGGCAATCGGCCGTGTTCAGCCCCTTCTGCTCGCGCGCCATCTGTTCGGCTTCGGAGAGCTGATCGAGACTGATCGCTCCGCGACGCAGCAGAATGTCGGTGTATTCGCCCTTACGAATCGCCATGCGCTTGGTCATCCTGTTTGGGTAACACGACCTCGGCTCGGAAACGAAACGGTCAACCGGTCGGCGCATGAGCCGCCGGCAAGCGGTCTTGGACGGTCTTGGACGGTTTTGGACGGTTTTGGACGGTCTTGGACGGTCTTGGACGGTTTTGGGCTGCTTGGGGCTGCTTGGGGCTGCTTGGGGCTGCCCATCCACCGGACTCTGGACCGCCGTTGGACGAGTCGCGAGCGTTCCGGACACTCGCTTTCTATCATGCACAGTCGGCCAACGGCTTGTCAATCAAGAGGGATTGAGCAATTTGCGGCGGGAAGGGGCAGAGGCGAGGGGGGCGGGCCACGCCAAATTCCCCTTGGGCCGTTCGTGGAGATGCGGGTATACTCCCGCCCCGGCCGCGCTCGGGGCGGAACCCGCGCCCGTCCGGCGATCTTGGTCGAAAGGGAGGTCGGTCATGGCAAACGCACGCGCATTGAGTCGTGCATCGAGTATGGGGCGCCGCATCACGGCCGTCATTGCGGTGACGGCCGTTGTCTTGGTCACGGGCATCCGTTTCGCCCATTCGGTTGGAACGGAGCCGAGCTCCGTTGATGGGAGCGTGGTACAGGCTCAGGCGATTGCGGACGCGCCGGAAATCCACTCGCCGATCGCGGCCTCGGGCGCGGACGGCCGTCCCGAGGTCGCCGCGATCGCGGGGCTGCGCCGCCTGTTCGGCGATCCGCTCGCCGGCACGTCGCTCGGGGAAAGCGGCCCGTCGGACTTTGCCCGAGCCGTCGCCGCGCTGGCCGAATCACGCGGCATCCTTGAGCTGCCGGTTTCCGACGCGCCGGCGACGACCGGCGCGTCCGCGCCGGTCGAGGACCGGCCGACGCCTCCCGTCGGCCCGATCGTGGAACCCGAGCGCGTGGTCTGTCGGGAGCCGACCGTTCCCGATCGGTCACCGACAACCCCGGGCGAAATCGTCGCGCTCGAGGATATCGTGACAATCCGCTCGAACGCCCGGCAACTCGACCGATCGGCGGCCGACTTGGAGGATCTCGGCCTCTATGACGACGCCGACGAGCTCCGCGCGATGGCCATGCGGCTGCGTGAATCGGTGCGGGGTTTCGACGTGGCCGCTCGTCGCGCGGCCAACCGAGCCGTGCGTCAAGCCCTGCGCCAGGCGGACTGACCTCCTTGCATCCTCCTTGCCTCATTTCCGTCCTCATTCCTTCGCCAATGCGGTCCCCATCCTGCAACGCGACGCGGCCGACGGCATCCATCGGTCGGGATGGAGGCGCGCGATCGGGCCTTGGAACGCCTCGATGCGCCGTCCTGGTCGCGTTGGTCTGGATGGCGGGCGGTCTCGCCCGGCCCGGCATCGATCCGCGTGGCGCGGCATTCGGCGCGGATTGGTTCGGCGGCGCGGTCCGCTGGATCACGTCGCCCGAGGACCCCGGCGCCGCGGAAACGACCGACTATCCGGTCGAGTTCGGCTTTGGATCTCGGCGACCTCGATTGGATCCGGCGCCGGAATCCGTCGAAGGACAACCGGCGATCGGCCATCCCTGGAACCTCGCGACGTGGCGGGGGTTCCGGACGAGCGACCCTGATGATCCGGCCCGTCATATCGGACGGGGCGGGCCGCTGATCGGAACGAGCTGGCTCAACCGGCCGTTCCACGTGGGGTGGTTCGTCGGTGGAGTGGTCGGCGATGCGCTGATCGACGGGGCCGTCGAGCAGGGCAGTGATCTATTCGGTGGTTACCGCGCGGGCTGGGATTGGGATCATTACTGGGGCGCGGAAGCGCGCGTCGGCTTTGCGAGGCCCGAGCTGATCGACGCGGACGCGATCGCCGATCCGCGGATTTCGCGGAACTGGTTTGGCGACGTCCATCTCCTGCATTACCCGTGGGGCGACGCGGGCTGGCGGCCTTTCTTTTCCGTCGGTCTCGGTTGGGCCACGTTTCGGTTCACGGACGCCGACGGCGACGCCTATCATGAGACGCTCCTGCACGCGCCGTTCGGTGTCGGCGTGAAATACTACGTGGATCGATGGATGGCCCTGCGCATCGATGCGCTCGACAATCTCGCGTTGTCCGGATCGGGGCTCGACACCATGCACAACCTCTCTTTCACGCTCGGACTCGAAGCTCACTTCCGATAGTCGCATTGTCGTGGTTCGCTCCGCGACCCACGGGAGTGGCGCACGGCTTGGATGCGGGAATCGCACGCGGCTCGCATGCCGGAATCTTGGATTTTCGCCGGCCCAAGGCTAACGTTTTTTGGCGCCGGTGCGTAAACTTGGTAGGCTCAACCGGGTGCGGGACGGCACCTTGGAGATGGGAAGGCGGAAGGCGATGCCGAGGGTTCCCGCATGACGATCATTTCCTGCCCGCGCTGTCAGGACGAGGTGACCGTACCCCCTCAGGCCACGATCGGCGTCCTCGTGCGATGCCCGCTGTGCGGGGAGCAGTATTCGATGACCGAGGCGCTCGCCGAAACGCCTCCCGCGCTGATCGTGGTCGGAAAGGACCCGCTGGTCGCCCACGTTCGGATCGAGCCGACGGGCACAGCGGCGTCGGAGTCCGTTCGCGCGCGGGGGATTGAGGGCCGAAGCTCCGTTCGCCGTCCGATTTCCCCGCGCCGTCGGCCGCGCGGAGTCGACCGGCGGAACCCGTTCTACGAGGTCTTCAAGATCGTGGCCGGCGGTGTTGTCGGCCTGACGCTCGGACAGCTCGTGCTCTGGTGGATGCCGGGCAACTGGGGCCTGTCGCAGCGGGACCCGGCGGGAATCGGCCGCCGATTCGGGCGTTTCGCGCCGTTCCTTGTCCCCGGGGCCGTCCGAGGGTTTGTCGCCGATTACGCGGGGACGCCGAGCGACCCGGAGTCGGAAACGGGCGGCGCGGAAAGGCGTTCGCAGGATCGATCCGACGGGGCGGGCCCATCGGAGTCCTCGGGCCGCGGCGACGGGCCGCTCGGGAGTTCCGTCGAGCCGGATTCGCGGAGCGCTTCGGTTCCGGGCGCGTCGGAGTCCGCGACGGATCCGGCACCGAGTCGATCGGCCGATTCGAACGGAGGTCGCGTGCGCGAAGGGGGAAAGACCGGCGGCAAGTCGACGCCTTCGGTGCAATCGGATGCGCGGACCGCGCCCGCGGAAGGGTCCGGTCCGCGTTCCGGGAGTGACGCGAACATGTCACCTGGAACCGGCGAGGCCACCCTTCCGCGCGCTTCCGGCGACCGGTCGCCGGCGAGCGTCGGAGTCGCCGACGCGCCACGCGTTCCAGCGGACGAGGCGGGTGCCCTGCTGTCCTCGGTCCAGCTCCTGTGGGAGCAATCTCCGACGGCTGAGCGGCCGACCGAGATCGCGGAACCGCTCGTCGAACTCGCGAGGGACATCACGTTCATCGACACGACCGATCCCGACGCCGCGGGCGTCGGCGAATCGGTCCGCTCGTGGCTCGTCCAGATCGCGCCGTCGCCCTCGGAAGCCGCCGCGCTGGCGGCGGCGGTCGGCGCGCGGTCGCACGATGCGTCGTCCGATCGGCCGCTCGCCGGCAATGTCGTCTCCGGCCGGGTCGCATCGATCGAGGCGACGGGAGCCTTCTTCGAGACGCGACTGCGCGGCGCTGGGAATCAGCAAGCCGTCGTCCTGAGCGCCGTGGACCCGAGCGGCACGTACGCGGTCGGCGACGAAGTGCTCATCCTGGGAATCGTCGTGCGCGATCCCGAGCGACAGCTTGTCGGCTATTCAGGGCCCGTGAAGCGGGCGACGTTCGGTGGACTCGCCGTTCGTCTCGCGGCCGAATAGTCCACCTTCTTCCCGCGTCGCACGGGTCCGGCGCATGCCCTCGCCCTGTCGCGCCGCGCCGTCGATGCCGCGCGCGACGCGCCTCGCATGGGTCGGGCGTGCGCCGGCGCCTTGTCGCCGACCGCGCGCCGTGCACGTCGTGTGCCCGAAAAAAATCCGGCGTTCCAAATGCAAGGAGCGCCGAATCTTCCCGCGTTGCGCACGACGGAAACCGGTTGGGGGGCCTTGGAGGCGTCGTGGTTTCGTGGTCACTTGGCTCCGGCGATCGCCGGGCGAAGGAGCCCGATGGATCGCATTCGCCGACACGTCGCTTGTTACGGAGGGTTCGGACGTATGGTTCGATGCAACGGAGTTCGTTTCGTTTTCATGGGGATTCTCGCGGCGTTTGCCGCCGTACCGACGGCCGACGCGGCGCCGCGCCGCTTCTTCGCTCGCCGCTCCGCGAATTACGACTCGGGAGGATTGAAGGACATCGCGCCGAAGGCCGACCCGGCGTCAACCGACTTCCGCGCGCTGCAAGCGTCGTACAGCTATGAGAAGGCGATGGAGAACGAACACGCGCTGCCCGACCGCCTGCGCGTGTTCCTGCTCGTTCGCGATCCGGAAGTGCTGGAGGCGACCGAAGGCGTCACGGCCGAGGTCAAGATCACCGACTTGAGTCGTGAGCGGGCGACGCGACTGCGCTATTTCCCCGTGTCGTTCCAGCCGACATCGACCCCCGAGTACCAGCTCGCCACGTTCGAGGTCGCGAACGCCGAAGGCGAAGGCCCGATCGTCGAACCGGCCCGCATCTATCGGCTCTTCGTCAACCTGCACCGCCGGTCCGGACGTTACGGCAAGGAAACCGTGCTCGGAAAAGTCGTCTCGCCCTACTACGTCGCCTCGTCGGGAAACAACCGCCTCGATCGAGCCCGGTGCCATATCGCGATGCGCACATTCCGCGAGTTCTATTATGCTCAGCGCGGCTGGCGCAGCAACGAGAACTATCCGATGGACTGCTACGCCTATTACACCTGGGCGACCGGATCCTGCACGGTTGGCGCGCAGAACGGCCGAGCGATCCTCGATCGGCTCTTTGGCGGGCGCCGCCCGTACAATTCCGGAGGCCAGATCCTGCGTCTCGCCAAACAGGGCCCGATCCACGGCGATTACGTGCGGAAGCCGGGCCACAGCTTCATGCTCCTTTCGTACGACGAGCAAGCCGGCCATGTCTGGACCATGGAAGGCAATTTCAACAGCACGATCGAGGTCGTCATCCGATCGGTCGACTCGGGATGGGTCGTCGGGCACCTCGTCGACGAACATATCCGGCCCGGTCTGTTCGAAATGACCGGCTCGCCCGCCGTTGACGCGGCGCGGCCGAGTCTTTAGTTCCCATCGTCACTTGAGGAGCATCCGAATCGTGATCGGTTGTCCGTCGCGCACGACGTTGATCCGGACCGTTTCGCCGGCGATGTAGTGTCGCCGCACGTAGCGCGCGAATTCCGGGGCTTTCATGCGGAGCGGAACATCGTTGAATCCGAGAATGATGTCGCCCTCGCGCACCCCCGCGGCGCCCGCCTGTTCGGAAACGGCGTCCTGCTCACGGAACGCGAGGCGGTCGGGAGGCAGTCCGATCGCCGCCTTTTCCTCGGCGGTCAAATCGGGTCCGTAGAGACGCGGCAAGGCGACCAGCGACAGGAGCGAGGCGCGCCAACTGATGTCCGACCGGCGCCAGCCCGGTTCGGCCTTCAGGTCGGCTTGCCGGAGTTCGTCGCCTCGCCACCACGATACGGGGATCGAGCCTGACTCGGGCGCGGCGTCGAGCGCGAATTGGGCGTCGGCCATGGAGTGGATCGGGATGCGGTTGAGTGCGAAGACGCGGTCGTTCGGAAGCAGGCCGGCCCGTTCCGCCACCGATCCCGGCTCGATCCGTTCGACCACGTTGCCTCGATCGATTTCAAGTCGGAATCCGAGATTATCGGGAAGGGGATAGCGGAATGCCCGGTCGAGCGACCACTTGCCCTCGCGTTTGAGTTCCTGGTGCATGATCTCCTTGGCCTGATGGCAGTGGAGGCAACGGTTCCGCCCCTGGGCCGAGGGCACTTCGTGGATCAGAAGCCGCGCGGGATCGCGGCGCGGCGCGAAGCGCGGCCGGCCTGAGTTGTGTTCGTCGAGGACCGAGGCCATGGTGTAGCGCAGGCCTTCGAGCGATTGGCGCGCGTCGGGACTCGTCCCGTCCCGGCCGCCGTATCGCGCGTACACCTCGCCGTCCGCGTTCATGAAGAACACGGTGAGCGTCAAATCGAGATCGAACTCGAAGTGATTCAGATCGATGTCATCGATCACGGCCAAACGGACGCGTTCGAATGAATCGGCCAGATCGCGGATACCCTTGAGACGGACAACCTGCCCGTCGAACGCATGGCAGGCCGTTCAAGGCACGCACCGGACGACGACCATGAGCGGTTTGCCGGATCGCTTGGCCGAGCGTTTCGCGGACTCGAAATCGAGCTGCCAGCCGTAATGCCGCGCTTCGGCTTGCCACCCGCCTCCCTGCGCGCGGCAGGGAGGGTAAGCGGCCATCGCGGCAACGGCGACGAGCGTCAAACCCACGTTCCAGAGCATTCGCGATCGCATGGTTGTCGATTCATCCCGTGTCGGAAGTGTCGGAAGGAAAAAAGAACGGACGCCGGCGCGGGCCGGCGGATCGTTGCCTCGGAAAGAACGCCGGACGCCGGCGCGGACCGGAGGATGGGCCCCGACCCGATGACCGCCGGCTCGGGTCCTATGATACACTGTTTGCCGACGCTGTGTTGACGCGGGGATCGATCGGCGTTCCAGGAGGATCCGTCATGACGACGAAACGCAGTCACCGGCTGACGATGGGGGACCGGCTGTCGCGACTGACCCACGTCTCCGCGTGCCAGTTGATCGGCGGCGCGCGGAGGCGACCGATCGATTCGACGGGTGCGGCGATCGGCGCGGGTCCGACGTCGCGGGGTCGAATGGCGACTGGGCATCGATAGGCGGAGACGATGACGGGGACAGAACTCACGAGCGGCGAACAGGCCGCGCCGCGCGTGGCCGTCCTGGGCGGTGGCATCACCGGGCTCGCCGCCGCTTTGCGGTTCCGCGAAACCGCGCCCTCCCTGCGCTGCGATCTCTATGAAGCCGAAGGACGGCTCGGCGGTGTGCTCGGCTCGGAACATGCCGACGGGTACCTTGTCGAGCGTGGCGCGGACATGATCAGCACGATCGAGCCGTGGGCTGTCTCGCTGTTCCGTCGGATCGGATTCGACTCCGAGCTGATCGACACCCAGGACGGGAATCGCCGAGCGTTCGTCGCGATGGGACGCCGCCTGTTTCCCGTCCCCGAGGGGTTCACCCTCCTTCAGCCGCGCAAACTGATCCCCGTGTTGCGGTCCTCGTTGCTCACCTGGCGCGGGAAACTACGTCTGCTTGGCGAGGTCTTTGTGCGGGCGCGGTGATCGACCGACGATGAATCGTTGGCCGACTTCGCGATCCGGCGGTTCGGCCGCGAGGTTTTCGAACGGCTCGTGCAGCCGCTCGTCGGAGGCGTCTACACGGCCGATCCGTATCGGCTCAGCATGGCCGCGACGCTCGAACGATTCGCGCGGATGGAGCGGGAGCAGGGCGGCTTGATCCGCGCGGTGTTGACGTCGCCCCGCGTCGAGGGACGGTCGAGGGCCACGGAGGGATCGGGCGCTCGGTACGGCCTTTTCGTCACGCCCCGGTTGGGGATGGCGAGTTGGATCGAGGCCGTTCGATCGCGACTCCCACCCGATTCGGTCCACGTGGGGCATCGCGTCCGGCGTCTGTCGAGGGACGCGCGGGGCGATTGGACGTTGACGATCGCCGATCCGCACGGCAACGAGCGCCTATCGGCCGTGGATGGCGTCGTCGTCGCGCTTCCCGCGCCGGAGGCGGCGACCCTCTTGAACGAAACGGACGCCGAATTGGCGTCGGCGATCCGGAGCATTCCGCTTGCGAGTTCGGTCGTCCTTTCGATCGGCGCGCGGCGCGACCAGATCGCCCATCCGCTCGATGGTTTTGGATTCGTGGTACCCATGAAGGAGAACCGCGCGATTTTGGCGGGGAGTTTTTCGAGCGTCAAGTTCGCCGGCCGCGCGCCCGTCGGGCATGTCCTGCTCCGCATCTTCATGGGCGGCGCGTGCCGGCCCGACCTGATGGAATGCGACGACGATGCGCTCCTTCGGTTGGCACTCGACGAACTCAGAGAACTGATCGGCTTCCGCGGCGATCCCACGCTCGTACGGCTCACGCGCTGGAACGGCACGATGCCGCAATACCACGTCGGCCATCTCACGCTCGTCGATTCCATCGAACGCCTCGCGTCCCATTGGCATGGGCTCGCGCTCGCGGGCAACGCGTATCGCGGCGTGGGCATTCCGTTCTGCATTCGGAGCGGTGAATCGGCGGCCGATCGCGTCGCGAGCCAGGTCGGCGTCGCGGAGGCGTCACCACGCCGTTGACCGGGGTTACGCCCCGCGCGCGCCGCAATCCGAGTCCGAGTCCTCCGCGGCGCCGCCCGCGCCGACTTGACGCGCCGCGACGCGCTCGGCGTACCGCGCGAACGGATAGTAGATCGCCACGGCGATTCCGATCGAGGCGGCGCCCCAGACCGCCGCCCGCCAATCTCCGCCCGAAACCAGATAATGGCCGATGATCGGCGGCGTCGTCCACGGCACGTTGACGAGCGGCTTCGCGACCAGGCCGCGGTCCATCAGAACATATGTGCTCGCCGTGAGCACCAGGGCGCTCGACACATAGGGAACCATGAAGACTGGGTTGAGCACGATCGGAATGCCGAAGAAGATCGGCTCGTTGATCTGAAAAATCTGGGTCGGAAGCGAGACGCGGCTCACCTTCCGGAATACGGGGTTCTTGGAACGGAGCAGGACGAGGGCCAGTCCGAGCGTCGCGCCGGTGCCTCCGACATTCACGAACGACGTGAAGAACCCGTACGCCGTGACGTACGGAAGAGGCTGATGCTCGGAAACGGCGGCGACATTCGCCGCGAGATACTGCAAGAAGACGGGCGCGACGATCGCGTCCATCGCGTTGTCTCCGTTGATTCCGATCGACCAAAGGGCCGTGACGAGCATCGCGTAGACCAGGATCCCCGGCAACGTGTTGAGCGCGAACAGGAGCGGTCGGAAGGTCGTTTGCACCGCGCCGTTGATGTCGACGTGCAATACGAATCGAATGGTCCACGCGACCAGAACCAGGAAGAAGAGCGGGGTGAGCGACGAGAACGACTCGATCACGACGCGCGGCACGCTGTCGGGCAGCCGAATCACCAGGTTCCGGTCGGTGAAGAACCGCTGGACGCGCACCGATGCCAAGGCGACGACGATCGCCGTGAAGAGGCCGGCCGAACCCAGGCCGTCCATCGCGAGCGTCTGATCGTCCGCTCGGATCTGAATCAACAGGAAGACGAGCGTGGCGACCATCGCGCTGACGACCGCTTCCAATCGCAGGTGTTTCCCCAACTCGTACGCGATGGCGAAGCAGGCAAAGACTGAAAGGAGCCCGAACGTCGCCGTCACGGGCACTTCGAGTACGGGGAGGTACGGCGCGGCCTCTTCTTCCCAATTCGGGATCGGCAGGTGCGCGGCGATCGTGAAGAAGCCGCCGAGGATGGTCAACGGAACGATCGATACCATGCCGGCGCGGATCGCCGAGAGGTAGGCGTTGTCGCTGAATGCCGTGAGCGCGGGGGCGACCCGCTCTCCGAACCGTTGCAATCGATCCACCGAGCCTCCTTTCCGAGGAAGAAGGATCCCATCATAATCGCTGCCGGACTGGGATTCAGGTCGGGTACGATTCGAGGCCCCGCGATGCCGACGCACCCTTCACGCAGCGAACGTCCGGCCCTCCTGGGAGGCCGCCCGGCGTGCGCCATCGAGTGGCCGACGTGGCCCGTGCATGGCGCGCGCGAGGAAGCCGGATTGCTGGACGTGCTGCGTTCGGGCGCGTGGTGGTACGGCGAGCAGGTTCACCGATTTGAACGGGAATTCGCGGCGTTCCAAGGGGCGGCGCACGGCGTGAGCTGCACCAATGGCACGGCCGCCATCGAAATGGCCCTTCGGGCCGTCGGCGTCGTGCCCGGCGATGAGGTCATCGTGCCGGCCTACACGTTCATCGCGACGGCGGCCGCGGTCGTTACGGTCGGAGCCGTACCCGTCTTCGCCGACATCGAACAAGAAACGCTCTGCATCGATCCCGCGGACATGGCGAGGAACATCACGCCGCGCACGAAGGCGGTCGTGCCCGTCCATGTCGCGGGACGCGTCGCCGACATGCGGCGCATCCTGGAAATCGCCGACGCGCGCGGTATCGCCGTCGTCGAGGACGCCGCCCATGCGTGGGGAAGCCGATGGCGCGGCCGCGCCGCCGGCGCGATCGGACGGTGCGGGACGTTCAGTTTCCAGGTCTCGAAGAACATCACGGCGGGAGAGGGTGGCATCCTGCTGACCGACGATGCCGATCTGGCCGACCTCTGCCGGTCGTTCAGCCATTGCGGACGGACCACCGGCGGCGCGTGGTACGATCACGATCGGCACGGAAGCAACCTGCGCATGACCGAGTTCCAAGCGGTCCTCCTGCGCGCCCAATTGGAACGGCTCGCCGATCAAATGGAACGTCGCCACCGGTCGGCCACCATCCTGGATGAACGCCTTGTTGGAACTCGAGGCATCCGCCTGCTCCCTCCCGCGTCCGATATGGAGCGGCGCAGCCACCACATGATCATCTTTCGGATCGACGAGGAGGAGTTGCGTCTGCCGCGGGCCCGTTTTCTGGAGGCACTGCGCGCCGAAGGCGTTCCGGCGTCCGAAGGCTGGTATCGACCCGTGCATCGGAACGGAGTTTTTGCGAGAGCCCACATCGGCCCGCGCCACGGGATCCTCGCGCCGCTCGCCGGCATGGGGGCGGACTACACCCGTGTCGAATGCCCCGTTTGCGAGCAGGTCTGTCGCGACGCGGTTTGGCTTCCCCAACACATGCTGCTCGCCGACGATCACGCGATCGAGTGCGTCGCGGCGGCGATTCGCAAGGTCGCGGAACATGCCGAGTCGCTGCGCGACGCCGGTCCACGATGATCTCCATGAGGTGACGACGCGAAACGGCACGGATTGGACGAAGGGCATACATGCGGGCAGGTCGATCGTGAAATACGGAAGACGTCGATGAGTGATCCGAACGGGCGATGGCGATGCGGCATCGTCGAGGGCTTCTATGGCCGGCCTTGGACCGGTCGACAGCGGCTCGAACTGTTTTGCCGGATGGCGGACCTGGGCTTGAACGCCTACGTGTACGCGCCCAAGGACGATTTGAAACATCGGGCGATCTGGCGTGAAGCCTACTCGGACGATGAGCTGACCCCGTTCCGCGAACAGATCGATCGTTGCGAGAGGCTTGGCATCGCGTGGGTCTACGCACTCGCGCCGGGACTCGACATCCGGTTCTCGGATCCGAACGATCGGCTTGCCCTCGGTCTGCGGTTCGAACAACTGCGGGCGATCGGCGCGCGGCATTTCGCGTTGCTGTTCGACGACCTTCCCGGTTCGCTGAGCGACCGCGATCAATCGGCGTATCCGTCGCTCGCGGCCGCCCATTGCGACGTGGTCAACGCGACCGTCGAACGGATCGAGCTCGATTCCGACGGGTGGTTCCTTTTCTGTCCGACACCCTATTGCGATCAAATGGACCGCGACGGTGTGGGAGGGGCCGGGTATTTGGATCGCGTCGGGCGGTCGCTTCATCCGGGCGTCGACGTGTTTTGGACGGGGCCGGATATCGTATCGACCGAAATACCCGAGGCGTCGATTCGCGGGCTTGCGGAGCGGATCGGTCGGCCGCCGGTGGTTTGGGACAATCTGTTCGCGAACGACTACGACTTCCATCGCGTGCATTGCGGTCCGTATTCGGGGCGGGAGCGGGACCTGATCGGAGCGACGCGCGGCATCTTGATCAATCCGAACAACGAGTTTTGCCTCAACACGGTCCCCTTCAGGACGTTCGCCGAGTTTTGTGGCGGGAGCGGCGCATGGCGACCGTACGACGCGTATCGTGCGGCCGTCGCGGGCTGGCATGACGCATTCGCGACGGTCGGATCCGCGGTTTTGGTCGAGGATGTGGCCCTGCTGTGCGATTGTTTCCACTTGCCCGCGCGGGAAGGCCGGGGTGGCGAGGCATTGGTGTCGGCGGTCGAAGGCGTCCTTCGAACGGGTCACGACGCGCGAAACGCGGCGATCCACGGATTCCGGGAGATCGATCGACGGGTTCAAGGTTTGTTTGAGCGTCTGACGGAGCTCCGGGATCGCGACCTCTTTCACGCATGGAGCCGCTACGTTTGGCAGCTCAAGGAGGAGCTGCTGGCCGCCGAGCGGATTCTCGGTCGGGCGCTTCGAGCGGGCGAGGGGAGCGAACCTCGGTCGGACGGCGGGGAAGCGAACCTGGACGACGTTCTGCCCAACACGTTTCGCGGAGGCTTGCTCGCGAAGCTCGAACGCATCATCACGCCCGCGCATGGATAGGGTGTTCGACCGGATCAAGGCGCGTCCGCGCCGCGCGGTCCGGCAACGCCCGCTTCGTCGTAATGCGGGCACGAGAACGATCCCATCGCCCGATGATAGCCTATTTCGCGATTACGTGGTCGAGGGTCAACGCGCCGCGGAGGAGCAGTTCGCCGAGCAGTTCCCAGGGCACATCGCTCGCGAACTGACATCCATGCGTCACTTGGGACCCCGGCTCGTCGTGCCACCGGACGGTCGCCGCGAGCCGGACGGCGAACCCGTCGTCCGCCGTGAGACGCATCTCGATTTCGGTTCCCGCATCGATCGCCCGGTCGACGGAGAACCGGGCGCCGCCCCTCGAAAAGTCGATCAACACGCCGCCGTGGTCCTCGACGGACTCCCCAGCCCGGCGACGGATCGTCAGTGTGATGCGGTCGGGCTCGGCGGCCGTATGGCGAGGGGGCCGCGCCGTGAATTCCCAAGGCTCTCTCATAACCGGTCGCCGCATGGATCGGGATCGAGCGGACAAGGGATTCGGCCCGCCCGTTCCTAGGATAGGTTATTCCGCGGCGCGCGGCCGAAGCGTCCGGTTGTTCCGGGGCGGGCGCGGCGCCGCTTGTGCCGCGGGCGGAAACGGGGGTCGGTGGCGTGGGCTGGAGCCCACGCCGCGCGGGTTCTTCGCGCCGGTTCGGGTGCACTAGGAGTCGGCCCGGCGAGGCGGTATGATTGCCGTCGTCGTTTCGGGCACGGAACCAGCCATGGCGATTGGAACTGCCACGACGGCCGTCCACCAGCGGATCCGAACACTCGCCGAACAGCTCGCGCGGCTTGGACCGTTTCGCGATGCCGCGCGGATGGTTTGCGCCGGTCGTGCGGTTTCGTTCGAAGGGGCGTTCGGCGGGGCTCGCGCCCTGACGCTCGCCGCGCTGCGGCGGATCGTCGACCGCCCGATGGTCGTCGTCTGTCCGACAGGGGGAGTCATCGACGAGTTGGCTGACGACTGGCCGCTCTTCGACGAACACGCCGTATGGAGACTTCCTCCCCGCGAGGATTCGCCCGGCGATCGCGCCGCGACCGATGAACTGCTCGGCACGCGCCTTCGAACGCTCAAGTTCCTTCAAGCCGCACCGCGCGATCGGTGGGTGGTGCTCACGTCGATCCAGAGCCTGCAGCAACCGGTTCCCGCTCCGAATCAGCTCGCCGAACAAACGCGCGTGCTGTCGGTCGGCGATCGGATCGACGGCGAGTCTTTGCGCCGCTGGCTGGCGGATCGGGGCTTTCAGCCAATCAGCGCCGTTCGGATGCCGGGCGAGTTCGCTTGGCGCGGAGGGATCCTGGATCTGTTCGCGGCGGACGGCGAACAGCCGGTCCGCGTCGAGTTTTTTGGTGACGAGATTGAGTCGTTGCGGTGGTTCGATGTGGAGACGCAGCGCAGTCTCGCGACCGCGCCGCGCGTGGAGATCACCGCGCCGGGAGCCGACGTCGTCCCCAACGAACGGCTGACCGCGTACCTGCCGCGCGATACGGTGGTCGCGCTGCTCGAACCCGATCAGACGTGGCGCGAGGGCGCGGCTTTCCTGGAACGGCTGCGCGCCGAGGAACCGCTCTTCGCGCTCGATGATGTGGGGAAGTCGATCGGCGCCTTCGCGATGGTCCACGTCGCGGCGATCGCCGATAGTGCGTCGGATCGGCCGTACCGTCTTCCGTTCGAGACGGTCGAGCATTTCAGCGGCGAGGTCGGCCGCGTGCGCGACGAATTGGACGAGGCGGCGGACGGTCGGGAAGTGCTGATCGTCGCGGAGACGGAAGCGGAGAGCGTGCGTCTGTCCGAACTGCTCGTCGGCGCGACGGCGGCGAGCGAAGGCCGCTTGCGGTTCGCGGTCGGCGCGTTGAGCGGCGGATTCCGCTTTCTCGCCGAACGGACGATCGTGTTGAGCGGAAACGACCTGTTTCGACGCACGTCCGTGCGCCGCGACGTGCGACGGGGACCGTCGAGAGGGCGGGCGATCGACAGCTTCCTCGAACTCCGCGCGGGAGACCTCGTCGTTCACCTCGCGCACGGAATCGGCCGATACCGGGGGATGGAGCTGATCGTGCGGGACGGCGGCGAGGAGGAGCACCTGACGATCGAGTTCGACGCGGGAGTCCGCGTCTTCGTTCCCGCGTCGCGCATCCACCTCATTCAGAAATACGTGGGCGGCGCTCGGACCCGTCCCACCCTCGCACGGCTCGGCGGAAAATCGTGGGTTCGCCAGAAGGCCGCCGCGCAATCGGCTGTCCTCGACATCGCGGCGGACATGCTCGCTCTCCAGGCCCAGCGTGCCGCTCGACCCGGCATCGCCTTCGCCCCCGACTCGCAATGGCAATGCGAGTTCGACGCGGCCTTTCCATACGTCGAGACAGCCGACCAATCGACGGCGATCCGCGCGATCAAGGGGGACATGGAAGCCGCGCGGCCGATGGATCGCCTGCTGTGCGGCGACGTGGGTTTCGGCAAGACGGAAGTCGCCATGCGGGCCGCGTTCAAGGCGGTCGAGAGCGGGTACCAGGTCGCCCTACTCGTTCCCACCACCGTGCTCGCCGAACAGCATTTCCGGACCTTCCGCGAACGGATGGCCGAATTCCCGATCGATATCGGAAAGCTCAGCCGATTCTCGACGCCCGCCGAACAGCGCGCGACCGTCGAGGGGCTCAAGTCGGGACGTATCGACATCGTCGTGGGCACCCACCGGCTCGCCTCCGAGGACGTCGAATTCCACAATCTCGGATTGCTCGTCATCGACGAGGAGCAACGGTTCGGAGTCGAAGTGAAGGAACGGCTCAAGAACCTGCGCGCGATCGTGGACGTTCTCACGCTCACCGCGACGCCCATCCCAAGGACGCTCCACATGGCGCTGGTGGGAGTCCGCGACATCTCGAATCTCGAAACACCGCCCGAGGACCGGATGGCGGTCGAGACCAAGGTCACGCGATGGAGCGACGATCTGATCCGGCATGCCGTGCTGCGCGAATTGAGCCGCAAGGGTCAGGTCTACTTCGTGCACAACCGAGTGAACGACATCGGAATCGTCGCCTCGAAGCTGAACCACATCGTGCCCGAGGCGCGGATCGGCATCGGGCACGGCCAACTCCCCGAACACGAACTCGAACGCGTCATGGTCGACTTCGTGCGCCACGAGTTCGACATCCTGCTCGCCACCACGATCGTTGAGAGCGGCCTGGACATTCCCAACGCGAACACGATCTTCATCGACGAGGCCGATCGGTACGGCCTCGCCGACCTCCATCAGCTCCGCGGCCGCGTCGGCCGCTACAAACACCGGGCCCATTGCTTCCTGTTGATCGACACCAACAAGAACGTCACGCCGAACGCGGCGAAACGCCTCTTGGCGATCGAGGAGTTCAGCGAGATGGGAGCTGGATTCGCGATTTCGATGCGCGACCTCGAGATCCGCGGGGCCGGCAATCTGCTGGGCACGGAGCAGAGCGGCCATATCGCGGCCGTCGGCTATGAGCTGTACTGCCGGCTGCTCGAACAGGCGGTCCGTTCGCTCCGTCGGCTACCGCCCCAATTGCTGGTTGATGTCGAGATCAATCTTCCGATCCGCGCGCACCTGCCGGAGGACTACGTGTCCGATCTGCGCGCGAAGATCGAACTGTATCGCAGGCTTTCCCGCATTACCGGCATCGACCAGCTTGCCGATTTTCGCCGCGAACTCGAAGACCGATTCGGCCCCTTGCCCGACCCGGTGGAAGGCCTGTTGCGGCTCGCCGAGCTTCGGATCGAGGCGACCGTGTGGCAGATCAACGCGATCCACCTCGAGGACGCCTTTATGGTATTCCGGTACGCCGATCGGTCGCGTGTGGAACAGCTCGTGCGGCAAAGCCGATTCGGCCTGCGGATCGTCGACGATGAGTCGATCTACCTGCCTCTGCGCGCCGACGCGCCGCGCAACGCGAGGCTCGTCGACCTCGCGAAATCGGTGTTGCGGGGTCGGGCCGACGTGCGATAGAATCCCGCCCCGCCTCGGGTCGCCCCTTTCGGCACGGACCCGGGGAACACGTAACGGCAGACCAATCCGAGTGCATGGGACGGATCCTATCATCGGACGCTGGACCGACCGGCCCGCGCGACCGGCTCGCCGCCGGCGCGCGCCGATCGCGGCGACCGCTTGCCTGTCCGTGGTTTGGGCCGCGACGGCCGGCTGCGCGGTGCCGGGGCTCTCGTTTTGGAAACCCCAGTCCGCCCCGCCGCCCGCGGCACCCTCCGTTTCACCCCGTGCCGTTTCCGCATCGCCGTACGGGGAGTTGCCTCCGTCGTACGGGAACCAGGAGTCGCCCGCGGCGCCATCGGGGTTCGCAGAGCGTGACCGGTCCGAGCGCGTTGCGCAGGTCGGAGGCGTGGACCCGCATGGTGGTGCGACGGGCGAATTCGAACCGGCCCGCATTGTCGCGCGGGTCGGCGACGAAGTGATCCTCGCCGGCGATTTGCTCGGCCCGATCAATCAAGCCCTCGCGCCGTACGAGGACAAGATGCCGAAGGACCAGATCGATCGGCAACGCGAGCTCCTGCTGCGGCAACAGGTGCCGGTCGCCGTCGAGTCCAAGATGCTCTATTTCGCCTATCTGCGCGATTTGCCGGCCGACGTCGTGAACGATCGCATGCCGAAAGTCTGGGAATCGGTCCATAAGCGATTCGACGAGGACGAACTGCCGAAGCTGCTCGAAAAGTACAACGTCCAAACGGCCGCCGAATTGGACGCGAAGATGCGGGAAAGCGGATGGTCGCTCGCGAAGCAGCGCCGCATGTACGGCGAGCGGAATCTGGGGATGGCCGGCGCGTTTTCGAAGATCGGCCGCGAACCCGAGGTCACGCACGACGAAATGCTGCGTTACTACGAGGCGCGCTCCGGCGACTACGCCGTGCGGGCCCAGGCGCGCTGGGAACAGCTCATGGTTCGGTTCGACCGATTCCCGACTCGGCAGGCCGCAGCCGACGCGATCGCCGCGATGGGAAACGAGGTCGCCTTGGGCGGCGCTCCGCTGTGGGCGGTCGCCAAACGCGGTTCGCACGCGTTCAACGCCGAACAGGGCGGTCGGCACGATTGGACCAACCAGGGAAGCCTCGCCTCCGCGCCGATCGACCAGGCACTCTTCGAATTGCCGCTCGGCGTGCTGAGCCAGATCATCGAGGACGATCAGGGATTCCACATTATCCGCGTGATCGAGCGTCGAGGAGCCGGTCGAACGCCGTTCACCGAGGCTCAGGTTGCAATCAAGAAGAAGATCCAGGAAGAGAAGCGCAAGGCCGAGCTGCAAGAATACCTCGCGAAACTCCGCCGCGAAATCCCCGTCTGGACGCTCTACGACCAGGAGCCGGCCGCGCACGGCGATTCGGCCGTCACGGGGCCGTGATCGGCGACCCGTCGCCCGGCCTACTCGGGAGTCGCGCGATCGAACATCTCGCCGTAGGATCCGGCCCGCATCGCGGCGGCGGGGATTTGCAGTCGAGCGACGAGGTCGGCGACGACGCGTCTCGCTTCGACCTCGTCCACTCCGTCCTCGAGGACGCCTTCGAGTTCGAGGAAATCGCCGAGCAGATCGACATGATCGAGGTGGATCCGCACGAACCGATAGCGATAGATCTCGCGGCGCTTGCGGACAACCGACCGAACGCCCAGCGCGGCCGAAAGGGCCGACCGCAACGTCTCGGGATCGGCGACCTCCACCAGGTAGTAGCGGCTCGGCTTGGGACCGTTCTCGTCCGGCCGGTCGTACCAGATCAGTTCGGCCGTCGCACCCGACGCCTCCCGCAGTTTCAATCGGCCGGTTCGGCAATGGAAATAAGTGTCGACCTGGATGCGCTGCCCGATCCGTTCGGTCGCGATCCGCTGGATCGCGCGCCGCGCGGCGCCCGGATCGGCCAGTTTCGCCTTGATCTCGATGTTCCGCCGAATGTGCATCGCCGTATCCCGCGCGTCGGCCTCGCCCTTCGTGGGCCCGCTGGCGGCCAGTGTAGGCGAGTCGACCGGCGCGTGCCACCGGCGGCGGCGGACCCGGGTGGACGGGAGACGGGCCCCGATGAGGAGCGGGCGGTCGGTTTTCGACCGCGGCGGGCGAATTGTCGCCGAGCGATCCGATCGGTAAACTGCGTCCTGACACGCGGCGGTCCCGCGGATGGTGCGGATTCCATCGTGGCGATGACGTCGTTCGCGGGAGGAAGGAAGAGGGACTATGTCCGAGATCGCGAAGCTCAAGACGGGTGATCGGGAGATCGATCTTCCCATCGTCGTCGGAACCGAGAACGAGCGAGGGTTGGATATCTCGAGGCTCCTTTCCGATACGAGCCTGATCACACTGGACGAGGGGTACGTCAATACGGGCGCGACGACGAGCGCCATCACGTTTCTCGACGGCGAAGCGGGTGTGCTGCGGTATCGGGGGTATCCGGTCGAGGTGATCGCCGAACGGTGCGATTTCCTCGAAACGTCCTACCTGTTGATCTACGGCGAGTTGCCGACGGCCTCGGAACGCGACGTGTTCCGCGACTCGATCCGCCGGCACACCATGATCCACGAGGACATGCGGTCGTTCTACAACGGGTTCCCCCGCGACGCCCACCCGATGGCGATCCTCTCCTCCGTCGTCGGCGCGCTCGCCACCTTCTACAAGGACTCGCTCGATCCCCAGGATCCCCGGCAAGTCGAGATCTCGATCCACCGTCTGCTCGCCAAACTCCCCACGATCGCGGCCTACAGCTACAAGAAGTCGATCGGCCAGCCGTTCATCTACCCGAGGAATTCGCTGGCTTACTGCGAGAACTTCCTGCGGATGATGTTCGCCGTGCCGAGCGAGGAATATGAAATCGATCCGGATTTCGTCGAGGCGCTCAACCTGCTGCTGATCGTGCACGCCGACCACGAGCAGAATTGCAGCACGTCGACGGTGCGGATGGTGGGATCGTCGAACGCCAACCTCTTCGCGTCGATCTCAGCCGGAATCTGCGCGCTGTGGGGACCGCTCCACGGAGGAGCAAACGAGGCCGTCGTGAACATGCTCGAACAGATCATCGCCGACGGGTGCGATGTCCAGAAGTATATCGATCTCGCGAAGGACAAGAAGTCGAATTTCCGTTTGATGGGGTTCGGCCATCGCGTGTACAAGAACTACGATCCTCGAGCGACGATCATCAAGAAGGCGTGCGACAAACTCCTTGCGAAACTCCGCATCGACGACCCGCTCTTCGACGTCGCCCAGCGGCTTGAAGGGGCCGCGCTGAGCGATCCGTATTTCGTCGAGCGTCGGCTCTATCCCAACGTCGATTTCTACTCGGGCGTCATCTACCGCGCGATCGGAATCCCCGTTCAGATGTTTACCGTTCTGTTCGCGATGGGGCGGCTGCCCGGCTGGATCGCGCACTGGTGCGAAATGCACCGTTCGGAAAACAAACGCATCGCCCGGCCCCGGCAGATCTACACCGGATCGACGCTGCGCGGATTCGTCCCTGTTGAAAAACGCTGATCCGATCGGAACTCGGTTCCCTATCGATCGCTCGGCGTGTGATTCCCCAGACCTCGGTGTCCCAAGGTGCGGCCATCCATGAACCCAATGCCTGAGCTCGCTTCCGAGCGGTTGTACGAAGGGGAGCGGTTTTCCGTCGAGCGCGTGCGATACGCCTCGCGGGGACGCCAACTGTCGCGGGACGTGATCCGCCACCCCGGCGCCGTCACGATCGTCCCGATGGTCGACAACGACCATGTCTGCCTCATCCAAAACCACCGCATCGCCGTGGGCCAGACGTTGATCGAACTGCCCGCCGGCACGCTCGAACGGGGCAAGGACCCCCGCGTCACGGCCGAGCGCGAGTTGGCGGAGGAAACCGGTTACCGGGCTTCCCGGTGGGATTTGCTGCACGAGTTCTTCCTCTCGCCCGGCGTGCTCGACGAACGGATGCGCCTTTTCCTGGCCACGGGCCTTACGGAAGGGCCGACCAACCGCGAATCGGGCGAGCAGATCGAGAACCGCGTCGTCGCGTGGGACGAGGCGATCGACATGGTTCGCCGCCGCGAAATCCGCGACGCGAAGACGATCATCGGCCTGCTGTGGGCCGATCAGTGCCGCGCATGACGTCGGCGAGGCCCGACGCGTTCGCGGGCCAGTCCCAATTGATCGAGCAGCGGATTGCGATAGAGCCGCTCGGCGATCCTCGCGGGCGAGCCTTCCGGCCCGGTCCGAGCGGCGTGCCATCGCTCGCCGTCGGGCGCCCATCGGTCGTCGAGCGGCCAAGGGGCGAACGGCTCGTATCCGAGTGCCTCGCCAAGCCGTTCCGAATTCATGCTGACGTTTCCCGCGCGGGGCGGAATCGGTCCCGCGTCGCGCCGCAAACAGCCTTCGAGCAGGCCCGGATCGTACCCTCCCAACCGGTTGACGATCTGGGCGATCTGATAGAGCGTCAGCGGGCGGGGGCCTCCGGCGTGGAATAGCCCGCGCAGGTCGCTCGCGAGAACCGCGTGGGCCACGCGGTTGAGGCAATCGGTGTAGGTCGGCGTGCGGATTTCATCGTAATACAACGTCGCCGGTTTTCCCTGCCGGAACCGCGACTGGATCCAGTCGATCGCGCCCGCGTGCCCGTTGAAGCTCTCGCCCATCGGAAGCGATATCCTCAGGACGCAACTTTCCGCGCGCTCGTTCAGGATGATCCGCTCCGACTGGGCCATCGTCTTGCCGTAGACGGTCACCGGATCCGGCCGGGCACTCTCGTCGTACGCGCCTCCGCCGGTCCCCGAGAAGACGAGATCGATCGAGTAATGAACGAGCCTCGCGTTCCACTCCCGCGCCGTTTCCGCGAGATTCATCGCGCCGAGCACATTGATGCGCCATGCCATCGGCGGGTCGAGCTCGCACGACTTCAGTTTGCACGTGCCTTCGCAATTCAGGACGGCCGCGAACCGATAGGTCTCGAAGAGCCGGCGCACGGCCTCGCGGCGGTCGACGTCGCAGCCTTCGATCCCGTCGTCGGCGAGCAGCCGGTTGTCGAGCCGGCGCATGCCGACGACCCGGTCGCCGTACCGAGCTCGGAAGTAATAGAACGCGTTGTAGCCGGCGACACCCGCGACACCCGTCACGAGCAGCGGAAGCGGAGGATCGGGCGGCGGGCGCGAGTAGGCGTAAAGGCGCGTCGCGCTCATGGCATCCTGATCCACGTGATCGTCTCGCGAAACGAGGCCAGGAGCGGTTCGGGACATGCGCCTCGCTCGATCTTCGCCATCGCGTCCTCGATCCATGGCGATCCCGAGGGCGATCGGCCGTCCTGAAACCACTGCCGGACGGAACCCACAGGCGACAGGAACAAACCGTATCGCTTGAGTTCCTCGACCAGCTCCTCGACCCACGGCCTCAATTCGCTTGAGAGGATCGAAAGGCCCTTGACCCGAAGTTCGCGCCAACGATCCGAGGCGCGCCGCGTGCCCGCGACCATCGCGGGCGGAGTTTCGTTCGCGTTCGCATGGAGTTGGGCGAGGAACGATTCGAGTTCGCGCGTGTTCTCGGCGAGCGTCTTTCGGTCCGGCCCGCCTTCCATTTCGATCGCCAGCCGGTCGCGGGTCGACATCCACGCGCGAGGCGCCGCGCCGCCCGTCAGTCGCGCGCACCACTCCTGGAACCGCTCGCTCGACGCGAAAACGTCGAGCGTCGCGAGTACGGCGACGCGGACCCCCACCGTCGCCAACCGCGTATGCATCATGAGCAGCGTGCTGGGCCCCAACGAATGAACGACATGGATCCGATGCTCACCCGGAACATCCGCGTCGACCAGGCTCTGGTAGATCGCCCGCTCGACGTCCGTTTCGGTCAACAGGATGCCGTTCGCCGCCAGGCACTCCCCGGCGCCGACGGCCCGCGCGATGCCGGAACACTCGAGAAGCCGGCACGCATCGGGCGGTACGGCGTTCACGTGAATCAAACCCTCGTGACGCCGCAGCCGCACGAGCGTGACGTCGGCTCCACCCGAGCAGAGTCCCGATCGGAACGCCGAACCGGCCGACGCGATCATGAGCTGCGCGTCGAGTTCGCGCTGATGATCCGATAGCCAACGTCCCAATCCGCGGGCCGTATGCGCGGGAAGCCCTCCGTCGACGGAATCCAACAGGAGAACACGTCCCTTGTTCAACAGGCAGACGATCAGGATCGCCGCGCAGCGGCGCACGGCCTCGCTCCGTGTCCCCAGCGACGGAAGGCTCGCGAATGCCCGCGCCTGGCGACGAGGATCCGCGTGCGACGGCGCATTGCCCGTTCGAAGGGTCAGCTCGACGACCCGCGACGCATCGAGCGTGATGACGATATCGTCGAACAGCGTCGCCATCGCCGCATTGAGCGATTCCAGGACGCTCGCCGGCGCCCATTGCAGCAAGTGCAGCAGTCGGCGCGGGCCTTGCAGCGGATCGCCCGAGGGTACAGGTTCGAGGAGCCCATCGAGCCGCGCGCCCGAGAGATGCGCGAAACGCAGCCGCAACAGTTCGCCAAGGTCGCTGCGCGCCACGGCCTGGGCACTCAACACGGGCCGCCTCAAGAGGCTCCACGCCTCCTTGCGGCAGCGCACTTCGAGCGGCGCCGCAAGCGTCGGATCCAATCCGGCGACGACCGATTCGCCCGTCGGCGAGCCGCCCGCCGCATCGCCCGCGTCCGCTCGCATCACACCCGAAAGCAGACGGTCCTCGGTCAGCGGCGAAACCAATTGGACGTCACGAAAAAAACGGTCCGCCTCCCCGGCCTCGCCCGCCACCGACCCGCTATCCCGATCCGCGCGCGTCGCGTGCTCGAGGATCTCGACCAGCGCCCGACCCGCTCCGATATCCGACGTTCCGTCGACAAGCGTAATCTCCGACAGGGATATCGCCGAACCGTGTGCCGGGATCAGCGTCTTGACGAGCATGGTCGGTCCGCCTTTCTTATTCTTCCCAGTTAGCGTCGCCGTCCGAGGCGACCCATCCTTCCGCCATTCTCGCCAAACTCGACGCAATCGGACAAGTTTACTCAATCATCACAGTCGGACCAGCCGAATTATGAACCCCGGGGCGAGGCCGGCGCATGGGCCGGCGGCCGAGGGCCATCGCCCTCTGTTCGTCACGTTCGAAATGACGTCTTTTCGTTCGGAACATGGGGAGGCTACCCAAGCCGAATCCACGATGGTCCGTCGCGTAGCATTGCGAAACGAATCCGTTCGGACGCCGCCCCCGCGCTGGACTTGGGTCGCCGTCCTGATGGCGATGGCCGCGACGGGCCGGATGCGCGCGGATGACACCGGTCGTCCGAATGAGCTTCGGCTCTTGCCCCGCGCGTCCGCCCTCGATGGTCCGCCTTCCCCGCCGGATTCCGAATCGAGGACCGGTCGGGGGTCGGAGTGGGAGTCCAATCCGGTGGTCGTCGACGAAACATGGACCGACTGCGTCGAGCCGGCGGGGGTCGGTTACACGACATGGGCCGAGTTGGACTATCTTCTTTGGCGTCGATCGAATCAGCCGGTCCCCATCCTCGTGACGACCGATCCGGACGACGGGGTTTTGCCGAACGCGACGACATTATTCGGCGGTGGCCGGGTCGGCGACGACACGCGGCCCGGTGGGCGGCTCCGGTTCGGATCATGGCTCAATGGCGGTACGTGCGAAGGTGTCGAGGCGGGTATCATGATGCTCGGCAACGGCGCATGGCACTATGCCGTGGATTCGTCGACCATCACAACGATCGCTCGCCCATTCTACAACTACACGGACGATTTGCAGGGCGGTTATCTCGGTGAGGATAGTCTCCTCGTCGCGCTCGCGGGAACGTCGACGGGCGGGATCGAGATCGACGGCGATTCGAACATATTGTCGGCCGACGTCGGTTTGCGCCGAGTCATCACCGAGTCGTGTCGACTTCGACTCGACGGACTCGTCGGGTACCAGATGGCCCGCATCGACGAGTCGGTGCGCATCCGCAGCGCGACGTCGCTCGTTTCGAGCGACACGACGATCGAGATCACCGACTTATTCGACGCCAGGAACGAATTCCACGGCGCATACTTGGGCCTGGAATTGCAGCGAGATTTCGGGCGCGCCTCGATCGATCTGCTCGGGCGCATCGCGCTGGGTAACATGCGTCAGACGGTCATGATCGATGGCGAGCAGGTTTCGACGGTGGGAGGAGTCGCGAGCGTCGCGGGCAACGGGCTATTCGCGCAGAGCACCAACATCGGCCGTTACACGCGCAGTGAATTCGCCATCGCCCCGGAGGCCGGTCTGCATGTCGGCTATCGACTTTCCAGCGGCCTCTTCGCACGGGCGGGCTACTCCTGCATGTACTGGAATCATGTGGCGAAACCGGGCGATCACATGGACCGGGGGATCAATCCGAACCAGCCGCCTCCCGCGGGTGAGCCGCAGCGCCCGGCCTTCGCCTTTGTCGACGGCGACCTCTTGTTGCACGGTCTCGATTTCGGCCTGGTCTGGACCTACTGAACCACCGGTTCCCACTTCCCCCTCCTTTCCTACCGCAGCGGCACAATAAGCAGCCGGCCCGTGTTCTGGTCGGTGTGCGTCCGCAACAACAGCTCGCCGTTCGCCAGCGCGGGGAGCGGTCGGAGCGATTCCTCGGCCAGATGCCGGCGATCCAGTTCTTCGTAGCGTTGCGGATTCGCGCTGACGAGGACGATGTCGCCGTGCTGGACTTCGACAACCAGCAACCGGTCACCCGCGGCGATGATGTGGCAGACGCCCGCGTCGGGTCGGCGCCACGCGACGTTCCCCGTCGCCGCATCGACGCACCGCAATTCGGAAGGCGGACCATCCTCGCGACCGTGCGTTCCAAAGAGGTACCCTTGGTGGAATACGGCATTCGCGTATTGGCTCGACAAGATCGAGTCGCCTCCCCAAATCCGTTCGGGCGCGCCGTCCGCTCGAATGCGAAGGCACTCGGCGCCGATCTGATAGCTGGCTGAAAGGAAGACGCGATCGTCCAAGACGATCGGCGAGGCGCCGGTCACGGTGAGTCCTCTCTTGCCGAAGGCGTGGGTGAACGCGATCGTTCCGTCGGCGGGGTCGATTCCGAACAGCGCGTAACGGGACAGGAACAAGGCCGTGGGTTGACCGCCACGATCGGCGAGGATGGGCGACGCGTAACTTACCGGATCCTCCGTCCGACTCCAGACGGTTTCCCCGTTGGTGACATCCAGCGCCACGATCCCCGCGCCGGATCGTCCGCCGACATGCACGAGGACTCGCGGACCGACGACGAGCGGCGAGCTGCCGACGCCGAAATACCCTTCGGGCGATTGCAGCTCCCTTGCGAGGTCGCGCTGCCAGTGGACCGTACCGTCGGCGAGCGAAACGCATCGCAATCGGCCGTCGGCTCCGAATGCGAAAACGCGCCCGTCGGCCGCGGTCGGCACGCATCGAGGGCCCGTGTCCGCGTTGTATCCGCCTTGATAGGCGGTCGGGGCATCCGCTTTCCAAACGGAAGTGCCCGTGGCCCGGTCGATGGCTTCGAGTCGTTCCGTATCTCCGTCGCGATGGAAGAGGAGGATCCGGTCTCCAACGACGGCCGGCCCGGCATAGCCCGCTCCAACCGCGTACGATAATCTAGCGGCTGTCGACGGAGGAAACCGGGGCGGCAATTCGTCGTCGTCGGCGCGATTGTTCCGGGATGGGCCCAGGAACTGGGGCCAATCACCGGCGCGCGACGCGTCGGGGGGCGCGCCGAGGCCGGCCAACAGGGCGTGACAGGCGATCAGCGGGAACGCAATCGCTCGGCCCGAGGCTCGGCGGCGATCGGAGATCGGGTACGCTGTGGCTTCCATCGCGGTGGTCTCCGTCGGTTGGCGCCGTGCGCGGCGGCGGTCGAGGCGGAACGCCGCGCGATCGCGCGGACCGGTCCCCGCGTACGATACGCCGAGCGGCGAAGACCAGCAACGAGGCGGGTGAGCGTGGCGCGATTTTTTCGGCTTTGGCAAAAGAAACGCGGCGAACGCCGCACCGGCTCGCGGCTCGCCGGTACCGTCGGAGAAGCGGCGTTCTTCGGCGCCCTCTTCGTGCTCGGAGCCGTCGCGCTTGCCGCGTACTGGACGTCGCAAGCCATCGCGCCGCACCCCGACTTCTTCACGATCGGATGGGGCACGTGGCTCGCCACATTCGTCCTCGCTTCGTTCATCCTGATCGGCGGCGCCGGGCTCTTCTTCACCGTGCTGGAGGTCGGCGCGTCGGCCGAGCGGCGGTCGGCCCTCGCACGCCGCGCCGGCGACATCGAGCTGATCCGCGAGTCGCGTTCGCGCTTCCGCCGGTTTCCGACGATCCCGCGCGACGTCAACCTGACCAATAGCCCCGGCGTCCGACTCGCCTATCGCCTGCCCGGACTCGAGTCGCCCGCATGGCGGCTCGTCGCGGCGGCCGTCACGGCCCTTCTGTGCGTCGGCATCGACACCGTCCTGATCGCCGTCGCCATCCGAGCGTTCCACATCGGCAAACCCGAAATGGCGCTCAATGCGTTCCTCGTCCCGTTCTCGTCGGTCACCGCCTGGTCGGTGTACTACTTCACCCGCCAACTCCTCCTGCACACGTGGATCGGCCCGACCAGCGTGGAGATCTCCGATCACCCACTCTATCCGGGCCGGGCCTACGAGGTCGTATTGGTCCAGGGTGGTCATTTGAAAGTCAACCACCTGCGGCTCGCGCTGGTTTGCGAGGAGGAAGTCACCTACCGCCAGGGAACCGACCTGCGGACGGAGCGGCGTACGGCCCACGAGGGAGACGTTTTCGAAAGAGGCGGCTTCACGATCGATCCATCGGCGCCGTTCGAGCATTGCGAACGCTTCGCCGTTCCGCGCGCGGCCATGCACTCCTTCCAGTCCGCGCACAACGCGATCACATGGAAACTGGTCGTCACCTTGGACCTGCACCGGTGGCCGCGCGTCGTGCGCGGGTTTCCGGTCGTCGTCTATCCGCTCATCGAGGGCGCCGAACGTGGATCCGCTGATTAGCATCCAACCAAGCGAACCCGCGGCCGTCTATCGGCCGGGTGATCGTTTCGAGTGCGAATACCAGATCGACGCCGTCGAAGCGACCGAAGTGCAGGCGGTCGAAGCGTCTCTGCTATGGTATACCGAAGGCAAGGGCGAGGACGACATGGGTGTCCATTTCTTCCAACGACGGACGAGCTATGACGCGGAGGACCACGACCTGCGCGCGCTGCACCGCTTCAAGACGGACATGCCACGCAGCCCGCTGAGTTACGACGGTCTGCTTTTTCGTATCCGCTGGTGCGTACGGGTGCGCGTGTTCCTTCGAAGAGGGCGGAGCCTTGTCGCCGAACAGCCGATCCAGCTCGGACCGCGGCTCACCCACCTGAATCCCGAACCGGCCGCGACGGCCGAATCGACCGGCGCATGAGGATCTCCGTGACCGGCGACCGCCCTCCTTCCGACACGAACCCGTTCGCGACGCGTTGGACGCGACCGGGAGCGGCGCCTTATTGGTTTCCCGACGACCATTCGGTGGACTCGCTGCTGGGCGCGCTGCGGTCGCACCGAGGTTGGGGGCAAATCGTCGGACCGCACGGAAGCGGTAAGTCAACCCTGCTGATCGAACTGGAACGCGCCTTGGAATCGGCGGGTAGACGTGTGTGGTCGTACCGTTCCTTCTCGCACGCGAAGGTTGTTTTCACACGCTCGGACAGGCGATCGTGGCGGCCCGGCGATCAGGTGATCCTCGATGGATTCGAAACGCTCGGCCCATGGCGGCGCTGGGCCGTGCGGCGCGCGTGCCGCCGCGCTCCGTGCGGGCTGTTGGTTACGAGCCATCGTCGCCAATGGGGGATTCCCGTGCTTTGGACGTTGCATCCGACTCCGGAGCTCGCATGGACCCTCGCGAGCCGCATGACCCGATCGTCGCCCGTACCCATCACCCGCCAGGACGTCGAAAGGGCGTTCCGCGCATGCGGCGGGAATCTGCGCGAGACCTGGTTCGCGCTCTACGACGTCGTCACGCGCCGCCGGACCGAATGAACCGAATGGGCCTACAGGGACATCAGATATTTCAGCAGTTCGAGCCGTTCCCGATCGTTCAGTCTGTCGAGCAATCCCGAAGGCATGAACGACTGGGACGAAACGCGGACTGCCTCGATGACGTCGCGGGGGAGCACGACACGGTTGGTCTGCGTGCGGATCGTGATCGCCGTTTCGGTTTCCTCCTCGATCAGCCCGGTCGTCACCCGCCCATCGTCGGTCGCGACGACGCGCGCCTGATACGCGCGTCCGATCACGGCATGCGGGTCGACGATATTCTCGACGATGTAGCCGATCCCCTTGGCACCCGTACCGGCGAGATTGGGGCCGAGGCTTTCATTCGTGCCGTCGGGCAGGTGGCACGCGGCGCACAGGTTTTGAAAATGGCCGGATCCCGCGGTCACGCTGTAGGCCCATAGGGGCGCCGACTGGTACGCGGCCACCGTCTTGGAGATTTCCTCGCGGAACGCGTCGGAAGTCGCGCTGAACGCGCCCCATTGTGTGGCGAGCCGTTCGCCGAGCCGCGTGTTTCCGAGATGGGCCATTTGCCGCGCGTAATAGGCGGTCAGCACTTTCTTGTCGATGCGGCCGGCGTCGATCGCATCCAGGAGTTGTTCCGACCAAGGAGCGCGCGACGAGAGGACCTCCATGGCCGCCGCGTTCAACGTGCCCTTCCAATTCGAAAGCCGCGCGATCAATGCGTCGCCGACCGATGGGTGGTTGAACGAACCGAGCAGCGGGACGACTTGGCCGGCGAGCCGTTCGTCGTCGAGGAGTCCCAGATAATGGGACAGGTTCTCCGGCGATGGATCGTAAGCCAGGATCGCCACGGCATGCTCTTTGTCTTCGAGACTTGCCGAGTTGTCCGCGACAAGCCGCCGCATGCGGGCGAACAGGGCGCCGTCGCCGAACGCCGCGCCCACCGATTCGGCCGCGCGGCGCGTCGGCGCGTCGGACGATTCATAGAGTCCCGAGGCGACGGTTTGCCAGCCCTCGGGTTGAGGCACCGAGCGCATACCGCGGATCGCCGACTCGAACAGACTCAACAATCGGAATCGCTCGTCCTTTTCGGCCGCCGCCAAACGCCGGCCGATCGCGTTCCGGCCTTCCGGAGAGAGCTTTGCGGCGTACCAATGGATATCGTCGCGCACCGCGGACAGACGGGACATGTCGGCCAGTCGCAACGCGCGTTCGAGGTCGCCCTCCATCCACCGCGCGACGCCAAACCAAATCAAGGAAGGCAAGTCGCGGTCGGAGGCGTTCTCGGGTTGTGAACAAAGGATCTCGGCCAGTGTCCAGCCCAAATCGGCCGGAACGCGCTGGATGGCCGACGCCAGATACCGGCGCACGAACAACGACGCGTCACGGCGGGCCGCTTCGGTCAGAGTATCCGCGATCTCCGCGGGCGGGAGTGACTCCACGGCGAGCTGAACGGCCCAGCCGCGGACATATTCGCTCTCATCCGCCAGCACCGCGTTCACGAGCGGCGCGTCGATCGCATGGACCGCGTGGAGTGCCCACAGCGCCCGAAGCCGACGATCGTCGTTCGGGTGTCGCGTCGCCATTTCCCGTAGTTGGCGGACGGCCTCGGGCGCGATCGCCTGCCGCGCCGCACGCTCGCCAAGCACGAGGCGCGCCGTGCGCACATGCCAGTCGTTGCGATGCGATTGGGCCGCGACCAATTCCTCGTCGGTCGCCCGGGCGTAATCGACTGTTTCCGGTCGGTATGCCGCATCGTACTTCATACGGTAGATGCGGCCGTTGCCTCGGTCCCAATGCTCGATATTCGGATTATGGCACAGTCGCGGATCGTACCAATCGTTGATATAGACCGCGCCGTCGGGCCCCGTCTGAAGATCGACGCCGATGTACCGCGGGTCGGCGCAAAACAGCATGTCGCGGCCGGCATGGACCGTATTGTATCCGCCCGCTTCGCGCAAATTGACTTGGTGGTTCAACTGGTGCCCGTGCAGATTGTGCGTGAACAGGTGATTGCGGAATTCGGCGGGCCAATTGTCTCCCAAGTAGATCATGGTCCCGACGTGCGAGTGGCCGCCGAACACCGCGTTCGAACCGGGTTTGCCCGCGCCGCCCTCGCCATGCCCGTACCGCGCCGAAGCGAGCAGGTAGTTCTTCATCGCGGGCCGGTCGGGAAGCGGCGTCGAAGAAATGAACGGCGCGTAACCGCCGTTGACCTGATTCCAGTAGTGACCGCCCTGCATGACGTGCGTCGTGAGCCCCTGGCCCCAGAAGCTGCGGCAATGCGTCATGAAGAGCTGTCCGTACTCGTCATAGTCGAGTCCCCATTGGTTGCTGCCGCCGTGCGAGAACACTTCAAACGCGCGCCGCGTCGGATGAAATCGCCACACGCCCGCCTGAAGCGATTGCCGCTCGCCTTCCGGCGCGCCCGGAATGCCGATCCGCGATTGATTGAATACGCCCTGGTTGCCGTAGAGCCAGCCATCAGGCCCCCACAGGAAATTGTTGAGCGTTTCGTGGGTGTCCGCGTATCCGAATCCATCGAGCAAGACCTCGGGTTCCGAGTCGGGCTGGTCGTCGCCGTTCCTGTCGGGAATGAAGAGCAGTTCGGGCGCGGCTCCCACCCACACGCCGCCGAAGCCGACCTCCATTCCACTGACCAGATTCAGGCCTTCGATAAAGACCTTCCGGCTCTCGAACCGGCCATCACCCTCCTGATCGGCGAAGATGACGATCCGGTCGAGCCCCTCGCCGACCGGCCGTTTCTGGGGATAGCAATGTCCCTCGACGACCCACAGGCGGCCTCGCGCGTCGAACGCGAACGCCATCGGCTGGTGCACGTCGGGCTCCGCCGCGATCACATCGACGGAAAAACCCCTCGGCACGAACATGCGAGACACGGTCCCGCGTCCGGGCTGATTCGGAGCGATTGGCGCGGGATTGGGAACCAAGTGGTGGAGCACCGGGTTGCGGATGGAACGCTCGGCCGATTCGGGCGCGGGAGCACCGATGGAAAACGGTTCGAGTCGACCGTCCCGACCGTCGAGTTTCTCCACACGGATGTCGCGGAATTCGATTCGCGTTTCGGGGCCGCTGTGCAATTGAAACGCGAGCCCGCCGCTCGGATCGCGCTCGTTCGTTTGCCGGTCGCGCAGTTCGCTGAAGAGAGTCCCGTTGACATAGACGGCCATCCGATCGCCGATCGCCACGATTCGATAGTCGTTCCACGCCTGTTCCCGGAACAAGACCGCGTAATCGGCGGCGTCCGCGAACGTCTCGGCATGCCGGCGACCGTCGGGTTCGATCGACACGCGCGTTCCCCGTTCGACGAGAAGGGCTCGGCCATGCTCGTCGTAGATCCTCCCAAGCCAAGTCGCGCCCATGTCGAGATCGGCTTGGTAGCCGGAGACATGATCGACGTCGCGGACCTGGCACCGGACCTGGATCCCCGAATTGGCGGCGGGCGCACCGGTGAGGCGGAACCGCAGGCTCAGATCGAAATCGGCCAGTTCGCCTCCTCGCCACACGAGCCATGTGTTCTTGCGCAGCGTCCGGCCGGGAGGGATTTCCCCGACGATGGCGCCGTTTTCGACGCGCCAGTACTCGGCGTCCCCTTCCCAACCATCCAGGTCGCGGCCGTTGAACAGTGACTCGATCGCGGGTTCCGCCTGACCGCGGCATGGGGTGCTCGGGAGTGAAACGGAAAGACCGAGGACAAGAACCAAGAATCGCGCGCGCATGCGATGAGCCCCTTCGCCGTGGCATGATATGGAACGCCTCCGAGTATAGCCGAGCCGGATGCGATTGCGCTACGTGGAACACCGTCCCGGTCGTCCGGGATCCGCTCTTGTCGCATGGTTGGTAAATGAGGTCATGGGCGATCGAGGACGATCGCCCTACGTGGAACACCGTCCCGGTCGTTCTGAAAAAGAGAACGGATACCCGGGTTCCCGATTCGAAGCGAATCCGGGTACCCTATCACGTAGCCGGACCCTTGAACGCCAAGGTAGAGACGGCGATGAGTAGGTTTTTGGGCGATCCCCGAGTTCCCTTGATTTGGTGCGTAGGTGTCTTCGTGGGAACCGTTGTGCTCGCTTATTGTGTATTGCCATTGCTGAAGATCATTCGGCATGGCTCCTGGTGATTCGCAGGCCCATCCGCGTAACTCGTGGGCTATCGCCCCGCGGCCGATGGCGGCGACTTCGCTCCCTCGGCCGATTCGGAGCACGCCGTGCAAACGAGATCGACGGAGTCGTTTGTGAACGACGCGGAATAGGTCGAGCGGAAACACCGGCTG
>Ga0194120_10001261_pt1 | contig 46808 bp, 27 predicted proteins | sample TA2MahCa65mmetaG_FD_148642 | JGI IMG/M metagenome (GOLD analysis project Ga0194120, IMG submission 148642) | Freshwater microbial communities from Lake Tanganyika, Tanzania - TA2015019 Mahale Deep Cast 65m | ecosystem: Environmental > Aquatic > Freshwater > Lake | place: Tanzania: Lake... | reverse complement strand
TACATCTTTACCAGCTGCGAGCACATGATCTAATCCTCCATATCCTATATCATATGCCCAACCATCGCCTCCCATAATCCAAACAGATTTTTTTACAAGATAATCCGCAAGTGCAAGAAGCTGTTTGATTTCATCAGATTTCCCATTTTTAGTTGAATTCAATTTTTTCCTAAGTTCATCAACTCTCAATCTTTGTTCATAAATTTCAGCTTCATCTTTTTGTGAAGCATTGATCAGTTCGTCAACAAGTTTTTCGCCGATTTCGGAAGAAAGTTTTTTCAATAAACTCTTCGCATAAGAATTGTGTTTGTCTATTGCGAGGCGGAATCCAAATCCGAATTCAGCGTTGTCTTCAAATAGAGAATTTGACCAAGCAGGACCTCTGCCATCATTATTCACACACCATGGTGTGGTTGGAAGATTTCCGCCATATATCGAAGAACATCCAGTTGCATTAGCAACAACTGTTCTATCACCAAATAACTGACTTACAAGTTTCACATATGGAGTTTCTCCACAGCCAGAGCATGCACCAGAAAACTCAAATAAAGGCTGCATGAATTGTGAATCTTTTACAGTCATCACATTCAATTTAGTTCGATTGAATTCGGGTAATGTTAAGAAGAAATCCCAATTTGCCCTTTCAGTATCACGCAGTGGAATTTGCGGCTGCATATTAATTGCTTTGAGACGCGTTTCTTTCTTATTCTTCGCAGGGCAAACATCTACACACAATGCACAACCTGTACAATCTTCCACTGCGACTTGAAGTGAATAAACTAAATTTTCACCATGCTCTTTCGCTTTGAATTTTGTGTATTTGAAAGTCGACGGTGCATCTTTGACATACTTCTCATCACAGATTTTTGCTCTGATTGTTGCATGAGGACAAACAAGTACGCATTTATTACACTGGATACAAACAATTTCATCCCAAACCGGAACTTCTAGTGCAATATTTCGCTTCTCCCATTGTGCAGTGGCAACAGGGTAGGTTCCATCTTTCGGCATTTTACTGACTGGAACTGAATCCCCATTTCCAGCGATGATTGTTGCAAGTACATCCTGGACGAATTCAGGCGCACCGGCAGAAACTGGCGGAGCGAATTGAATTTTACTTGTTACTTTATTTGGAATTTCAACTTTATGCAGATTAGCAAGTGTTTGATCAACTGCCTTGAAATTCATGGCAACAATTTTTTCTCCCTTGCTTCCATAAGTTTTTTCTATCGTGTCTTTGATCATTCCAATTGCTTCATCTTTAGGGAGGATTTTAGAAATTGCAAAGAAGCAGGTCTGCATGATCGTATTTATTCTTGCTCCCATACCGGTTTGTTCTGCAACCTTGTATGCATCGATAACATAGAAATCCATTTTTTTATCGATTAGGTCACGTTGGACTTTTTCTGGAAGCGTTTCCCAAACTTTATCTGTTTCAACTTGTGTGTTTAATAAAAATGTTGCACCTTCTACAGCATCCTTGAGCATGTCAAATTTTTCTAAAAAGATTTGCTGATGGCTGGCAACAAAATTCGCTGATGAGATAAGATACGTTGACCTGATCGGTTTGGAACCAAATCTTAAGTGAGATACAGTAGTTGATCCAGATTTTTTTGAATCATAAACGAAATAGCCTTGTGCAAAATTATCTGTTCCTTCACCGATGATTTTTATCGAGTTTTTATTTGCACCGACAGTACCATCAGCCCCGAGTCCATAAAACTTTCCGCGGAAAATCTCTGGAGACTCAATCGAAAAATTCGGATCAAAGTTTAAACTCGTATTTGAAACGTCATCAATTATACCAACAGTGAAATGGTTTTTAGGCTTTGGTTTTTTCAATTCATCAAAAACAGATGTAACCATTGAGGGAGTAAACTCTTTTGACGATAAGCCATAACGTCCACCAATTATTTTAGGAAGTCTGAAATCGAGTTCATCATTAGTAAACTTTTCTGTTAATGCATTTACAATATCCAAATAAAGCGGTTCGCCTGCAGCACCAGGTTCCTTAGTTCGATCTAAAACTGCTATTGATTTAACTGATTTTGGAAGAGACTTTACGAAATGATCAATTGAGAACGGGCGGTACAAACGTACTTTTAATATACCAACTTTTTCTCCTTTTGCTGTTAAATAATCAACTGTTTCTTCGGCAGTTTCTGCGCCTGAGCCCATTAAAATTATAACTCTTTCGGCATCATTCGCTCCGTAATAATCGAACAATTTATACTGCCGCCCAGTAATCTTTGCAAATTTATCCATTAGGGCTTGAACTATATCGGGACACTTCAAGTAAAACGGATTTACGGTTTCTCTTCCCTGGAAGTAAACATCTGGATTTTGTGCAGTTCCTCTTAAAACAGGTCTATCTGGAGAAAGGGCACGCTGACGATGCGAAATAATTAAATCATTATTGATCATGGCTCGCATGTCGTCAAGAGTTAATTCCTCAATTTTCATAACTTCATGTGAAGTTCTAAATCCATCAAAGAAATGTATAAAAGGAATTCGTGATTCAAGTGTTGCAGCTTGAGCAATTAAAGCAAAATCCATTACTTCTTGAATTGAGTTCGAAGCGAGCAGGGCAAATCCTGTAGACCGAGTTGCCATCACATCACTGTGATCGCCGAAGATTGACAGAGCTTGGGCAGCAATGGAACGTGCGGAAACATGAAAAACCGTGGAAGTTAATTCACCAGCAATCTTGAACATATTCGGGATCATAAGTAATAATCCCTGAGAGGCAGTAAATGTAGTTGTTAACGCACCTGATTGTAATGCACCATGGACGCTGCCAGCAGCACCCCCTTCACTCTGTAATTCGCTTACAACAGGAATATCTCCCCAAATATTGACTTTATTTTCTGCAGACCAAGCATCGCACCATTCGCCCATTGGCGATGATGGAGTGATTGGATAGATAGCGCAAACTTCATTTGTGTGATAAGCCACATAAGCAGCGGCTTCATTACCATCAATCGTTATTTTTGTTCTTTTCTTTTCCATTATTTTTTACAATTCCTATAATTAAGTATCAAATTCTCTTATTTTATTTACAAATTAATATTTGAATTATTAAGTTTCACAATAATTAGCACCCCAAATAAACTTTAATTTTTACGTCTGACGCTCTTTTCAAACAATATCATTCAAAAAGTGATTTCGAACTGCAAAAAGACTTGAATACTGAACGTAATTTTTACAAAACTCGGCTATTTTGCTCAATTTACGTGCCGTGATTTTCAGACGAAAAATACCGATTTTAATTGAAAAAGTGCTTAAAATGTTGCAAAAACGAGAATCCGAAAAATTTATTTTCACAAATGAGAAATAAAGTTCCGCACACTGTGTTTTGCAAAGACTTATAACTAGCTCATTAAAAAGTCTAATCTTCGATTGATCTCTGTTAAATCGATAGGTTGATAAAAAATTGCGTCAACTATTTTGTTCAGACTTGATTCAACTCCTTTGTTCGTAATCCATGAATCCAAAAATAGGATTATCTTTAAGTTTGGAATTTTCTCCTTGAGTGCCCGTAATGAATCTGCAGATTTTTCATTTGGAGAGAGGTCAGTGATTAATAAGTCTGGTTTAATTAAATCTAAAATTTTCTCTACGAAATCACCTTCAGTAGTTGTTACGACTTTAAATCTATCTTGAAGCAGAAGAGTAAAAGAGGCACATAAATGTAGGTCCGGACTGAAGAGTAAAACTTTCTTACTACGCCTCAAATCTTTCCCGCTCAAAGTATTCTCAGGAGGAAATGCAACTTCACTCATTCTTTGCCTACATCAATGCACGTGCCAATTTTATTTAACAAGTGCAAAATATTTATTCTAAAATTCAAGAGAAATAAGTGGAAAAAATGAGAAAAATAGTCTTGTGAGATGAAATTATATAACCTATAGATAAAAACTTCTCATTACTGAAAATTTCAGTTAGAATAGTATCAATTATGAGAAGTAGTCACACCATCAGGTTTATCTTGAATGTTTAGATCTTTTATTCTTCTATAAAGTGTAGCTGTACTAAAACCTAGGACTTGGGAAGTTTTTTCCTTATCGAAATCGTTTTGGATAAGCATTTTACGGATATAATCGCGTTCAAAATCACTCAGCACTTCTGTGAGTGTTTGCCCTCCCAAAGACACCAATTCTTCAGTTGTATTTGGCGATTGAGGGAAGTCGTTACGAGTTATAATTTCACCCTTACAAAATATTACTGCACGTTCAATTATATTTTCGAGTTCTCTAACTTCCCCTTTCCAGGGATAATTCATAAGATATTTAATTGCTAAAGGATCAACACCTTTAATATTTCTTCCCATTTCTTTTCGATATTTATCCACAAAGTGATCAATAAGAATTGGTATATCTTCAACACGTTCAGCTAAAGATGGCAATTTAATTTCAACCACATTTAATCTATAGTAAAGATCACTGCGGAATTTACCATTCTCCACTTCCTCGTCTAAATCTCTGTTCGTTGCGGCAATAATCCGCACATCAATCGGGATTGGAATTGTTGAGCCGACCGGAATAATTTCTTTTTGTTCAATCGCTCTTAAAAGTCTTACCTGAAGCGTTAAGGACATTTCACTAATCTCATCAAGGAAAAGCGTACCCCCATCAGCTGTCTTAAAATATCCATCTGTATCTCTTAAAGCGCCGGTAAAAGCCCCTTTCTTGTGACCGAAGAGTTCACTCTCAATTAATGTTTCCGGAATAGCTCCGCAATTAACAACTACAAAAGATTTATTATTTCTTGGACCATTGAAATGAATTGCTCGGCTTACAAGTTCTTTGCCAGTTCCGCTTTTGCCCGTAATTAGTACGTTACTGTTCGTTTGCGAAACATGTTTAATCATGTCAAAAACTGATTGCATTGCATCACTTTTTCCGACTATGTTATCAAATGAATATTCACGCTGTAATTCTCTTCTAAGAACTTGATTCTCGAATGCAAGCTGCTTGTAGTTTAACAATCGATTTATTTTAATGAGCAGTTCGTCAAACTCCACCGGTTTCAAAATGTAATCACTTGCACCAAGCCGTAAAGCTGCGATCGCAGTTTCCAATGAACCGTAAGCTGTTATTACCATGATAATCGTTAGAGGATTTGTTTGGCTGACTTTTTCTAGGAGCTCAATTCCTTTCATCATTGGCATTTCGATATCGGTGATGATCAAATCAAAGTTTGAGTTTAACACTTTCTGATATGCATCTGAACCATTAATAGCTTCAGTAACATCATAACCTTCTTCACGAAGTACAAATGAAATTGATTCTCGGATTATCTGTTCATCATCTACAACTAAAATCTTATGAGCCATTTTTTCTCTTTTATTTTGAATCTGTATTAATAGGAAATTTAATAGTGAAAGTTGTACCCTTTCCTTCTTCACTTTCAACGATGATCTCACCTTGAAAACTTTTTACAATGTTATAACTGACCCAAAGTCCCAATCCTGTTCCCTCGCCTACTTTCTTTGTAGTGAAAAATGGATCAAAGAGTCTTGGTAAAGCTTCTTCTGCAATTCCTATCCCATTATCATTGATATAGACATTAACAGAACCATTTTCTAATACACTTCGAATCATTATTATGGCGGGATTTCGAAAATATTTTCCACCTGCAGCATCAAGACACATTGCGTCAATTGCATTAATCAAGATGTTAAGGAAAACTTGCTCGATTTGATCAGGTACTAAAAACAATTGAGGAACTTTGCCGCTATAATGTTCCTCAATCTCGATACCTTTTGCTTTCTTACTAACTCTGGCTATTTCGATTGCTGCTTTTAGTATTTTATTAATATCGGTCGATTGCAGCTCATAAGTTGAGCGTCTTGAAAAATTAACAAGGTCCCGAATAATTTTCGAAATTCGATTAGTTTGACTTTTTATCAGTTCAAGTTTTTGATTTGTAACCTCATCAATATTAGTTCTTTGTATAACCTGCACAAGTGAAGAAATTGATGTCAATGGATTTCCAACTTCATGAGCTAATCCGGCGGCTAACAATCCAATGCTCTCCATTTTTTGCGCATGGATCAATTGCTGTTCCAATTTTTTTTCTTCGGTTTTGTCTCGATGGATTCCAAAGTATCCGACTAATTTCTGATTCCCATCGACAATCGGCGAAATTAAAAGTTCAGTATGAAATAGCTGCCCGCTTTTTTTTCTGTTTTGAACTTCCCCAATCCAAACTTTCCCTTGAGTAATCGTATTCCACATATTCTTCCAGAAGTTCTTAGAATGTTTATGACTACTAAAGATATTCGGATTTTTTCCTATTAGCTCTTCACGACCGTATCCGCTCGATCTTTCGAAAGCTGGATTTACGTAAATAATTTTTCCATCAACATCTGTGATTTCGAGCGGATTGACAGTAAATTCAGCCACATTCGCGAATCGCACTAAATCAAGTTCTTTTTCCTTTTGCTTAGAAATATCGCGTGCAAATACGAAGCAATTTTGCACAATTGAATTATTACTTGAAGATGGCGAAATGAAAAGTTGAACAGGAACTACATTCTCATTTGAACTTAAAAGATTCATCTCAATCGAGAGATATTCTTTTTTTCTAAATGAACGTTCAAATATTTCTTTGAATTTTATTTGATATTCATTTGGAATTAATTCAAGGAAATTTGAATAATAAATTTCCTTGGTGGATTTTCCGATAAATTGTGAAGCAGACAAATTGCAATGACGAATTTCAAATTCATTTGACAAGACAAAACTCATGTCTGGAAGAAAATCAAAAAAATGACACGGGATATGAAAATTCGATTTAACGTTTAAGTTAATTGGTTTACTGACAACCGTTTTACTTGGCTGGTGATATTTACTCTGCACTTTCATGCTTACTACCCTTCGCACCCTCGCTTAGGTTTATTCATTTTCTTTCAGTACAAAAATATCTTAAAAAAGTAATAATCTCAATGTATTTTAAGAACCATTGGAACGATTTGTGAGACTGACAGAATTGATTTATTACTTGATGTCTTCTTACGCGGGTAAAGAAATTTATAGTTAGAAGAAACTACTATAAATCTTCAAGCCAATTTTTTACAACAAATTTATTCGATTTCAGATTGTTCTTTAATAAATTCAAAACAAGACTGCTGTAATATATTTCTGCTGAACCAGTTACTTGAAAATTAACTGTTTGACCTGCAACAAGCACTGCACCATAAATTTTAGATGTCCCTGAGGCACTTGCAGTTATTGAAGAATTTCCATAGATCAGGACTAAACCATTGTAAGCAAAATTACCGCTCCAACTCATATTTCCATATACCACAAGTACACCAGCACCAGTCGAGTTACCGCCAAAATTAACATTGCCAGTAACATGAGTAATTTTTGGTTCAGCCATACTGCCCATAGTTGTTCCGCTGGAATAAGTTCCACCAGGTAAAATAATATCAGCTGCTTGTACAAATTGAGAAGCTAGAGCAGAATAATTTATACTGTCTGTACTAACTCCAATGCTTGGAGCTCCGCCAGTTCCAGTAATTTTGGATTTAACATTATTATTTAGTGAATCAGTAACTCTGATACTGTCGGATGAATTGTTCACACTAATTCCAAGAATGCTTCCACCCGAGCCGGGTGACCCATCAGGATTTGTGTCATTTCCGCTGATCAATATGTTGCCATTCAATTTCAGATCGAGATTAGTTGTCGAGATGCTTAGTCCAGATTTTACTGTTGGCAAAGTAATATTCTCCCATATTAAGTCAGCACGTGAGATTGAATTTTTTCCAAGAAAGCTTGCATACGATAAAATTCTTACTGTATCACCGCCAGTAACAGAGATGTCATATTTCCCACTTAATAAATTGTTAGCCGTAAAATTTCCTCGAAGGCTTTTATTTCTTCTCAATTTGTTCAAATACATTTCAAGTGAAGAATTAGCGATCAACCTGGATTGCACTTCTTTAAATTTTTCAGTGGTTTCTTCAACACTCATTGAAGTTTTTGAATTGAGACCGAAAATTACACTCCCAATCAAAACTACTGCAAATAATACAATTATTAAAGTTGAGTTTCCCATATCACACCTATGATTAATTTAAATTTCTTGGTTTGATCAAAAAAGACTTTTCGAAAAAGGGATAATGATCTTTAACTTGCATCTCAGATTCATATCGTAGTTCAACACTGACTGATTTAACGAACACCGGAGTCAGAGTTTCTATATCATTAATATCGAAATACTTTAGTTTAAATTTTGTTAAACCGGATGAAACAATTTTCGTAGTATCACATCCAATTATTCTATAAAGCGACCTATCATTCGGATTTTGAGTGTGCAATGCACTTGAAATATCGGCTAAAACATATTTAACAGTATCTGCTTTTCCAGATAGTTTGGTATCTGCTGTAAAAGAAATTATGGTTGAATCCGCTATTAGAATTGGATCGACCGGTGAATTGTATCCAATTCTCCTAAAGTCATTTTCAATCGTTGAGGTAAGATTCAACAGATTTGATTGTACCATTTGTTCGATGTTGGTTTCATTTGATTCATCTCCCACATTCATGGTTAAACGAACAAGCATTAGTATTACTAACGTCCCGATTATAAATGATATAGTTAAATGAAAAAAATTTCCCATTCTTCACCAGCAAGTAAAAATTCTTGAGAGTGTGATTTTCTGCAAAAGATTACCCCCAGTCAATTCAATTGTAACTTTTTTTAAGTAAGTATTTGTTGTCGATGTATATTCAGGCTGACTCTCATTAACATAACTTACTTTTACGACTGCAGTAATTGCATTAGAATCATCAGTTGAAATTGTTCGTGAATAATTGTGATAATCATCGATATCGTCGAAATTAGGATAAGATTCACCTTCTGGGCCGAAGGACGAAGCAACAGTTAAATTATTTACCGAGTGTTGAAAACCAATAAGAGTATTTTCATCAAACGATTTTGTTTTTATTTCTTCAATCAGACTTTGTGCAATCGAAATTGTTGATAATGTAGAGCGATTTTCAAGCTTGACCGCAAGATTTTGAAAAGTAGCTGTATTTGTTGAAATTATTAGAAGTCCTAATATTCCTAATGCACCAGCAACTAACAATAATTGATTTGAATGCATAGCTAATTACAATTTTTTATGAAACATCATTTTTTTGTTCTATATCTATTTATCTCCTGATCATACTGATGTAGTTTGCTATCAATTATTCTTGTGTCTGTACTTCGATCAACCAAACGCTCCTTCAGGGTTGGAAGAAGACGTGCTTTTAAAACAATTATTAGTTCTTTTTTTGCTGTAACCTGAACATCGCTACCAGTTAAATAACGAATTCCGAATACCCACCAAGGGAGGTCTTTTAGTATCGGGATTCCAGAGCGTTCTGTTCTTTCTTCGTTAATGAACAATCCTCCAATTATTGTCTCCTCTCCATCCAGCAGCAATGCATTTGTAGTTGCCTTGGTTCGCTTAACTTCAGTAGTAAATTGACCGGGAAGCGCTGTACTTCTTTCAACAGAAAGGTCGAGAAGAACATAATTTTTACCATTCTCATTTAGAACATATGGAGTAACTCTAATTATTGTTCCGGTGCTGTAGAATCGTTCAATAGTGTTTCCTGCAAAATCTTTCTCGCGGGTTGAAAAATCTGCACCTACTTGGATTTCTCCTTTCACACGATCCCGCACCGTGATTTGTGGACTCGCAATAATCTCACCTAAATTATTCGATTCAAAAAAGTTGAATAGAGTGGTTGCCTTGCCCATCATATTTAAAACCTTGAATTCCGAATTTGCACCAATAGAAAATCCAGATGATGCTTGACTTGAGGTAGAACTTTCGCTCCCTTCGGTTCCACCGCTCGAAAACAAACTCGATGATGTTTTGCCAAGCTCCGATCCAACATTTATTCCCTCTCTTGAAAGGAGCCATTTCCAATTCATCCCAGTTTCTTTGGAACGATTAACATCGAGTTCAAAAAATACAGCAGAAATAGCTACTTCTCGTGTTTCAAAATCGACGCCTTTGAGTGCGTCGGGAACTTCTACTGTCTTTGTTAGGTTTTTTAATGGCACAACTTTCAGGTATTCGTGATTTTCATAAATTTCGTAATCATGCAATTTTGAAATCAACTGCAATGCTTTATACCAGTGCATGAGGTCTATATCAATACCAATAGGCGTTGAATTAGGAATTTCAGATATTATTACTTTATTAATTGCTCTTTTAGAAGTTTTGCTCAGTAAATCAATTGCTTGATCGAATGATGCCGTACCAGAAATTGTAACCATCCCACTTTGAGATGATTGAGCTAATGCTCTCATATCACGTTCTGACTGAGCAAAAACTAAAACAGAAAAAACTAAACTTAAAATTATAAATACTCTTCCCATTATTTTGTCTCCTTTCGATCTAAATTCTTCATCCTCAAAATAACTTGTTCGATTATACCTCCGCGGTTTAAGAGGAATTCGCAAAGTTTATTTTCTTGATCAATCTTAGTCAAGACACCGAGGTAAACTTCATCTCCTTCCATCATAGTATGAGTATTCCCGTTATTATCTACTATGAATGCACCATCTGGAATAATTGCTAAAAGTCCCGCGCCATCAACTTCCAACAATCCATCGTAATTCGGTGGAATATCAGAATAGATAAGCGGATTGAAAAAATTCCTCATGTTTATATTGTTATTTAATAAAGCTGGTCTCACCGGCAGTGAAAAATTCTCGTCTTTAGTAAAGAATGCCTCGACGACTATGTTAAAAAAGATTTGATAATTAATTTTCCCGAGATCATCGGTTACTGTACCGACTTTAAAATTTGCGTCGTTGATTTTATATAAATTCCGTGCATGCTCGAGATTATCAACAAGTTTCATGACATCTTCAAAAGTTCCATTTCCCTTAATATTGAAAAAGTCCTTTCCAAATGATCCTGAATATGTAGTCTGAACATGTTCTATATTTAACTCTGTCTGTTCAGAGAACGATTGAGCGATATGAATAATTTCATTGTAGGCATCATGAGATGAATTCCGGAACGGTATAACTTTGTCATTATTTGCCAGCAGCGTATCCAGAATTGCAAGTTTTGTTTCAAGGGTTTTTATTTCATCTAAAAAATAATCCTTTTTGATTAAGCGAGAATTGACTACTGTAATTTCATTTGCGATGCTCTTCTGTTTGTTCGGCTGCTGCACATATATGTACCAACCGCTTACTCCAGTGACTATAATAAACAGTAACAAAACTAAAATTGTATTTTTTAGCTTGGGTTTCATTTTAAACTCGCTTGATATCCAAATTTTTCTGGATCTGCTACAATCTCAAAAACGTTTACTTTTTTCTCCCTTATCTTTTGATTGAGAATATTTTTTATATCACTCTGAGCTAAATGCTGTGAGAAATCGGGAATTGTCTTTCGGGCTACACTCACCCCCGTTAGGTTTATACCGTTCTTCGATAATAAGATGCTAGTAACCCACATGTTGCTCTTTTTCAGATCATAATCGTTTAATTGATGTAGAAGATCGATCCATCGGGCTGAACCAATTTTCAATGTATCGACAATTACTTGAAGATTTTCTTTCTGGGTCATTTTTGATTGAAGATCAATTATTCTCTGCTCGTAGAATATTAACTCTGAAGCTTCCTTGTTTTTCGTTGTTAGGATTTTTTCACTTCGAGCAATGTCTTTATGATTGTAGTAGAACTTTTGAGCAAAAAAGACCATTACGATCATCATTAGAATCAAGATCGCATAACCGATAATTCCAAGTTGGAAGAGAGATTGTGAATCTTTCACCATTTTTGGTGATAAGTCATGCTTCTTAGATTTTCTTTTTGATTGCTTAATGTAATTTACAGCGGTCGCAATTGGAAACGTAAATGCCGAAACAGCATATTTCTTATCATCGCTTAAACCGTTGGTAGAAAGTTCATCAAATTCAACAATTTTAATATTTGCAAACGGGAGAGTATTCTTTACAGCTTCGATAATTTTATGATGTGCAACTTCACCGCATAAGAAAATCTGATACACATCATATAATTGCGCATTGTCCATTTCATAAGCTATTTTGCTTGCAAGGACTTCAGCGATGTCATGTGTTTGCGAACCAAAACTTAAATATTCAGAAACATGAATGAATTTTTCATCTTTAAAAAAGATCATTCGTGTTGATTCATGACCTAGATGAACGGTTAGATAGACTTTTTCGTTTTGAATATCAAAATTATCAATTATATATGAAGTGAGAGCTGCATCGGCACTCTTTACACACGGAATTTTTAGTCTTTTAACCTTTTGAGAGTTAGTGAGCTTTTCAAGTTGTTTAATGACTGGAAAAAATTCATTACTATAGATAGATAAAATGTTATGGTCTCGTGTTCGGATAAAATTAACATTATCCATCGAATGGACAGATTTAGGGGAATTCTGCCATCTTTTGAATAATTCTTTTCGAACTTCTTTACTTGGCGCTCCATTTATATCATTAATAATCTGGTAAGAAACGTGCGGCTCAGAGACACATGGAATAAAATTAAAACTGTTAATATCCGGGAGTTCTGTTAGTGTTTGGAATGGATTAAATTCACCTGAAGCTTGTTCTTCATCCTCCTCGATAATCAATTCCATCGCATCATTTAGTAACGCATCTTTCACAGCTCCATTATAAGACTTGTTCGAGTTTTCTTCATTTAGAGATCTGATGATGAGCAAATCCTCAATAGTAATCCCTTCTTTTTGCTTTCCGAGGATTGCTACTTTAAGTTCAGATCCATCTAAAAATACTCCAGCTACCTTTTTCATTTTTCTACTTATTTTATTCTCCCCCAAAAAACGGTTGGCGGCTCGCACCGCCAACCTATGAATTTTGAGTTAGTTATTAATGGTCACAGTAATACTCGTCGGAGTAATTGTTGCAGTAGCTTTTACTTTAGCCGAACCATCATTTCCAGTTTCGTTTCCAGTTCCAACTAAAGTAACAGTTTGTGCAGCGACTGTTGCGGCAAATGTTCCGTTTCCAGTTGTATCAATTGCGGGTGGAATTGTCCAACCAGTAAATGTATTGTTGCCACCTCCCATTGAAGAAGGCTTGCGATAATACTGCTGTGCATAATTGCCGATTGTGTTTAAGTCTGCAATAACAGCATCTCTATTGGAACTTTGAGCACTAGTGGTTGCAATGTTTATACCTACAACTATGGCTATACCTACAATGATCACTCCTAAAACGATGAGTAGAAGTTGTTGTTGACCCATTTATTTTATTTTCTCCTTTTATTTTTCATTAATTGACATATGTAGATCATCCAGAATCATACCAGCAATAATTTGGGGGCAAAATTTCGGAGAGATTTTCAGAAAACTTTTAGTGAATCAAAGTAAAAAACTTCGTGGTTCGTTAATTCTTTCTATTACAAGCAGTTACAGCTTAGTATGAGTAATCGCTGTGATGAAAAAATCTTGAAACCTAATTAACTAGATTGCCTCAGGAAAATTGATATGTCATCCCGAACATTGTATGTTGATGGTTATCACTCAAATGGCCAATATTAACCACCAAAAAGAATGCTTTGGATTCAGGAAAAGTACTTTTTGGGATACTCGTAAAAAATCGTTTGACCTCTGTGGTTTGATAAATCTCGCCAATTTTGAATATCAAAGCAGAGACTTACGATTCCACATGTAGGAATATTTATAAAATCATTGGTGGAAACGAAATTGGCAAATTCCGTAATTCCAGGATTGTGACTGAAGAGCATTAAACTTTCACATGAATTATCTATTTCATTGATTACTTTCAGGAAGTCTAAAGTACTTGGATGATACAATCTCTCATCGATTTGAATTTCATTTTTTTTGATGCTAAGCTCATTTGCAATAAGTTTTGCAGTTTCCACCGCTCTTACCGCAGAACTTGTGATCAATAAATCAATTTCAATCCCTTTATCAGAAAGCAATTTACCCATGAAAGGTGCATCACGTTTCCCCCTTTTATTCAAAGGTCGGTCGTGATCTCGAATATTTGAATCACTCCAACTCGATTTTGCATGGCGGACTAAATAAATTGTTTTCAATTTTCTGCTTCCTATTAAATTTTTTCCTGTCCCGAAAGAACTACTGTCGCTTCGATTTCTACTAATAGATCCGGATGCACAAGCGATTTAATTTCAATTAGAGAAGTTGCAGGTTTTATTTCCCTAAAAATTTCATTATGCGCACTGGTGACTTCCTCAAATAACAAAATATCAGTCACAAAAATTCGAGTTCGAATTACATCATTCAAACTTGAACCTGCTTCTGAAAGCGCATTTGAAATTTTTTGCATAATGAACCTTGTCTGTTCATACGCTCTCCCCCTGTCAATAATATTTTCTCCATCTATCGGAGCAGTACCCGATACCTCGATGATATTTCCAATCCTTACTGCACTCGAATAACCGACTACGTCTTCCCATTTAGTGTTTGATGGAATATTTTTTTGTTTCATTTCGCTCATTAATTACTTGGATTTTCGATCTTCAATCAATGAACAAAGATATGGAATAGAAAAAAAAGTTGCTCAAACTCTTTTCTGATCTCCAATTATGGGTTCCATTTATCTTGAGCTTAATAATGATCTTTTTTCCTGTAGATAGAAGTAATAATTGAAAAAATCATTAAAACATTTTATATATTAATCCGTTAAATGAAATCAAAATTCTAAATCATTAATCAGGAGAAACTACAATGAAATTCAAAATGTTTCTTTTTGCCTTTCTGTTCACTTCAATTCAAATTTTTTCCCAAACTGGGTTTCAAAATTACAGCGAACTTACTAGATTTAACAGCACATCGCCAGGGGCCATGAAATTTGGTTTGTACGGCTATGACAATCCCGCCTTGCTAACTTACCTTCACGATTTCGATATTTACTTTAGCTGGTCGCCGCCGCGAAACGATTTTACAAGTTTTAATAATTGGGGGCTTTTCACCGGAATGCCAAATCTCGGATTCGGCATGACAGCAGAAAAAATTGGAAATTCAAAGAACAACGATTATAGAATTTCAACGGCATTTGGAAATAGATCGATGAGTGTTGGACTACAGTACGGCTGGTCGAATGGAGATAAAAATCTTTTTCAACGTGAAGACATTTTTTCTATCGGCGCATTAATCCGCCCAAATAAGATGTTATCCTTCGGTTTTGTCGGGACTTCAACAACTGATTTCAAAAGTCAAGAAGCTGTGATCGATTTTGCAATTAGACCTTTCAAGAATGAATGGCTCACATTATTTGCGGATTATGTATTCAGACAAAAAAATACATTCAGCAATGCGCCATGGAGTTTTGGAGCCGCAGTTGAAGCCCTGCCAGGTGTTCGAATTACAGCAAGATATTTTGACACAAAATTTCTTAATGTGGGCTTCTCATTGAGTCTTGGGAATTTAGGATTTTCATCACAAGCCCATTATGATAAAAATCAAAAATATGTTAACAGCACTTACGGAATTAGACTTGGAGCTTACGATAGAAATTTGTTATCAAAACTCATTGAATCAGATGATTACATAAAAATCGATTTGAATGGAGCAATCAAATACCAAAAATTTCAGATGTTTGATAACTCAAAAACTCTTGTTGGCATTTTAACACAGCTTGATGCAATTAAGAATGACAAAAACATAAAAGGGCTTAGCATAAATACGTCAGGAATTCAAGTGTCAAGAGAGATGCTTTGGGAAATTAGAACTAAACTTCAAGAGCTTAAAGATTGCGGAAAAGAAATTTGGATTTATATCGACAATGCGAACATCGATCTGTACCATTTTGCATCCGTCGCAGACAAAATTTTGATGGACCCGATTGGACTTCTACAGTTTGAAGGTTATATAATGGGAAGAACCTTCTTCAAAGGAGCTCTCGAGAAACTTGGTATTGGTTACGATGAGTGGAGATTTTTTGAATACAAGTCGGCCATGGAGAATGTATCGAGGGATAAGATGTCTGAGAAAGATCGTGAGCAAAGAAAAAGACTTGTTGATGAATTTTACGAATTAGCGAGAAAAGAAATAACATTAAGCAGAAACATTTCTGAAAAAGATTTTGATGAGATTGTAAACAATGAAGTTATCTTTACTTCACAAGAAGCATTAAAAAAAGGATTAGTTGATTCTCTTGCCCGCTGGTATGTTGAATCCGAACCACCAAAAGATTCAAATACAGAAAAGAAAAAATTTGTAAACATCAGCAGTCTCGAAAAATTCAATCTTCCTCAAGATAATGAATGGGGAGAGAAGCCAGCGATTGGAATAATTTATGCTCTCGGTGCTTGTGCTATGGACGAAGGGATATCAGCAAGAAGCCTAGTTAAAGATGTAGAATCTGCGGCTAGTAATTCACAAATCAAAGCAATCATATTAAGAGTCGATTCACCTGGAGGTGATGCATTAGCGAGCGACGTTATTGCAGAAGCATTGAAAAAATTAAAAGGGAAAAAACCTGTAATAATTTCACAAGGTGCAGTTGCTGCTTCTGGCGGATATTGGCTCTCTATGTATGGAGATACGATTGTTGCCGCCCCAAATACTATTACGGGTTCAATTGGAGTTATTGGCGGCTGGTTTTATAACAAAAATCTTAAAGAAGAAATTGGATTCTCTACGGACTATGTAAAGCGTGGCGAACATGCTGATCTCGGATTTGGAATGACGTTTCCATTCATAAATTTATCTATCCCAGATCGGAATCTAACTGGTTTGGAGAGATCTAAAGTTGAGGTATTATTAAAAGATATGTATGGAGAATTTCTATTAAAGGTTGGGAATGGAAGAAACAAACCAAAAGATGAAATCGCAAAAATTGCGGAGGGCCGAGTCTGGTCAGGAAACGACGGTTTAATGAATGGTTTAGTCGATGTACTCGGCGGACTCGAAAAAGCAATTATGATTGCCAAAGATAAAGCCGGGATAATCGGCGATGACTACAAACTCATTCAATTCCCAAAAATGCCACTGTTTAATTTGGGCTCTCTGATTCCATCACCATTCCCATTTGAAATTAAGGAAAACGCTGAGATGCAACTATTGAAGATGAGAATTAAAAATAATGGCTACCCATTATTGATGATGCCAATGGATGAGTTATCAGAAGATTTTTTACGGGCTAAATAGTATTTAATGTGAGAGACTTGCGAGACTGCAAGTCTCTCTCTCTTTAATTTTATAATTTTTCAGAATTTGATACTACGAATGAAGCAACTCTCTCGGTTGTTGCCTTCATTCCTGTAGCACCTTTCTGCAGACAGCCGGACAAACTTCTCTATGTTTTTCATGATGCTGAAGTGCATCCACAATTCGCAGCAATTCCGCCAAGAGGTAAATTAGTTACGACTAGTTGCGTTGCACTCTACATTTTCAACTTTAAGAAATTAAGCAAGCGAAACTACACCGTCAAATGAGTTAATAAACTCACTACTGATTAAATTCTTAACAAGTGTGATCACAATTATCGTTAATTTTCTTTCAAATCAAATCTATCGAGATTCATTACTTTGTTCCATACGAAAACAAAGTCATTAACAAATTTTTCTTTGTTATCCGGACAAGCATAAAACTCGGCAACGGCTCTTAATTCTGAGTTTGAACCAAAGATTAAATCTACTCTTGTTGCTTTCCATTTTGATTTACCGGTTTTACGATCGTGTCCTTCAAACTTTTCCTTTGAATCATCTATTGCCTTCCATTCTGTACTCATATCAAGCAGATTGACAAAGAAATCATTTGTAAGCAAACCGGGACGTGTAGTGAACACTCCATATTCAGAGTTGTCGAAATTAGCTTTCAATGCACGCATTCCACCGATAAGCACTGTCATTTCTGGAATAGAAAGAGTAAGCAACTGAGCCTTATCAATTAAAAGATGCTCTGCACAAACTCCGGCTTTTCCTTTTGCATAATTACGGAATCCATCGGCAATCGGTTCAAGAACTTCAAAAGATTCAGCATCGTGTTGTTCACGAGAAGCATCCATTCTTCCAGGAGTAAAAGGAATTTTGATTTTGTAACCGGCATCGTTAGCCGCTTTTTCAACTGCTGTACAACCTGCAAGCACAATCATATCAGCAAGCGAAATTTTCTTACCCCCTTTTTGTGCTGAGTTAAATTCTTTTTGAATTTTCTCAAGTATGCCAAGTACTTTTTCTGACTGTGGAGGATTATCAGCTTCCCAGTTTTTCTGCGGTTCTAATCTCATTCGTGCACCATTTGCTCCCCCTCTTTTATCTGAGTTTCGATAAGTTGAGGCAGAAGCCCATGCAGTAAGAACCAATTCTGAAACTGATAGACCTGAAACGAGAATTTTTTTCTTTAACTCACCAATATCTTGTTCTTCAGCTAATTTGTGATCAACTGCAGGAATCGGATCTTGCCAGATAAGAACTTCTTTCGGTACTTCCGGCCCAAGATATCTAGATATTGGTCCCATATCTCTGTGGAGTAATTTGAACCAAGCACGAGCAAAAGCATCTGCAAATAGATCTGGGTCTTCATAAAACTTTTTTGAAATCTTTCCATAATCGGGATCGAATCTTAATGAAAGATCTGTTGTGAGCATCCCGGGTAAATGCTTTTTCTTTGGGTCGTGTGCATCAGGAATAATAGAATCAGAATCTTTGGCTACCCATTGATAGGCACCCGCGGGACTTTTTGTTAGTTCCCATTCGTATTCAAATAAGTGCTTGAAGAAATCGTGCCCCCATTTAGTTGGGGTAGTTGTCCAAGTTAATTCTGGTCCACCTGTTAAAGCATCGGGACCTTTGCCAGATTTGTATTTGTAATTCCAACCGATGCCTTGCGCTTCAATATCTTCGGCTTCAGGTTCCGGCCCCATATGTTTTGGATCACCTTGACCGTGAGCTTTACCAAAAGTATGACCACCTGCAATAAGTGCAACAGTTTCTTCATCATTCATGCCCATTCTCGCAAAAGTCACACGAATATCTTTCGCTGCAGCGATAGGATCAGGTTTCCCTCCGGGTCCTTCTGGATTAACATAAATAAGTCCCATCTGAACAGCGGCAAGAGGATTTTGAAGGTTTCTTTCACCAGAATATCGTGTTTCATCTGAAAGCCATTTAGTTTCCGAACCCCAATAAATACTTGCATCAGGTTCCCAGGCGTCTTCTCGCCCTCCACCAAATCCGAAAGTTTTGAATCCCATTGACTCCATAGCAACATTTCCAGCAAGAACCAACAAATCAGCCCAGGATATTCTACTTCCATATTTCATTTTGATAGGCCAAAGCAATCTGCGTGCTTTATCAAGATTAGCATTATCAGGCCAACTATTTAAAGGAGCGAAGCGTTGAAATCCTCCATTAGCACCCCCTCTGCCATCAGCGATTCTGTATGTACCTGCTGCGTGCCAGGACAATCGCACGAAAAGCGGCCCATAGTGTCCGAAATCAGCAGGCCACCAATCCTGAGATTGAGTCATAAGTTCACGCAAATCTTTTTTTAATGAATCGTATTCAAGACTGTTAAACGCTTTTTTGTAACTGAAGCCTTTCTCCACTGGACGAGATGAGGGAGAGTATTGGCGTAGGATGTTTAGTTTTATGCGATTTGGCCACCAGTCATGGTTCTGAGTACCCTCTCCCATAACTTTACGATTGCCTCCCGTAACCGGGCAATTCCCTTTTTCTTTATCTTCTATCATTTTATTGTCTCCTTTTTATTTTGAAATTGTTTATAACACAACTTTAAATAATTCTTAAAATTACAGTTATCTCCAATCATTATATGTGAATTATGAATCAATCGTTGATAATGAGTAATAATCTTTACCGGAGATATGAACATGAATCCCAACGGATGAAAAAAAAATACTTCCCATATAATTTTGAGAGTTTGAAATCTCTTCAGTTGTTCCATTCGGCATAACTGTCTCAGCTGTAAAGTCATGTTATTTGTGTATAACAAATAAACTTCTTATTTAATATTTTCATATAATTCTTATTGAATTCTAACGATTTTAATTATAAAAACTTCGATTCGCGATTCAAATATTACACAATGCACTAACTTAACCAGAGATAATTATATAGAGTTCCCTTGCTGAACTATTTAGAATTTTGGTAATCGTTCTATGAACGAACTGTTACTCAAAACAGCGAATGAATCTGAATCTCTTAAGTCTTCGAGTGTTTGACAATTCATATAACTCATACAGCTTCGTAATCCATCTACCACACTGTCAATAACATTTTTCACCACTCCTTTGTAGGGCACCATTGTTTCTTCGCCTTCGATAAAAACATTTTTCAGCTTAACACCAAAACTTGCACTGCCGCGATATTTTTTCCAGAGCTGACCTCCGTACTTAATAACTTCACCCGGAGTTTCTTTAGTACCAGCGATCATTCTACCAAGCATGACTGCATCAGCACCGAGGCAAACAGCTTTTGCAATATCACCCGCACTTTTTATTCCTCCATCGGCAATTATTTTTATATCGAGTTTATTTTTCTCTCGTTGAAAATAAACATTTAATAATGATGAAACCTGCCCAATCCCAATCCCCGTTTGTATTGAAGTTGTACAAACGCTACCATTACCAATTCCAACACGGATTGCATCGGCGCCAGAATCGACAAGCGTTTGAAGCATCGCACCATGGGCGATGTTCCCAACTATTATTTTTACAGAATATTTTTTCTTTATTTCCTCAGTCTTCTGAAGCACATAAGTATTGCTCGCATTCGCAGTGTCAATGCAGATAATATAATTTTTCTCAGCAAGTTTTTCTATAATCGACTCATTTGTATCAAGTCCGATTGACACGGCCCGAATTCCTTCATTTTCATCTCCATTATTAATCAAAGAGTCAAGAGAAGAATCAAATCTATTTAAGATACCAATTGCACCAAGATTTGTAAGTTCATTACACATTTCTATCCCAGTGACGGTATCCATTGGGCTTGAAAGAACTGGGACGTTTAGATTATGACCTAAGACATCGGTTCCAATCTTTATGTCTGACCTTGACCTAAGTTCAGATATTTTAGTAGGAATTAGACTAATATCATCATAAGTCAATGAGTAATTATAATTGTTTAATTCTTCTTTGGTATAAATTTTCATTCGTTCTCCAAGTCAAAGGTTTTTTCTTACATTTTATCTTACACTAGTTGTAAATTTTTCACAAAAAAACCCTGACCATTCTTGCTATTAAAGAAGCAAATAAGTCAGGGTTTGAGCTGTACCTGAAGTATTAATTAAAGTTTTATTAACACTTCACGCATTTTATTTTATTTCATCCCAATGTTAGGGACCTGTTTTCCAGTAACATTTAACGATTTAGCCACTGAAAAACTTGATTTTGTTCCAGTTGCTTTATTTCCAACAAATGTTAATGTCCAAGTACCCAAATATTTATAATAGCCAGTTCCGGGAATTTGACATTCGAATTCTTGATCTTTAAGTACAAGGGTATTCCCAGCATTGTAAGTTACCTGCTCACCTCTCGGATTCCTTAATCTCACACTTACCATCACAACATCATCGGAAGTACAGAAGGCGTAGAAAGCTAAACCTTCGGAACCACCCACAAGAGTAACGGGTTGAGCAGTAAGGTTAAAATTTGGCGGGTAATCCGTTGGACCTGGATCGACGGGGTTACTTTCCTCTTTTTTACAGCTTGAACTTGTTAGTGTAAAAAATAAGGTTGCAACGAATAGAAGGTACATTAATTTTTTCATGAATTTTTACTCCTTTCGTTAAATTTTTCGAACAAAAATAGTACATATCTTAGATAATATCAATTATTAAATGCAAGTTGCTAATTTCAACACAGTCATTCAAATATTTGATTTCTTATGATTTTGTTCATATTCCATGGTGCCTTTTCACCACCCAGATATTTGCTGAACCAATCGAGATGAGCATTGTAGTAAAGCGGCATAGATTTTACGAAACTTGGCCAGTGACCATCGTTTTTGAAGATGATTAGTCTTGAATCAACACCCATTTTTTGCAGGTCAGTAAAGTATTCCACGCTTTGCGAGTATGGTACTCGGAAGTCAAGTTTTCCCGTAATCACTAAAGTCGGTGTACTGAAGTTCTTCACATAATTCGAGGGGGACCATTTATCATAAATATCTTTTGAGTCCCAAGGTGTTCCACCTAGGTCCCACTCTGGGAACCAAAGTTCTTCGGTAGAACTATACATTGAACGCAAATCATAAACTCCCATCATCGAAACTAAACATTTGAAACGTTTTGTTTTTGCTTGAAACCAATTCATCATGTAACCGCCGTAAGACCAACCCATTGCACCAATTCGATCCTTATCAACGAACGGAAGTTTTTCAACTTCATTCATCACAGCCATTAAATCTTCATAAACTTTTCCTCCCCAATCTTTGGAAATTTCCGAGGTAAATTTCTGTCCATAACCTGTAGAGCCGCGGGGATTTGGAAAGACAACTATGTAACCTTTTCCAGGATAAACTTGCCAATCACCTCTGAATGCATCCATCCATTGCGATTGAGGACCTCCATGGACATTAAGAATTACAGGATACTTCTTCGCTCTATTAAAATTATGCGGCTTAACAACAAAGTAATGAATTTTCGTTCCGTCTTTGCTCTCAGTCCAATATGCTTCAGCCGGACGAATATCTATTTCATTCTCAAAGGATTGATTATCAAATGTAAGTCGATTTAATTTTTTCCCATTTAAATCAAAGGAAAATAGAGCAGAAGGCTCAGAGGTGGATCTGCGAACCAGAAAGACTGCCTTGTTAATTGATGAAACGGTAAATGCATCAATGGCATTTGCATCTAAAACTTTCGCAATTTTTTTATTTGTAAGATTGATTGAATACAAGGGAGTTCCTCCCTTTTCTTCGCAGGTAAAATAAATCAATCTTGAATCTTCACTCCACTCAAAATCATTGATCCAATTGTCAAATCCGACAGAAACAATTTCCGTTTTTTTTGCAGCTCTATTATATAAAGCTAATTGAATCAAATCAGATTCATAACCTGGTGTAGATTGTGTTCGATAAGCAATAAACTTTCCATCAGGTGAGTATTTTGGCGAACCATCCCATGCTTTATTCAGCGGTGTAATGTTTATTGCATCGCCACTATCCGAAGTTAGGATCCACAAATCGGAATTCGTTGTCGTTGCTTGTGAAACTGAAGTTGACTTGTCGCGATTGGAAGCAAAGCATAATTCCTTCCCATCAGGAGAAAAAGTAAAATTGGTTGAACCTCCAAGAGAAAAAATTGGTGAGTCGAAATCCCCAGGCGTTAAATCTTTTATTTCATTCGATTCAACATTGACTGAAAAAATGTGACTTCTTTTCCCATCTGAATATTCTGTCCAATGACGGTATAGAAGCTCGTCTGCCATATGAGCCTGGATTACTCCATCTGACATCGAATCATTGATTTTCTTATTACAATCATCATTACTTCCGCATGCCGGGAAAACGGTTGTTGAAAATGCAATAAATCGACTATCTGGAGACCAGGTAATTTCTCCAATTCCTGTAGATACCGAAGTAATCTTTTTTGATTCGCCTCCATTTAGCGGCAATAAATATATTTGCGATTCTCCTGACCTGGTCGATATAAATGCTAACCATTTACCATCTGGTGAGAATCTTGGATTATAATCCGCTCCTTTGAAATGTGTCAATTGTTTAATCGATTTGTTTGATAAATTCATCAGATAAATGTCAGTATTCGATTTGCCTTTTGGGAGATCATAGCTGGCCAAAGTGTAAGCAAGAAAATTTTCATTCGGTGAAAGCTGTGGATCGGAGATATATTTGAGTTTGTAAAGATCTTCTATTTCGAATGCTCGTTTTTGTGCAACACTAATAATTGGAAGAAATAAAACTAGCAACACGGTTATCCTGAGATTCATTTTGTCCTCATAAAGTTGATATAGGCATAATGTATAATTTGTATCGGAAATTATGGAAAATTTAGCCAAGAAAAAATAAAACCCGCTCGGAATTTTCCTCACGGGTTTTTGGTAGCTATGAGATATGAGTTGTTATTTGAGCAACATAGTTTTGATTACACTTTCAAACTTCCCTGAATTCAGCCGAATGAAATAAATCCCGCTTGACAAATAATATTTCGAAGCTTCAAAGTTAATTTCGTAAGAACCGGCAGATTTATATTCATTCATTAAATTTGCAATTTCTCTCCCAAGGATATCGTAAATCTTGATTTGGACATGTTCCCCATTTGGAATACTGAAACGAATCCTAGTCGATGGATTAAACGGATTAGGATAATTTTGATACAGCTTATATTCTGTCGGAAGTATTTCCCCAGCTACACTTGTTGTCAGCGAGTAGTTTCGTTTACCAGGTGTAAGGATGTTAATCTGAAGCGGATTTGTTGGGTCATCTCCGGTAAATTCTTTCGCTGGATCAACAATCCAACCACCTTTGCCCGGATATCTGTCGTGCGGTGTAGGATCAACTCCATCGTCATTATTAAAAATTCCGATTGCACTATTTGCAAATATTGCTCCGTCATCATCACCGATTCCTAAAAAAGGATTTATAAAACTAACACCATTAGCTGTTATGCCAAATGAAGTTGGAGTTACTGTTGAACTCTCGGCGATAAAATCTACCCCAATGTCATCACTATAAGAATCCGTTTTTCCAGGATGCAGCAATGCAATGCTGTGATTCAATTCAGGTAAATTGAAAGAGATGTCAGAATTTAGAATTAAATTTCTGTTTCCAATATACAGAATCATCGTGCTGTCAGAAAAATCTAAATCATCTTCTTGGAAATAATAATCGTTCAGTGTTTTTTTCTCAGCGATAATCAATATATATGTTCCTTTTGGAACATTAGCAAATTGAGAAACGGCTCCAAAAACTATCGATCCTTCGTTTGGATTAAGCGGATTTCTTGTTGTTTTTGTTTCATTGATAGTTAATCTCCATCCTCTTAAATCGACACCGCCGGATTTCGTAACTAATAATTCGACCCAAGAACCTTCAATTGGTCGGTTCCCAATAGTTTGATATTTCGTACCATTGTCACTGCACCAATACTCATTGATGATTACATCATTAGCTTTGATTGTGATTGCGGCAGTATCGGGTTCAAAAATCGCTTCAAGGTTTGTAGTACTTGAAATTGTTTTTGTAAATGTTGCTTTCGTTGAAAGAGTCGTATCCGCCCATCGAACAAACTTAAATCCAATTGCAGGAGTTGCAGAAATTGTTACCTTAACACCTTTGAAGTATTCCCCTCTCCATGATCCGGATGGGATTAAAAGATTATTAACCCAAATTCTTCCTTTAAATGGATCTGAAGTGTTCACTATAATTGGCTTTGTTCCGTTGAATCCAAATTGAGTCGCGATGTATTTTCTCATGCTGTCAATTTTCACATTAATATTTGTACGAATAGTGTCCAAATTTTTTAACCATTGGGAATATGAACTCCCCCAAGCTTTTGTTTCAAACTCAATATCGGAATTAATATGATGAGCCAGAGAATCAAGAATGCGAATAACATTTTCAGGCTGAAATTCAGTATTTAACAGATCAGTGAATCTTGCTATAAACTTATTTTTGAAGTTGTCATTTGTCATTAACCTTCTAAAAATAATTGTCGCAGGAACCTTATAAGGGGCATCGCTATAATATAAATCTGTTCGGACAGTATCTCTCAATGCCCAAGCGAGAGAATTCCAAATACTGTGAGAATAAGTTCTAAATGCCCTGTCGACATCCCACAAAATGCAATTCCATTTTCCGCCCTGACGATCTCTTACCCAATAAATATTATGATGCGGCCAATCTTCATTGCCAGCATATATTTCGTAGATTTGGTAATCAATATAGTTATCAATATCCACTCGGTCTTCAACAAATTTATATTTTTCAGTATCCAATACTGTATTTGTCTGCAAAAAATTCCATAGTATGTTCCATTCAATTTTATCTCCCAATTCTTCAGTGAAATCCTCCAACAAATCTGGATTGTAAATTCCTAAATTGTCCTTAATGAAATCTTTACTGATATGTTCTCTTAAATTAAATAAACCGTGTGGTTTTCCATTCAAAAAAACTTGTGCAAAATTTCCCTTTGTGTAATATCCTCTGGTTTTGGAGTAAAGGTCTGTAACCAATTGATCTCTTACCATAGACCAACGGCTGCTCATCAAATTCATATCATTCGATCCAGCACGAATTACAAGTTCATCGAATTTCTTAATACTCGAATTATTAAAAAGCTTATACTCCAATTTAGGTTCGCCGTATTTTGATTTGAAATACAATCTCATAGATTTTTTGGAGCGACTGCGAGATGAACCACCATGGACTCTCATGCCGGCATCAATTTCAAATTTTGTATTATTAAATCGATTAAAATAATGTGCTGTTACCGGTCTTTCCCAATCATGCCCGGTGGAATCATAAAAAACAAAAATTCCTGAGTCGGGGGATGTGAGATTTCTTGGATCAGTTATTAGAGATAAAATCGGCAGACTGCCAATTGGCTGAATTATATATGTACTTGAAATAATTTCACTCGGCTTTCTAGTTGAACTTGCTGCAATCGCCCGAACGACTTTCGTTGAGTCAATAAAAAGTGGTGAAGTATATTTAATACTTGAAGTCGTTGGATTAGAACCATCGAGAGTGTAGTAGATCAAAACATTTTGTGTAGGGTGACTTAGTGTGAGTGAAATTGGTGCCGAATAGATTCCTGCAATTCTTGAGAAAATTGGTTCAGATAATGGAACAAGATGAAGACTATCGTTTGAGATGCCAGGAGTCGGAGTCTGACTAAATTGCCAGATTGAGCTTCCATCACTTTTTCTTATATAACTCACATCTGCAGTCTGTTGTCCAAAAGTAATGGAATCAACAAATGTTTGTACGGGCGAACTCAATCCAATGAATTCACCGCTTCCGCTTAATTTAAATTTTACGTGAAGGAAATTGCCGACAGCAGTATCCCTATCTGAAGCCCAAATCAGCACGAATCCTCTCGAAGGAATTATTACATTATCTGGAAAAATCCATTTATTCGGAAGGAGTGGATCATCTGTAAGACGATAACCTGATAAAAAAATTGAGTAAGAATTTGGATTGTAAAGTTCAATCCAGTCCTCATATCTGCCAAAATTATCGCGATTAGTTGTGCTATTAATCGCTAAAAATTCATTGATATAAATTTTTTGACCTAATACAATTACTGGGTATAGTAATAGAATAGTTACCAAAATTTTCTTCATGCATTACAATCCGATTTTATTTTTTAATCTACTTAAGCAAAAGCATTTTCTTGCTTTGCTTATAATCGCCAGCAGTGATGTGATAAATGTAAACACCGCTTGCTAACCTATAATCGGAAGAATTGAAAATTATTTCATGTGTACCGGCAATTTTTGTTTCATTCAGAAGAACAGCAACTTGTTGACCGAGTATATTATATACTTTCAATTCAACATTTTCGGTTTTTGGTAAACTAAATCGAATTCGAGTAATTGGATTAAATGGATTCGGATAGTTTTGATGCAGAACAAATTGAGTTGGGATGATTTCTGTTTCGACTCCAGTAGTAATAAAGAAATTCTTTTTCCCAGGAGTTAATATATTTACAGCTAAGGGATTTCCCGGATCGTCGCCAGAATATTCCTTAGAAGGATCGACAATCCAACCACCGATTCCCGGACGATTATCTCCAGGAATTGGATCAATACCATTGTCGTTATTGTAAATTCCTACAGCACTATTAACGAAAATTGCACCATCATCATCACCGATACCAATTAATGGATTAAGGAAGTTCACTCCATTCACTGAAATACCAAATGATGCTGGTGTTATTGAATCTCCTTCCGAAATAAAATCCACACCGATGTCATTCGAGAAATCAACACTGGTACCTGGATGTAATAAAGCGATCCTATCATTATGCTCGGCTAATCGGAAGAATGGATCAAAATCCGTACTCAAGTTTCCATTTCGAATGTAAAGAACCATACTGCTGTCTGAGTAATCAAGATCATCTAATGGGAAATAGTAATCATTTAAAGGTTTGCTTTCTGTAATCAGTAAAATGTAAGTCCCTTTTGGAATTTTACTGAACTGCGGAACTTGATTAAATACTATGGAACCCTCATTTATAATCATAGGATCTTTTTGCGTTTTGGTTTTATTATTCGTGATGCGCCACCCACGAAGATCAACTCCGCCCTCTTTAGCAACTAATAATTCTATCCAGGAACCTTGAATTCCTCTATTTTGAATTGAAGTGTACTTTGTTCCATTATCGTTCAACCAATATTCATTAATAATAACATCATTAGCGGCAATTACAGACGATGGAATTTCAGCTTGAAAGATCGGCTGAAAAGTGAAATCCTGTGATATAGTTTTCGAAAATGTAGCTGTTTGAGGTAAAGTTGTGTCAGTCCACCCAATAAATTTGTAACCTACCGATGGGAGTGCCGAAACTGAAACGCGAACTCCTTTGAAATACTGTCCGGTCCAGCTTGCATGTGATATCGTTAAATCACCTATTTTTACTTTACCTGCGGCTTCGTTTGAGTTAACTATTGTGATGTTTTTCATGCTGGTAATACCGAAATAATCGCGCACATATTTTCGGATGCTATCAACTCGAGTATTAATAAAAAATCTCACTGTATCAATGTTGGCATTCCATGTTGTTGAATTACTTCCCCACTTCGAAGTTTCGAAACTAATATCATTTATTAAATGAGTTTTTAGAGAATCGAGAACTCTGTTTACGTTCAAAGGCTGCAAGTCAGTGTTCAGAAGATCGGTCAATCTTGCAATGAATTTATCTTTGAAAGTTTGATTCGTCATGAATCTCCGAAACATTAAAGTACCGACTACTTTACCTGGATCATCTTCGAAAGATAAATCTTTCCTGACTGTATCACGTAAAGCCCAATCGAAATTATTGTAAGGTGAAAAATTTAGAGTTCTGAAACATCTATCAGTATCCCAAAGGATCCAATTCCATTTTCCAGCAGCACTTCTTTCTTTAGCAAGATAAAAATTTGTGTGAGGCCAGTCATCATTGCCTCCCCAAATCTCAAAAATTTGATAATCGATGTAATCATTTACATTTACTAAACTTTCTAAGTAGGAAAATTTTGCTGAATCAATTACTGGATTATTCCAAATGAAATTCCAAAGAGTATTCCATTGAACATTATCGCCGTAATCTGCAACCCAGCTGCTGCGAAGATCGACATCATTCACTCCCATGTAGTTATCAAGAAAACTTTTGCTGATATGTTCTCTGAGATTGTAAATTCCATGCGGAGTTCCATTTAAAAAAACTTGAGCATAATTCCCATGAGAATAATATCCTCTAGTTTTAGAGTAGAGATCTGTCAACAGTTGGTCGCGGAGCAAAGTCCATCTCCAGGATTCCTGCACCATGTCATTACCGCCTGATTTCAAAACTATTCTATCAAATTTTTCAACAGTACTATTGTTGAATAATTTATAATTCAATTTTTGACTTGTGAAGTTAGACTCAAAATAAATCCGCATCGGTTTTTTAGGAAATGACCTTGAAGCACCTCCGTGAACACGAACTCCTCCATCGATCTCGAATTGTGTCATATTTGCACGATTAAAATAATGAATTGAAATAGGTCGTTCCCATTTATCTCCCGTTGAATCGTAAAACACAAATATGCCGGAATCGGGAGAATATAAATTCGCTTGATCTGTTATTAACGAAAATATTGGGAGATTGCCGCTTGGCTGTTTTATATATGATATCGAGCTTACGCTACTGGGAACTCTGCCAGCTGCATAAGCGATCGCCCTAACTACTTTTGTTGAACTAATCGAAATTGGTGAAGAATATAAGTAACTCGAGGTTGAAGGATTCGAGCCATCCATTGTGTAATAAATTGATGCTCCTCCGATCGGATGTGATAAGGTGAGTTGAAAATTAGATGAATAAATTCCTGAAGGATGCGAAAAATCAGGTGATGGAATTGGAAGCTTAGTTGTGCTGTCATTTGAAGTTCCGGGCGTTGGGAGCTGATAAAATGTCCAAATTGATCCAGCATCTGGACGTCTTCCATAGCTGATATCAGCGGTCTGTTCTGGGAAGGTGATAGAATCAATATAAATTTTTGTTGGTGAGCTTAAACCTATGAATTCACCTGAAGCACCTAATCGAAAGTTTGTATGGATGAAATTTCCAACGACTGTATCTCTATTTGATGCCCAAATAAGTAAATATCCTTTAGCGGGAATGAATAATGAATCAGGAAAAAACCACTTTAACGGATTAATTGGATCATCAGTTAATTTATATCCAGACATCGAGATAGAAAAAGCATTTGGATTATAAATCTCTAACCAATCTTCATAAGAATTAAAATTATCTTTTATAGTCGTATTGTTCAAAGCCATGAATTCATTTATATATAAACTCTGACTTTGCAGGATGAAAGGGAAAAAAAGCAAAACTAAAATTAATATTTTTAAATTTTTCACTTACTATTTTTGAAATTTACTTCAATAACTACTTGAAAGGTTCGTTAAGATAATTAGCTCATGAATTTTGGATACGAACCTAATATTTTTATATAATCGGTTAATTCTCTTAGCTGTTTAATTGCATTTTTTACATTTATATCATCAATATATCCGACAAAATCAAGATAGAAATAATATTCAAATGGTCTTTCTCGGATTGGTCTCGATTCAATCTTTGTGAGATCAATCCCGCGTATAGCAAATCCGCTTAAAGCTTTGTATAGAATACCTGATTCATTTTTTAATGTAAAAACAATTGATGTCTTATTTGGTTTGCCAATCGTTTTCACTTTCTTCTTAGATAGTAGGAGAAATCTAGTAAAGTTTTCTTTATAGTCCTCTATGTTTCGTTTTAAAATCTTTCCGCCGTATAATTTTGATGCAGAATACGATGCAATTGCCGCTGAATTAATAGAGCCAGACTTCATTAACATTTTCACACTTCCAGCGGTGTCGTAAGTTTCTGTAACATCTATAGATTTAATGGTCTTTATAAAATTTTTACATTGCTGAAGTGCTACAGGGTGTGAAATTATTTTTTTTATATCTTTAATTCTTGATCTCTTTATTCCAATTAAATGGTGTGAAATTCTGTGATTAATTTCCCCAACTATTTGCAGATTGTATCTCATCAATAAATCGTAGTTGAGATGCAAACTACCCGCAAGCGAGTTCTCAATTGGAATAATACCATAAGCATATTTCGTGCTTCGGACCGACCTGAAAACTTGTTCAAATGTATAACACGAATTCGAATTAATATTTTTGCCAAAATATTTAAATGCTGCTTCCTCGGAAAAAGCACCATGTTCCCCCTGAAAAAAAACTTTCTTCTTCATTTATTGCTTTTTGTGTTTGATACTCTTATTTTCATTCCAGTTAAATGAAACAAAAAAAGACAATTAAAATTACAAAATATTTATTTTATTTCACGGGATATTTTTACTTTATGCTTAAACATTGAGCTAAGAGTTACAAGTCAAGATACCCCTCTTAGTAACTACTGAGAGGGGTTTTTTAGTTTAAAGGAGAATCAGTATGGTTATTATAATGGAAGTCAATGCAAATGACCTCCAAATTAAAAATGTGATTGAACAAATTCATTTAAAGGGTCTCAAGCCGCATATCTCAACCGGTGAAGAAAGAACAATTATCGGTGTAATTGGTGATGATAGAAAATTGCAGGAGGCAAATTTCAAAACTCTTCCTGGAGTTGAAAATGTTTTCAGAATACTCAAACCCTACAAACTTGTAAGCCGTGAGTTTAAGAGAGATTCAACAATAATCCATATTAACGGAGTGTCAATTGGGAATGGGCATCGTGTTGTGATCGCTGGACCTTGTGCAGTAGAAAGTGGGGAGCAAATATTAAAATCAGCTCAAATTGTAAAATCTTATGGTGCGAACATACTTCGAGGAGGTGCTTTTAAGCCCAGAACAAATCCATATACATTTCAAGGGCTTGGGATTGACGGTTTGAAATTACTTCAGAAAGCTAAGCAGGAAACAGGCCTACCAATTGTCACAGAAGTTCTTGAAGCTTCAGATGTTGAGCTTGTTTCAGAATACGCTGATATTTTGCAAATTGGAACCAGAAACATGCAGAATTATCAATTGTTAAAAGCCGCTGGTCGAATCAGAAAGCCAATTTTATTGAAACGCGGAATGTCAGCGACCCTTCAGGAGTTTTTAATGAGTGCAGAGTACATTTTATCAGAAGGAAATCAACAAGTAATTTTATGTGAAAGAGGAATTAGAACATTCGTCGAATATACTCGCAATACTCTGGATTTAAATATTGTTCCTGTAATTAAAAAATTATCACACCTTCCAGTAATTGTCGATCCAAGTCATGGTACTGGCAGAACAGATATAATCATTCCTATGAGTCTTGCATCACTGGCAGCAGGTGCTGATGGACTGATGGTTGAAGTTCATCCTGAACCTGAAAAATCCGTTTCTGATGCTGATCAAACTCTATCCCCTGCTCAATTTGGCGAATTAATGGAAAAGACAAAGAAGTTAATAAATATTTTTAATTGAGGTGAAGTATGGCTGGTAACATTTTCGGAAATTTATTTAGAGTAATCACATTTGGAGAAAGTCATGGACCAGTAGTTGGAGTAGTAATTGATGGAATTCAACCAAACTTACTTATTGATGTTTCTGAAATCCAAAAAGATTTAGATAAACGAAAACCTGGACAGAGTAAAGTAACTTCTCGAAGAAAAGAATCTGATAAAGTACAGGTTGTCTCAGGAATATTTGAAGGAAAGACAACAGGCACACCGCTATGTATGTTAATCAGAAATGAAGACACAAGAGCTAAGGATTATTCTGATTTGAAAGAAGTTTTTCGCCCTGGGCATGCAGGTTATACTTTTCTAAAAAAATATGGAATATATGATTACCAAGGAGGTGGGAGAGCATCTGGAAGAGAAACTGTTTCGAGAGTTGCAGCCGGTGCTATAGCAAAACAACTCTTAAATTCTCGAGGAATTAAAATCGTGGCTTATACAAAAAAAATTTCTTCGGTCGAAATTAATGATTTTGTTGAAGAAGAAATTAATAAAAACATTGTACGTTCTCCGGATAAACTTGCAGCAGAAAAAATGATCGAACTAATTGATGAGGCACGGAAGGATGGGGACTCGCTCGGCGGAATCGTTGAGATTCGTGTTTCTGGTCTTAAAGCTGGATTTGGCGAGCCTGTATTCGATAAAATAGACGCTGACCTATCGAATGCATTGATGTCCATTGGCGCTGTAAAAGGTTTTGAAGTCGGCAGTGGTTTCAAATCAGCTGAAATGCGCGGGAGTGAATGTAATGACCAATTCATGTTCAATCCTGAAACAAAAGAAATTGAGACAATCACTAATAACAGCGGCGGGATTCTCGGCGGAATTACCAGCGGATCAGAATTAAATTTTCGGATTGCGGTCAAGCCGACTTCTTCAATTTCAAAAAAACAAAGAAGTGTAACTACATCTGGAGAAGAAGTAGAGATCCAAATTGGCGGTAGACACGATCCGTGCATTTGTCCAAGAATTGTTCCCGTAGCCGAAGCGATGACAGCTCTTGTGCTAATCGATCACATTTTAATGCAAGAAAGGATTGTTACTGGCAGAGAAAATTTGGATGAAAAACGAAATGAACTAGACTTAATCGACCGACAAATTCTTCTGTTAATTCACGCAAGAGAAGACCTCGTTAGAGAGGTAGCAAAGGTCAAAAATATAAATGGTTTTGACATTGAAGATGAGGGTAGAGAAAAGAGAGTTTATAAAAACTGGATTTCGGCTGCGCAGGAACTAAGTTTGGATAAAGAACTTATCGAAAAGATAATGAAACTTATTCTTGAACGTTCAAAGTTTATTCAAACCAAAGGATAATTTTTGAAAGCAGGAATTATTGGATATGGCAGATTCGGAAAGCTTTTCGTAAAATATTTTGCTAAATATTTTCAGTTTGAAATTTATGATAAATCTTTTTTACTGACGAATGGAGAGAAGGAAGACTGTTATAACAAATTTTCTGAATGTGAATTCCTTTTTTTTGCAGTCCCAATATCCCAACTCGAAGATGCAATAATGGAAATTTATCCATTCATTAATAAAAATGCATTGGCGGCAGATTTATGTTCGGTTCAGGAATTTCCGCTGTCCGCCCTAAAAAAGTACTTTCCAAATAATGAGATCGTAAGTCTCCATCCCCTTTTTGGTCCCGAAAGCGTAACAGAATCGTTGAAAGATCATCAAGTAATTATGACGTACGGACAGGCGAGCGTAGAAAGATATCGCAAACTTGAAGGCTTTTTTATAAAAGAAGGTTTGAGAATTATTAACATGTCTGCTGAAGAACATGATCGACAAATAGCTTGGACACTTTGTTTAACTCAATTTATCGGAAGAGGACTTGGCAATTTACCCCTTCCAAAAAATAAGATTGGAACGAAAGGATATTTTGATTTATTTGATATAATTACGCGAGCAAACGCTGACACAATAGAACTCTTCCACGATATGAATAAATTCAATAGGTTTTCTAATGAAATGCGGAAAAAAGTAATTGAAGAATTTATGAAATTGAATCTGAAATTGGATGATCATGATGCTTCAAAACACTGAACGAAATCGACTCGCAGATCTATTAAAAGGGATTGCAATTCTTTTAATGATTCAAGTTCATATTATGGAATTGTTCGCCAGTCAAGATATTTTTCACAGCACAATTGGTAAGGTTTCTCTTTTTCTTGGTGCCGCACCAGCAGCGCCAATTTTCATGATTGTAATGGGATATTTTGCTGCTCAATCCAAAAAAGACTTTGACACTCAGTTACTGAGAGGAATTAAGCTTTTCCTTGGAGGGATATTGTTGAATGTTGGGCTCAATTTATCATTGTTAATTAAAATATATTTTTATGGAGAAAATCTTGATCCATATAGATATATCTTCGGGGCTGATATTCTTCCTTTAGCTGGCTTGAGTTTAATTGCGCTTGCTGGAATAAAAAAATTCACCGCAGACAAATCAATTTGGCAAGTAATAATCTTAGTTTTCGTAATCCTAATTGCTGAAGTCGTGAATAAAATCGATCCGCTAATTCCGGATACATGGAAATATTTTCTTTCTTTCCTTTTCGGAATCAGCGAATGGGCTTACTTCCCTTTCTTCATTTGGTTTGTCTATCCATTGTCAGGCTTTTTATTGTATAACTTATTATTACGACAAGTTTTTACGAAGTACTTCAAAAAAAGAAATCTACTGATCGGATTCATTCTCGTTGCGATCTTTACTGCTTTAACAATTAATTGGTCAACATCTCTCTCAGCAAATTTACAGGCTTATTACCACCATGGATTTCTTTTTTATGTCTGGTGCATAATTTTCTTAACCGGATGGACAATAGCCATACATTTTATATTAAGCTTTTTACAGAACAATTATGTAATTAGATATGCAGAGTGGCTCGGAAGAAATGTAACTGCAGTTTATGTTTTTCAATGGATAATAATTGGAAATATCGCGACCTATATTTATCAATCAAAAGGGATTTGGGAAATAGTATTGTGGTTCCCATTCGTACTCTTAATCACTTCAATACTCACCCTACTCTGGCGAAAATATCAAACGTAACTTCACTTAATGATTATCGCTTTGCTAAGTTTTTTTTCGGATTTCAATCTCCACTCGAGTTTTCTTCTTAAGTTTTCTTTCTGAGGATGATTTGGATCTGCATTGATCAATTGCATAAAATACTCGACAACTTTTTCATAATTGTTTAAATACATGCTCACAGCCGCATAAGCGTAATATAATTCTGAGAGTGGAACTTGTCCAAGCAAATCTACTCTATCTTTTAAAATGTTCTCAGCTTTTTTACAATATTCCATTGACTTATTTAATTCACTGTTCTTTAAAAAGACTGACGCGAGCTGGATATAAAGTCTCACTTTCGATAGTGTATCTTGATGAACTGCCTTAAGAAATATTTTTTCCACTTCGCTCAACTTGAATATTTTCAAAAGACTTGTCGCATTGAGATTCTCGTTTAAAATATGATTTGCGTATTTATTCAATAGGACAGATGAATCGGGGAATATTCTTAACAATGTTTCCAACTCAGAGCGATTATTTTTGTCAATTAATAGTTTCTCTTTCGCCTCCATCAGTAAAACATTTGAAACATAACTTGATTGTTTTTGCTCAGTCAGGTTTCGAGCAAATGCGTAGGACAATCTGTAATTCTTCGACTTTGATAAATGATATTCTGACGCGCTAAATATTTCCTCAGATGTAACTTTCACACGATTTAAATAATCTTTTAGAAGAATGTTATTTAAAGTATCAAAACGCCCATCATAATTATATACCAGCATACTCGTTTTTCCGATGAAGAATGACTTCGGAGCAAGGAACTCGAGCTGAGGTTTCAGCTGAGTGTTTAATCTTTTGCTGCTTGCAATAGAATAAAATCCTTCTGATGAAATAGTCTGGCAGCTCAAGAAAGTAAAAAGATTTTTTATATCGATTTTTCGGAAATCGTCTTTGACCTTTTTTTGATTAAACTTGCGCTGTAAAATTTCGAAATCTACTTCAAGCTTTTTGCCTGAACCAACAATTATGATATCTCCAAAAGTTGATGTCCAGATCTCAGAATATGGGAATACTTCATTAAAAGTGGCAAGCACGAGTTTCAAAATTTCATCCTGCATTTCATATATATGGAACCATTGCACCATCAATCCATCTTCATTCAGCTTTTCCTTGCAGTTAGTGAAATATTCCATTGAAAATAAATTCCCAATCCCGCTTATCCAAGGATTTGATGGTTCGGAAATTATGACGTCATATTTTTGGTTTGATAATTTTAGAATGGTCTGGGCATCTTCAATATGCACTTTCAAACGAGGATCATTCAAACAATTATTATTAGCTTGCCTAAAATATTCTGCAGCTTCGATTACTTCAGAAGAAATTTCTGCACATTCAACTTTTTCCACATCATGTGCCAAAGTCGAAGCAATTGTAACTCCGCTTCCAAATCCAACAATAAAAATGTTTTTTGCATTTGGATGCAGCATCATCGGAACTTGTCCGAGCAAAACTTGAGTCGGCATATCAGTTATGTCGCTCGCATCTGGTTTACCATTTATAATCAGCACTCGGTCTGAATTTAGACCCGGTTCCTGGATTACTCCTACATTTGCATTCAGACCTTCTTTGTAATACAACACTTTTTTTTGTTCGAGAAAATTTTTAAAATCAGAGAAAGACTTTGGCTGAACATCATGGTAACGCTTAAATACACCACTCAACATTAAATTAATATTCCATGATGGATTGAGTAATAAATAAATCATAGTGATTGTGGCTGAACTGGCAACGAAAATTATCCTCTGACGGTGGCGAATTTTATCATAGAATATAATAAGAAGGAACGCCGCAACAAGATTTAGTACAATTCCAATTTCGAAAGAATTTTTTATTCCAAATTTAGGGATTAAAAATAAACCAGTGATTACCACACCGATAACTGTACCGGCAGTGTTCACAGAAAATACAGTCCCGACAGAATAACCAACTTTTTTTGAAGACGTAGAAACGATTTCAACAACAAGCGGCAGAGTCATACCCATAAAAATTGTCGGAATGAAAATCAGCAAGAAGCAGACAAGAAACTCAATACTCAAAAATATCCCAAAAGTTGTATCAGTTTTTACCAGAATCGAAGAGAGCTTTAAAAAATCATATGGAAGTCTCTCATAAAATGGTAAAATGATCATCGTACTGACAGCGATTGCAGTTTGACAAAAAATTATTGCATTAACTTTATCATACTTTTTGAATTTGTCCGACGCAACTATTAAACTTCCAAGTGTGATTCCGCTGATGAATGCCATCAGCATTATTGAAAATGAATAAGTGGACGATCCAAAAATATTAATCAATACTCTCACCCAAACCATTTCATAAAGTAGAGCAGCCATGCCCGATATTCCGGCAGCAATAATAGAAACTGAAATAATTTTTTTACTAAAATTGACCTCACTATCAGTGGGGATGTTAGGTTCATTAAGTAATTCACCTGGTATCGATTTGCCTGTTGGTAAATTTAATGTGATCAGTCCGATTGCAGCATTTATGAATGCAGCTATGTAAATAGTAACATTAAATCCAAAATTTTCTATAAGCACAAATCCAACAAAGTAAGTGCCTATCACTGCTCCAAATGAATTCAGAAAGTAAAGTGTCGCAGTTTCTTTACGAATGCTTGAAATTTCTGCTGCAAAAAACTTTGTTAATGCTGGAAGTGTCCCCCCCATTAAAATCGTCGGAAGTAATATCAAGCTGGAGCTAAGCAATAATTTAAACGAATTGTATAAAATTAAATTCGACTCAACTCCAAGTGATATCGCAGCTTCAATATAAATCTTTCCTAAGAAGGTGCTGATCAATGGATATAAAAAGCAATAGACACCTATAATTAATTCTAAAATAGCATATAACCTTACGGGCGAAATAAACTTGTCAACCCGTGTACCAATAAAGTAATTTCCTAATGCAAGTCCTCCAAGAAAAGTTGCCAGCACTATCATCTGAGCATAGGTTGAATTGCCTAGGAACAGAGCAAGATACTTGAACCATACAACTTGGTAAATTAATCCTGTCATTCCGCTGAGGATGAAAAATACAGCAAGGATTAATCTCGTTTTTTCGTCTGACTTTGTTTCTATCGAGATATTTGTCATGATTTATTGGATTGGTTAATAAATTTCATTTTATATATTGAGTGCAAAGTTATCAAAATTATTGAAAGGAAAAATTAGTGGATAAAAAGAATTATGAAATATTGATAAGAAAAGATGGAGAAAATAAATATTCAGCTTTCTGTCCCGAATTGAACCTTTTAGTGAAAGGAACTTCCCACGAAGGAGTTGAACTGAAAATTAGAAAAAAAATAGCTGAATTAAATAGTGTAAACCTCAAGGCAAATCCCGATTCCTGTTCAGCCGCAATCAATGAGGAACCTGCCCATTAGTTAGGTTGGCCTTAGTCGATAGTCTCGTCCGCCGAAGCGGAATGCGTATGCGGATTAAAGAATGAGACTGAAGGTAGTGAAATTAGCGGGAAGGCATAACTAAGTCAAAAACTGAGCCAAACTCATTTTTGATTAAGAAAAAACTATTGACTATCAGTCCAAAAAGAGCTATATCGCACAAGTGAAAAGGAGAGAACAGTTTTTTACATTGGATATTGATGGCATCACTTCCGATACGATTGTTAAGCCTGGGGTTGTTTCAACCTGCTAACTATAGTTAGACAAAAACAAAATAACAAATTTTAACAATCAGCTTAAAGGAGAGCTTTATGAAAAAATTCCTTCCGGTACTTTTTATCCTTCTAATGTTTAGTTTATCGTTCGCACAATTAACTGGAACGAAAACTATTCCTGGCGATTATACTACTATTCAGGCTGCAATCGCTGCTTTAAATTCATCTGGTGTAGGATCTGGAGGTGTAACTTTTAATGTTGCAGCTGGTCATACTGAATCAAGTACTGATTCACTTGTTATCAATGCAACTGGAACTTCTGGGAATCCTATTGTTTTCCAAAAAAGTGGAACTGGAGCAAATCCGGTAATCTCAAGAACAGATGGAGGTTTTCTTACGACATCATCATTGGGTGGTGCCGGTGACGCAGTAATAAAATTTAATGGCACAGACTATATTACCTTCGATGGTATTGACGTTTCAGGTGCAAGTGGTATCGAGTATGGATATCTGACTCATAAAAACAACGGAACAGATGCTTGTCAAAATCTTACGATTAAAAATGCCACGATAACAATGACAAAAGGTACGAGTGCCTTCGTCATGGGTATCTACGTTGGTAATGGAACAACCTCGCTCTCATCAGCCACAGGTGTAACTGTAACAGATCAAGGTGGGCGTAATATAAATATTGTGTTAACAGGTAACACAGTCCAGAATGTCCATGCAGGAATTTACGTGCGAGGATCATCTGCAACTGGTTTTGCTGACTCAAGCGTTATAGTTGGTCAATCTGGTGCTGGAAATATCATTAAAAATTTTGGCGGCGGCTCAGCAACTGCAACTTATGGTGTGTACTTTATATATGTAATTAATCCAAATGTTGCCTACAATACAATTAACAATGCCGATGGCGGTTCTGCACATGGATCAACTTTATACGGAGTATTTACCTCAAGTGGTGTTGCGGGGGATATAAATTGCAGTAATAACAATATTACGATGGCTAATTCTTCTGCCTCATCAGCCACTTATTATATCTATAATACTAATGCTGTAACATCGGAAACTTATAATAACAATACATTTGCAGCTGGAACACTTTCTTCAACTGGATCTGTAGGTCTCATTTGGTCGAGCACCAGCCTCAGTGCTGCTACAAAGACCATCTCTGGAAATTCAATCAGTGGAACTATTAATAGAACCGGTGCAAGTGGAACTTTTTACTTTTATTATAACAATGGAAGCGGTACCCACACTGAGAATCTTTATAATAATACTATTTCGAATATTACACTTACTGGTTCATCAACATTCTATGGTTTTCTGTCAACTACAGCTAGTACATGCACTCACAATATATACAACAATACCGTTAAAGATATTACAGGTGGAACCGGCACAATGTATGGAATTCATAGAACTTTAGCTGCAGGCTCAGTTTATAATAACTCAGTTTATAATTTAACTGGGGGTGGTACGATCTGGGGTATTAGTTGTGGTTCAGGTAATATGAGTATCTACAAAAATTCAATTTATAATTTATCTTCTTCATCAATAGGGACAACTGCGGGTACAGTTACTGGAATTTACGTAAGTGCCCAAACTAATACTTACATTTACAATAATTTTGTCTCCGAGCTTAAAGCTCCAACTTGTGCAGCTACTGATGCTATTAGAGGTATTGGAAGCATTGCTGCTAGTACTACTGCAAATCTTGGAATTTATTACAACACTATCTTTTTGAATGCATCTTCGACTGGTACAAATTTTGGTACAAGCGGAATATATGTTACTACCAGCACTACAGCAACATCTGGTGCTCTTGATATGCGTAATAATATTATTGTGAACGCATCAACATCGGCTGGAACAGGATTTACAGCTGCTTATCGAAGAAGCAGTACTACTCTTACAAACTTCGTAGCAGCAAATAACAATTTACTTTTTGCTGGTACACCAAGCGCAACTAACTTAATATATTATGATGGCACGAATTCAGATCAGACTATTGCTGGGTATAAAGCTCGAGTCTCTCCGTTGGAAGCAGCATCCTTTAGTGAAAATGCAACATTTGTAAATTCAACGACACCGCCATACGATTTACATATTAATACAACCGCGCCAACTCAGATCGAAAGCGGTGCTGGTGTTATTAGCGCTCCAATTTCTATCACCGATGACTTCGATGGTCAGACGAGGAATGCAACAACTCCAGATGTAGGCGCTGATGAGTTTAACGGTGTGGGATTGGATCTAACACCACCGACTATGACTTATACTGCGTTAATGAATACTTCATCATTAACTGCTCGAAACTTAGCAGTAACAGTTACTGATCCAAGCGGTGTGCCAACAACTTCACCGGGCTGGCCAAATCTTTATTGGAAGATTAATTCAGCTGCGTCATATACTGCTGCGACTCCAAATTCTGTGGTTGGAAGCGTATATACTTTTAATTTTGGAGCGGGTGTGGTTCTTGGCGACACGGTCAAATATTATATCTGTGCTCAAGACAATGCTGGAACTCCCAACGTTGGTGCAAGCCCATCCGTGGGAGCTAGTGGCTTTTCGACTAATCCGCCTGCTGCCTCAACACCACCGACTACACCTAATTCGTATATTATCATAGGCGCGATTAGCGGAATAAAAACTGTTGGTATTAGTGGAGATTATGCCACTTTAACTGCTGCAATAAACGATTTTAATGCGAAGGAGCAAACTGGTCCAGTTACATTCTCCCTTCTTGACGCTGATTATTCAACTTCGGAAACATTCCCAATAGTTATTAATCAGAATCCGGGAACGACCAGCACGAATACACTTACTATCAAACCAGCATCTTCAGTTAATGCAACTATTTCTGGTGCTGCTTCCGCAATCATTAAATTAAATGGTGCAGATTATGTAACAATTGATGGATCTAACAGCGGAACATCATCGCGCAACTTAACAATTTCAAATTCAGGTACAGCGCCGCCTATTGCTGCTATTTGGATTGGAAGCCTCGGTATAGGTGCTGGTGCTATGAATAATACAATTAAAAATTGCAACATCAATAATGGATTGAATACTGGTACAACCTATACAAGTTATGCAATCTTTGTCGGAAGTGCATCAACCATTGGAACGGCTGGTGAAAATAATAACAACTTAACAATTCAGAACAATATCATCAGCAAAGCTTATCATGGTATATATGCTGTTGCCCCTTCAACTGGTATAAATAGCGGATTAAATATTTCATCCAATATTATTGGCTCAAATACAGCAACAGACTATATTGGATACTATGGTGTTTATGTCGAAGGCGCTAATCCTCCTTTAATTTCCCAAAATGAAATTTTTAATATTATTTCTGCAGTCAGTATTAATATTGCTGGAATCAATATTGGGCAAAATGTTACTGGTGCTTCAATCAATCGAAATCTAATCCATGATATTAAGCAAAATGCAACAGGAGGTTGGGGAGCTTACGGTATAAACATTGCCTCAGGTACAAATGTATCCAACATCGTAATTTCTAATAATATGATATATGGGATTAATACGATCAATTATAGTACTTCAAGCACAATTTATAATCCATTTGGTATTAGAATTACTGGTGGTACAGGACACAAATTATACTATAACAGTGTTCACCTATATGGTTCACAGTTCGCCTCAGGTACTGTCGGAACACTTTCAGCAGCATTACTAATAATCTCCAGCACAGCTACGGGCATGGATATCAGAGATAACATTTTTAGTAATGGAATTGAAGGATTAGCAGGATCAAGTTCCTATGCCGTATATGGTGTAACTGGAGTAACTTTTGGAACCATTAACTTTAACGATTATTATGGCTTTGGAACTTATGGTAAGCTCGGCTTTTTAGGTAGTGAAAAACTGACGCTTGCAGATTGGCAGGCAGCAACACTCCAAGATTCAAACAGCGTTGCCGGTGATCCAAAATTTGTAAGCGATACTGATCTGCATATTTTAACTACTGCAACTTCACCAGTAAATAATGCAGGTACTCCAATTGCCGGAATAACAGAGGACTTTGATGGTAACACCAGAAGTCTTACAACCCCAGACATCGGTGCTGATGAATACACTTATATTCCACCGTCCGTCGTCGATCCTACAGGTGTTTCTGCAACGGCAATAAATGCAACACAAATTAACATTGCTTTCACAGCTAATGTCAATAATGACAGTGTTATAGTTGTGTGGAATAATACAGGAACATTTACTACGCCTACTGGTGCACCTCTAGCAGTTGGAGATTCACTCGCAGGAGGTAAATTACTTTATAATGGTACAGTCTCTCCTCAAAGTCATGCTGGATTAACGCCTATAACACAGTATTATTATAAATTATTTTCATATAACGGCACAAGTTATTCACCTGGAGTTACTGCAACAGCAACAACTCCCTGCCCAGTTTACACACTCCCATTCAGTGAATCTGTTAATGGTGCAACGTTCCCAAGCTGTTGGTCACAAACATCCACACTGACAGGTACACGCTGGACTGTCTCTGCAACCAATAATGCTGGCGGGACAGCCAATGAGTTTAAAGGTACATATGTTAATGGTACAGGATTAACAAGATTAATTACGCCAGCGTTAAATACAACTGGTGTAACTGCCCTAACAGTTAATTTCAAACACTTCTTTGATGATTATGCTGCAGGTATTAATTACAAAGTACAGTCAAGTGTTGATGGTGTGACTTGGACAGATGAAACCTGGGGTGGTGCTTCTGGTGGAGGAAATGTTGGACCAGCTGATGTTTCATTTGATGTAACCAATAATTTAGGTACCACGACTTATATCGCCTGGGTATTGGATGGCAATCATTTTCAATTCGATTATTGGTATTTAGATAATATAGAAATCATCAAAAAACCGGCAATTGATTTAGCATTAACTCAATTGTATCAATTTACCGGCTTACCGACACCTCGAATAAATGAGCATTTCACGGACTATACAGTATCGTTAAGTAATAAAACTTCTAAGAATGGTGAGGATATTGCAACCTTGGCGGCCGGTCTATCAGGCACTAAAGCTTCTGATGCAAATTTAACTGGTACAATAGTAGACAGTAAAAATTCTCTGTTAAATAATTTACTTTCAAACATTACCGTTAAAGCACAGATTTCAAATCTTGGATTGAATGCCGCGACGTACAATTTGAATTGGGATGTTGATGGTGTATCGCAAACACCATACAATGGCCCAAGTGTAAGTCCAGCAGGTAAAGATACCGCAGTGCTTACATTCACACCAACGGTGCGAGGAACTTTCTTTACAAATGGAGCGATAGTGGTCACTGGGGATGAAGTCGCTGGAAATAATTCAAAACAGTTCCGTATGCGTGTGTATCCAGATGTATTCTCCAGAAAAATCTATGACAGAGGCGATAATACTGTTGATACCTATGTTGGCTGGGGTGATACAACAAAACCAATGAAAGCAGGAGTAAGATTTACTGCGGACTCAACTGTCAGGCTCGCTGGTGTTGATTTTATTTATCGAACAGAAACTGTTTCAACCGGTAATTTCAGCGTTCAGGTCAGAGCTGCTGGCGGCACCACAACCGCACCTGGCGCAGTTCTTTACGAGAAACATTTTAACACACCTGTTTATTTCCCAACTGGAAATACCGGTGCGTATATTCACTTTGCGTTTGATAGTAATGCTCCAATCATTACTGCTGGTTCCGATTATTGGATTACAATTAAAGCCCCATTAGGTATTCAATATCCAGGTGCTGTTCAAAACACGGGATTCACAGCCGGCAGGAGTTTCTATGAAGGGAATCCAGACACTACTACTTGGACTCCACTTGTAATCACGACAGAAAGAGCCTGGATTATGAGGTCTGTGACTATACCGTATTCAGCACCAGAATTATCAGGCGATTACATTATTCCTAAAGGTGCTAACCCTAAAGGTTTCCCATCTTTGGCAGCAGCAATTGATTCGTTGAATAAAGCCGGACTGACTGGTACAGTGAGATTTTTAATCGATGCTAATCTGAATGAAACTGGCGCCAATGTGAGAATATATCGACCAGATCTATCTGCTGCTAACAATTTGATCATAAAACCGAATACAGGTAAAACTCCAACAGTTACATTTACTGGTTGTTCAACATCGGGAGAAGCTGCTTATTCTGGATTCACAATTGATTCATCAGGATTCATAACAATCGATGGCTCAAATACTGCAAGTGGTACATCAAGAGACATGACCTTTGCAATGGCTGACTCAGTTAATGGAAGAATTGTAATTCAACTATATGAGAATACTGATAACATCACAATTAAAAATCTTAATATATCGTATACAGCAACTCCAGCTTCCTCGACCTCATCCAGAGGAATTTATGCTAATGGATTAATAGGCGGAGTCGCAGATTCTGTGATCATCCAAAATTGTAAAATCGGAGACGGAATTCAAAATCCAAATTACGCTGTATCAATCACCGGGTATTCAACTGGCACTCTCTATGCTTCTAAAATATACATCCGTAATAACCTCTTATATGGAAGAATGCGAACTGTTTATTTCTACTATGGAGGTAAAACTGGAACAACATCTGAAATCAGCGGCAATGAATTAATTACAAATATTGCTCCTCCTGACGCTAATGTTTTGTGGGGAATTTTATTCAACACATATGGCGGTACGTTCAATATATTTAACAATAAAATTCAAACCTTGAAAATGGCTTCTACTGGTACTCAAGGCATTTATGGATTCGGTACCTTAACTGGACAAACTGGAACAGTATTAAACATTTACAACAATTTCATTGGCGGAGATGTTGATCATACAGGCACCGGCGCTACTGCTAGTATTGATATGATTTCATTCCAAGACTTAGCAACTGGAACAGCAAATATTTATCATAATACTATTGTACTCAACAGTTTGACCAAAACTGCAACAGGAAGAATGACTGCGATCAGATTAGCCGGTACTTGGAACAAATATGTTAAGAATAACATATTTGTCAATAATAAATCTGGTTCTGCCATTGCATACTGTATTTTGATGGGAGACACAACAGGAATTATCGATTTTAATAATAATGCCTACTATGTAGCCGATACCGCAAACGCAAATATCGGATACTGGAAAAGTGCAAACAAAACTTTAACAAACTGGCAAGCTGCTTCACAGCAAGATGCTTTGTCATTCGTCGAGAATCCTGTATTTACTTCCTCAACCAATTTCCATATTCCAAATGGTACAACTACATTCCTCGAATCCGGCGGAACACCAATAGCATGGATAACAACTGATATTGATGGACAGGCAAGAAATTCAACTACACCTGATATCGGTGCTGATGAATTCGCTGGAATCAGACCAGGTGTTGTGGTGCCTGATACTGCAACTTTCACACTTAGCAGACTATGGAATATCATCGCAGTACCTCTAAC